>JAABUO010000750.1_pt1 | contig 52749 bp, 47 predicted proteins | sample 5559291 | NCBI WGS metagenome assembly JAABUO01 (sample SAMN10711878, study PRJNA513372) | rock metagenome | isolation source: Antarctica rocks | place: Antarctica: Victoria Land, Finger Mt sud | reverse complement strand
ACTCCCACCCCCACCTTCCCCCGCAACTTCCCGCACACCCACACCCCTCAGCCGCGCCAGCGTCTCCACCGTCTTCGGAATCTCCGTCCTCGCCATCACCACGCACAGATCCGACGCTTCAATCGCCGCAAAGACATAGCCGCGCGGGAGCTTTGCCCTCTGCGGCACCACGGCCGCAGCAGTGGCGGGGATGAGCCATTTCCCGTACTGGGTTGAGATTTGGGAGAGCACGGCCCCTCCTCCGGCTGCGTCCGCGACATCGCTATCGGGCGAGCGGGCTATCACAGCGCGGGGCGTGAGGGTGTGCGTAGGAGGGCCTGCGAGGAGGGGCACGAGGGCGGAGTGGAGGGATCCGAGGGTTAGGGTTCGGGAGGGGTTTTGGTCGCGGTTGGGCGGGAGGGAGGAGACGGCGCGGAAGAGGGCTAGGAGGTGGGATTTTGCTTCTTCGGCTTCTTCCTCGTCCCCGTCCTCGTCGTCGCCCTCCTCATCCGCATCTCCTTTCCCACATCTCTCCTTCTCCGACGACTTGTGCAACCGCACTTCATACGTGCTGAACAGCCACGCTTCGGTCTCCGGCGCTCGCGCTCTGTCCACGTAGATTGCTGCCCAGCGTTTTGGTGGCAGGGTTGAGGGCGGGAAGGTAGCGAGGACGTGAGCGGTAGGGGAGGTGGAGGTGAGAGGGTGGGTGAGGGTGCGGAAGAGGGCGAGGGAGGAGGGGAGGTGGGGGGCAAGGTGGTGGAGGAGGGTGGGGTAAGGGGGTGTGTGTGTGTGGATAGAAATGGGGGAGTCGGTGGGCATGTTTTGGGTGAATTTGTGGCAGGTCGAGCGGGGTAGGGGAGGGGGAAATGATTGGGCGTTGAGTGTTTTATAGATTATGCATTTGATATGAAAATCTCTTCATTCCCTGTAATAGATACTCTCTATGAACGCCATGCACGTAGCAAGGAAGAAAGTATGCCTCTAGCGAAAGGAGCAAGATGACACCGCCTGCAAGAAATCTATCGACTCGGGTGCTAGGAAACACGCTTTCATAAGCATTCCCACACAATGACCTGAAATGCACCATGTTCTGCGTATCTCCATGTTCCACGGTTGATGCTGTATGTTTGAGGGGCGCAAACAGTAATGCCGGGGAAAGCCTTGTGGTCTCCTCGTAGAGCCTCGTAAAGCCATGCCGCGATGCTTGATGAGGCATCACTCCGTCAAGTCATGGTAGCTTGTATGCATCCATTCAGTTTTTCATCAGGCGTATCGTATTCGCATTACTGTGAGGCGCATTGCATCCTCTCGGCGCCTTGTGGAATACCATCTTCTTCATCGTCTTCCATACTTGCGGCACCTTGAGCTCTTCGTTGTCCACCTTGGTCGACTGGTTCGAGATTAAAATCGTCGACCATGGCATCAGCCGGCGGTTCCTTTGTTGTTGCGCGAGGCGGCAAGATCTGCTCCAGAATCTGGATCTTCTCCGGTGTGTTGAAATTCTCCGGTGGGAATTTCACCTCGAATTGGATGTAAAGGTTCCCATAGTCATGATGTCTCATCGAAGGCATACCTTGGCCGCGGATCATCTTGACCTCACCTGCAAAGTGTTAGTATCTCTCTGAATGCATCTCAGTGGAGAAGGCTATACCTGGACTAATAACCTCTCCAGGCTGGACTGTAACGGTCAACCATCGATCATCCAAGTGCTCGATATGAATTGTTCCACCAGCCAACGCAGTCAGAAGGTCGATCTCGGCATGATAAAATAAATCGTCGTCCTTGCGCTGGAAGCGACTATGCGGTTTCTGCTCGATCTCGAATTGGACATCACCTGGTAAAACCCCCGGTGACTGGTCTCCCTCGCCGGGAAAGTCGATCTTGAAACCGCTCTTGACTCCCTTGTCAACATGAACATGGAGCACCTTTCGCTCGATAACTGTCTTCTTTCCGCCGCAGCGCTTACAACGATCTTTTTCCCGAATAATTTCTCCTTCTCCTTGACAATCCGGGCAGACCGTCTGGAATCGTTGAATCATTGGACCCATCTGACGCATCATCGTCTTCATACCAGCACCGTTGCAGCCGCTGCAGGTCTTAACGGCACCCTCCTTGCCACCACGACCGTCGCAACCTGGGCAAATCACTGACTTTTGTAAAGCCAGCTTCGATACTTTGCCTCGGTAAATATCTTCAAGTGAGACTTTGTGGACGTGGTGAATCGTTCTAGCTTTCTTGGGGCCTTGATCACGCATGCCACCGCCGAACATGCCGCCGAACCCTCCGCCGCCGCCACCAAAGAATTGAGCGAATAAATCCTCGGCTGCCATACCTCCACCACCTCCACCTTGTTCTAGCCCTTCTTCGCCATACTGATCATAGAGTTGGCGCTTTTGGGGATCTGCGAGGACTTCATATGCTTTTGATAATTCCTTGAATTTATCTGCGGCATCTGGATTATGAGCGTTCTTGTCTGTAGCGTGATACTTTAGTTTTTAGTCATAGACCATATAAAGCATCAGATGTACCTGGGTGGTGTTTTAGTGCTCCCTTCTTGTAAGCGGACTTCAGTTGCGACTCAGAAACATCTGGAGAGACCTTGAACGAATCGGAATGTTAGTATTTCTTCCTCAAGAAATCTTGTGCAACGGGAAGTATATCACAACATACCCCCAACACATCGTAGTATCTTGTCTCCTTGACCATCTTGCCGACTCGCTACCGGTAAGTAGACTTTATAGTATGTAGTTGTCACACGGTGTAAAAGAATTATCTATTGACTTCGGCCTTAGTAGTCGCTGTCTCAAATTCTAGATCTCTGAGTCGAAGCAACGTCAGCAGTTATCGATACTCCAGTGACCCTGCACCAGTTCGAGCTCCTGCACCGAACAGCCTGGTCTTGCTGACACGCACCTAACGTAACTCCCCGAGAAATCCAAACTCGTTCGAGAAGCTTTGTGAAGGAGGTAATATCCCTCTGTGAAAAACGGTTCTGTAAGGTAAAGGTCTGAGACTGGCAGTGATTATGCAGGCGACGAAAGGTTGAAGTGTCTAAGAAAAGGGTCGCTTCGCTTGCAAAAATAAGCTTTTCGCCGCGATTCTAACGAGTTCTACCTCCGATCAGCAGTGTCAGCCTTGCGTGAATCTTCTCAGCTGATTAATTGGTAGTAAAGTCTCGATAACACTTCGTTCAACACGACCAGCCGATGTAAACTGAACAACACCGAGCTAAGTAGTCAAACTCAAAGACCGAATGTTGAGATTCGTAAATGCAATGCCGAAGATGTAAACCACCTGAAACCCTGAAGAGCCGCGCAGGCTACCCTAGGACTGAACTAGGATCGAGACTAGCCTATTCAAGGTGATACCGTTATCGATTCTTTGCTCGCACTCAGGACAGTTTCTCTTCAGTAAATACATACAATGGACAACGATCCAGGCTTCCTCGCGGGGGTAGAAGAGGCCAAGGCAGGCTTTGAGGAAGGCGGAGTCCCGATTGGCGCATGTCTAGTCTCAAAGGATGGCAAAATATTGGGTAGAGGGCACAATATGAGAGTACAAAAAGGCAGCGCAACGCTTCATGTACGATCTACCAGTGTTCTGAAAAACCGAGGGCAACAGATGTCTAATTGATGAGGTTCTCAGGCGGAGATATCGACCTTGGAGAACACAGGTAGACTTCCGGCATCCGCTTATAAGGGTGCTACGATGTATACGACGCTTTCGCCTTGTGACATGTGCACTGGTGCTTGTGTGTTGTACAAGGTCAGCCGTGTGGTTATCGGGGAGAATAAGAGTTTTGTCGGCGGCGAGGCGTATCTCAAGCAGAGGGGTATTGAGGTCGTGGTACTTGGAAGCGCAGAGTGCACGGATTTGATGCAGAAGTTTATGAAGGAGAAACCGGAAGTGTGGTGAGTTTGAATTAGACCTTTCTCTTGTCTGCTGATGTTGCGGGGAACCCATTTCTGATCAAAGAAACAATTATAGGAATGAGGACATTGGAGAGTGAACCTAGGTTGTAGAGTATAAAGTTGTACATATATGGTATTTTTGGACCATAATCTATCAAGCATTATCATCATAATTTTGTTGTTTGTCAGGTAGCTGCTCCAGTAAGACGATGTATCTCTTGGAAAAAGAACTTCAGGTCCTCAGGGTCAACAAACGGGGTGACACCTAACCAGCGTGTCAAAGACTATCTTTCACTTAGAATCGGAGAAACTGACCATGCCCCAAGTTGACAATCCACCCTTGCTTCCCACCCCCAAACCCAGTAATCATCTTCTCTACAGCAGTAGTAATGGCTTCTCGGCTTCCGTACAATATTCCAGGATCAGCATTACCTTGTAGAACGACTCGGCCATCAGTAGTCTTGACTGCCTCTGCCGGATCATGAAGCCAATCTAGCCCAACGACCTGATACCCTGACGCACAGAGGTCGTCCAAGGCATACCATGCGCCTTTAGCAAACACCACCATAGGAACTAGCTCCAGGTTCAATTCACGCAAGCGATCCGGCAGTTTTCGCGAGATATGTCGCAGGTAGGGTAACGAGAATTCCTTGAACGAACCCGGTGACAGTTCCCCAGCCCAAGAATCGAAGACCTGAACGATCTGTGCCCCAGCCTTGACCTGCAGGGCAAGATATTCTACGCACAGCTCCGCAATCTTCTGCAACAGGTTCTTGCTCTCACTCGGATACTTGTAAATCCATGTCTTCACCTGCACGAAGAGCTTGCTCCCCCCTCCTTCCACCATGTAGCAAAATAACGTCCACGGCGCCCCGCAAAACCCAAACAGCGGCACCCGCCCCTTCAGCTTCTGCCTCGTCAGCGTAATAGCCTTGTACACATAATCCAGTTCCCTCTGCACATCCACGTCCCGTCTAAGCAGCTCCTCATACTGCCCATCGCTCGGCGACCTTAACGGATTCAGAAAATGTGGTCCCTTCTTATCCAGCATCTCCACCGTCATCCCCATCGCCTGCGGTATGACCAAGATATCCGAGAATATGATCGCCGCATCGATGAGTCGTGCATACCGCTCAATCGGCTGCAGGGTCAGCGTTGATGCGATCTCGGGGTTGCGGCAGCAAGCGAAGAAATCATTGTTGCCTTTAGCCTCGTGGTATTCGGGCAGATAGCGACCTGCTTGGCGCATCACCCATATTGGGGGCCTTTCCACGCGTTCACCTCGAGCCGCTCGGAGGAGCAGGTCATTCCGCAGGGGCTCGAAATTCGTCATTGTAAGTGGGATGCCCGATGTGATGGTTTTCGCATGATCTGCGGTTAGAGCTGTGGGAACTAGATAGGAACGGTGAAGCCGGTAATTGTCTCCACAAAATTTTCTGTGACTCTACGATCATGATCTGGGCCAGCTCAGTTGGATATTTCAAGCTCAAATTATTAGATCTCTATCTAGACCTGAAGTATTACCAGAATTACTAGTCAGAGCAAGGGTATATGTAACAACAAAGACGCAAGGAGTAAGAAATGCTTTCAAGACTTGGTGCCATCAACCATTGACTTCTTCCTTCCGAATATAGTCCGTGTTCTCGACTTGTCCCGAGGTTTCTTCTCAGAAATGCTTATGTCGGCCGTTCGCCCCTGGCGGTCATCGTCATCATCGGCGTATTTTGGTTTGTAGATCCTGTGAAAGTCAGTGACTGGAAGCGACGACGGTTGCGATATCACCGTGCTCTTACCAGCTATTGCCAACCATACTCATTCCTTTGGCCTCCGCCATCCTGTAGTATCTGGCAGCCTTTTTCAGGTCCTTCTTGCACCCCTGGCCCTGAGCGTAGCAAAACCCAGCTTCGGCCATTGCATCTGCGTCTCCCCAATTGCCAGCAATTTCAAAGCACCGAAGAGCTAGAGACTTGTCCTGCTCTATGCCCCATCCGTTCATATGACTGACACCCAGTTCATAGATACTTAACGCAAATTGGGCCCTCTTGGTTTTCTGGTCTAGCAGATCAGTGGGGTTTGCATCTTTCTCGTCTGCAATCTCTAGGCTAGCCGAATCTGCAGCTTTTCGTAGCCACTGCACTGCTTCTTGTGGATTAGGACGCATTCCCCAGCCATGTCGACATGCTAACGCATACAGGAGCATGGCTGTTGGAAGGTTCTGTCTTGCTGCAAGGCGGAAATGGTAGGTCGACTCCTTGACATCTCCTCGTTCATGTGATTCGATTCCTTTGGCCAAATGATCTTCCGCACTGAGGTCCATAGAATTTACTACTGCACGTCGGGGACGTGGTTTGATTGTACTGGTAGAACGCGTTGAAGCCGAAGATTCGGATGGTGTTTCATTTATGGTAGGATTAGGTGGTGGTCTGTTTTGTATTGGTCGACTTGGATCACTGGGAGAAAATTGCGGTCCGCTTGGCCATGTCCGGCTTGGCTCAACAATTGACGGCTCGGGGATTTTAGGAATCTCCATGTTAGGTTTTGCGGAACCAGTTGGTGATGGTTCAGTGTGGCCTCTACCTCTGGTAGGCTGCCTGGCCGATAAGACCTCGCTTTGCACAGAAGGTGGTGCCCATTCGAATAGAGGCACTTGGTTATTTTCGGGAACCCTTAAATCTCGCTGGAGCATCCGGCCACGGGGCAATGAATACTTAGCATATATGTACGAGGGTGCTGGTGCGTCCTGCTGATCACTAGGGTCGAAAAATTGCTCGTTGTCCATGCTCATCGGCGTGTGTACACCGTCATCGGTGAATATGAATGGCTGACTATCTGCAGACGCCTGTCTCATCATGTCAATCTGGGGCCTACGATCGGAAGATGGTTGCCGCGATTGCGATTCCATGGAAGGCCGACCGTCGAAAGACTGCTGACGTCTTGCATCCACAGACGGGCGGTTGTCGAAGGACGGCTCACGTCTCGCATCTATGGAAGGCCGACTCCCTCTGCTCAGTGGTCTCGAAAAATTATAGGTTGGGCGAGCAAGGCGCGAACCACCAACGGAAAATTCGGAGGTTTGTGATGGCGAACGCCCATGACCCTGGATGAATGGCGATAAAGGCGAGTGTGTCGTGGACAGACCACTACTAGATGATAGTTTTCGATGTTGTGAGACTGACGAACCGCCAGTGGAAGCGCTCAACTCATCATCCGAGCTATCCACAGGAACTGATCTAATACTCGCGGCGTGACATACTTGTGGAGATCTTAATGGCGCAAGAGCGTTTGCAGAGTCCGTAAACAATCCTCCTCGCACATCCGTCCTTAGCTGCGGTGAGTCAAGACTCCGTTGTGGCTTGACCCAAGAAGGTTGTTCCATCGTCTCTGGACTGTCGCGAATCGAAGCCCCAGGCTCCGGAGATGGACGCCGGGCAGACCCGAAGTAATCCCTAGGAACGAAGGGTGGGCGAAATTCAGCAGGAGTCACAAACGGTTGGTCGTCTGGTGAGGGGCCTAAAAATTCATATCTCTCATCACTTATTTGCGGGATGCCACTCATTCGGGGATAGAAGGATTTGGGTCTGAAGTCAGGGTCTTCAACCTCCGGTGTGTTTCCACTTTGCTCTCCATCTTTTGATCTTCTATCTTTCTCCAGTGTAGCATCTCCAGTGTCTGCTGATCTGGACCTCATATACCCAGAATTCGCCAGCGAGTTCGCAATCATCAAGGGTGGCAGCCGACTAACTCGTCGGCCGTCCCTTTTACTCTCATCAAGCTGCTTGGCCAGAAGCCTACTCTGAGCAGCGAATGCGTCCAGCGGGGACATTTGTGGAGGGATCTCGCCGTCATAATAACCGATTCGCGGAGAAGGTATACCACGTGGTGAGACCAGACCCGTTGCCATAGTATCGTTTTTCCTTGGCCGGACGTCGATGAAAGTCGGGCGTGCCGCTGGCATCGTGTAAGAAAGAATCCGAAGTAAGAGGCTACGTCGCTAATGTTGTATTTTGATCCTCCAGTGCGGAGGCGTTGGTGGCTTAGAATGGAAGGATACCTAATTGACCGAGGATATAAGCGCAATGATGCCAGCCAACGTTTCGCCCAATGCTCAGTTGCTGTAATTTCTCGTCGTCAGAAGGGTTTGAACCTAAGCGTCTGCCCATAAGTTGTGACGCTTCAATGCGACAATAGTGGTGAAAGAAAATACTCGGTCACGCCGTTTGACCGTCCGTGGGTCAAGGAGACTGCGGGGCTCTTGAGGAGCCGTGGAACAGTTTCAACGTTGTGATAAAGGCAACAGTTCCTCATTTGAATGCATGCCAGCTGAACATGATGTACTTAAGTCACTAATCGAGAAGACTTCCGAGCCGAAGATAGAAGCTGACGCTGTCGACGTTCGAGAGTAAGAGGTTCTCGTAGATTCAGGGTTAATTGACGAATTTCCTCGATGCTTCTGATCCATGTCTGATTCGCTGATTTCTTTGCATGGGACTTTGTCCGAAATTAGGACCCTAATTTACACCCGAGGACGGAACCCTGCATGACATCAGTCATCATCATCGCGCTCCCGTGATCCGAGGTATCCGCTACAAACTACAAAATCAATCCATAGTGAGGCTGTACTCAAATATCATAAGGTATATTTTATGGCTGTTTTAGATGTCGTTATAATGCGCATCTGTTCTTCGATTATTCATAAAGTCTTCAGTTAGTATCTTAAACAATACTAGGATGATACCTTTACAAAATGGTCCAGATAAGCAGAAGAGTGATCGTCACGTGCACTATGTTGTTCTTTTGTGTGCTTCCTTCTCCAACCTAGGAGTATTCTTTCCTCCAGATTTGCGGGTCAGAAAATGGCCATGTTCGATCCTTTGACAGCGACAGCACTGGCAATTACAAGAACAGCTATCAGCCAAGAAGATAACCAGCATGAAGCTTTGCAAGATATATATTGATCAGAATATCAAACACGACCCCTACTTGAAAGCCATGCTTACTTTAGCATCGTCAGCGCATACTCATGCTGCATTGTTGGACGGGGAACGACTTCGTGGTCAGATTAGAGGATCGTTACGCGGAATTCTAGTTCTAGTAAAGGTGAAATCAGGGGTTTTACTTCCAGTCAAGGTATTGACAACAACAGGACAATATCGCGACACACACAGATCTAGGGATGGACACAACAGCTGGAAGCCATGCTCTTGTGGGCTCGCAGCCGTCGAGACACGCCTCTATTGTTGAACAAGTGCGTTGCTGATTAGCTTTTCAGACTTTACCATATCAACAAGTCTAGTAGATGATGTCTGCAGGACTGATCGTTATCGGAAAGGCTCAATTATCGGTATTCTACCCTCGAGATTCTTCTAGTGGTTAAGCAGGCTTACTCCAAGGTGCTCATAGGAGTTGGCAAACTTCAAGTAAGCATTATTCTCAAGATCAGCCTCGTAGGAACTCTGCCTAAAAGACTGTGTATTCCTGTTTGTGAACCAGCCCGTAGTCTTCACCGTCTATTGCTGTGGGCTTTGCGAAGTTGTATGCCGACAAACAATCTTTCCAGGGGAGCAAATCCCATGGCTGGATGGTCTGCGCTTGGTGGCCAGACTCAATCAGCCTATACCCAGAGAGATGTCGATATTGAAGACACTCCTTAGGTCATACAGTAGATATTAGAGGTTCTAAAGTAGCCATTCAGGCCAACTGACAACATTCTGAGCCCAGGGGGTCGTCCACCGGTTCAGCAGTTGGCGTAAGTGCTGATTATAACCTATTGGCTGTTGGAACCGATTCTTGTGGTTCTCTGATTTACTCCACCGACCAGAGCAGCACTTTTCTCCATACGGCCGACATTAGGACTTGTATCTCAAGAGGGAATAATCCCTGTCTCCAAGCTCTTCGACACAGCTGGTCCTATGGCGAAAAGCGTCGAAGATCTTGCAAACTTGTTAGATATCCTGGTTGACCCTAAAGAGAGGCCATCCACTCGTCGGTAGGCTCAGTGTCTTCCTGGGAATTGAGCCGATCTTCGAGTAGGCGTGCTGGACCCCGAGGAGTGATTTTTGGGTGAGGATTTACAAAAGCCCGTCAAATCAGCGAGTGAACACATAGTATCTGGCTGCCCGAAGTATTCTTTAGTCATTAGCAGAACAAATACGGGTGAAGAAGACAAGAAGAGCTCATCAGCAAATCAAATATTTAGCAGGAAAATTCCACAAGGTATCACTTATTTCCCCTGATGCGCTGAACGTCGATGGAGAACAAAGCATGTATGCACTTTAGAGTAATTTTATCAGCCACGGACACACCATGAAGCTAAAGTATTTTTATCTAAGTGCGGATTCCAAGGAGCATATCAATGAGTATCTTGCTGGTCTTGGTATGGCTAAAGTTGGCAACTCGAACGAGCTTGTTCGGTTCAACGAGGACCACTCTGCAAAGGAGCTCCCTCAAGGTGCTGCCCAGTCAACAGTCTTGTGACTGAAGTAGACTAGTTCTTCCACAGGATATTCAAATCAAGAGCTGTTGGTCGGTGCGGCCAATAATGATGTTCACAATAAATTCCTGACACACGCAAGACTTATTGGGGATGAAAGAGGCATTGACACAAACCTGAAGAAGTGGAATCCTGATGTCATTATCGCCCCCGCTGACTCTGCCTATAACCTCTTAGTATCTGCTGCTGGTGCGTGCCGTTGCTTGAAGCAAGGATCAGACTAAACTGTTAACTCGAGAGCAGGGTATCCTTCCGCAACGATGCCGTTGTCGTATCTCGACTTTAACGGAAGGCCAATTGGGCTAGCGGCGTTCACAATGGCAAATCACGATGATACTCTTCTGAAGATTCTAAGTGCTTAGGAAACAACGTTTCCAGAAAGACATCCGCCTCGTTTATGAGTTAAAGGTCTTGAGCAGTCCTTAAAATAGATTTCATAGTTCAAAGGATATCTGATAACTTGAAGGGATATACGGCGAAAATTATTCAGTTTCCGGAGGACGTCAGGCTTCCAAGAGATCGAGGGAGCCGCAGATAGATTGCAGGACTTACATTACCTTTTCCGGAGCCGAACATTGTGAATACTGACCAAACGTTCTCAGGGTTTACTTTTCTAGGTCTCCCCATCTTTGTACTTAATCCTTATGATTCATATCTTCAACCACCTGGCATCTACTATATCAGCATCCGCCACCGCTTTCAAGCCCTTTAGATTTTGGTCTGGCTCCACGCCTACTATCACTGGCTGAGATCATATCCTGAGGATGTTTACCCGTACATACCTTCATACTTTCATTACTTACCTGCACCTGACGTTACCTACATTGTACACGATTTATATATATCAATCTTTATCTCTTTTTCATGTCTCAACGCATCTGTACCTGCTGTGCTCATAATCGTCTCATTCATGAATTCTTCGATTCTAATTCAACGTGTGTTTTGAATCTTTGTTCATTCTGCCGTGTAAGTCCTGTATACTACATATGGAGCATTGAGTACGTCACATATGGAGCACTGGACATACTACATATGGAGCACTGAATATACTACATATGAAGCACTGGGTACACCACATATGGAGCACTGAATATACTACATATGGAGCACTGGATGGGTCACATATGAAGCACTGGGTACACTACATATGGAGCATTGAGTACGTCACATATGAAGCACTGAATATACTACATATGGAGCACTGGGTAGGTCACATGTGAAGCATGTATAAAGCACTGTATGAGACATCTATGAAGCTCTATATGACATTCAGATCATGTACGAAGTGCAGTGTAATTGATTTCTACTGATTTCTAAGAATTCTGCACTAATTGAAGATTTACACTCAATTTTGGTGAGACTGTCGGCAAATTCTAAAAAACGGCACAGGTTTCGCAATCAACGATACTACACTGCACATGCCTGTGCATAATTAATAAGACGTAGTGCAGAGCAATTTCCATCGGAAATGGCGACCCCTCGTCGTTACTCGTATGGAACTTATCGACAAATCGAAACTTGCAGAATCAGTTAAGGGGGCATAATTAAAGAAACGTTCGTTTGTAACATTGATATGTATATATTATATACACCCCAAACTTAGGCCGTTTTCGAGTTAGAAAGGAAGCAGGGCCGCTTTAGAGGAGCACAGAGGGAGCAAGGGAGAGCACGGAGGGAGCAAAGGGAAGCATCGAGGGAGCAAGAGGGAGCAATATGGGGCAGTGCAGATACGCAGCAGGTGGGAGCCTGATATGGCTTCCTCGATCTCGGGGTTCTCCCGAAGTTTCTCCGAGTCTTCTTCTCACCGCCGATTCCCCACCAAATTTGTTACCTTGCCTTCTCGGATAACTTCTGGATTTTACTCTCTCCTACTTACAAAATCCCTATTATACACGAATCGAAAATCTAAGGCAGCCGATTTATAATTATACATGTCGGGCGCGGAGGCTATCGGCCTTGCTGCCGCTGCGATCCAGTTCGCGGATGTCGGATGGCGGGCTGCTCTAGCATTATCACGCCTCTTTTCGGACTTACGGCAAGTCCCCGTCAAAATGAAGAACGCGAAACGAGAATTGGAACTGCTATTGACGTTTGTGGAAACACTCAAATCAGATCTTGGCCTGGCAACCAGTGGGTCTACTTCCATACTAAATGGCTGTATCACATCTACACAATGTACTAGCCCACTATCTCTTTTCGACGAATGTAAAGACCAGGCTCAGGAGCTCGAGAGGATTCTCACTCAACTTGCTCCAAACACGCATAGAGGTATGAAGAGAGCGTGGCGAATGGTTGTAAGTGTGAAGATGGAACACGAGATTATATCGAGATGTGTGCGTCTGGAGAGTCTGAAAACGTCCCTTAATATGTGGTACGGTCATGTGAATCTACTCTTACTCAAGACCCAAATGTAAGGTTTTCTTGTAAAGTTTGGCTTTATGACTGATTTCTTATAGCCTCGAGGTCCGGAGTGTAGTTAAGGCCGTTGAATTTGTCAAGCACATAGTTGATCCACTGAACGGAAAGCTTGAATCTCTTGCTGGTGGTTTGGAAAGCCTGAGCAACTCTGTACAGAGCCCATATCTACGAACAGAAAAGGGCTTCACCCAGCTCGAGGCACCGATATCCTCATTGAGCAGCGAACTCACCTTGCCGAAAGATTGCATTGGAAACCGGCATAAGGTGCAGCAAAGCACGGATGAAGAGACAATCAATTTACGTGTTAATGCATCATCCATGAAGTCTCTTGATCGTAGTAGAATACAGTTTCATATGGGTGATACGAGAATAAGCGAAACAAATCAAATCGATACGCCTTATGAGCAGGAATTCAAAAGCCCTCAATATTCTCAAGGTTTCTTTTGCCCTAAGGATCTGAACTCCTTGGTCAGTTGTTTCGACCCAACTAAATTGAGCTTTGATTTACTAATTTGCTGTACCCTTCTAGGCAGAGAAGATTTGTCTGCATTTAGTGTCTAAACCTGGGCTTCTTTTTGACCTCAAAAATATTACGAAGGCTGGCAACAGGATTTCGCCTAAACTCAAACTGAGAGGCGAGCAGTCTCAATCCCATATCCTGAGATGCTGTACGTGCGGGATTGCCTTTACGAGAAAGTATCGATACTGGACTTCACTACAACTCTCACTTAACAAGTCCGAAGAGCATCGGCCCAGTTGTCGCCATTACCGATGTTGCAAGAAAAGTTGGACTTTGGGTATGCAAGTTTTACTCCCGCAGCTTCTGCAGAAGGCCATCGAATTCTCATTTTCAATCACATCTGGCGCAGGAGGCTTTGCACTGTCACCCGGGCTTGCAACGAGCAGAATCATCAATACGTCTGAGTCGCCAGCCTTTAACCTCGTCCAAACGGCCTATCAAGATTTAAAACGAACAGTCGGCTTTCAACCTCCCTTTTATCTTTCAACATTCCACCTGGGGTTTACTCCCTTTGACTGGTCTGAAAGTGCTGCTGTGGAAGCCGAGGACCTCCTGAATAATCTAATCCATGATATCGACTCTCAGTTTGCAAGTGGAGAAGCCTCCGCTTGGGATCAAGATGAAAACGGCAAAACTTTACTTCATGTAAGCAACTCCTTATTTGGTTTGATAACGCTGTTAGATAGTTATTCAATTTAGGAATTCACAGAATTGGCCATTACATTCGGAAGTTTGCAAGCACGACTGCGCTCTCCAATTACACGCATGATTCAGCTACTTTTGAACGCTGGAGCGGATAGGAACGCACTCTGTAGAAAGTGAGTAATGGAGGACAGAATTTATGGAAATCGATTTTAGTCATCTGACCGCTGATAGGGATAGCATGTGGTGGCCCCCTGAAACAGCATATTTTGATCCCTTGTCACTCGTTTTTAGCTCTCATCATGGAGAAAGAAAGAGCAAGCCTGGATCTTTTATACTGGATCAAATCCTCGCAGAGTTTGAGTGTGATCTAAACGGAGAAGGGATTCAATACGTACGATCATCACCGTATTGGCTTCTGAGGAATCCAAATATTGCTAGAGGTAAGAGCAGACCCTTTTTATCGAGCTTCTGAAAGCTAGCTATACCCCGGTAAATGGTTAGTAACTGAAATCACTAGAGTTTGGCTATGATAAACTTACTTTAGCTGTCATCCATCGCTCAGAACTGGAACTCCAGAATCTAATCGTGGAAGGCTGTAACGTGAATGGTAACACAGATGAGGAACACATATATCCGCCCTTGGCTTTTACCTTTGGCTGGACCGTAGGAATGACGACGCTCTTGGACGCTGGCGCTGATCCTTTTTGTGCTTTGATATTAGCTCTCTATTATAAAGATGATTTTGCTCTTTCTTCGCTATTGGAATACGACTGTGCTCTCTTCTCTTCTCAGCAGCATATATCAAAAATTAGGCCTTACAATAGGCTCCATTCGTACAACTCAATTCTGTCATTTGCTCTAGGCCTCCACGAAGCTACCGCTAAGGCAAAAACCCTGATCACAGGCAGATTGGTGGGCCATCGAAGACGCCTGACAGATTGGGCAGCGGCGATGTTTTCCTCTGTGGAGCGGCAAAATGCTTGCATGGAGACCATAAGTGATGGACGACTTCTGGACCGATTTGCAAAACCCGTTGTTCTCGCATTATGCAGAAAAGGAAGCGTGGTTCCTAATGTTCTTTGGCCTGGGGAGAGACAACGCAGCGTCTATCACGATCCAAATATGACTCTTCTCATTGCCGAGCAGCTTTACTCTGGTGGATTCCGTTCAGTCGATGATTTGGATGAAGACGGGGTCACGCCACTCCAGATTGCCTGCACAAATGTCGATGTTCATAAAGAACGATGGGAACTGATATCATGGTATCTTGATAAAGGGGCTATGCCACATTTTCGAAACCCAAACCGACCGAAGAACTGCTTTCTGGCCATTTCTTTCTCGCTTAGGAACCAGATGATTACTGATATTGAAGAATCGGCTGAAAGCGTCATTCGACGGATCCTAAGACGAATCTACGACCTCTGTCGTTCAGCAATCGTGGATTCATGTCTCTGTTATTGTTCTACATATGGTTGTACACCAGTACAACTTCTCCATAAACGATATGGCTGGGACTGGGAGCGGAGAAGCGCCAAATTCGAAAAATGGGCATATCTGAATGATTTCACTCCAATGCAGAAAGAATCATGCGGCGAGGAGCTATGCAGGTTGGAAATATTTGAACGGCTGGGTATGGCCCACACCTGCTGCTACGCCAAGCCTAAACCCCTTGCACGTGGTGAATGCCTTGTGCCGTCGGACGAGGAGTGTCACGAGCTTCGCGAAGAAGACAGCAATTTCAGCCACACATTGGAACTCTACATGAGCATCTATAGACGTCTTCGAAGGGAACATGTTGGGCCTTTCTCGAATTTCTGGTGCGACTGGTGGGCTGCTATTAATGATATTCTCCCTAAAGAGGATCGGGGCTCACATAGCACCAGCAGCAATGACTATGTTCCGAGTATCGGTGAGATTCGTTTATCTGTCCAGTCGAAATTAAGAAACTACAAGGTGGAGGATTGTGAAGACGTTCCCTTGGACTCAATTGGCATATTTCTTTGAGTAAGTCGGCCGACCGGAGAGCTCATTTGTTTTTGACGTTTCGGCTATTAGCGTGTGCAGAAAGCTATGGATTCCTTGGCATCGCAATTGTCGCGCCTCCCCCCAAATTTACTATTGAATTCAGACATTCTTGACATTCTCAATCCCTCAACGCTCTATTGGAAAATCAATAGAAAAATCAAACCGGTCAATTTGAAGCTGTTCAAACCTTTCACAGTGCTGATATTCTTTTAGCCCCCCCGATCCCCGAAGCCATCATGTCGTCGTCACGCCGAAGTCAGAAACTATCTCTAGAGGATTCACTCATTCCCTCAAGCACCTCACCAACGAAGAAACCTTCTGGCAAAGCCAAAGCAGACGCTTCTGACAAAGCCAAAGCAGACGCTGCTCGCAAAGCCAAAGCAGACGTCGCTGCTAGAATCATTGTAGAGGCTGCTGTCAAAGCAAACACTGCAGACGCTGCTGTCAAAGTCAATTGCCTTCGCAATTTCAAGGAACAGATCATTGATAGTTTCAAAGCAGCGAAGAAAGCACACGAGACTCACGTCGTTGAGCTTCAGCGACGAGCGAATGCTGCAGATCATGTCAGAGCTCAGATATCACAAGAGAAAAGAATTCAATCCGCAGAGATTGCTCAATTTGATGAAGAAGAGACTCTACGTCGTTGTAGAGAGAAAAGAGAAGTTAGAGACATCGTCAACGAACTTTCTACTTCGAATATCAAGACTATGAAGTTGAAGAATCGAATTGCTGATTCAACGCTCAAGATTTTCGTCTGTCTTCGAGTTGATAAACGAATTGAATGATCAACTTTCGTAGAAACTCAGGCTAGTAGTTTCTTCAATATATGAGACTTCGAGCAATTGCTGAAGAATGCAATCAGCAAAAAAGATGATCATAACAAGAAATGAAAGATCACTCATCAAATGATCAGCATTCAAACTTCTCGATCAAAGATCATTTGAAAGCTACAGTTCATTGATGATTTCATCGAAGCAGAGTGAAATAAGATGTTAGAAATCATTGCTTTGAAGATTGTCATCAAGTATGATGTAAAAATAGAGCTTCAGATCAAATTCTCAAAGAAAAAGAGTTCTTTAAAGCGACTTTTGAATGTTTTGTCATTCGATTCTCTGAAGTCTTCGTCGTTCAAAGCAACAAGAATCACTCGCATTGATAAGCTGCTTGATCGTGCACGTATACAAGTTAATGATCTCACTGCAGTCAATAATTTTGATCGTGAGCTGCTTCATCGCTGACAGTGCATCGATAGAGCGTGTCGAAACTTCAACGACTGATGTTTCGTTGACTTTGCAGACAAGCACTTCAATATGAATCACACTCAACAATCACTTTGAGACAAAGTCATCATCATCAACGATAATGACATTACTATTGAAAGATCTTCTATCTCTCTTTATTGCTTCTGAATTGACTCACAAGAAGAAATGACTCAGAACTCTTGATGATCAGTGATGCATCAGAAAAGACTGAAGACGTGAACAGATAAAGAAGAAACGAAGAACTTTATGAGTAAATTCATGAGATTCAATGAACAACAGTTGAAAATGCGTTTAGTCGAGAGTATGATTGAACAGATGAAAAGAATGACGTCTCGTCAAAAATCTTCTTCATCTTCTCAGTTGATTTCTTCTTCATCTTCTCAGTCGATTTCTTCTTCATCTCAGTCGTAATGATAACAGTTGTCTGTTAACAGTTCGTATTCTGCATATCAGTCATCATTGTACTCACAGTGACAACAGTCAGTTTCAATCTCTTTGCTTCATCAACGACAAGAAGCTTCTTCTTCATTCTTATTCTTCGCTTCATTGTCTCAGTCACAACGCTTCAGTTTTATTGAATCATTTGAAGAGAATATTGACAAATTCTCGAGTGTTAATTAATCAATCACTTGCAGCTAATCATTATTTTGACATCATTGACAGTCGTTGACAGATAATTAAATCAAAGATTCAATCAAACATCACTAAATTATGTCATTAATCTTGAGTTATCATCTGTTCATCATGATTCACATTGTCAGATGTTCAATGATAGTAATTAGATATCAGTAGAATAATTTAATTAGTTGACTTTCTGATCTCACACGTCTTTTTTATTTATCTTAAGTACTTCTCTATCTACTTCAAATCATCACTTTCTATCATATTGCAGTCGAGTACACAAGTTCTTGAATCAGAATTCGCATCTTTCACATCAATGCATACTTATCATGCATCTCTTGAACAATCTTTTCTTGCAACGTCTTGAAATCTATCTTCTCAACAGATCAAAAAGATTCATCGATGATGCTCTAGTTTATTTGTTTGACACAGAATGAACACGTTGACTCTTTCAAAATCGCATGAAACATCTGATCTACACGACACTTATGTTGACATTGAATCAAGAACGATCAATCAAAAACGCGCACTTAAAAGAATTTGAACAAGAGATGAAACAGACTGCACAACAAATTCTTCTGAATATTTGCAACAACAAGACGAAGCAAGAGATGCAAACTGAACATAAGCTGATGTCTAGACTTCATTTCAGATGAATCGACGTTTCTTGTCTTGCTCTTCGTGATTGATCTGCGTTCAAATCTTTCAGAAAGCAGTCTCAGTGATTGTTGAATGATGACATCTCGATCTTTCTTGATAAAGTACTGCTTAAGAGTGAATCAAGCATCTGTGCAACTTCTTTGACTCGAAAATGAAAACTCTTGATGAAGCATTACTCTGTTCTAAATCGATTTTTCAAATGAGCATTATCATGATTGTCAAGAAATGAGATGAACAAAATACTCATGCATCAGAACGACGAAAAAACTCAACTTGCAATAGAGAAAAGAATGAACTGAGTAATGTTCACTGTATATCTTATTTCATCATATTAGTCTAATGACTCGACAGAAATTCTGATAGTATGCTCTTAAATATTCAAATTGATCTGATTTGTCAAGAGAGAAAATACTGAGATTATGACTCATAGTGTACTTACACGAAGTAGTATTTATCTCATTCTAAAGTACTCGCTATCTATATGATGAGCATCATTCACCTACTATCATACATATATTCTTCTACTACAATTACTATGATTCGATCGTAAACATATTATCGAATATCAAACTACTCTCAGTTTCACTTTCATATCGAGCAGCGATTAAACTAACATATTCTAATCTTCAATCAACACTTGAGTATGTGATAGTTTAACGTAGACTAAATCTTTTCATTCACTGTCTCTCAGTTTCATTCTCATAATAGACAGTGATTAGACTAACATGTTCTAATCTTCAATCAATTGTTAAGTATGTGATAGTCTAACATAGATAAATCTTTTCATTCACTCTCGATTTCACTTTCATAATGAGCAGCGATTAGACTAACATGTTCTAATCTTCAATCAATCATTGAGTATGTGATAGTCTAACATAGATAAATCTTTTCATTCACTGCTGCACTGATCACTGTTGATCTGATGAGTCAGTTTCAATGTAGCAGTCTATTTATGAACATTATCATCTGTTTCACTCAATGATCAACGATGAATCATACATTTGATCGAGACATCATTATCTCTTGATATGAGAGCAGTGTCACTTCAGATTCATCGCTCAAAAACATGCTTTAAATTTAGTCACTCTTCATATGATGATTGTCTGTTATCATGTCACTATTTTATCGAGTTCATTCATCTTCTGACGTCTCTTCTTCAGAAAATCTTCATCGTATAGTGTGTTGTACTGATTTCAGTCAATGTAGTTATTTACATAGTAAATACTCATATTCTCATTCATGAGCATCACATGAGCGCTTCATATAACATTCGTCAGTCAGTAAAATTAATGAGCTTCAAGTTTTCAAGAGTTTCTGATCAGATTAATTGATCAATTCTTCATCTCAATCATGTCATGAATCTCATGCAAAAGTTCTTGATGTCATTTTCTGAGACATTTGATCAAGATCTCAGTATAAACGCTTGATTTGTTTGAGTTTAGTCTCTTGTGATTCAAGACTGTCACAATCAAATTCAGATGATTGAATATCTTTTCATTCAGTGATCTTGACATAATCGCTTGATGTTGTTCATCTTGATGTTTCTGCATTCATACGTGATCTCATCGACGTTTTGACAAAGAGCTTGAGTAGCTTGTAAGCTAGTGAGCAACGACATCTGAATCTTAATGCGCTTGAGGCGCATATGCTAGCTACTAGAACAGACACTTTTCATAATTCAGCGATTAGCTGATTTAGCAACATAGATCAATCATCAGTCAGTCGTTAGCTGATTAGATCAGTTACAAGCTGATTCAACAGAGTAGAACTCATATCAAGTTATTGTGCATTCATGATTCTGCGCGATGTTTATCTTAGTAAGCTTCAATTTTACTTCATTCATTTTTCTCATCACAGTTATTCAATTATCGTACATCATGTCTGTCAATGATCGCGCAAAACTCGTCTTTCTACAACGTCTACAGTCTTATTTATCATCAGTTTCGATCACAGCAGTCGATCGTGCTCACAGCGATCTCATGTATGATTATCAATCTGCTCAGTTTCGAAATAGATTGAAACAGATTGATTACGCGTCTCTTCTTCTGCAATTGAAGATTTCGACTTTGATTGATCAGAATGCAAATATCTTTGAGCAGAAGATTGATAAGACTGCGAAACAACTGATGATGAATATATATGATAATTCGATTCGAACATTCAATACTGAGAAGAAATGACATCTCATTGAAATCATCATCTACGCGAAACTCGTCATCAAATTTATTCTTCGCTTGAAAAATCGAATCAAAGCTTTCATTCACTCGAAACATTCTTCTTCGATGGCAGAAAAGATATCGATAGAAGAAAAGAGTGTTAGTGTACATAGAAAGAAAACACTATTTCGGAAATTTACAGCTTTCTTCAACAAGTCGTGAACTTCTACTGACAGACGTCGTGTGTAATGCGTCAGATGCATTGAAGAATGCATAGAGTAAGTAGAAATTTCGTTCAACGAACGAGCAGACACTATGATTAATAGATTAATTAATTTTAGATTTTCTCATCATCTGAACTATGTAAGTTCTTGTATGTCGCTAGCTGCTACACAATCAATCTCATTGTTTACAGATTTTTACAGTGAAATCTCAGTCGCTTGTTCATTTTCAATACTCTGTCATCATAATCATGACTAGATGCTATCGACTGAAATGTTTTGATCATTCATATATGCTTCATTCAACGTGACTATATGCTTTTCACTCATTTTCTTCGATTTATTTCAATCTACTTCAATTTATCTTAATTTACCCTAATTTATCTCAACTTACGCAATGTCGAACTTTCTTTATTATCGAGTGAATTTCGCCTTTTCTCGCCTGTCTAAGCTTGCAAGCTCGTTCGTCTTTCGAGCTTTCTTTTTCAGAAAATTCTCTTCGTATAAGATGTTGAATGTATCTCAGTCGATGTAATTATTCACGTAAAAGAACTTCTTGCTTTCAGTTGATATCAGATGTGCACTTCGTAGTATAGTACTTATATTGTAAAATTGTCGACACTCAAGATATTGAGACTTCTTGACAGTATTCTTCGATCACTGCTCGACTTCTATCATATCATGTAAAGCATCGAGTACTTCGTTGTTTTTGAGCTTTAGCAATTCTATTAAAGCTCTCAAGTATTGCACAGATTTCTCATTGTCATCTTGACGAAGCGAATTATGAACAGTGATTATAATTTGCAACTGTCTCATCAGTCTATCATTCAGAGCTTCAACTATGTCAGAATTTTCTTGATCATTCTCAGCATACTCTTGAACATAGACGTAGTCACATCTTCAATTCAACATTTGTCTTTGTCATGCAGAAGCACATCGAATTCACTTTGATGTAAGCTTTTCAGAGTTTGTCGAGTCTTTATCTTTGCATCTTCAGCATTCAATCAATGCATGAACAGAAACGAAGTAATCATTTATTCAGAAGAAGTCGATTTCTTTTCAATTCATTTGATACTTGTTTAACTTTATTTCTGATTTCTTGCGTCAAGATTCTCTTATAAAAATCGACAATTCGTTCAAGAAACTCTCAATATGTGTCGTCTTCGTTATTTCAGAAGTGATGCGTCAAAATCGAAAATTACTAAATCAGTTTCGTCATCGATTTGAATTCATTTCTGACAAATCTCATTCAAGCTGCGTTAAATCAAGACTTCTAGAAGACTTTATAATCATGACTTTTATTCTTTCATCAATCTCTAATCTGAACATGATTAGATCATGAAGAATGATATTTCTCATTATCAACATATTGACTCGTCAAGTATTGTGATGCAGTATCTGCATTTGAAAGTTCTTTCGCTTGTTTGTAAGATCATAATAATCTTTGATCAGAAATTTATGTGCAATCTTCATGTAAGATGTGTCAAAATCATTTGCATCTTCATATCTTCGAATAAAATTCATATAATGAGAGATCACATGAAACTTGAAATAGTTAAAGTTCTCGTCATGTTGAAACTGCTTGAATACTTCTTTTAAGACGTTAATTCTGTATATTGCGTTGTTTATGTAACGCATAGACTCGTCATCGTGCGATCGATATTGAGTCATCATCACGAAGTTCATAAGAGCTCGAGCACAGTACAGCGCATCTGATGCTTTTCTAATTAATAGTGAAGTGACAATCGCAATAAGCTGATGCACTATTGTCTTTTGTTCGACGTCGATTCATTACTTCACGAATAGAAAGTTGTGAAAACATCTTAGCTCTGAATATGAAAAAACTACTCGAAATCTTTGATTCAATTGCACGTCATGTGTTGTGTCTGCAATTGTCTGTGAATCACGCTTTCTTTTAAGACTGATCGTCGATGTTATATTCTTGATGATCATCTCAAGTCATTGAATTAGATACATCACTGTGCTTTTCAATAGCTGATGCAAGATGTCAATCATCATGATGACGTGAATATTGACAAGTTCATGTTTTCAGACAAAGTTTCGCACTGAGTGTACTCACTTAACATCGCGCTTGATATCTGCTTTAAAGCGTGAATTCTTTTCTTGATGTTTGATTTGAGTCAATGTACTTTCATGTGTTCGAGCTTTTCAGATTGTCTGCAGATTATCGCGTTAATTCGATGAAACATGATATATAGTGCACTGCTCTTCATTTTTGATTCTCGTAATAATGATCTGCTTCTCATAGTCGATTATAAATTCGACGATGATAGAAAAACATTGTCGAGTATAATCATTCACACAGCGAACGTGAAACTCTCTTCTAGTTAATTTCTCAAGTGCTAAAGAACGAGAACGTTAACAAGAAAAACTCTTCATTCGATTGAACAGTTTAAACTCACATTTTAATATTATCTTCAGTGAGCAATGATATAACTTGGATTTCAGATCTTCATTTGCATATTTAGTCGAAGAAATAAATTCTAATAGTATAACACTAGATCTATTTTGCTTTCATCAAGTTGCTCAATTCAGATTATCAACGATAATATATACAGATCATGCAAATTTATTTTCATGATGTTGAGTTAACATGATTTTGTCTGTAGCTAACAGTACTGAAACTATAGTGTCATCTTCAGAGATCAGTGCTTGCGTATTTCATCATCAGATATCGATGTGCATTTTCGTGTACATTCAATTTTCACTGACGTTGTATACTTTGATTGATGCATATTTCAGATTACTCGCAAACGAACGATGTCTCAAGAGAAATTTCAAGACGTTTATCACGTTTCTGTACTGAATCTTGAATATATCTGTTTCGATCTTTGAGTTCATTGATGAAATCTTTAAAGATGTTTCGAATCAACTATCATTAGATATTTCGTGAAATATATTGTGTAGAATGCTTCTAAATTGATCTGCATTCTTGAAGATACAATCAGCATGATGAGTCTTCTGAAACGAGATCTTGAAGTATTGATTAATATCTTCGCTACTGACTTTTGCGTTCAGAAATCACTGTGCAAGAGAAAAATCTTTCTCATTTGAAAAGAAAAGTCACTCTGATTGAAGACTGTCATCTAAAGATGATCGTGAATCTTGCTCAAGTTTACTGTAGTTCGAAATGATTCTTATGAGTCTGATATATTGTTCTAGCGATTCATCGATGCTTCGTTTCTTTATATCATTCGTCTCATCATAATTGTCTACTTTGATGAATGAGAAAGTACATGATGAATTGATAAATCTTTTGAGATCAAGTGATATTCATGCAATTGAATTTCGAAAATGCTTCTGATCATCTGAAGCTTCTACGTTTTCTTCTGTACTTTGCTCGAAGTCAGAGACGTCAGTATCGTTCATCGTGATCGTTTCATGTCATAAATCAGTCTGAAAGTATTCGCATGTGTCTGTATACTCATTGACTGCTGAGTTCTCTTTTCTTAAATATTTCTCGAAGAACTGCACGTCATTTCGCAGCATCGAGCAGTGATTAAAGTGATATATCAGATCTCGTGTGATTCTCAATATCATTTCACACGCACAACAGTTTCGCTTCATGCTTGAAGCTGATTTCGATGAAGTAGATTGTAGTGAGAGAGACAACAAAGAGTACTGATTGACGCGTTTGACAAATTGTATCGCGCTGTCGCTATTTCTAATCAGAATTTCTGTCAATACAAGTACGTTGAACTACGAAATGTCAGAATAGCATGCAATATAAAGAATAGAATGATCAGAAATTAATGAGATCTGATATAGCAGTAGAAGCAATAACTCTTGTTTTACTTCTGATCAAGCAATTTGTTCTTTTTTACTCGAAGCTCTCTGTGTTAGGGGTCAGCATAGAGCGAGTCATATGGGTGTAATGTAACGAGTATATAAATGCTAAGAAAGGAAAGTATCTAGAAGGGAAGGGCCGGCTATCTATATGACTCAGGAGAACATAAGCTAACCCTGAATAGGGTTGGCTTCGGAACAAGCCTATGCCCTAGCGGCGAGCGATCGGCGATAGCTCTCAGGATAGCCATCAACATAGTCATCAACATAGTCATCAACATAGTCATCAACATAGCTATCAACGAAGGTGCGTAGCTAGGATCGTAACACTCTGATGAAAGCAAATTTCCCTGAATTACAGCGAGTTTAAGATAAATTATCGTAAATTTAAAATGCTTTGCACATCTCAATATTTACATCGAAATTTGTGAGTTGAAAGCAAATTTCCCTAGATTATCATCGATTTGAGGTAAATTATCGTAAATTTGAAATGCTTTGCACATTTCAATATTTATCTTGAAATTTGTGAGTTGAAAGCAAATTTCTCTAGATTATCATCGATTTGAGATAAATTATCGTAAATTTGAAATGCTTTGCACATTTCAATATTTATCTCGAAATTTGTGAGTTGAAAGCAAATTTCCCTAGATTATCATCGATTTGAGGTAAATTATCGTAAATTTGAAATGCTTTGCACATCTCAATATTTACATCGAAATTTGTGAGTTGAAAGCAAATTTCCCTAGATTATCATCGATTTGAGGTAAATTATCGTAAATTTGAAATGCTTTGCACATTTCAATATTTATCTTGAAATTTGTGAGTTGAAAGCAAATTTCTCTAGATTATCATCGATTTGAGATAAATTATCGTAAATTTGAAATGCTTTGCACATTTCAATATTTATCTCGAAATTTGTGAGTTGAAAGCAAATTTCCCTAGATTATCATTGATTTGAGGTAAATTATCGTAAATTTGAAATGCTTTGCACATTTCAATATTTATCTTGAAATTTGTGAGTTGAAAGCAAATTTCCCTAAATTATCATCGATTTGAGATAAATTATCGTAAATTTGAAATGCTTTCACAAAATGCTTAATCAGCTAGTATGTCATAGTCATAGTTTCTGCGCTTTGATAACTCTGTAGAATATTAAAGATCATTTTATATAGAAAGAATCTAACGTGCAGTACTCTTCAGATTGATGAGAAGATGAATACAGATAATTCGTTGTCAAAGTGTGTTGTGAGCAAATTTGCTCTCGCTTAACATAATTTGCAACATGAGAACGAAAGTTGATCTTTGCTTTATTTCTAACTTATCAACTCACAATTCTTTGTTCTTCTGATACTCATTGTCGCGATAAGCACTCTCACTTTATCTGTTGCAAAGCTCAGTGCGTACATCATCTGTCATCAGCATGTAGTGAAATCTGTAAGTGGTTCAAAATAGAGAAAATGTCACATGTACTCTTATCTCACTTCTCAACATCATGACAGTAATCATCTCACATTCTATCATATAACTTCTAGAAATTCTCAGAACTGATGACAATATTTGCGTATCTGCTAGTCTTTCAATATGTCACGAAGACTCAAGTCGATTTCAGATACGCTTGCAGACTTCAACTATGATGAGATTTCGTCAAATTGAATCAAGATGATGATCATTCAAGATCTTATCATCGACGACAACAAGTATGATGCATTGAAGATACACATTAAACAAATGCTGAGAGACGCGAGATTACTTGAAACATCACTTGATAATAAAATTAAGAAAGAGACAGTCAGAAAGATTGCGATCATCATAAATGATGAACTCTTGCACTCTTTGATAGAAGATCATCAAGTAACATGAAAAGATGCATGTTTTATAGAGTGAGTGAGACGAATAAACAGTAAGAAGAAAGATAGAGCAACGAGCATAAAGACAGAGAAGTCTGCTCATCTGATTGAGCAAGCACAACTCAGCTCAGTCTCATCATTCATCTTATCGACAATGATTGACTTTGATCACATGATCTTGACTTCAAACGATACGATGAATAATAAGATGATTCATCATTCACAGCTTTTCGTAGCGAATGAAAAGCAGAGCAATCTCACTCTGAAGAACGTCAATTTCGATAACTATCAAAGACAGCTTGTTAGCGAGACAATGTTCAACTTCGAAAAAGTTGAGATCAGAAATGCAGTCAACTTTCATGTCACATTAACAGATATGACAAAGAAGAGAATATTCTACTACATCTTTCAAGTTCAAGCTATAGAAAAACGTAAGAGAAGTGAACATGAGAATTTCATGCAGTGTTTGAGCAGCGCAGTCGAAAGTACAGATAACTTCACTTTATTCAAGATCTCATCAGAAGATGAGAGTGAACAACTCATCACAAAGAAGCGAAAACTTCGCAGAGAAGCTCGTCTCAATGTTTCGATAGTGACTCTCGAAGTTTTCAACGTCATCAAGACTGTCAGTCTCAATGAATCACTCTCTTCAACAACAGATTCTTTGACAACTAATGATGACTTGAACATGAGAGAAGTGATGAAATACGATCGAGAGCACATCAAACTGTCTTTCGTCATCAACTTCATTGATATCACTCAGACGTAAGTGCGAGTGCAAAGCAATCATGTAGTAAAACATGTTAACTTCATGATATAGATTCAAAGATTTGCAGAAACAACAAGCATGCATTCAGATGAACGAGAATATATTTCTTAAAGTCTTGCAGTTTTGAAAACGCGATCTAAGCTGTACAGACATCGACGATAAGAAAATCAACAAAGATGCAGATGCAGATCAAAATGTGCAAGTAGAAAGTATGATATGAATTCTACTACTCGTACAAGCGTTGAGAATATATTGACAACTTCATGTTGAAAGAACGATTCAACATGAAGAGTTTCAATGCAATCAGATGAGAATGAAGAAAATAAGTCTTCTTCGCTTCTTGAAGCTACAGACAGAATAACATACTTACTTTTCTTCATTCGCAGATCATTCAAGTCATAGAATTGATAGTGATAAAGCATTGACTTCATCTTGCTCATGCGAAAGTCAGTCTCTTTCGTGAGAAGCTCGATGATAAACATCTGTTCATTGAATCTCAGAAATTTTCTCAGAACTTCGAGACGAAATGTTCATCAGACGAGTCATGATCAATGATCTGTCTCTACATGAAGAGCAGTCTCACAACGACATTAAAGTCAAATCTTGAATCGATTCTGATTCTGCTGTCTTCGATCTTGATATCGAATTGACAGAGCGAATTTGCAAAAACATTGACATCTGTGTCACGTCTTGACATCAAACTGTATGTGAGTCATCGCTCTGAAAAGAACAAGCTTCTCTTAGAAGATCGCTTGCTGTTTCAAGATCGAAAGAAGATAGAAACAGATGAGAATGAGATCGACGTGACAGTGACAACTTTCATAAAAGAACAGAAACAACTTGTAGTGCTGACTGAATCGAAGTCGTACAAGACACATGTGAAGTGTGTCATTGTCAATCAAAGAGATGTTTGAAATGAAATCAACAAAAGTAAAAGAAGAGTAACTCTGTATGATTCGCGAACATGCTGAGATCGAATACTAAGAGATGAATTTCACATGAAGAAAAGCAGAGATTCTAAGATCATAAGCATTTTACGAGCATTCAAACGTCGTATGCACTTCGTACTGTGAGTCTATTCGAACACATCTTTTGAGATCTCGTCAGATGATTTAAATCACTATGTGAAGATTCTGAAGTGCTCTGATGAATGAAAGAATGAACACATTCTAAAGTCAAGCAATTCAGAGAAAGTGCTGTCATGAGACAAATCGATGTTCAACGCATTAAAACGTAAGCATGATGTACAGATGAACGACGAACTGCAGAAAATCGCAAGAAAATTTGATAGACTTCTCACTCTTCTTATGATTCAACGTCTATCATCAATGAATTGATTCGATGCTCTCTGCATGAAGCTATCTTCTCATGAGATGCAAGATGTGAACTGTTCGATCATCAAGAAGTATAAAGAGATGCACGCGAAACTCGAGAGCAAGACTGCAAGAAGTGTAAAAGAAGAACTGCAAGTACGTGTCAACAACTGAGTATCAAACGACAAGAAGAAATCGATGTCTGTGTTCTCTTTCTTTGACTTTGTTCAGATCTCATGACAGATGAGACTGTGTGCTACATTCTCATATCTTATCGAATTGAAGACAAAGCATGATTTGATGTTTATCTAAACTGAACTTGTTCGTAATAAATGACTGACAGTCGTCGATAACTGTTTCTATGATGATAATATCAAGAAACTGTATGAATCAAGCAGCAAGTTACAGCGAGTCATGAAGATATTGAACAAATCTATAGTCATTGAAGATGATCAGAGAAAGAGAATTCTGATAATGTTCTTCTCTTCGATCATAGCGAAGATCGTTTGATTGATACGTCTACTTGAATTCTCTTGATCATAATTTCTATGTTTTGCATCATGCATGATGTTTTCGACTCGTTGAATGTCGAGTATATCTGTTTCTTTACTAACAACGAGCTAGTATCTTATCAAGATTCGTGAAATGAACGTCACATTCTTTCATAGCGATCTAAGTCTTGAAAATCGACAGAGCTTGATCAATAGTTTTCAAGACATGAAAGAGAATGATTTTGATCTTGATATTCTGATTGAAACTACTGAAGTTCTAGAAACAGATTACATTCTTCATCATGCATTTCAAGTGATACTGATGAAGCTCAACTATATGATCTGAATGAAACAGCAGACTTTTTTTCAAATCAGTAGATATGATCAAATCGCGAAGAAGACATGAGCATATCGATTTTATACTTCGAAATTTGATGTTGAGAGACTTATTAAAGATCATCAGACGCGATGTCAGATCTTTCAAAATGATACATATGATGATAGTAGAGTGAAAGAAATGAGTGATGAGAAGATGAGAAAGAATAATCAGATAGTAAAGACTGTGTGAAAGACTTTAGTTTAGTGCTTTTGCTTCATAGTCTGTTAACTGTTATCAACGAGTCGTTGTTAGTTATTTCAGTCAAAAGAAGTAATCGTTGACAGCAGAAGCATAGACATGATGAGATAAGTAATAAGATGCTGTGTTTTGAAAATATCGAAAATGCGAGAAAAATAACATCATGTGTATATTTTCACTGTCGTAGAAATATGACAATTTACCATTTTTTACCCTGATTATTCAGATGATTTATCTTGTCAGATGATAATTTATCATTTCTTACTCTGTTTTTACATTAGCAATGTGTTTTCTAGATATTCTAGAAGTCATTAGAATCAAACTCATGCAAGACTTACGACGCGACTGTAACATAACTAAAGCTACGTCTCTTTGTATTCATCAGATTATTATCATCAAGTCTTTCAACTATCAACACAACTTTCGTGATCATACTCTGTGATAGTCATAGAATTCAAGTGTAATAGAAATCGTTAGTCTGTCTTGAAATCGAAATAACAGCATCTCATTTCTGCGCATTCTTCGTTGCATAAACAACATCGCATCTGTATCACATTCGTGTTTCTTTTAAGTCTTTGATGCTCTTCAAGACTCACTGCGATTCTGTTGCATAAGAAAAATCAACATGTTCAGTACGAGATCTTCAATGATCTTCTACAATGAATTGCAGCGACATAATTGAATCAGAAAGATGATGCAGAAAGACTTAATGATCGACGACAACAAATGAAGTGAGATCGTAATGACAATGAAGAAGAAGATGATATATTTGAAGATATATGACATAAAACTTGATAGTGAGCTGACAAAGAAAAAGCTTCGAACGATGACTGCAAAGATTATCATCATCTTCGACAAAGAAATTGAAAGCATATCACAGAATTGACTGCACAAGACATTGATGATCATGACTCAGCGACTGAACAACAACGAAAGACGAAGAGCATAACATCAAGAATGAACACATGAAAACATTCAGTGTTAAAGAAAGTTGCAAGAAGAGATTAAAGATGATAATGCTGATCAACTATCGTTGATGTCGTGAAATGCTACAACGTTGCTGATGATGAAGAAATCAAATAATCAAACATCGTTGATGAGTTCTATTTACTTAACTATGAATAAAAGACAAGAAGAGATTAATTTGCTGAACATGCAATTCGAAGAGTACAAAAGATTATTGATCGAGAAGAAAATTTACGACGTGACAAAGAATAGAATTCTTTACGACAGTCAAGATATGAAGCAAATTGAGATTGAGAATGAGCGATGCTGACAGACTGCGCTGATAGAGATGACAGCAAAGAGCTGCTGTCGTTTTCAATTCATCATCGATTGACTTTCTTCAGATCAGTAACTAGAAAATTGTAAAAACTATATTAATTCATTCATTGACTTTGAAAGTAGTAAAATCAATCTTCGCTACTTCAACATCTGAGAATACACTCGAGTCATCAATCAAACGTCGCAAACTGCGATCACGAAAGATCTTGAAAAGAGATGCAATAGCTAGATTGAGAAAGACTACATGCATGCAGAACTCAAGAATGAAAATTCAAGAAGAGTAGAAGAATAACTGAAAGCACACGTTGACGCTTTGATTTCATTAACAGCAAAGATCGTGTCTGTGCTATACAAGTTCGTGAAGAAGATTTCATGATTGACGAGCGAAAGTTCTATTACTTTTTGAACTAACAATATTCACAACGTTTCAGTTCTAAAGCAAAGTCTTTGATACGTCGTCAGCAAAAACTTACTCTCTAGCAATGAAGATTTTGCAAAGAAGAAGTGATTGACACTCATGAAAGAGACACTCGATTATCAAGAGATCTCTCAGTAAACATTGCTTAGTCTTTGTCAAGATCTTCAGTGATGAGATTGTCATCTGCGATGTCTGCTCTACAGACTCTTCGTTCAAGCACGATTACTTCTTTGAACGAAGATCGCAAGCAATTTCGTCAATGAAACGAGATTTTTGTCAATGTTAAAGAGCTTAGATAAATTGATGCAGTCATGAGTAGATCGATCTTCAACGCTCTAAAACGCAAGCAGAATGTTAAAATGAACGACGATCTACAGAAAATCATCAGAAGATTTGATAGACTTTTCACTGTGCTCATGATTCAATGACTATCATTCATGAATTGATTCGACACGCTGTGTACGAAGCTATTTTCTCATGAAGTGCGAGATGTGAACTGTCTCATTGTCACAAAGTATAGAGAAATGCAAGCAAAACTCAAGAACAGAACTACAAGTGTAAGAATGTACTCAACAATAAACTGAGAATCGAATTTGAATATTAACAATGATTTCAAGAATAGAAGTCTCTGTCACAAATGTCGCGATTCTTCAGATGAATTCTGAGTAATCAGCTGTTTTCATGTCTACTGCAGAGAGTGTCTTAATGCTCTCGTCTACGAAGTCGTTAAGCGTGACGAAGAGCAAACTGCATGTTTAGATTGCGACAGCATTTACATCAAGTCTCGATCATGCGACAAGTTAAAAGAATTGCAGATGAATGTTGAAGACAGTGAGAGAACTTTCTCACGCACTCGCAAAGATTTCGAACAAGATCTCAAATGAATCAATTTCAACGACTCGATTCTTTTGTTTTTGAAAACGATGATGATGCAGACGCAGATTGAGCTGTGATTAATGAAGAAGTCGAACAAGAAGATCATCATCTTCACTCAGTTTCACATGCTGTAAGCTCTCATCGTGTCATGAGTTCTCTGACTTGAGAACAAGTTAATTGCAAAACAGCATGAAAGTGCTGAGTTGTCTTTTTCAACAGCGCGACTGAGTCTTTGTCAACTATCACGACAAAATGAGTCAGAAAGCTCGCGATCACATCATCATCACATTTCGCGACGACTCGATCACGAAGATCATGATCATCTTTCTCAAATATGATGATATCAAGCTCAATCTAATCATGATCTTGCAAATCATCTGCGTCAATCTGTGATGAAACAGCAGCGTGAAACAACAAGTCTTCTGTCGCGTCTTTTGCATCAATCAATTCTTTGAAATCTTCATCACTCATCATGTTGTTTAAAACAGCGTTGACGAGAAACTGATCTTGCGCGTCATTTGCGTCGATCTGTGATGAAACAGCAGCGTGAAACAACAAGTCTTCTGTCACGTCTTTCGCATCGATCAATTCTTCAAAATCTTCATCACTCATCTTGTCATCAAGAACAGTGTCAACGAGAAATTGCAGATGCTGCAGAACAGCAAGCGTGAGATTATTGATGTCATCATTGACGATGTCAAGATGCTGAATCAGCTGAGCTTGACAAAGCTGATGCAACTGTTTGAATCGATGAACGTCAAAGAGAATAAGAAGTCGTTTATTCTGATGAATGAAAGCGAAAAGAATGAGAATGCTAATGAGAAGATGTCAGCGATGAGAGATTGTGAGTTGAGAATGAGAGAGATGTTGATTGTGATTTCATGAATTTAAGTTCTTTTTTTCTTCTTTTTTTCTTCTTTTTTTCTTCTTTTTTTCTTCTTTTGACACATCGTTTCTTTCACATTGCTATCTTCTTTTCGCTTTTCTTCTTTTCTCGCTTTCTAGTACTTTTCGATCAGCAACGAACACGTCGTTTGCACACTGCACGCATGCATGCACGCATGCACTCAGCTCAGCTGATTCAACTTCACTCACATAGACGACATTATTCATCTTATTCTGTATTTTACTCAAATCGATGAAATTCTTCTTGAACATCTCGACAGTTTCTGTACGTGAAACGCAAAGAAACTTGAAGAATGAGAAGAATTCTTCTACTCAATTCTAATCATTCAACGATGCTTTCTCATCAGATCTCTGCAGACTATAGAGTTCTGAAACAGATGATTCTTGATGATCTGAGCTTCGTCAAGCACGATATGATGAAAATAAACTTGATGAAAGATATCACGATTCTTCTTGTACATCTTTGTTCATCATTCTCGTCTACAAAGTCGTCAAGCATGACGAAGAGCAAACTGCATGTTTAAATCTAACTGCGACATCATGTACATCGAGTTTCGATCGTGTGACGAGTGAGACTCAGAGTTCTTCAGCAATAAAATGCACAGTTCACGTTCTCAGTTCGCACATGCAAAGGCAAATTATCATAAATTTCTCGAAATTTACCTTGAATAATCAGAGTTCTTCAGCAATAAAATGCGCAGTTCACATTCTCAGTTCGCACATGCGAAGATAAATTTATCGTAAATCACTCGAAATTTACCTCTGATAATCAGAGTTCTTCAGCAATAATATTCGCAGTTCGCATTTTCACTTTGCATAATGTGCGAAGATAATTTATCGAATTTCTTCTTAAATTTATCTTTGATAGTCAGTTTAAGCTCAGAGTTCTTTGACAATAAGATTCGCAGTTTGCATTCTCAGTTTGCATGTGCAATGATAAATTATCGCAAATTTTCAAATCTATCTACACTTTTGAGTAAGTCATGAAAACATTATCACAATTTCGATGCAACAAAGTTAGAACATGAATCTGACAGAATAAATGAGCACTAAGATGTTAATCTACTCGTTCTCAATCAATAATCAAACATAGTAGTGTCAACAACAACAGAGTTACACGCTTTCAGAGATCGCATATCTTCAAGTACGCGTCGTGTCTTTTTCTTCTTCACTCTTTTTCCCTTTTATCTCAGAACTTGATTGCATTCATCAGTTCATCATGTATCAATCATTATTTCGCGTCATCTTCTAAGTGAACTGTCATGACAAGTAATAAGAACAAGAAGAACTTGAACATTGCGATTGATAGTCAGATGCGTAGCATGTATTATGAATTGTTGACACGCAGTTAACTGACTCAATAATTATGTTTAGTTCATTTATCAATGAGATGTCAAAAGAAGAGTTGAGAAAGCAAGCAACAATCTCGACATATCATCAAAAGAATCTGAACTCAGATCTAAAAGACAAGAACGCAAGTTTCTCAACATGTTGAACAGCTTGAATGATGATTTATCATCTCAAAAACAGTGATCTGCAAAATGACTGCAGAAGAAGACAAAATCAATGTCAATATCATCATGTATATTCTCAGCTAATATGATCTCAACATAGTTCACTAAAGTTATTCGATTTTTCAAGAATATCTTGTCAAAGAAAAAGATGCATCAGCGTAAACAGCATTTTCACTTGTCGTTATCAATCTCGTCATCTTCTCAGCTCAATGAGCGAATCTCAAAGTTTCAAAGATCAACAGAATTTTCGTCAAGTTCTTTTGCATTGAGTTCACGATACAACGCAGCACAGATTGATGATTCAGATGACAACTTTAAAGAAATTCTTTGAGCAGAATTCAGACGACGATCGAGAACAGTCTCTGCTGCAGCTCATGTCGATGTGCTTAGATACATAGAATTCATTCTACTGACAACGATTATGACGTGTGAAGTAGAGAAGAGCATAACATCATGATCAGAGCTGCAATAAGTTCTCTTGAGCAATCTCATGCGCAATCTCTGAAACAGAGATCGCGCACATCAATTAAAACACAGATCACGAACGAACTACTTTGTCGCGAAAAGATCAACAATAGACGAAGCTCGAAAGATAATGTGCAACTCAAATCTTGTCATATCATCAATAGATTGACAGACACAGTTATATGATTCTATTGAACAATATCGAGCACAAATAATGTTTCAGATTCAAGATGTAGTGAAGAATCATTATGTCTTTTACAAGAAAGTCAATACATCGAACTATGTCGTCAGATTGTTAGTTAATGATAACTTCATCAGCTCTGATATTGAAAAGATAAACATCTTCACAGACGTGATGCGTTGACTGACATGTACTTAATCTGAAGAATGTCGTTTTCTAGTCTTGATGATCGTGAAGATCACTGCTGTCTCATTTTTCAATCAAGAAGATCATAGTCTTGATCAACTATCAAACATGAGAATCATGTTTGCTGAGCTGAAAGACGAAATCATGATACTCATAGCAATCACGATTCAACATGTCATCAGCGAATGAACAAGTGATCAGAAGAAGATCGAGAAATGAGAAGGAACTGCAGTAGAGAGTATAACATTTCAACTGTCAATGTTCTCTTGTGCTTTATCTTTAAAATGATTGAACAATGATTGATTAACATGTGACAGTAACACATAAGCGAATGATCAAGAGCTGACGAAAGCAAATTGAGGCTCGAAGAAATTTGATATTGAGCATGCTGCATGAACGCGTCGTAAGTCATGTTGAATATCATGAAAACGACGTATTCAACAGCATCTCTGCGACGTATAATTTCAATTGCAATCAGATAGATGATCTACTGACTATTAACGCGTCTCGAAAAATCATCAGAGAACATTCTTTCTCTTCTTTCACTGATTCAAGATACTCGTTGATGTATTCTGTGAATGAGATCTCTAGTTTCATAAGAAATCGAACATCGCAGCTCGAAAAGTCAAACAACACAGAAATCGCGACAGAAAAGACAAAGAATACAACAAATCAATCAGAATCGATAAATAGCGATGAACATGAAACACTTCAAGAAATATTAAATGATGAACAGAATCAAGATCAGAAGAACGATTCAGATGTGAGCGTTCATTTTTCAACTATAGAAATAAGCAATAATTAATGCGAGATAGATGTCTGAAGAACTCAAAGACACAACTGAAGTCGAATTTGATCAGATTTCGCTCGACGAAGTCAGAGATACATATTGACTATGAACATTGAAGATGAAAGATAGTCGAAAGATGAGCTACGCTTGATCGTTCAACAACTTTCGCAAGCAGCTGAAGATAAACACTAAGACTCTGTATTATCATAGAGCAAATGAAAGTGAATGTGTACTGACGTTTGAAGATGAGTATCAGATTTTTCTGAAGAGAGTAGAGAAGAAATTGAACATCAATGTTGACGTTCAACGAGAAAGTAAGAGCGATTATATAGAACTCGAGTGATAGTAGTAGAATATTTTGTATATGAACAATGAACACAATCGTGAGTTGCTTTGATGCTTTTAGTTCTATTGATTGCGAGTAACTTATACAACGTGCTTGCAAGAATGAAGAATCGTACAAGACATTATGAAATACACAAGCTTGTCTTCAAGAAACTAAAACTTTTAAGCAGTGCACGACATGATGTTTCAATGCGACAACGAGGTAAATCTGAATAAAATACCTCAATTTATCTATCATGAAATAATGACGTAATAAGTATTTGTCAAGAAATGTGCACAGATTACAAATTTCACATACTGATAATAATGAGCGCTGAATGTGAACACTGATCAGATGATACACATTGCGCATTGTATTATTTGAGCATAAAAAGCAAATGACTGTCATCAAGAGCTACAAGTGATTGTAGCTAGCTATTAGTTGTTGATGAGTGACTATTGAAGCTTGTGAGCTAGAAGCTCGACTAAACAGATATTTTTGACTGATGCTAGCTTGATGAGCTTGTAGTCAGTTTTAGCTGATTTCGTCAAATGATCGATGTCTGATTGATAGTGAAGTCTCTGCTTATGTTTTTATGAATAAATTCTTCACGCAACAACATCATCTTTTCTTGCATTAATTAACTCACTCTCACAGACTTCAAGAATTTAATGATCAAGTCGCTTTAATCGATAACATTACTTATATCATTGAAATCACAATGATTCTCGATGAACACATTGAAAAACTATTCTTCTATGTCATTGAATTAAGTCAGTATTTCATTATCATGAGTCTGTCATGACTTCATTATCACGTCATTGATGTCAATTTTGAACACAATATTCTCATCTTGTCTTTCTTCTTCTGTCTTAATCATTGTTGCTCATTTCTCGTCAAAATCTATGATCTTAATCAACAAGAAGAAAATTTCTCATTTGAAGTTAACAAAGTAGCTTTCTCTCAGTCTTGTTCTCAATTCACTCACAAGAAGTAACTCAGTTCATGAATTGCTCACAAGAAGCAATTCAGTCTACAGATCATTCACAAGAAGCAATTCAGCACTCAGTTCGCTCGCAAGAAGCAATTTAGTTTCTCATTCACTTGAAAGAAGCAATTCAGTTTTCAGTTCGCTTGCAAGAAGCAATCTAGTCTTTCATTCACTTGAAAGAAGTAACTCAGTTTTCAGTTCGCTCACAAGAAGCAATTCAGTTCTCAATTCACTTGCAAGAAGCAACTCAGTTTCTCGTCTGCTCACAAGAAGCAATATAATTTCTCGTTTGCTTATGAAAAGTCAATTAATACTCAGCTCGTTCATAAAAAACAAATCTCGTTCAGTCTTGTTTCTCGTCTGAAACAAGAAGCTTCTAGTTGTATTCTTCAAGTCATTCAAAAAGAATACTCATCAAAAATCAAGTGTTGAAATTTTTTCTTCTTTAGAACTTCTGTTGTTTCTCAAGCAGATCAATTCAATCGATTTTCTATACAACTTGACATAGTTGAGTTAAGAGCTTGAAGCTTTGATCATGCTGCTTGTGTCAAAGACATTGAAGTGTTTAACGTCATTCTAAAGAAAATCGATGTCTTCTTGAATCTTGAGTCAATTTCATCTTCTAGTTTAGACTTTGACTGTCTGTTCAAAGAACAGTTCAACTCTTGCTCAGTTCTCATCTCGCTCTCAAGACAGTATGTATGATAAGAATTATCATCTGAATCTTCATCAAATAAAAAAGAAATTTCATTTAACTGCATTCACGACACAAGAAGATCTTGAAGTCTATTGATAAAGTAAGAACGTCGATTCAGTCACAATTCTATCGTTCAGATATTTTGAGTTTCTAGATGTTTTCTTTAAGAAGAATGTTGATATCTTGTCTTCACATTGAACTCATGATCATGTCATACATCTTAAAGAAGATGCTCAATTCTCAGTCTTTGCTTTGTACAACATGAGTCGTGATGAAATTCTAGAACTTCATCGTTATTGTCATGATATCAGATCATCAACTCGATTTAGAACATAAATCGTTGATGTCTTAGATAATCTCGATTCATTGAACCTGTTTCGCAGTTCAATGAATCAAGTCATCAATCTAGTCATCGTCATCTTAATCTAGTTTCAGCAATTCTGTTTCAATCATCTCAGTCGTGTGCGCGAATCTTTGCAATCTTAAGTCATAAAACTACTGTCTAGTCTTGATTCTGCTCGATTCATGTATATAGAAGTCGAGCTCTCGTTCTTTTCTTTCGCTCTTTGTCTTTCGTCTTATACATTATCTGATGTATTGTCTTGTATCTAGATTCTATCAAAGTAATAATAATATCAGTCATCTATATTGATAGTATCTTTAGTCTAGCTCAGTTTCTGACAGTTATCTGAATGAGAATCTGAGCAAAGATTTTATTCAAGTCAGTCGCTTTCAGATGATCATCTTTGTTCTCTTCATCAAGAAACTTGAAGAAGAACTTTGCTTCTGCGTGAACTATCGAGATCTGAACGCTATCACAGTCAAGAATTGATATTCTCTGTCTCTGATCTCAGAAACGCTGAATCATCTAAGTCGAGCTAAAATCTTTATCAAGCTGAATATCATCTTTGCGTTCAATTGACTTCGAATCAAAGAAGAAGATGAAGTTCTCATCGTCTTTTGCACTTGATTTGAATTATTCAAGTATCTAGTCATGCTTTTCAATTTATGTAATGAGTCTGTCTCATTTCAGAAGTACATCAATAATACTCTTCATGAACATCTAGATAAGTTCTGTACAACTTATCTGAATGACATCTTGATCTATTTTGACAATGAACTTGAGCACGAGATTCATGTCAAGCTCATTCTGTGAAAGCTGCAAGAAGCAAATCTTCAGATGAATATAATCAAATGCAAGTTTCACATCACTCAAGTCTCATATTTAGAATTGATAATCATCATTGAAGAGATCAAGATGAATTCTTCTAAGATAAACATCATTGTCAACTGATTCATCTTGATCAACGTTAAAGACATTCAAAGTTTTCTAGATTTCGCGAACTTCTATAAAAGATTCATTTATGACTATAGTAGAATAGCTATCTCGCTCACTTATCTCATCAGAAAAGATGTATTCTTTGTCTGATTTCAGAAATGTCAGATTGCATTCAACACTCTTTAGAAAATCTTCACTTTCAAGATTATTCTTCATCACTATAATTCAGATCACAAGATTGTGATAGAAATCGATGCTTCAAACTATGTGTTCAAAGACATTCTCTTTCAGTATGATGAGAATGAGATTCTTCATTCAATTGCTTACTTTTCGAAGAAGCATAACTCAGTTGAGTGTAACTACGAAATCTACGATAAAGAACTCATGATCATTGTTCGCACTTTCGAGAAATGATGATCAGAGCTTAAAGACTCTATCTATTCTGTTGAGATGATCACGAATCACAAAAACCTTGAGTATTTCATGTCAACTAAGCAGTTGAGTCGTCATTAAGCTCGTTGAAGTGAGTTTCTGTCTAGATTCAACTATCACATCGCTTATTGTTTCGACAAGATTAATGATAAGTTGAATGCTCTGACACGTCGCTCAGAAGATCTTTCTAAAGAGAAGAATACATTCAATTCTTGACATTAATATCAACATCAGACAATTCTGAAAACTCATGTTTTAGATCTTGATATTGTTGAGAATCTCACTCTTGATACTTTTGACATCAAAGTCATGAAGTTTCAGTCACAAATAATCGCTCTAGATTCAGTTCAGTTACATTTGTGTTACGATTCTAGCTACGCATCTTCGTTGATAGCTATGTTGATGACTATGTTGATGACTATGTTGATGGCTATCCTGAGAGCTATCGTCGATCGCTCGCCGCTAGAGCATAGGCTTGTTCCGAAGTCAACCCTATTCAGGGTTAGCTTATGTTCTCCTGAGTCATATAGATAGTCGACTCTTCCCTTCTAGATACTTTCCTTTCTTAGCATTTATATACTCGTTATATTACACCCATATGACTCGCTCTATGCTGATCCCTAACAATTTGTTCTCAATTATCTCAGCATCTTTGCAAATTCTAACTCTCATGAATCTAGAAATCGAAGAATTCGACGTTGAAGATGTCAAGTCTCAGTTAGATCAAGACATTCTGAATCTTGATGAAGATTTTGCTGATATTCTCACTCAGACATTGTGAAAGCAAGTCGAAATCAATGACAAATTCGCAGCTCAAATAATCGAAATGCTTCGCAATGAAGCATGATATTACAACAAGATCTCTCTAGTTGAGTGTGAAGAACACGAGAATCATCTGTACTTTCAAGAAAGAAAGTACGTGCTCAACTTAGATAAACTACGTCTTCATATCATTCAGCTCGCTCATGATAGTGTCGTCAATGATCATTCAGAAAGAGCAAAAAGCTATGAACTGATCAGTCAAGTCTACTGATGATCAAACATTTATAAGTATGTTCAACGCTTCGTACAAAACTGTCACGTGTGCACATGTTTCAAGTTCTCTAGACAATGAACTCAAGAATGATTGCATTCTCTTTCAGTCTTCGAACGTCGTTGACGTGATGTCTTCATAAACTATGTAGATTTTTTATCGCTCAGTATCTTCATGAGTATCACATATAAATATGTTCTAGTCTTCATTGATCATCTTATTAAAATGAAACATTTAGTTCTTATCACTTCTATGAAAGTTGAAAAAGCTATCAACTGCTTCTATGCTCATGTTTGAAAACATCATGATTTACTTGAGTTCTTCATGTCTGATCGAGACACACAATTCATCTTCAATGTCTAAAAGCATATGTGTAAAATGTTGAAGATAGATGTTAAGTTATCAACGATGTATCATTCTGAGATCGATGATCAAATTGAGAGAGTCAATGCTGTCATGAAGCATTATCTTCGAGTCTTCGTCAACTACATGCAGAATGACTGAGCTAAGTGACTTTCTGAAGTCAAATTCGTCATCAATAACACATTGTTATCAATCACTTTAACATCACTTTTCTTGATTAATTTGAATCAGAACTCACGTCTAGACTTCAAGTCTTTTGAGTCTCTGTTCAAGAATTTTACGTCTCAAGCTTGAGACAAGTTAATCAATGTTGAAGAGTTCATCAAGAAGATAAAGAAACTAACTGAGCATTTATGTGATGAGATGCTTATAGCTCAGATCATTTACGAATTCAATGTTAATCTCTTTCGTCGTTCTTGTTTTAAATACTTCGTTGAAGATGAAGTCTGACTGAATGCTCGCAATCTCAGCATTGTTCATCTCGCTGTCAAGTTAAACGATCATAACGTTGATTTCTTCAAGATCAAGCGTGTCTTTGTGAACAATTCTCTGATCATCGAGTTAAATCTTTCAACATTCATGAAGATTTATTCAATCTTTCATGTCATTCTTTTAAGTCATATTGCAAGTGATCTTCTTTCAAGTCAACATCAGAAATCTTGAGAACTCATTGTTATCAAGAATGACGAAAGATTCTGATATGTAAACAGCATACTAAACTTCAAGCGTGATAGATGCTATAATTTATCTTTGCTCAAGTATTACATCAATTGAGAAAATCACTTTTCTATTTGAAAGTCTTTTTATCTTCTGAATAATTGTGAGCAAACGCTCAATGAATATCATCTCGTCAATTCTGTCGTTGAAGAATCACATGTACTGTCATGTGTGATGTCTCAATGTCAATGTCAAGAACTTTAAGTTCAATCTTCATCATTTAAATTCAGCTCAGATCTGACTCAGATCTTGTCTAAATCTGACTCAGACATCTTGTTTAAATCTGACTCAAATGTGACTCAGATGTATTTCAGTTCTGTCTGTGCATCATCACATTAAAATGCATCTCGTCTTGTTTCATCTTTCTCTTACTCAGATTTGACTCAGACATCTCATCTAAATCTGACTCAGATGTGACTCAGATGTGTTTCAATTTTCTGTGCATCATCATGTTAAAATGCATCTCATCTCATTTCATCTTTCTTTTGCTCAGATCTGACTCAGATCTTGTCTAGATCTGACTCAGACATCTCGTTTAAATCTGACTCAGATGTGATTCAGATGTGTTTCAATTTTCTGTGCATCATCATGTTAAAATGCATCTCGTTTCATCTCGCTCAGATCTGACTCAAATGTGACTCAGATCTATTTCAGTTTCGTCTGTGCTTCATCACATTAAAATGCATTTACATCAACTCTTGTCTCGTTTCAGTCTTCATCTTCAATTCTTTCTCATTTCATCTTGTTTCTCTTCATCATCTTGCAGAAGTTCAGTCTTGAAGAGAGAAGTTACTGTCATGATGTCAGATCATCAACTCAATTTAGAACATAAATCATCAATATTTTAAATAATCTCGATTCATTGAATCTGTTTTGCAGTTCAATAAATCAAGTCATCAATCTAGTCATCATCATCTTAATTTAGTCTCAGCAATTCTGTTTTAATCATCTCAGTCATATGCACGAACTTCTGCAATCTTAAGTCAATAGAACTACTGTCTAGTCTTGATTCTGCTCGATTCATGTATATAGAAGTTGAGCTTTCATTCTTTTCTTTCGCTTTTTGTCTTTCATCTTATACATTATCTGATGTATTGTCTTGTATCTAGATTCTATCAAAGTAATAATAATATCAGTCTTCTATATTGATAGTATCTTTAGTCTAGCTCAGTTTCTGACAACAACTTTCATCGTTGAATTCTGATTTTTATAAACAGAAACAGAGAAATTGAACAAAAGTGATTGTGATGAAGAAAATGCAACTGACAAACAAAGAATATGAGCAGCTGAGCATCATAATAAAGCAGGCGATGAGAATTGCAGATCTTCTGAGAAAAAATCTCAGCATTCAAGAGATTCGACTTCAGCTGCAGACGATACTGCAGAACATCAAGACAGATCATATAGACTTTGATATATCACGACACTGATTTGAGCAAGCAATATTGAGCATGACACGTCAAGTCAACTTCAATGTTAAGCGTCTTAGTGCAAGAAAAGCATCAATAATACATTCATCAATTCTTGCGTCACAAGAAATCTTGATCGACATAGAAATCAATATATCAGAAGTGACTCATTCAAATTTCTTTGAAAGAGATACACTCTTTGCAATGAAATCGCAGAGCACAAGTAGCTCTTTCTGTTCAATCAGTGACATCATGAAAGAAAACAAGAATATAAACATAATTGAAATCATGAATCTGAACTTTGATAAATGAAAGATGATTTTAAAGAAGAACATTGCTTATGATGATCTTCATGACGTTATTGTATACAACAGTGACAAGAACTCAATTGAGATAATCATCGAGCAATCATGAAGAGAAACATTCGTAGAAATGCATGCATGAGATCAAAGTCATTTTTGTTTCAACATTAAGAAATTAGATTCAGATGAGACAACAAAGATAATGATTCAGATACGAGACTTTATTAATATTTACTCATGCAGATCTTATCACTATCTCATCAATGAATTCAGTAAATACAATCTCATCATTTGCAAATTCAAACAAACAAGAAAATCTAAATCATACGAAAGTCATCATCGAAATCAGAAATGATATGATATTACTCATACAGCAAAAAAGATCACGACGAAATCGAAAATTTAAATGCAGCAGTTCTGTGTTATCAGATGACAAGATTTATCAACAAGTGCAAAGCAAACATCATAAGTTCAATAAGAGCTGTTATTCAACTACTCAACTACAGTAGAAATTCTAGAATCAGATCGATATTCTAAGAAAATAGACAAGCGCAATCACAAAGAAGTTGAGAATCAGAGTCAAAGCAATCTCATTGAGCGAATGCATAACATCATCAATTATGAGAAGCGATTGATTAAGAAGCGAAAGACTGAGAATAATGACTTTGTTGATGATGATGAGCGTCAAGCATGCTTCGTCATACAGAAGACTTGCAAAATCTGTAGAGAAAAGAGATCTTGAGAAGTATTTGAAAGAGAAACGAAAAGAAGAACAGAAGAACTTTATATCTATCAACGCTGTAGTAGATTTGACGAGTGATAGATGTTTTCTAGAAAGTCGCAGAGTCTCATGTACTAAGAATATATCTAGATAATGACAATGACATCGTGCTTGTCAATGACAACGCAGATACAGAAGTCTGTTATGAACGATTAAATCATGTCAAGATGCAAACTCATCTTATTCTCAATTCAAGATTGAAGTCGATGAAACAACTATAAAGTTGAAAAACTCAGCGTTGACTCTTCTTGAAAGAAATGACTGATCTGCAATGAAGATCAAGCTACATCGTTTTTCTGAAAAGAACAATGTTATTTGTGTGCTTGATTCAATCGAAAAGAACTTTGAAAACGTTGACGTACGAATTTTTCTGAGACTGACTCGCATTATGAATTCAAAGAACTCGAAATTTCGCATATTGCATCAGATGCTTCATTCTACTTCTCTATCATACTACATTTATCATGAAGATAACAGAAATCAGAACATCAATCATCTGTCACAGTTTGATATTATTTTTACAACTTACTTCATGAACTGCTGTTTGTAGTGATTGACTATGATCATTGATGTCATGAAGAAGAAAAATGAAAAAAGTATGACATGATCTGCAAGATTTGAAAGAAGAGACAGATAGTCTATGCTACTTTAACATCAAATCTTTACAATGTTCTGATGATCAAATGCTTCATCTAATAACAGAAAGTTAGACTAACTTAAACTAATCTACACTATCAACAACTGTGTCAGATCTGTTGAAATTGCAAAATGTTGATGAGCAGATTTGCAAGATATGATAGATAGACTAACTTCAACTAACTCAAACTATTGCAGTCTGCATGATATGTTAGACTAACACGATCTAGCGCTAAATTAAACTAACTTCAACTAACTCAGACTATCGCAGTCTGCACAATATGTTAGACTAACATGATCTAGCGTGATTCATCGCGAAATCACGAAATTGACTCAACTAACTTAGTAATTTCAATTATAATCAATGATCGTCGACTCTGATCACAACAAAGCATGAATTCGCGATCTGCTATTGTTTATTCATCAAATTCTGCAAGCTTTCTTATGAACATTCTTTTTACATTACAGTAATGAATAAATCTGAAGAGACAAACTCAGAATGCTGCATAGATCATCGAGAAACAGATAGAACGAGTAGCACACTAAAGATATTTTCACTCACAGTTCTCAACAAATACAAAAATAATAACTTCAACGATTGTCGATCTAGAAATCGATAGTACAGAGAGTACACACACTCATGCTTGACACATTCAAAGAAGAAGCTGAACTTATTTTGCCTGCTTGAAAGTGTATTTGCACATCTGAGACAATCAAAGAAGATGATGATCTTATTCTATCAGCTTGAAAGCGAAATCAAGCGTCGTTCTCGAAAGATTCATTGAATTTTTCAAGTAGATTGAAACTCTTGATAAGTTGTTTCAAGACTCTGTTAATCTGACTTATTTTTCAAGAGATCTGATCATAAGACATACATAAAGCAACGCAAGAATGCTCAATGCATCGAGATCTCAAAAGAGTGAACGTCTCAATCACATGTTGAATCATAACTTTATTCAACATAAGAAAAAACATCATGCAATGACGAGTATACATGAATTTAGCGTCAGCGACGAATCTGAAGACATGAATGAGAATCTTTGTCTTGAAGCAGATGAAGATAATCACGATTGTTACACAAAGAGAAATATCAGAAAAGAGAACACAAGCGACATCAAAGCAATTAAACTAGTATGAGATAATCTTTCTCAAGTCAACGCGTGAAATCATTTATCATCAGATAGTTATCAAATAATTATGATCATATGTATACTCATACTCAGAGTCGTGATGTTCTCAGAATTCTACATTATACTAGATTCGAGAAAGAATGATGTTGTCAGAGTCAATTCTTCATGATTTGAGACTTGAAAGATCATGCTCAGTGATCTTATTAGAGAAATCTGACAGACTCAATGTCGTGTACTGAAAGAGATAGAATGAATCAAGCGCAAGTCTGTCTCTCATTCGAAAGATTTTGAAAGACGCAAAATATTGTTGTATCAAATAAAGTTATATTTCTGATCATGCACTAATGTCATCTAAGAAGCAGATGTATGATTGTATTGAAGATACACGTCATCAGATAACTTTCAAGATTAAAGAACTTATCGACAGTCATTATAAATTCATCAAAGCGTCGAACATGCAAGACTACGTAGCAGATCTTTTGAATGAAGACAACTTTATCGCTTCAGATATCATCAGAGTACGTAGCATTCATAATACGAGACATAGCTAATTGATCATCAGTCAGAGAAACAGCGTTTTTGCGTCGAAATCATATATGCGTTGATTGAACATTGTTATTTTGCTACAGAAAGTAGTTTAAATCATCATCATCTAACGAATACATACTTCAATTCACTGCGAGTAGAGACAGTGATCTTTATTGTCATCGCAATATGACACTTGATTCAAGAATATGAGACAGAAGAGAAATTGAATTTACTAAAATTTGAAGAATCTTCTGTTACACGTACGTTTTGCTTTCGCTAGAATAAGAAAAGAATGTTCTTTGCATATCATTAATTTATTTTCTTTAGACGTCTACGAAAGATTTCTCAACGCGCTCAAAGTCAAGCACTTAAGTAAGAAAAGACAAATCTGAATTCTAACTTATCTTTGAAAGCAAGCTGAACAACAAGTGAATTTCAAGAAATCAATGAATCAGAGCATAATGAAGTTGCATGTTGATTCGTATCATCATAAATTAGACGACTTGATGAAACTTATGAGCAATGACGAGACTTCAAGTGTGTCAATGTCATCATCATTGAAAGCAATCTTCAATTTCACGTTGTTATCTCAATCTTCTACGTCAAGTTCATTGATCAATCTGTCTTCTACGTCAAGTTCATTAATCAATCTGACTTCAAGAGCTTTAAGTTGCACGAAAAAGATAAGAAGTTTCACTTTCATGATGTTAATCATGATATGACATTAAGCAATACATAGAAATCAAGAGTCGTTAATGAAGAGAAATCGATCGACTTTTTGACAAACATTTCAAAGTTCAGTTTATTTCTTGAAGAAGATCAATATATATTACATAAAGCAAACACTGATGAGAGCACTGTCTTTGATTACGAACTAAGTTATTCAGAATTTCTTGAAGCATGTAAGATGAAAGAGACAACTAATTTATTATACGACATAAAGAGCGTTGTGAAGAACAACATTCTGAATGATGAGAATGAATATCGAGTTATGCTGAAGCATGTGCGACGAACGAAGTCGATGACAGTATCACAAGACGATTCTAGTGAGTGATGATCTTCACAGTAAATAGTCACAATGCTTCTACATTTGAAGATTCAGCTTGACTGTAAACTATTGACAAGCGAAGAGAAAGAAAAGTCATGAAACGAGATAGAAGAGATTGTCATCTCGACTACAAACAGACATTGAACATGACGAGTAACAGAAAATAAATAGACGATTCTCTCTTCTGTTTCTTTCTTCATTTATTTCTGTTTCTTCACTCATCTTCTGAGATTCAACTAGAAACTCGCTTTCGCCTCACTCATTCACTTCATAGACACAGTCATCTAGATGATGATAGTGTTTGACGTCTCAGAGCGACTTTCTGAGCAACATCTAGCTTTAGAAATCGTCGAAGACTGTCAAGTTTGCTTAAACAAATATAATATTGATTCTGATTCAAATTGTGTCAATGCTCAATAGAGTGATTACGATTTTTATGATCATGATTCAACTGTGATGAAATATTAATTCAGCAGACAATATGTAAAGAAATAAGATGACAAGTTTTAGAAAAGAAACACATAATACATGATCTGCGTCTACTTCGAAGACAGTGACAATCAGATCAAATATATCAATGACAGACATAATGTTTAGAACAAAAATTATACGTTACAAGACAACGTGATGCAAGACACTTGACATGAATATTGAGTGTAAAATATTGATGAGCAAAATCAGATCTATCACTTGATCTACTGAATTGTGATAGACAATGTCAATATGATAAACGATGTCAATGTGATAAACAATGTCAATGTGATAAATAATGTCAATGTGATAAACGATGTCATTTAAGCGATTAGGCATGCGCTTGCAGCTAATCACGTCAAAGTGATCTTATAAGAAGAGAGATCAATCAAAATGATAAATCATTTAATTTATCAACTAATTACGTGATTAGACACTTGACGAAATTTCTCGATGAAGAAAGCAGTGATTGAACAGTTCTTTCTATGAAAGATAGCTTGAACAACACGTCAAGCAATGAAGAATAAGATAGTCGAAGTGAGATGACTTGTGAATAATCAAATGTGATGCATTGATGACTTGAAAGAGATGTTAAATTCTACAATCTTTATATATCGAACAGCTATACAGCTAGAAGTTTCAGATGAAATGACTTGAAGCTTCAAAGATGATCTTAAGATCTTCAAGTCTCAATGACATCAGACAAAGAATCTTCTACATATAAAACAAGCTTCGATTTAAATAGAATTGAAATCTATGTTACTCGTTTTCAATTCTCTTTTCAACACTTTGATATTCATCTCAAATATATAATCATCAACGCTATGCTTGAAATGCTGTCTTGAAAATTAATCACAGCGACTTCTAGCTACTGCATAGTGCAGAAACTCATCAAAGAAGCTCTTGAAGCTGAGTCATATTTCATGAAAGTGTTTTTTGACTCAAATCTTCAAAACACTAAAACTGAGCTCGATGAAATTGAAATTCAACAAATATAAAGACAGATATCGTACTTTACACTTATGTGAAATAATAAGTTTCTCGATACAAGCATTACAATGTATGCTGATGTTATTCATGATGATCACACTTCTTGAAGTTGAAAAGAAACTGCATAGAGATAGCAATTCATCTGCTAGTCATTGAAAGAAAGTCTTGTCGTTGAATTAGTCTTCACGAATATCGATACAGAGTAGATAGTCATTGATTGTATACATCAAAAGAATGCTTCAGAAATGTTCTCTCTTTTTAGAGACTTGATAGCGAGCTGACTCATCAATTGATGCATAGACTTGATGACATCATCTTGTAGTCTCATTGAACAGAATCTCGTCAATGAAGACAAGCTGCTCAGCAGTCAGACGAAGCAGATCTGCAACTCAGTTTAATCGCAGCTCATCGTTCTGTCTGATGCTCACACGCTGTCTCTTTTAATTGCTTCAGTGTCTTTTCTTCAGAATTCTGAATATTGTGAATCTATAAACATGTATATCTCACTCTTCTCATAGAAATCACATTATGTCAGGACCGTGCCTAGATGATACAATCAATGGAGGTCAGGATTGATAGTGCTTGATCTTTAGAGATAGCTATAACTGAATATTAAGAATACAGAAGAAGGTTGGTACAAAAGCTTCTATTTATGTAATGTTCAGAGGCTGCGCTAGGCCCGAAAGGGATGTGTTTGTGACATGAGAAGGATGTGATGTAGGTGAACAAGATGTTGGTGAAAGAAAAGGGTGTTGGGGAAGGAAAAGAGTGTTGAGCCATATCTGAGCCATATCTGGGCCAAACCTGACTAGCTCGCTGGTTAGCTCTAATCATTACGCAGGGAACTCGCTAGCGTTCACTGCGAATTGATTAGGGCTTCAGTCTTGTTCAGCCTTGGTACGCTCGTAACATTACCCCCCTCTTCGAAAATTCATGTTCGCATGAATGTAGTTCATTTGCTCGCTTTTGTTGATAGTTATTCCGATATTTTAGCGCGGTTTGTTTGAATATAGCTTATGAAATTCGTCCAAAACTTCCTCTGAGTCATCGAATTCCTCTTTATCGGCATAGTATCATTCGTCGTCTCTATCTAGATCTGTTCATTTGACTTTGTACTGTATTCGATCTCGATAGCGTCTGAAGTTCAATATATCGTCTATCTTTCAGTGTTCATCATCTTCGATAGTGATGGATCTGAATGATTCTGAATGCTGTTATGATAGGGAGTCTTCTGAATACGGTCGCAGTAGCTTCGGGCTGAACATCGAATGCAGATGCTTCATGCTGACTGGTAGGCGAAGGTGATAGGAGGTACCCACTTTGACAGTGATTTGATAGAGGTCTAGCTGTTTGTCTTTCAAATCTTTGCAGAGCCTTGTTGTCTTGACGTTTCTGAAAGATAGTCAAACTCAGTCATCTACTTCATAGGTGACGTTCCGTCTATGTTTATTGACCTGAACTTCGATGGTCAGCTTCGTCTTTTTCAATTGTTGACGATCGAAGTTCAGTAGCTCTTTCATTCGAATGACAATATCGTCTGCTTTTCTAGCTTCAAGTCGTTCACGAGTTGTTTCGTAGTCAGTCGTATCTGAATCGAAACTCATTCGAGGGTGAAATTCTTTATTGAAGTAGAAGGGAATCATTGAAGTGGCCGAGAAGGTATTGAAATTGTCACTGAATTTCATCATCGGTATTCATTTGACTCAGTCGTCCTGCATGTAATTGCAGTAGATTCTAAGTCCTTGTTCGACGTCTTGATTGACTCGTTCCGATTGATCGTCGATCTCGAGATGATAGACTGTGAATAGACTAGCTGTGATTCTCAGTCGCTTGCAAAGGCTTTTTCACATAGTCGATATGAATTGAGAGTCTTTGTTCGAAACAATAGAACTGAGTAGGCCATGCAGTCGATAGACGTTTCATAGCATGATTCAAACCGTTTCTTCGGCTGAGATGCCATCGTCTTCTCAATGACAGGAAACATAGTGACGTTCTTTGGTGAGGCGACATATGATTGTGCAAATGACGTTATAGCCTTCTGACAGAGATAGTTCAGTGATGAAGTTCATAGCTATATCTTTTCAGCGTTTCTGTGAAATCGAAAGAGAATGATGAAGTTCATTGATGCTATCCCTAGAGGCTTTGCTTCGCTGACAAGCATGACAGTTTCGAATGTATCGTCGGATAGTAGCTCGATGGCCTGACCAATAGTAGAAACGCTGAACTAGGTCGATGATTCGTCTATTGTCGAAGTGAGAGATTGAAGGTTGATCATGCACTTCTTGTAGTAATTCCGTGTGCATGTTCTCAGAAATTCACAGTAGACCTTTTCTAAATAGAACGTCGTCAATGATTTCGCAGTTCTTCAGTTTAGTGGTATGAAATTTGAGCTTGTTTTCGTTCATAGCTTGTCTATATTCGCTGCAGAGCTCATCTGTTTGATTGATCATTCGTACTCGTTGATAGAGATTTGCTTCCGGTTCAATAGATAGAACATCGACTCTATCGAGGGTCAGAATAGTCTGAAAACGATCTTCAAGACGCTGAGCTGGTTCAGAGACGTTCGCTAGGGGCATTCTGGTTAGAGCATCGGCTTTAGTGTTCGTTTTGCCTGACCTAAAGATGATCTGAAAGTTGAACTTCGATAGAATGTTCAGGTAGTTGACTTGTCGTCGACTCAACTGTTTGTTTTCCATGAAGATCTTCAAAGTCTGATGATTGATGAACATCTGAATGAATAGTTCAGTGCATTTCAGCTCGAGTCGCCAGTGTTTGAAGCATCGAATAATGACTAGCAATTTCTTGTCATAGATGTGGTAATTGATTTCAGCGAGAATCATGCTTTTACTGTAGAAGATCATCGAATGAAGAACTTTCTCGTCATCGTACTGAGATAGTATTTCATCTTTTACATAGTTCGAAGCATCAGTCTTCAGAATAGCTTGTCGTTTGAGATCGAAGTGACGAAGTACTGAGGCCGAGCTGACTTGTTTCTTTAGATTGTCAAAGGCTTGAACACAGGCCTCGTTTCAAACAAAAGGCGTGTTCTTTCTAGTCAGCTGAGTGAACGGTTTGACTAGCTTCGAGAAGTCCTTAATGAAACGACGGTAGAAGTTAACAAATCTCACGAAGCTCTGAATTTCTTTTAGGTTGGTCGAAGTGATTCAGCTGACTATGACTGTCACTTTGCTGAGATTCATACGAAGGCCTAGTTCTGATACGATGACTTCTAGAAAGACAGTCTCTTCTACATCGAATTCGCACTTTCGAATATCTATCTGCAGT
>JAABUO010000749.1_pt1 | contig 52754 bp, 52 predicted proteins | sample 5559291 | NCBI WGS metagenome assembly JAABUO01 (sample SAMN10711878, study PRJNA513372) | rock metagenome | isolation source: Antarctica rocks | place: Antarctica: Victoria Land, Finger Mt sud | reverse complement strand
TTCGCGTGCAACTAGTGAGCCTGCTTCAATGGCACTTCTACCTCGCATAGTGAGCCTGCTACAATAGGCATTTCGATTCTACACAAGGCTAAGGAAATACATTCATGCGAACATGAATCGTTGAAGAAGAGGAGTAATGTTACGATCCTAGCTACGCACCTTCGTTGATAGCTATGTTGATGACTATGTTGATGACTATCCTGAGAGCTATCGCCGATCGCTCGCCGCTAGAGCATAGACTTGTTCCGAAGCCAACCCTATTCAGGGTTAGCTTATGTTCTCCTGAGTCATATAGATAGTCGGCCCTTCCCTTCTAGATACTTTCCTTCCTTAGCATTTATATACTCGTTACATTACACTCATATGACTCGCTCTATGCTGATCCCTAACAAGATCATTCTGACACTTGATAGAATAGATATTCTAGCTATTGAATCTGAAGTTGATCTTTATTAACGAGTAAAAGATGTCAACAAAACAGATGAGCTTTGCAATGAGTATAGACAAGCTATAAGCGAAAACAAGCTCAAGCTACATAGCATTGAATTGAAGCACTGCGAGATTGTTGACGACGTTCTGTTCAGAAAAGATCTACTGTGAATTTCTGAGAATATGCATACGAAATTGCTAAAGAAAATTCATGATCAGCCTTTCATCTCTCACTCTGACAATCAAAGAACTATTGATCTAGTTTAACATTTCTACTATTGATCAGATCATTGAGCAACGATTAGACGTTACATTTGAAACTGTCATGCTTGTCAACAAAGCAAGACATCTAAAGATAACATCAATGAACTTCTTTATTCTCTTTCAATTTCACAGAAACGCTGAAAGAATATAGCTATGAATTTCATCACTGAGCTATCTCTATCAGAAGATTATAACGTCATTTGCACAATCATATGTTGACTCATCAAGAAACGTCACTATGTTTTCTGTCATTGAAGAGATGCTGACATCTCAGTTGAAGAAACGGTTTGAATCATGCTATGAAACATCTATCAACTTCATGATCTACCTAGTTCTATTGTTTCGAACAGAGACTTTCAGTTCATATCAATCATGTGACAAAGTCTTTGCAAGCGACTTAAGATTACAGCTAGTCTATCAACAGCTTATCATTCTGAGATCGATGATCAATCAAAACGAGCTAATCAAGACGTTGAACAAGAACTAAGAATCTACTGCAATTACATGCAGAACGACTGAGCAAAATGACTATCAATGATAGAATTCAGCGAGAATTTCAATATCTTCTCGATCATCTCAATGACTTCGTTCTACTTCAATAAGAGTTTTCACTCACGAATGAGTTTTGATTCAGATACGACTGACTACGAAAGTACTTGTGAACGTCTTGAAGCTAGAAAAGCAGACGATATTGTCATTTAAATGAAAGAATTTCTTATCTTTGATTATCAACAATTGAAAAAGACGAAGCAGATCATCGAAGCTCAGATCAATAAACATAAACGAGACGTCATTTATGAAGTAGACGACTGAGTTTGATTATTCTCTAGAAACATAAAGACAACTAGATGATGTAAGAATTTGAAAGACAAACAGCTAGAATTCTATCAAATCATTGTCAAAGTTGAGATTTTCTATCATCTTCGTCTATCGATAAGCATGAAGCAGCTGCATTCGATGTTCAGTTCGAAGCTATTACGTTCTTATTTCAACGACTTCTTATCAGAACAACATTCAGAATCATCTAGATCTTTCACTATTGAAGATGATGAGCACTGAAAGATAGATGACATTCTGAACTCTAAATGATATTAAGATCGAATACAATATAAGATCAAATGAACGAAACTAGATCGAAACGACGAATGATACTATGTCGATAAAGAAGAATTCGAAAGCTCGAAAGAAGTTCTAGTTGAATTTCATAAGCTCTATTCAGACAAGTCACACTAAATTGAAAAACAGTGAAAATTTTTGCGTTTAATTTGTTTTATTCATGCGAACATGAATTTTCAAAGAGAAGAATAATGTTATGAATGCATCAGAATTGATTAGAACTAATCAAGATCTAGTCGAGATCTGATCTAAATCTGACTCAGGTTTGACTCAGATATGACTCAGCATCTTTTCTCTTTTCTAGCATCTTCTAATCAGCTTCTATTGTTTTCTAGATAAACACACTTCTTTGTGTTACGAGTAGTTAACAGATGTTTATGACAAACACATTTCTTTGTGTCACAAACATCTTTTGAATCAACATCTTTCTTGTGTTTCAACACGTTCTCTTTGAGACTAACGTCAATCTGAGTAACTACTATATAGAGCGTGTTCTTCTTGCTTTTTGTACCTTCTTTCTTCTGTATTCTTAAAGTCTTAGTTATAGCTATCTTTATAGATTAAACATTCTAGTCACGCATGCACTCTGATTAGTTTCTAGACACGATTTCAACACTGAATAACTTCATAAAGTTGAAGTAGAAGACATTGAAAGACTTGTCTGCTTGTCTCAGAGCGTTGTACTTGCAACGACACTTTCGATTCTTATTCAGTTCATTGTATATTTCTTTCAGATGCTCAAATAGCTTGTCGATTAAGATGTATGAATGTGAAGCGTCATGTCAACATCGAGCGAAGATGTGCTCAGCAGCATCATCTTCTAGTCTAGATATCACATAGATAATACAGATATTCTCATTATTGAAGTGATTGACATTTGTCTGAAGCTTGTCGTCTATCTTGATTCTTCAGCTGTTTCATGTCAATTCATCTTCATCAGTGAATATAAATGAATTCAAAAACTTGAAGAACTTGTGATGATTGTTGTTGAATAGAGTGAACGACTCTCGTCGAGTATAATTCTCGATAGAAGCTCAAGACTTCATAGACTGTCGAGATCAAGAGTGATTCGCTGAACGCTGTTTCTTTTTGAGACTCAATACTTTCTCTCGTAGTTCAACAATAGTCTCTTCTTAAGTGTTTATTGTCATTTGATTAATCTCTAGCTCATCAAGTTTCTTGATGTGATTAACTTGTAGATTGATTCATTGCTCATTGAGTTTCAAAGTCATGTCTCGTTGATCTCTTAGCTCGATCAGCATCTTGATGATCTCGTCTGACTGATCAATAGCTTATTGACAAAGTTGTTGACTTGTATTGATGTCTCATGAGATAGCGACATTCTGAAGTTTCGCTGAAGCATTGAAAAAAATAAGAAAAACTCGTTTACTAGCAGTGCTTCTAAGCAGATGAGCTGTTCGTGACTCGACTGATTCAGAGTCGCGTGTCATTGTGAGAGAGATAAAAATAGATAGATAGATTTGATTGTGATAAGATTGAGTGATAAATTTGATAAATTTGAGTAAATTTGAATGTGTATTTTAATGAAAGTAATTCAAAGAATTTCTTGCGAATTTTCTGAATGAACGAAGTAGATTATTTCGTATCGTCTACACGTTGATAGCAGAGTAGTTGATGAGCATTTATCTACTGTTAGAGATCAGCATAGAGCGAGTCATATGAATGTCATTTAACTAATAGATAAATGCTAAGAAAGAAAAGTATCTACAGAAAAGAACTCGATTCTTATATGTGTGTTTCTCAGTTCTGTGCTAGGCTCGATTGAGTTGACGTCTTACACATATGATGCAAAGTTTTAATGATATTACTTCTAGCTTAAATGCTCACTAGACTCGATTAGAATGAAATCAAGATGAAGACTAGAAAGAATAGACGAAGACTAGAATCGTAACAACAATAAGCTAACTCAAAGAGAAAGATGATGTAAGAATGTATCTCATTGACTATGAATAATGCATGTCTGCAAGACTAGCTCACGAGATTAGATCAAAGAAATTAATGAGTGAATAAAGATAATGACTTGACAGAAGATGTCAGAATCGTGTCTAGATGATACAATCAATGAAGATCAGAGTTGATAGTGCTTGATCTTTAGAAATAGTTATAACTGAATATTAAGAATATAGAAGAAGATTGATACAAAAGCTTTTATTTATGTAATGTTCAGAGACTGCGCTAGATTCAAAAGAAATGTGTTTGTGACATGAAAAGAATGTGATGTAGATGAACAAGATGTTGATGAAAGAAAAGAGTGTTGAGAAAGAAAAAAGAGATTGAGTCATATCTGAGTCAAATCTGATGCAAATTGATTAAAGTTTCAATCTTGTTCAGTCTTATCAGTCTTGATACACTTGTAACAGAAGATGAAAACTCTGCAAGCTTTCACTTTCATTTCTTAGCAATTAATTCTATCATCAATAGAATGCTATCTTATTATCTTTTACTACGCAGTTTCACGTAAAGAGATTTCATCATCTTACAGTTTTAATTGCTTCATTTGCACAAAGCTGCTCAGTAAAAGATGTTGAATGTGCAACGACTCACTAGAAGTTGCATGATCGAAAGAAGTGATAACTTCTTTCACATTGAGAATTCATTATCTTGTCAGAACATATCTGAGAATCACACATTCAAACATGTAGATGAGAAGTTCAAGTCACAAGAATTTAATGAACAGACAGATTATATTTCTTGATGATCAGCAAACGAAGTACGTAAGCAGTTAAAGAATTTGAAGATGCAGAACATACTGCTTGTCTTGCAACTTTGCATATTGAAACTTGAGCGAGAAATTCGATCAATCTCTGATCATCAATGTCAACATAGTGATGATCACTATTGAAGTGATGCATGCAAGCGTGCTAATCAATCTTGCAAGTTTAGAGAGCAAAGCATCATGAACTACAACTTTTTAATGTTTTGACTGCAAGATTGCAAAGACTTCATAGTCGTGATATCATTTGATTTCATTATGAAAGAAGAGAAATTGCAATGATTTGCATCATACTTATCAGAGAAGTCTTGCAATCAGTGACGAGATCATGTGATGAGCATGCATAATCATGATGAGATACTCAACTGAAAGTATTACATTGAATACTTACATGCTAAACTTAGCAATTCTGAAATTCGTAACTTTCAAACAGAATGTTGACTCAAGACTGCGAAGCAGCGAGCTGATCAAAGCATCGCGAATTTCAAGCAATATCTTATCAGACTGTATGCAGATTTGAACTATCATATATTTAATGAGACTTGCATGATGTACTTGCAAATGAAAATTAATGAAATCATCATGAATGAGTTTCTTTGCATCTCATACATCTCTATCAATTATGTCGATCTGCTAAAGCATTTTATAAACATTGACTTGCATTTGCAAAACATTAATGCATTGTTGAAGTTACATTTGCAGCAAAGTGAAAGTGTAGCGTTTCAGAAAAGTTCTTAATTCTCACATGAAAAGATGAAATCTATCATTACAACGAAGAATTCAAAGTTCTCTGCTTCAAGCATGCAGTTTAAAGACAATGCAACACTCAAGTTCAATGAGTTTAAGCAAAATGCTGCTTCATTCAATCTTACATGCTGATCATGCAAGAAAATGAGACATAAAATTGATAATTTGATGTGTTTCAACTATACATTCAGACAAAAGACTCATAATCATGATGAAGAGATGAAAAAAGAGAAAGTCTGATATTCATCATTAAATCATTAAATATAACTATGAAAAGATGATTATCATGTGCACTGATGATATCAGTACTGACAAATGTCTCTGAGAAAATGCGCGAAGCTCACTGTCTTATTGACTCTGAGATTGAGCGAAATTTTATATTACAATCATAAGTAAAAGAGCATGAGTTATTGAAAAATCATGCAACTCTGAAACAGATTCAGACAATTAATGATTGTCTAATTTTCTGCTATGATATGCATCAGATCAATATCAAGTTGATCAATCACAAGAAAGTTCACAAAAGCTGAAACATTAAGTTTCATGCTGTAAACATGCAAGAATATGATATAATTCTTGACTACTCATGATTAGATGAGATTGACTCAAATATTCGCTGACGTAAGCATCATTGATTGTATTGAGAAAACAGCATTCAGCATGCAAAACAAATACAAGTTAATCTGTGTAAAACATTAAAATTTGTTAAGCTGACAATGCTTGCAGTTAAGAGAAGAAAAGAAACTTATGTAACTTTGCTTTATCAGCTGTTATTTACAAATGACTTATCACAGAACGTTGATCATCAAACTGTGAAATGCAATGCGCTTTAAGCAAAAGAATCAAAGATACTCTTTGCTATTCAAGATCTCAAGAAAGTGTTTTCTGAAATTCTTTCTGATAATTTGAACATGCATGATCAGATGAAACATTTCATTGATTTGATGAAGAGCAAAATGTCTTGTATCAAGTCTATTTATAAAATGACATGAGATGAGTTCACTGTGATACGAGACTATCTAGACAGCACGCTAGAGAAGAAATGAATTCATTCATCAAGTAGTTCTGCAAAAGCATCTGTATTGTTTGTAAAAAAGTTGAACGAAAGTCTTCATTTATACGTGAACTATCATGATCTCAATGAAATAACAGTAAAGAACAATTACTCATTGTCTTTACTATCTGAGACGCTGAATCACTTTGCTCATGCAAAACATTTTATCAAAATTGATATTCACAATGTTTATTATTGCATTCAAATTTGCAAGAGCGATGAATGAAAAACGACTTTTTATATATGCTATGATCAGTTTGAATATCAGATGATGCTCTTTGAATTAACAAATGCTTCTGCAATCTTTTAGTTTTATGTAAATTATGCACTTAAATCATTCATGAATATTTGCTGCGTGATATATCTGAATGATGTCTTAGTATACTTTAAGATGAAAAAGCAGCATTGAGAGCATGTGTGCAAAATTCTTCGCACGCTACTGAAATATTGACTGTATGTCAAGCTGTCAAAATGCACTTTCAATTGTAGCGAAATTATCTTTCTGAGATTCATGATAAAGCAAAAAGATATTCAGATGAAACAGTTTTATATTGATGCAATCACTAGCTGATCTGAGCTTGAGTTTGCAAAGAACATTTTCATATTCTTGAGATTTACGAAGTTTTATTGATAATTTATAAGAAAGTTCTTTCAAATCATCATGCTCTTAACAGATTTAATCAAGAGTGCAAAGAAGAAAACAATGTATTCACTCTTTGCAATGATGTCAAAAGCAAGAAAAGTTTTTGAAAGATTGAAAGCAGTTTTTGTTAATGCTTTCATTTTGAAACACTATGATTGAGATGCAGATCTTCGCATGAAGATCGATGCATCAAATCACGAAGTTGAAGATGTGCTTAGTTAAAAGAGTAACACTGATCAATGACATTTCATTGTATACTATAGTTATAAGTTCAAAAAAGCTGAAGTATGATGAAACATGCATGACAAAAAGCTGTATGCTATAGTTCTTGATTTTAAAAACTGATGACACTATCTTCAGAATAGCAAGCGATTCATATATGTGATAACAGATCACAATAATCTTCGTTACTTTATGATGATGAAGAAGTTCAATGCATGACAGATGCATTGAGCTGAAAAATTAACTGCATTTGACTTTTATATAGAATATTACAGAGACAAATTAAACTCTGCAAATGCATCATCAAGAAGACTCAACATCATGAAATCAAATGATAGCAAGAAGAATAATGATTATTTTTTATTTACTTTGCAAAACAAACTTTGCAATCAAAAATGTCAATCTGAGCTGCTAAAGAATGAAGAAGTTTTGACAGCGATCAAACTCACAGCATTGATGATGCAACTGAATGACATAGTCATTGCAGATACTTAAGTCATGTGTTTAAATGAGAAAGTACTCGCTAAATCTTGCAGAATTCTAGACACTGTGTTATCTCGACTTCTGATTCATCAAATTATGAAGTCAAAAAGATTATATTTGAAGATGAGTGAATCAATGACTGCGTGATTGCTGAAGTTACAACAAAGAAACATTTTTGTTGCAAATGAGAAGTGACATCAATGATTTGCATCTAGAAAGAATGAGCTTTTGAAATGAAGTATGAGAAATGATGAACTGCTACATCGTGATCTTGCAATCTATGTACTCAATGATTCTGCTACAAGAGATGAGATTCTGCATATGAATCATGATGATTTCAAAGCAGATCATTTTGCACACGTTCATATTAAGACTGCAATAAGAAGAAAATATTATTGATTGAAAATGCTCAAAAAGATGATGAAATATGTTTGCATCTGTTCAAACTGTCAGCGAGTGCAAATGCATCATCATAAGTTCTATGAGAAGCTGACATCTATATCTTCAGAGAGCATGAATTCATTTCACATGATGATCATGAATTTCATAATAAACATGTTCTCTGCAAAGAATTCATACATTGAAAAAACAAGTAATGTTTATTTGATAATAATAAATAAGTTGATCAAGCACGTAATTTATATTTCAATGATCAAAGATCTGAACGTCAAAAGACTTGTGAATCTGCTATAATGAGAATTTGTATCTCAGCATGAAATAATGCAAAGCATTATATCGAATCAAGACTCAGTGTTTATTAATCATTTTTGAATCACTTTATGTTGACATTTCAAAGCGAAGCGAAAGCTAAGCATTGTGTTTCATTTGCAAATCAACAATCAAACAGAAAGACAGAATCAGATGCTTGAGAACTATCTGCAAGTGTATTTCAATTACAAGATGAATAACTGATCAGAGCTTTTGTCAATGACGACGTTTGCATATAACAACAGCGTACACGCTAGTTTCATAAAAACTTCACATGAGTTTCTAAAAAATACATTGCAAGTTTTGTAAAGACATCTGAAAACAGAGCTTTAAAGAAGAAGATACTCTTAACTATGAAGTGAGCAGAATGACTATGAAGTATCAGAGAACATTTAATGAAACTATGAAAATAAATAGCAAAGCAGCAAGCAAAGTATTATAACACTCATCATAAAGCTGCAAGCTTTTAAATGAAAGACAAAGTGCTTTTGCAAAGTATAAACATTCATACACTTCAATCAAAGAAGAAGATTGATCACAGATAATTGAAATCATTCAAAATATTGAAAAAGATTGACATGTAAGCATATAAGCTTGAACTATCTGAGAAATATGATGCAATTCATTCAATCTTTCATGTCTCTTTATTGAAATTTTGACACTTGCATGATGAAAATTCAAAGTTGCAAATCATTCTTATAAAAGAGAAAGAGAAATAAAAGATAAAGAAGATACTTGATCAGTGAATCAAGAAAGAAAAGATTGAGTATCTAGTTCAATGAGTTGATTCATCTTTCTATGAAAACTTCTGAGAATCAATGAAAAATCTTAGCAATGCAAAGAAAATCATTGAGAACTACAAGATAGAAAGACAAGTACATCAGTTGACTGCAAAAAAGTCAAAGAAAAAAAAGAGAAATAAATCACGTAAGAATCATGATTGAAAGAATATCAAAAGCGCAAAGATGCAAGTTTAAAAAGTTAATACTAAACTACAATTACAAAATTTCACGTAACATATGTCTTTTAAAAAAGAAAATGATGAATGTCATGAAAAAATGAAGAAAAGAAGTGATCAATGATCGCAAGCGAGAATGTTGAAGTGAAGAGAAAAGCTATTTATTCATCAGTAAATCTCGTCACACACTGCTTGCTTCAGTCAATACTTATGAGATGAAGACGAAGTGATGTGATGATGATGAGAAGTGATGAGAATGAGAAAGACGAGAATCTTTACTCAACTGTTAAATACAATCTTACATGTTAAGAGAAAAAACTACTCACTTTTTCATTGTTGAAGATGAAGAGCGAAATGATCTCAAGCATGAACAATGAGATGTTGAATCATCACTTGCACAACGTGATGCATCATCAGCTGAAGAGAGCACAAGACTAGATTCATCACGCAATCATGCTTTTCTTCAAAGCAATGCTCACATTTGCAAGCACACTTGATGAGAGCACAATACATGTGAATCATCACTATGCTCAGACGATGAACGCAGCAACAGCATCAAATCTTCTGATCATGATGATTTAACATATGTCAGCATTTATCAAAACATGCAGAGATAAATATGTTTATCAAAGATCATGAATTCAGTCATCAACGCAACAAATGCAAAGAAAGCAGAAGAAGCAGAAGAAGCAGACGTCGCAGACGTTGCAGCGACGATGACGCAAAGAAGAATGTACATCTCAAGAAAATAAGCAAACTTCGCGAGCATGTTAGCATGATCTCAATGAGCATGAATGCTGCTACTTATCATGATAGTGATGATGATGATGATGATGTTGATACTGCTATGTCACTCACATTAGCTCATGAGTTGACTTGCATCACAACAACGCTGCAACGAAAGAAGCTCATATCATGAGCTGCAAGCTATGCAAGATACATATAGCAGATCTCATGCTTCGTCAATTTGAAAGAGCAGTACTCACGAAAGAATATGTTAAGACGAGACAAGAAGAAAAGAAAGAAAGAAAGAAAGCAAAGCTGAAGAGTTGATATCAACAATCTCGCACTAGCTCTGTTTATGCTTGTTAGCATGATCAATTCACAACATTTCTACACAGATGCTAAAGCGTTAAAGAAGTTATGATTACACTATCAGCTACAAGAAAATAATATGATGTTATAAAGACTCAGAGATCAAGTCTTTAAAAAAAGATGCAGTTGTGAAAATGCATCTCATCAACTATGAACGATGCATGTCTGCAAGACTAGCTCGCAAGATTAGATCAAAGAAGTTAACAAGTGAATAAAGATAATGACTTGACAGAAGATGAAAACTCTGCAAGCTTTCACTTTCATTTCTTAGCAATTAGTTTTATTATCAATAGAGTGCTATCTTATTATCTTTTACTACGCAGTTTCATGTAAAGAGATTTCATCATCTCACAAATGATGAGAATAGAGCTGATCTCAGCTGAGAAACATTGAGTATCTTCAAGTCAAAAAAACAAATTTATACTAATCATTGTCTGAAACTTTCACAGAATAGTCAATTCTTTGAGAGCAGTGAGAAAGAATTTGACAATTCACTGAGCATCTTCTAGAATCTTTACAAATCATGAAAGCTTCAGAATATCATCAAGCAACAGCTGCAATTCATGACTATCACATGAAATGAAAAAGACGTGCTTCAACTCGTCAAAAGCTTCAAGCTCGCTTCACAAAGTCTTCATAGTAAAACATGTATTGATGACAAATGTATTCATTCTTCAAAACTGACTCTGCAACACGTCAACGATGTGATTAAAGAATCAGCGAGCTTGTGTTTTTGCATTCATGATTTTCGCTACTTCGACTTTCGCCTTCAAATGAAATTCATTTCTCGTTGATGTAGCTGTTGTTGATACGTGTACATATAGATTTATAACTCTTTTCTTTCAAATATTGCATGTTTCATCACTGAAGAAGTTCAGATGACTGACGATGAGTAGAGAATCAACTTTTGCCTTCACGTTTTGATAGATCTCATTCAACAGCACTTCTGTCATAGTCATGTGCAAAGAAGATGTGTAGTTTGAATGAAAGACTTGCTCGTGAGCTTGAACGTACAAATTTTCGTAGTGATTGAATGATAGATTGAACATGTAGACTGTCATTGCCGCGGTTTGATGTAATCTTCTAGCTACATCGACGGCGAGAGATCTGATATTTGCATCGAAGGTGATCTGAATCGAGCGATGATTCGAATTTGTAGATCTTCTTCTGTACTGATCACACTGACCTAGGTGAATTTGCTGACGTGTAGCTTCCTGAGCCATGATCTTATGACAGTGACGGCACTGAACAGTAGCAAGCCTTTCAGATATGATTATCGGCTGAAAGTTATCGACGGCGAGCTGATTTAAAGGCCTATCGCCACGTTGCGAAGGCATTGCTGGAGGTAGAGAGGTAGGGGTCTGCAACTGCAAGCAGGTTAGCTAGTAGAACGGACGACAGCGAGGTGACGACAGCAGGGTAATCCTTCAATCAATGACCCTTGTATGCTTAGATAATAAAAAGCCAAAAAAGCGAAGCAAAAAAGCCGCTAAGAGGTATTATACACGCTTTTTGTAGAAAAAGCGGTTTTATTCTGACCCTACATTCAGTATCCGCTGTGAGTTCAGCCCAATCAGCAGTTATCTACTATACCTCTTGGCTTGCATTTCTTGCACTAGCTCGCAGCCGTATCGACCGCAAAAGGACGCCGCCTAAGTTAATGGTAGTCAGGAACGGCCACCAAAGGCTCGTAACGACTAACGTTCCTAGCCTGATCTTTGCTCAATGAGGGGCTCCGCTCAAACCTCCAGCATCATATCAATGATCTGATAGCTAAGTTATGGATATGTGGAATAGGAGACGACTTGTTCAAAACTAAACTTTCACGGCTGAGAATGGAATTATTGAGCTATAAATTAAGAGTAGTTGCGGGAACATCCCTCGCAAGAAAATGTGTATCTTTTAGAGATAGATCTTGGCGACATCAGTAAGATATCACCCGCATGGACAGCAGCTCGCTCCCAACGGCTATTGTATCCGAGATTTCATTATGCAAATTGCTTACGCCATCACAGAAACTCCGTTGGGCACACCGTCCGTCGCCCTCATCCCATCGAGTGGTTCTTTATCGCTCACAAGAGCCTCAATCGAAGTTGCATCATCTATCTTCAACTCATCAAGTTGTGCCTTCTGTATCGCAGGTAGTTCCTCAATACCGTTTCCCGACTCCTTCGTTTGATTAGGTTTGTCTTCATGGTCGACAGGGATCTCGCTCGGGATACCGCTGGCCGCCTTCACTTCGTCGAGTTGCTCTTTCTCGCCAAAGTTGTCTCTGCCACTCTGGAATACTTTGTCGAAATCATATTCAAACCATCTGATTTCAGGTGCGAGTCCTGCGAATTTCCAGACACCATCAATCTTCTTATACCAATGTTTGTTGAAACTGTGTGCATGCCCCTTGACGACAACCTCCTTGCAAGAGGCATCGGTGTACTTTTGATGCGGTACGCGAAGCTGATGGTACCCTATTGCATCGGTATAAGACACCTTCTCCCATCTCGTGCCGCCGATAAAGTGTTGGGTCTTCAAGCTCGGATCACCGAGTACGTGAGGGTCCGAGGCCATTTTGACAAATTCCTCAGCTGGCATAGCCTCCCACATCTTGTCGAGGAAGTCGCGGTAATCGACCTATGAACATTGGGCATGATCAGTGTCTTTTTCTTTCCGTCAAGAGCTTAGCTGGAGCTTAGAGCCATACCCTCATGGTTGGGGCAATGCATTTTCGCAGTCTGTCCCAGTCCTGAAAATTGTCAATGCCGATGGTCGTTCAGCGACGCACAAGTTCGGACCTTGGAGTCATAGCTATCTGCCCATTCATACACCGCTGCCTGAAGGCCAAGCAAGTCTACGGTATTGAGTCAGCCTATGGCCCACAGGGCCCAAGCGAGGTGAACATACCTTTGAGGGTGATTTCGTAGTCCTCCATTGGATTGAGGTGGAGTTGAGAAGAAAATAGTCTGGAATTTTGAAGCCATGCTAACGGTAGATTCTGAGACTCTTTATGTTCGATTCGATACTTCTTTCGAAAACCCCGAAATATTGTAGATGCTGAATTCGTTGACCGACAGAATCAAAGAAGACCGGGTTGCAGTTTGTAAGGGGGTTGGAATAGCCGAACCAGGGCCGGAAAACATTCTTGGCATCGGGCCGAGCTTTGTAATTTGCATGAGCCCCGCATATGCGAGACTTGACGTCGGGTTGAAATTATTCCGGCCCGATGCGAAGCATATGCCGATGCCGAATCTAGGATCAAGCGAGGTCACAAAAATTACGGTAAACGTGCAATTATGTTCATCACTCAAGAGAGCATCAGCTGTGCATATGCTAACCTTATGTCAGGCCGAGCCGAACCCTCACCCCCGCTTCAGGTTCTCATCGTCGTCTTCGTCGACTCGTATATACTTCAGCATATGCTTTGCTAAAATCTTTCTTAGATTCTCAATCAAGCAAGCGCCTCAAGAACATCGTTGCAGATGTCAAGAGCAAAGATAAGCATAGCATAAGGTAAGCTTCGCATATGCACTACTAAAGCACTTCATAGTCTCTGACCCCTTGCGGCAAAGTAGAACGGAATTCATGCTTTGCATATGCTTCTCATATGCTGTAAATGTACTACTTACATATAGTTTGGCAAATTTGATTCGGGGTTGAAATGTTATTGAACATATTCTATGTTTGCGATTCGCATATGAAAAAAGTTGAGCTGGGGCCGGAAAAAGAAAAAAAACTTCCGGCCCCGGCTCGGCTATTCCAACCCCCCAGGGCCCCCACCAACTGTCAAAGTGACAGAGGACGGAATCTTGATTTCCCCGGTGCCCCGCACTTGTGCGCCCTTCATGACTAAACGAGGGGAAGTACCTGTTCGGAATCAACTATTAGGGATTTCAATCTAACAAAGGTTTTAATCTCTCAAAGGTCAGCGAATATTCCTAGATCCTCCGTGACTGGAGTTCACCTTGACCATGAAGATCAGTCAAGTATGCCCCCCATACCTTGGAAAAGTTGCGTGCAATGTCAGGGTGTAACTAATCAGCAAGTCTTTGTAGCTCTACACCTATCCCATCAAATCTCTGCGCAGTGTTCCTCTGACAAAGGGCCATCTCTCGCAACATGGTTTCCCCTACGATCGCCGCTTCATGCTCGTTAGAATCCATGGAGATAATCCTTGCCCCCGCAGTCAACACCACTTCAACGGCAGATTGGAAAACATGACTATTACCAACTTCTCCGAATTGGTGCTGTTTCTTCAAGATGTTAGGATGTCAGGGGACAATGATACCACTGCTGATATGGTTACTGTGACTTTCAGTCCCTCGGGGGACGGAGAGGCTAGAAGTATGGATATACCATTAACGCCAGCGATTTCCGATCTGGATGTGGTAGATATTTCATTACATCAAAGCCCCACCAAAGCGTACAACATGGGCGAGCCTTACAACTCGTGGTTCTCGTCATGTTTTGGCTACGAGGTGATGCTTGTATATCTAGGACCTCACCTACGGCGGGTGCTTGGAAATCTGTCTCCAGATGCTACGAATAACCGAAATACCAGCAGATCCTGGATAGCAAGCATAGCCGCTAGTATCCCCGGTCTGACAAATTCAAAGACAGAAAATGATGAGGGCATTACGTTTGCCGACGTAGCTCCTTACTTAGTTGTGACTGAAGAGTCACTCAATGATGTTTCAGAACGGCTGCCAGCAGGTATGGAAATGGATATTACCAAGTTCAGGCCCAGTATTGTACTTTCGGGGTCAACTGCAGCATATGATGAGGACTTCTGGGGAGAATTGAACATAACTTGCAACAAGGACACTCCGCAAAAAGAGAACGATTGCATTCAAATGGTTTTGACGCAGAATTGCGCGAGATGCATCAGTATCAACATTGATTACTCTACGGGAACCCAAGCGTTGGATGAATCTGGAAGCATACTTAAGAAGCTAATGAAAGACCGAAGAGTTGATTCTGGATCAAAGTATAGTCCGATATTCGGACGATATGGATTTCTTGGAACGAAAGTATCCTCTGGGAGCACCATTGCGATAGGTGACGAAGTTGTGGTTTGTAGACGAAACGAGGAGCGAACAAAATTTGGTAGGTCATACGAGAACATTGGCGTTGCTACACGCTGACACTAGAACAGATTGGCCAGGTCTTTGAAACCTGAAACGACAGGAATTAACGATCCGGCTTCCCACTACCTATTGGTATTCTGTCGCTTTGTAAGTTATGAGTAGCCGAGTCAAGTCGTTGGCAAAATACCTTGCCCCTGCTCGAAGCCACCTTGGCCATCCTCATTGGGCTTGTCATAGTCCTCATGTTTATTTTCTTTATGATTATCTCTATCATCGCGGCGACTCCGTTGGGGTCCCGTCTTTTCCAGCAACGTCAAAACCAACTCCAGCTCGGTAACCAGCGCATCGGCATCGGCTCTTTGTTGGAGAGCAGTCCTCATCAGTTTAAAAACATCTCTGTATGTCTGTTCTAGCTTCTTCCGGATGCGGCTCGCACTCTGGGCTTCACTGCTGCTCTCGCAACTTGATGTGCGAGATTCGATGGCAGCTCGAAAACAATCATTCACCTCTCCGCTGATGCTTTGAAACGTTTGGCTCGAGGTTAGGCGCCCTAAAGTGGAATCCTCTTCTCGTCGAGCTTGCGCGCGGCCCTCAGTTCTGATTCGCCCTTCACGTAGTGTGACTTTGTTCACCCATAAGTGCTCCATGATTCGGGATCCGGCGTACGGTCTGATGAGCTGAATATCCCTATCGAAACTTTCAACGAAACTAGCATAGAAATCTACCGCGATTTCCAAGACACTTTGGAGATCATGCAGGGCATCGTCAAGCAAGGCGCTTGAGAAATCTTGCAGATGGCTGGACCTCCCATGGTGGCTTCTTTCCATGCCACGTCTATTGTCGCCATATCGTGCTGCTTCGGTGGATCGATGGTTGTGCTTTGCCTGATCGTACCGTGCTCGTGATGGCTGGGCTCTCTGACTGGCGTGGTGTCTGGGAGAAGCCCTATCGTAATCTTCAACCCCTTCCATTGAATACTTCTGGGTCATACTTCTGCCTCCTTAATCCCTAGAATCTTTATCTGATGAAGCTGTTTCGTGGTTATCACCTCTTCATCCGGTACGACAATCAGATCATCCTGTTTGTCACTGGTCTATAAAGACTACAGCTTGTTAGCTTTTGTTTCGATATCTCACATGATGCGCTGGCTATATTTGCTAGAACGTTTGCTTTGATTCGGTTTGGGAGTCTTGTCTCCATCAGCGGATCTATCATGCGGACAACCGTGAGTACTACTCCTGTCAAAGTACTTGACCCACTGAGACCATCAAGGAGCTCTACGTGGCTAGATTCAGTCAATACCCCGGAAACCATATCAAGTCAGGATTTACTGGCATTTAGCACATGCCTGATATCCGGACGAGAGCATGCTTTGTTTGCTATTAGTCGGGAAATTACATGAATTGGTGAAGCGTGTCGCCGAGTATGGGTCCTACACCACTCAAGTATTTTCCTATGGGGTATGGATAGACAAATCGAAGATACCAAGCATCATTAGATGCACACAAGTGAGCAATAAGTAAAATCATGTGTTTAATAGTATCCCTTGACTTCACTCCTAGATTGCAAGCGAAAGGTAGCAGTAATTATCTCTTCCATCGGTTACCTTAACGACTTTAATACCCCGTGCCTACTCTCCGCCAAGAGTACTACTCAACCCTCTCCTTCAGTTTACCGTCCAGATCCTTCCGCTCTAAAACCACAGGCACCATGTCACCATTTCCACCGCCTTCGCTAAAAGAAGTCCTTACCGAAGTCACCTCCCTCCTCAAATCCCGCCAAGAAACCATCTCCGTCGCCGAAACCGTATGCACACATCCATCGGCCATCATCAAAATCCTACGCTGACGTCTCCCGTTTCGACAAGGCTGCGGGTGGCATCATCTCCGCATCCGTTCTCTCCACTCCCGGCGCAAGTGGCTACTACAAGGGAGGCCTTACCCTTTACACCCTCGAATCCCGCGTCGCCTTTGCAGGCTGGACGGATGAAAACATCAAGAGCTACAGTGGGCCCACACCCGAGATTGTGGCTGGACTCGCGGAAAATGTAAGGAAGAAGCTGGGATCTACGTATACAATCTGTGAAAGTGGGACGGCAGGGCCGACGGGAGGGAGCACGAGGAATAGGACACCGTGAGTCTTCTGCTTGGAAGCGGTAGGGAAGTAGGAGGAATCGTGGCTGATTATATGGATTTAGGGGCTATGTAGCGCTGGCTGTTGCGACGGAGAAAGGGACATTCACAAAGGAATTCGAGACCGGGTTGGGAGGGGATAGAGAGGGGAATATGGTTGCGTTTGCGAAGGAGGCATTGGGATTGATGAAGGATGTACTCAAGGGCGAGGCGAAACTATGATGGCGGTATAGTAGGAGAGAGGCTTGAGGATTGAGCCGAGGGCAGGCCAGTAGTTGGTGGTGGAGTGGCTTTGAAGGGAAGAGAAAATCACTAAAGATATTGGCAACCTAGGACACTTGACCTGTCGTGGGGACTTTCTTGATGTCTCGAAGGCTCTTCTAACAGTGGTGCCACAACATTGAGCAGTATAATGTTCACCGGCCTTTCTGATGCCTCGCCATAGCATTTCAGTGGGAGGGTAAGCGTGAGATACCTTCCTTAACTCCGAATCAAGCCCATCCGAACTCCCTCGAAGTCAACAACTCTCAAACAAGCTTAATAAATACTAACTAGCTCGCGTGCCCACGATATAGCCTATGTCTTATCACCTTCCCTATCCGTCCAAGTGGCACTTTACTGAGGGGTTTGATCAACCCACCAAACGCCGTCTCTATCTGCCTATCTTAAACTGGGCTGATTGTCCCAATTGCGTCAGAATCTTCCATTTGCATGGGTACCATGTGCGGCATCTGTTATCTCATATCCCTCCGTATCTGCTACATTATATACTCCTCTATATCTACCTTATATACTCCTCTATCTAGGCTTGGCGGTGGAGTCTCGTCTTTCTTAGAAGCTTGTCGTTTTCATTCCGCCATTTCATATACCTGCATATATACACATATATCGATGCTCATATTTTAATTCTCTGAAGACTTCCAGCCATCATGGAGGATGAGAAGAAAGCGCCTCTGGCGGACCTCGAATTGGCGCCCACGTATGACTCTAGCGATATCCCCGCCGAGATCATCAAGCATGCCAATGATGCGGACGAGGCCATGAAGGCCTTTCAGGGCCATGAGGGCGAGACTATGGTGTTGGACGAAGCGACGAACAAGCGGCTACTGAGGAAGATTGATATGCATCTTATGCCCGTACGTGATTTGCGGTCTCCAATCAACCAGACCGCGTGCTGATGGGGCTGTTCTAGCTCTTGTGTGTCATATACGGACTCAATTACCTCGACAGTACGAGATCAATCAATGGAATGGCAGATGGGAGAAGCTGAACAGGATGCAGAAACCACGCTATCGTACGCCAGTGTTATGGGCATAAAGAAGGATATAAAGCTGGTAGGCGACGACTATCAATGGCTCGGTAGCATGTTCTACTTTGGTACGTCTGGAACTTTGACAGAACAATAAATATTGCTAATTGTGAGTAGGATATCTAGCGTGGGAGTACCCAACAAACAGATTGCTACAATCACTACCTCTTGCCAAATATTCCTCTTTCTGCATAATCATGTGGGGACTCGTACTATGCTGCATGGCGTCTGTAAAGAACTACCAAGGGGCTATTGCTGTGCGATTCTTCCTAGGCGTCTTCGAAGCTGCTGTAACGCCTGGCTTTGCTCTATTCACTTCACAGGTAACGTTCTCTCGCGTCGTCTCCGCAGGTTTCAATCTAAAGAAAATAGTGGTACACCAAAAAAGAACAAGGCACCCGCGTTGGAATCTGGTTCTCCTTCAACGGCTGGGCCCAAATCTTCGGTGGCCTTGTCGCTTACGGTATCGCCAAAGGCACCCGTCTTCATGGTGCTTTAATCGCCCCCTGGAAAATTGTTTTCTTAGTTACAGGTCTCTTGACCAGTGCTATAGGCTGCATTTTCCTCTTTGTTATGCCCGACAACCAGCTCAATGCTCGATGGCTGAGCAAAGACGATCGAAGATTGGCGGTCGAAAGAGTCAGGATAAACCAGCAAGGAATTGGGAATAAGCATTTTAAATTGTATCAGCTCAAAGAGGCGCTACTTGACCCATTGACCTGGGCATTTGCGTTCTATGCCTGTGTGGCGGATATCCCGAATGGAGGCATCAGCAACTTCTTCTCGCAGCTTATCGTATCCTTTGGTTACACCCCAGAACAATCTCTCCTTTACGGCACTCCCGGAGGCGCTGTAGAAGTCGTTGCTCTAATAGTCTGCGGGTACCTCGGAGACCGCTTCCGCAATAGAATCCTGATTAGCTGCTCCGGGCTGATCATCGCAATGCTCGGAATGATCCTGATCGTGGCGTTGCCTCTCCACAACAATGGTGGTCGTCTTGCTGGGTACTATCTTACCCAAGCGAGTCCAACGCCTTTTGTCGCGCTGTTGTCACTCATTGCGTCGAACGTGGCGGGCTATACCAAGAAGACCACCGTGGCTGCTATCTATCTCATTAGCTACTGCGTGGGCAACATCATCGGTACTCCCCCCATTTTCCTGTACCAAAATCCTTGCAAGTCTAATAATCACCGCCAGGTCCGCAAACATTCCGTCCCAAAGACGCTCCCCGCTACGTGTCAGCCGAAATCACCATCATCTGCTGCTGGGGCGCTTGCCTCGTCGATCTAGTCTTCATATGGTGGTACTGCCGGAGCCAAAACAAGAAGAAAGCCGTGTTTAGAGCACACCCGCATTATCGCACGCTGGATAATCAGGAGTGGTTGGATTTGACGGATAAGTATGTTTCCCTAGCCTAGCCTAAATCCACAATCAAGCGAACTAAAAACAAGTTGGCTGACTTTGTGCGCTTAGGGAGAATCCGGAGTTTGTCTATACTCTGTAATTGACACTCTTCAAGTGATATGCTGGAGCTCTCGTTGAATTTTCTATTTTCTGCAACGAGTTACGCATCGATGTTGAACCGGAGTAGATTTCGGAGATTTAGTATATACACCTCTTCTGCAGCCTTCCGGTTCTTGTTCCAAACAGTCCATCTCCACTCTCCTCCACATCCGTCGCTTGCCGCAAGGCAAAGCCTCCGCCTCAGCGATGATACGACTCAGCTCCAACACCATACCTGAACCCCACAAGTCTCCCTGTCAACAGCACCTAGCCCTCCCTCCGCATATTCTCCTCCCATACGAACCCATTGATGACAAGCAACGCTCCCAGTCTATGCTGCACGCCAAACGCCACCACGAACATCAACGTCCCTGCTAACATCCTATCCGTCCTTCCCCCCTTTCATCTCCCTCCACTCCCTCGCCATCCATCGTCCCTCCTTCCCCCCATCTACATCACTCAACCCCTCGATTTCCGTCATGCCTGTATATCATTCCTCTATCGTCTTAGAAGGAAAGGAGCATCACGAGTCTATGCGCTCCATATCTCATACAGTTGCAAACATCTCCCTTCCCATCCCCCGCCTCCCCCCGCAGCCCCCTCAATAACGCGCCCTAACCACCCCCACCATCTTAGCGCGCAGCCGTGGCTGAATCTCAATGGCTGTATGGTAGCGTACAAAACAAGGGGTATGAGTGTGCAGGTGGGTGGTGGTGGATTAGGGGGAGGGGGGTGTGATTGGGTTATCTTTGGCTGGGATGAGGTGGGTTGGTTGGGGTATCAGGTTGGATGTTCCTTTGGCCGGTGGTTTTTGGATTGGGGGGGGGGTGAATGATAGAAAGGCGGGAGGGCGGGCATGGAACGCTTAGAGTGTATGAGTTGGGAAGGGGGAGAAATGGCCGTAGGGGCGCTGTTGCGGACTTGGGGAGCCGGGGGGGGTTGCAAGCCTGAGATGCAACTTTTTGGATTTTTTTCTAGGGCTAGGAGTGCGGGAACTTGGTGGGTTGGTGGTGTGTACTGTTGGGGGTTTTGGGGGGGGGGAGGAGGGGGGAGAGCGAAGAGGGGGTTTTAAGGGAGGGGAAAGGGGGGGTGGACTCTGGAGGATGAGATTAGGGGTTGAGGGGAAAAATAAGGGGTTTACTTTTGACGATTGTGTGGGGGATAGGGATGAGGAGCAGCTATGTAGTTGAGACGTGGAAAATGGACTGATACGATAGTTTGGTGCATAGGAATACAAAAGGCTATGCTATGGAAAATGCCCTTATACCATGGCGGTCTCCTCGAGGGGTATGATTGATACATGGAGTTTTCCTGTACCCAGCAGTATATCGCTCAATGCTAGACCACCGTCCTGATCCAGAAGGATCGAGCTTAGCTGATATCTGAGAAATTGATTCTTGCACGGTTCGTCACCACGGGAGGGAGCCGTTAGTTTTTGAGTAAGCCATGTTGGTAGCTCGGCTTCTCTCGTCATTCTATTATTGTAGTTTAATATCATCCAGAGCTTCCTTGTCAAAGTTGGGGAAAGTCATTTTAATTAGGTTTCGTCTGTGCCCCCTCCTTGTCCTTATTGCTTTCTTACTTCCGACGTAATCTTTCAGAAGGTTACAGAACTTCCCTCTTGACTTGCGAGAACCCGTGATCTAGCACGCACAGTCCCCTGGTCCTTTAGCTGCTGGTTTGATGGCTTCGACACCCTATTGTTGCATTTGGACATTTCCATCCGCGGGAGGACCGCCACAGCGTTGGTGTTCGATACTTTTGAGGTAATTCGGCAACTAAAAAGCTCGGGGCCATGGCGGCTTGGCATGTCAAGCAGTGTAGGACCTTCATCGGTTTGCGTACTAGAAATATGAAGAATGGTGGCAGTACCATTGGCGTGAGTGCTACTACTCTTTCACGCGTGGGCGAAATTGGGGTCGGAGAAGATGACGGCGACTTGTTGTCATCGACCTCCAAATACCGTCGCCACAGACTTATGAAGAAAGTCTCTCCGCGTTTCTTCTGCCTCTCTTAGCACCTCGGCACAAAGCCTCAGACTCGGGGCCAGCTCCGCATACCGCTCCATTTCTTCCACGACGGCCATGAGCATTCTATCTAGATATTCCGGTGAGGGCAGGAACTGCAAAAGGCTCGGCGACCTTGTTGCACCCATGACAAGTAGAGACTGGCTTACGAGCGAAAGCGCGCTCTGCCACACATAAGGGACATGCCCAGAGCGGTCAACCGAGATATCTTCGAGTTGTCGAATGCAAGATTCAAGACACTTGCGGCAGTTATCATGGATGAAAGGGATCCGTGATCTGGTTTCTTCTTCGAGAACAGCGAGGACGTACGGACGGAAGATTGCAGTACGGGCGGCAAAGTAGCGAAGGCGAAGAACGGTTTGAGCAGGATGAATGAGAAGGCCGCGGTTAAGAGGGAAGCGGACGGTCAAAGGGAGAGTTTCATACCAATCGTAAAGCTGGATGTCGAAGTCGTGTGAGATGGGTTCAAGGGTATCTGGTGGGGAGGACTCTTTCGCGGAGATTTCGTTGCTGATGCGAGTGCGTAGACGGCGGAGGTCAATTGCAGCGTGGAAGTACCAGAGTTCGTCACGTCCGGGCGAGCTTTGGAACTCCTGGAAGAAAGTAGGGAGTGCTACATTTTCCTCGAATTGGGCGATGCCCGAGCTAGGCAGATCCAGCTGGGTAAGAAGGTCACTCTCTGTAAGGAGCAAATTCCAGTAAAGTCGCTCACTAAGCCGAACTGACTGTTCAGATATGGCTCCTGGAACACGTAGGAGCAGCTGCATTTTCATGCTGGAACTGCTAATTAGTGTCCATGCTTCCAGAGGCCGTACAAGATAGAAAAGGTACGCCGCCGCTAACATAGTACATTGCAGCGAAATGATGGAGTTGCTAGTGATTACATTGGGAAGTAAACCCCAAGCGGCAGAAAAATAGAGTATACCCGACGAGTCGATACCCTTTGGTAGTGGGGAGACAGCACTGCCAAGAGCAAGTACGAGGAGAACAACACAGCTTTCTGGACCTTCGCGAAACAGCACGCTTTGAGCCTTTTGATAGTAAGCTGCCCACTCATACGGATTTACACATGCGTACCATATATTGACGCGTTCGAAGAATGCTTGGACCGAGGTTGAAGTTTCCTCAAGATCCAGGCTCAAGGGAGAATCGATGTGTAGCGGCTCTCTTGTGAGTTCCATCTGCAGTAAACTCTGCGGGTTGGGTGGGCGCGACACCAAAGCTTCAATCTTTGGCCACCGTAGTAAATCCAGAGCAGGAGTTGTATGCAGCTTCTGGGGGAATTGGAAAGCGGAACTCGAGAAGGGGATTAGCCCTCGTTCAATGGCTCGTGGCGCGCCAAATCCACTGTTCGTCTCTCGTGTAATTGTAGCCATCGTATTCTCCCGGCTTCCCTGCATAATGTCGCTTGTCCGTGGAGAACCGATGTTCATAACTGCACCACCTCGGTCACCGCCCAAGGTTGCCTGGAGAAAGGCCTTCATTTTGTCCAAATCGTCCATAATAAGCTTCTCCCCCGCAGTAAGCTTTATACCCGGTTCTCGATAGACGCATTCAACGCGTAATTCGGTGCACAGCTTGCACATTGGTCTTGCGCCATCGCAGCGCGACTTTCGCCCCCGGCAAAGTTCGCACTATCTAATGTTAGGGTTCCAGAAGGGATCTCTCGTAAAGGAACAAGTACCGCTATTGTAGCTCGTTTTCTCGGATAGCCAAGCGCACCGCTCGAGCGCTTCCTGGAACTCGAGGCAAGGTCATTGCTGGTGTCGTCGGCCTCTGCGTCGTTTTCACTCGTTATCATACTCAATCGATCAGTCTGTTGTAGATTCATATCGCCGCTGTAAGCCCTCTGCGGTGGACCCTGGAATTGGTTGAAAAGAGCTGGAGTGGCATTGCTAGAAGACGATTGTGCCGCCATTGTCCCCATCAGCGAGTATTGGAGCGTTGGAATCGATCACTGTCGCTGCAAATATGCACAAGCGTCTTCGTTTATTTCATGATACACCTGGATACGAAAAAGGATTCTTTTCTCCTCCAGGTGGTAAACTGTGTGGAAATGGCGATGGGAGAACCCCCAGTGCGATTGTAGCGCGGCGGGTCAGGCTAGGAACGCTAGGCGATGCAGACATAACTGCCAACATTTTTCTCTTCTTTTGTATGGATGGTGCGATCTCGTGGATACGTTGATGTGAGAATTAGCAGTCGCCTACTCGTACATCCCCTCGGTCATCAAGCATACAAAGTAATCTGTCCATCCTATTTTAGAGGCCGTTGCAATCCCGCTGCTAGCGCCCGAAATCCATGGCTACAAGTAGGTACCTTATGGGGCCTCACCCTCTTATTCCCCCAAGCCCCTTCTCAATACACACCCCAAAAGCCTACGGGTGAGAACAGTGAGATGCACTATGCATTGTTGCTGGACATGCAGCAACACTTCTTACCAATTTTCGTTTGTATCGCTGCACGTATCAATTGTTACGAGACTCTAGAATCTCCTACAAGCTGACGGCTTTTATACAAGACGTATCATTGCTTACAATGATTGTCTTCTCGTGTAACTCGAAGCAGAACACCTAATATTCCTACTGTCAACCTTCGCATCGGACTCTTCGACATTAAATTTGTTCTACTTTATCTCATGGAGCAGCAAATCTCGGTACCTTGGCTCCTATGGTAGACAAGAGCAAACCACGGCCGAGGAGACCATGGAAATCCTTTCCATAGAATATTAAAATTTTCCGAGGCTGAAGGAAGGGCATGATGCATCAGAATTGTGGGGGTCGAAAACAAACCTCGAACTGTCAGACAAATCGAGACATACGTCTTGCCACCAAACTGCTAGTCTGTCTACTCCTCAACTTTTTAGACGTGATGGGTTGCCTGCGGCCGCGAACATCGTTCCGTGACTGTTTCAGCGCCCCGTGTGCATCACTCCAGCTTGCTTATCCTTAGGGGAGTCCTACAAAATCGGCATAGCTGATGATGGCGCTTTCGTGGCGCCGGTATGCTCGTAGCTCCGTGTTCCGGGTGGTGCTGAGATTCGACTAATGGATGGGATGCCTGTGATAATCACAGGGGATGCAGAAAGCCAGTAAACAACAACCGGTTTTCACAAAGATTTTCACATGGACAGCTGGACTCATCGTTTTCTTGAAATAATACAAGTACTAACTTGAGGTCTGTTGCAAGGCCTGTGCGACAAGGCGGAGTGGACTAAAGAGCAGATGGAACGGATCTATCTCGGGTTCCCAAATTCAAATGGCTAATTAGTCCAACAGTTGACCTGAGGTATTTGGCTATCCATTGTTGTTTACTGGGCTTTCTGGCCCCTTCGGTGGAAACGCCGCTGGAAAAGCGAAGATCTAGACCCAAGTTTGGTCATAGAGCCTTGCTCCAATTGCCCACAATAGATGCGGACATCTCAGAGGCGTTTTAAGGATGTTGTAGAAGAGCCCCGTGGGATATTCTTGGTAAGTCATATTCCGCTATGCAGTCTCTTCTCTCGCCTTAAGGTTGGGTTTCTTTAGTCTTTGTTGAACCCATATCTTACCCCCCTTCTGTTATACCCTATTTTCTAAGATACGTACTGCAACCTACAGCTTTTCAATCAACAGCCTGTGACAATAATATAGCGGCAGACCCAAGCGTTATGTATCTCCACAGAACGACCTAAACATTCTCTATCAATTTGCGGCCAAAAGAAACTATATTTTCTTTAATATAAATATAGTTCATGGCCCTCACAGATACTTACTTCATCTTATTACCTGGTTTCCTTTTACATAATGGCAAGGACAGATGGATGATGATGGAACTTCCACATACTATAGTACTTTACTTGGTCAACGAGGTGTAAATACCGTATCGCCAGGTGCGTCAAGTGTCGCCCAAAAAGGCTCACTTGATCAAGCCCTGATTGGATGACCGGGGCAGCAATTAGCACCCGGAAAGATAAGGGGATCCATTGCGTGTAAAGCACTAATGCGAGCGCTCAAAATGAACTCTGCAACTCTTTATACCCTGTAGCGACATCATGCATCTTTGTCACATCGGGAGTTGCGCGTGCTCTGACAGCCACCATTTCCTGCAATATCCCGCGTTCCGATTGCGTGACCTTGAGCATAGTGGCCGTGGGTGGTTGGGAACTTTACTTCGTAACCTTCTTTGCCGATGCGTGTCTTACTTTCGTGAAAGATATACGCTGATATAGCAAGCCCTTAGAAATGTCTCATTTCTTTACCTTCCTCTATGGACACAATCATATATCGGTTCGATGGAGACCTTCAACTTGCAAGGCAATTGCCATTGCGGTTCAATTGTGGAGGCACGGTACTCCATAATACTGTTCCCGATTATGTGGACTGTGTCCGACGTAACCACCTTCAGCTTTTCAGTTTCCTCTCTCCATTCTGCACTCCCTCCAGTATAGCCTCCTTAAGTTCGAACGTTCCTAGACCTCTCAAATTGCTCGAGTCTGCGAATTCTAACATGAACTCCTGCAATCTATGCAGCTCAAAATATATGCCTTCTTCACTCAAACATTAATGTCTCATGTCAGTCTAGATGAACAACATAATGGATTTCCTCAAGGAAGATAAATCGGATATGCTTATAGGTGTCGCCATCTCCTTGATCGTCTTCATGACCATGGCCGTGGCGGTTCGTCTCTTATCAAGGCACCTGTCAGGAGCTGGGATTTGGTGGGACGATTGGATGGCTTTAGGAGCTCTACCCCTCAATATTGCCCTGCAAGCTATCATGATACTCGAGGGCGCTCATGGTCTTGGAAAACATATCCAAGCTGTACCCGGTGGAACGGCATACTTCTTTCGCGCTCTCTACCCTGAACTGATATTCTATCATATATCCGTCACGCTGGTCAAACTCTCGATTTTTCTATTCTACCGCCAGGTCATTTCGGCCAGGCACTTCTTGGCTTTTCTATGGATTGTCGCAGGTGTCGTGCTGGCTTGGTGTATCGCCTTGACTCTCGTTTCTATATTTCAGTGTCAGCCGGTACACAAAGTTTGGGATTAATCAGTGCCGGGCACCTGCATTAACGGCAAAAGGTTTCTTACTCGCACAAACAATACCAAACACCCTCACGGACATAGTTATCCTGTTCCTACCACACTACCTATATTATGGAGACTGCAGATTCCAAAATCTCGAGAGATTGCTCTGATCGGCATCTTTTGTCTTGGCAGCTTGTGAGCCTCCAAGTAAGACCAGCTTCGAATTCCGGCTAATTGTCGATTTTCAGTGTCATCATAATGACAATTATAAGGATGGTTGCCTTCATCCACCTAGGCCAGAACCATGGCAAACCAGACGTTACATGTAAGCTCCCTCCCTCCATTCCCCCACCTGTACCCAACATACTAACAACCTCAAACCAGGGAATTCCACACAAGCCGCCCTCTGGTCCCGTGTAGAACCAGGCATCGGTCTCGTCAGTGCCTGCCTCCCCAGCATGGTGTATCTCTTCAGAAAAGCCGTCAATAAGATCTCTCCAACCCTTTTCTCCAAACCAAATAGTGGCGGTAGAGGTTGCCCGTCATCCGGAGCGCCAACTCTGAATAAAAGAAAGGCTAGGAAGTTCGAGCGCTTGGGAGATGAGCGGTCGATGTCAAAGTTTAGTCCGAATGCTAGCAGCGGGACTTAAGATAAGGAGATTGTGGTTTGGGAAACCGGGATTCCGTTGCGGGAGATGCGAGTCTGAGGGAGGCTCATATCGTGAGTATGTGCAATGTGTTGGAAATGTTGGAAACAGGGAACGGTACTGTTACCCCTGTGGTTAGTAATCTCCGCATTTATCCGGCGCTAGTGGATGGGTATTTACCCTTCGCCCACTTCTTTCCTTCCTTCTTCATCCCGTATGCTCTACCTACTAGATAGTTCAGTCAAATATATCTATATGCCTTTCTACCCTTGTGCCCTCGTATACCAAGACAATGTTGGCGTTCTTACCTGGATTGGATATGAGTACTACGTAGACAGCATATTTCCGGTCTTGGTTTTTTTCTCTGACCCTTTGGAGACTTCTAAAAAACCTTGCACTCTTTAGCTTAGGTCAGTCCTCAACATAGCAATCCTATATAAAAGCCTTGAAGGGGGGATTCAAGAGACCTGGAAGAATAATGGAAAATGGTCAATATATTATCACTCTCCCCTGCCTAAACCCCCCTGGAAACAGCAATATTAGCTACTTATGCCAACTCCCCCCCCCCTCTCCTCCCCCTTCACCCCTCGCCGGCCTAACAAGCAACATCTCCCTCGCCACCTCCCCACCCCCATACTTGCGCATATCAATCGCGAGCTCATCAACCTCCTCCCATCCATGCCGCTTGTACAGCGGCAACCCCATCGGCGTGGCTTCGATGAATGTTTTTGCATGGGCTTCGTCGGCGGCGCGCAGGCCCTGCTGGATCAGCATCGTGCCGAGCCCGAGGCGGTGGTGCGTGGGGGCCGTAGCGAGGAGTTGGAGGACTAGTTGGGGGGGGGGGGTGTTAGGGGCTGTTTTGGGGAGAGGGGAAGTGGTGGGAAGAGGGGAGGAGGAGATGGAATGGGGGGTGGGGGAGTTTGCAAGAATGACGTGTAGGGATATTTGACGATGTGAAGGGATCAAGGAAAGAAGTGGTAGTGTCGACGATGAGAGTTGTGCATATCCCCACTAGCTGCAGCGAAAGTTTTGATATCCCATGCGGAATCATGCATCGAATTCAGTGCATAGGAAGACTCCACAACGAGTGAACAAAGATATAGTACCAATGGCCATCGTCTTCCACAAAACCAATTCACAGCATTTCCTCGGCACGAATTTAGAATCCCAACCTGCAGTGATAACTGCAAACGAAACAACCTCCAAAACCCAGCCAACTGCGCGCCAAGAAAATAGCAACTCACAAAAGTCCTTCTCCCGCTCAATCCACTTCTCCCTCCCGGCCTTCAGCTTCCCCCAAAACTCATCGCACAATTCCACATTCGCCCCCTCAGGCCACGGCTCCATCCCCTCATCCAGCTCCTTCTTCTCCGCCGCCTGCTCCGCCGTAAGGGTGTACGGATACTGCCATTTCGCAAACGCCACCATTTTCCTACAGTGCACATAAACACGTCAACCCACCTTTCCCCCACCTTTCCCCCAATCATTAACAAAGGACCACCCCAACGCAAAAAACAAACTCACCCATCCCCCTCATCCACGACTTTGAAAAACCGGAACCCGTTCAGGTCCGGCCGCGCAAAATCTCTCTGGTAGCTGCGGACGTCTCTGGCGCGGCGGATGGGTAGGGGCACGGCAGGCATCAATTGGCCGAGGATGGGGTTGGAGGCGAAGGCGGCGATGGAGAGGTCGACGATGGCGGGGATATCGGTGGCGGTGGCGGGGTGGAGTGTGTAGGGCTTGTTGGTGGGTTGGGGGGGGGGATGTAGGATGCGAGGTGGTTTTGGAGGATTGGTGGATATCCAATGTAGTTCGGTATCGTGGTTCGGTTAATGCGACTCGATAATTGTTTTGCGTTTATGTGCGTTTATAAGTAGATGGATTTGAAGGTTACGACGAAGTGCTCATGTTTGCTTTTTGTGATATTATGAGATCTCGATAGCATTTCAGCATAGTATTCAATCAAGAGGACTTCCATGCAGTAGACTCCAGCAGAGTGTGCTCGCACGACTAGCTTCAGGGAACAAAGTGGGGGAACAAGTATGGCATCAGCTTCGAGTCCTCTTACCTTCCTGATTATTTAGAAAGTGGCAGACTCTTTTTATTCCATGGTGAAATCTTTATATTTGGTTCGTGCGAGGAAGCCGAGGCAGGAGGTCCAAACTTCTTGGCCCCAACGTGACCACTTACACATTTCGTCTTCTCCCAAACAGCAGTCTATTCCAAGGTTTCGAGTATTCAAGTCTTCCAGTAAGACGTAGCAACATTGGATCATGGCATATGGCTAGGTCTCTGGAATGACCTGGAAGCTATGTGGTGATGGTTTGGTGCCTGAGTAATAATACGAAGATTTCTGAGCTCTCTGAGTGCGAAATCCAGAGAGTCCACGAGTACTGTGTCTACTCTTGAGATATCTTGATACTCGTGCAATTCTGTCTAGTTTTTCTCTCTACATACCTGAGTACCAAGATTGGAAACAGTTCCCCAGTATATTTGCTATTCTTCCCAGGAGACTGACCTCTTACGCCATCTCGATAAGTGCTTCTCTCCGTTCGCTTCAGAATACACCACAGACGCTTTTCGTTCAGCACACGATGTCACGAAAACTCATTCACGTCGGCGTCATCGGGGCTGGCGAAGTAGCCCAAGTAATACATCTTCCGAGCTTCAACTTCTAAACCACCTCTACCGAATCGTGGCAGTCTGCGACCTTTCCCCAAAGGCAGTCGGATTCTGTACGTCACGGCACCACATCCCCACAGGAACCACGGATCCTTATGAAGTCATTGAAAGTCCGCATATCGATCTCATTTTCAACCTGAAGTCTGATGAGTTTCACGAGACCTACACCATTGCGGCCCTCGAGGCTGGTAAGCACGTGATGGTAGAAAAGCCCCTTTCTCTCAGCCTGCCAAGCGCACAGCGGATCATAGACCCAGAAAAGAAAGCTAGGAATGGGGCAAGAGTATTCGTCGGCTACATGCGACGCTACGCCCCTACTTTCGTCAATGCTTTCAAAAGAGAGGTTGCCAGTATAGATAGGATCCTGTGCGCACGATCACGTGGTATCGTCGGTCCGAACGCGTCCTTTGTCTCTCAGTCTGGCACCTCAGCCACCAAATTCACAGACTTCCCACCCGAGGCAGCCGCTGGACGAACAAAGCTCCTGGACGGTCTACTCCAGGAAGCTTTTCCAAACCAAGAGGTTACCCAAGAGCGTCGAGATTACTGCCGCTTCCTCGGGTCGCTGGGCAGTCACGACTTATCACTGATGCGAGAAGTCCTCGGTTTCCCTGAGTCAGTCACCGGCGTGTCCGTCAGCGAACCTTTCTACAGCGCCATCTTCAAGTGCCGCAGAAACGGCGAGGCCTTCTCCGTGACCTACGAAAGTGGTATCGACTCCGTGCCACGGTTTGACTCACACCTTACTGTGTACGGAGAGAACAAGACTGTTAGCATACAGTACGATACACCTTACATCAAGGGCCTACCTATCAAAGTGATTATTGATGAGATCAACGAACATGGTGAGGCGGTGGCGAGGGAAATTCTTAGTAGCTATGAAGACGCGTATACCGCCGAGTTGAAAGAGTTGCATAGTTGTCTGACAAGCGGGAAGGCCATCAAGACGACCGCTGAAGACGCAATGCAGGATTTGATATTATTCAAAATGATGTTTGAGCAGTATGATCGGCAACAAGCTGCAACGCATTTCGACCTCTGCTAGCCGAGCTGGTGAGGCATGTCTAAGGGTTGTAATCGCTCATCACAAGAAGAGTCATCGCACCCATGTGTGGATAAGGAGTTGAAATATCCATGTAGAAACATGCTTGAATCGCTATCCTAGCACTGTTGTGAGAAGCCCTAACCTCCTCGAGAATCTCAACTCTGCTACCCGCCTTGTGGAAGCAACATACCGCATTCTCAGCCAGCGCTTTTCCAGCAGAAAAAAAACAAACGGATGCGCCATCCGAGAATAAGAAAGCGAGCTCAGAGAGCGAGGCGAAGCCGTATGACAGTGAAGATCAGGATACGAGGTCCTGCGAGCGGTTCGGTACGACATCATCTTCGACGCAGTAGAAGTCTCCAGCTTTGTTAGAATCAACCAGTATTCCCTGGGAGCTCGGAGAGACGTATCCAGAACTCCCACGTCTATCCTGCCAGTGAGCAATAGATCAAGGACTGGTTCAGGGGCTCTTGTTCCTCGAAGCTCATACGCAAAAAGTTTATGTTCACCGCTGTTAGGAAATGTAGAGGGGATTCAAAAGGGGTTCACGGTTGATGTGTAAAGGTAAGCGAGACATTAACGAACTTGGTATGGGCGTACTAGGTAAGTCTAGTTCATTAATAGTATAGTCATACCTTTCGAGGAAATCATCAAGATGCTAGAAGTACAACCCGCCTCCCAATACAAATTTAACAACATTAGACGAAACCCCAAGTTCTTTCAACACCTCTCCGTCGTTCCGTTCGTACAAAGATAACCCCCATCATCCGTTTCCAAGCTCATAACTCATCATCTCATTTCAAACACTCCTCTTACAAATAAGTGTACACCCCCCTAAATGGTCCCCAACCCCTCCAGAATATCCATCAACCCCGCCACGGCCCCGGCCCCTAGTAACCCCCTCTTAACATCCTTCTTCGCATTCTCCTTGAAGCTGCTCCCGCTCTGGCTCTTCTTCGGCTTGTCCCTCCTTGGCGATCTCTTCCTATTACTGTTGGTATTGTTGTTGTTGTTGTAGGGAACTGCTGGACCCTGTGGTTGAGGGATGTAGTTGCGTGGCGCTTGCGGGCTGGTGCCGTACCCGGGCGGGGGCGGCATGTAGGGGCCTCCGGAGGGCATTCGTTGCGGGCCGGGGGGAAAGGCGGGGTTGTAGGGCGGAGGTCTGAGGCCGGGGGAGGCGGACTGGTGTGGGTTTTGCCAGTTTTGGGAGGGGATTTGCATGGGCATTGGTCGGGATGGGAGAGGGCCGCCACGTGAAGAGGGTCTACCGGGCTGAGGCTCTGGCACACCGTCCCGAGGAGACGGAGTATAGGGTGATGTGTAGGGACGACGGTTGCGTTCGTTTGGCGTTTCTTGGGGATTGGGCACGCGCCGTGTACTATTACCATCGCTGTTACGGCGCGCTGAGCGTGGAGGAGGTGAGCTGGAGGAAGAGTCGGTGTCTTCGTCAGAGTGAAGGACGTGGCGACTTGGTGCTTTCCTACGCTGCCCGCTCTTGTCCGAGCTATCGGAGTCGCTCTCGACCCGTGCGCGGAAACGCACATTCTTTCTGCTCTTTGCTCCCTCAATATATTTTCCTCCATTGCCCTCAGCCCGCTCAAAGTTATTATCAGACGAGGAGTCATCGTCGCTGTCGTAACGAGACCTGTATTTGTTCTCTCTTCGAGGGGATCGGGGGTGTAGTTCGCGCAGTCGAGTCCACTCGTCGAAAAGATGATCAACGATATTGTCATCCGGCGCATGGAGGAGACGGTTTGCCAAGTACATTGCTTGGTTCATTGATGCATCCAGGTGGCTCAATGGTGTCTCCTGGTACTTGACCATAGCTGTTGATGGGTCGGCCTCATCCTTTGCGGCTTCAATTTGCAGTCGAGGATCAGCTTCTGCAGGCGTCATACCGTTGTGAATTGGCAACGGCCTCTCTGTATCAACGTCCTCGTGCTCGGCATGCTGGTAGAGCCGCCGAAGGTCAACCAGGGACCAATGTCGGACAACGACCATATTTTGGATCTCTGCTCGCTCTTGGAGCATCTCACGTTCAGAGAGCGGCTGTTTCGTCGAATCTTCACTATATGCGATCGTCAGCCCATAAATCCGCAAAACCTAATCGTTACCTACCGTTCAGATGCTATCGTCTTCCCCAATTGTAGTACTTGCAGCATAAGGGACAGGATGAGTTTAAGGCATTCTAGCTGCCCAAGCATGTATTGAATCCGCTGCTTCTTGAAACACCATGTAACCCTTTGCGCAATGGAAATGGATTGAATATTCCCCTTCTCGTCCTTCTTTTGTACCATCTCAACCATTTTCTTTACCTCGTCGAATACGGATTGACTCTGTTTGGCGATCTGGCTTACGGTATCGATCGCGCTTTGTGATGTAAGTGTCCTTGTGGCCTGGATATTGATACCGACTTGTTTGAGCATTAGGCTGAAGGAGGAGATGCCCCGTGCTATGGTTTGGATTTCGACATCAGTGTCGGCAATCTCTGCACCCACAGCATTGAGGATTAGGGACAGTCGAAAGCCAGCGCCCGCGACCCCGATTATCGAGGCTATAACGCTTCTTGCGGAGTAAGTCAGTTGACACGGTTGACTGTGGAGGAGTTGAATGCGGTGGTGAACACACCCTGTTTCTAGCATGATGCAGACACGCCTAGGTCTGTTATGAAACTGGTATTGTAGAATGATGAGTAGCAGTTGTATGAACTATGTACAAAGTAGGCATGACGGTTCGTAGAAGTCTCCTCAGCCTGACTTCAGATGGGAGAGGCGAGGGATGAGGGATGAATACGATGATGATGATGGAGGGGGTCCCCAAAGCGGCTGAGAACTTTTGGATTAGGTATATCCCGCCCACCAACTCCACTACTCCACGATGGATCGGTAGGGCTCACTCCTGGGTCCACACCACTCCTCAGCCGTGGATGCTGAGTGGTCCTGTCAAGCGACGAGGGTCTGAGCCATGGGATGATGGGAGTCATGTCAGACTCTCGACTCATACTCTACTCTAGTACTTGCATAGAATTCGTAAAGCCTAGGCGATTTCCCAAGCTTCAACCAATTCCACCACCAATATGTGCCCACAAACTCGATTATCAAGCCTCACGCAGTTCATCAGGCTATCGGTAGATCTACCTTACACCACTGACGGCTATCAGCTCGTTGTGACAGCACCACAGAGTTTGTCTTTATGGCGCAGGTTTTTTGCAGACGGCCTAGCCAAACCGAGCCTCATTCGCCTCCGTCCTTCTGTGCTGTACACCTTATGAAAAAGTTTTCACACATTGAAACAAATGTCCATGTTGATATATAGTCGACTACGAGGCTTTATGGCATACGATAAGGTGCCTTTCTCAGAGTATTAGGGTAGGGAATCAATTCGGACTCTCAAGTCCAAAACGCAACCGTACATACTTAGCCTCCTAAGTCTCCGGAGGTTGGATCTTTCCATGATCGGCTTCGTTGCACAAGACATGATTTCCTCACCATGTGTGGTCATTAATTACCCAATAAAGCCTTCCTTCTGCTGTACTCTCTTTTGGTCCACTGCCAAAACGGATCTTCTAGAAGTCGAGTCGCAAGCACGTTCTCCTCTGCCGGCAATGCTTGAAACCTCCGACCTCACCGCGAGTACTTACTCAACAGAGGTACTAGTGCTAGCAGGAAGACAAGAACTCGTGCATAAATTTTCCTTCATACCACCACGATTACTAGATCAGACCTAGAAGTCTTCATCGATATGAACATACTTTTGGCACTTCGTTGTCGTTATTGCTCTTTCTTCACTTGACCTTGACTCCACAATCTTCCTTGAAGGGTCGAGCGACAAATTTGTCCTCTCTTTTGTTGTAGTTGCGTTGATGCTGGAGGAAGAATAAGGAGAAATGTAAGATTTTTGTCCAATACGATTCGATGATAGTACCGCAGTTGAAGCAGGAGTCGTAATGATTTTGGAGAAAGAAAACTCATTCGTGATATCGAGGTTTCTTCCTCGTTTCCGAAAGCTTCTTCACATTCTTCCCAATATGAATGGCGTTAGCTTGCAGTGCTTGTTATTCGTATATTGATCTGTAGTATTGAATTTGAGGAATATCGGCCTAGGTTTTCCATATCTTAATTATCGTTCATCTTCCACAACATCAAATCTGTTTATTCGGATCAGTGCTCGCCTTGAATAAGAAAAGTACCAGATCTCGTAGGCTTGAGAATAGAAGGCGCCTGACAGTCCTCCCTATAGCAATTTCGATATTGTCAACTGAAAGAGAGATATAGTTCATGGTCCTTCGCAGTCTTGGAGAGACAGAGATTATTGTCAACCGCGCGTGAATTCAGTCTATCGTAGATCAGCAACACAGGAGTAATCAAGTAAAGTGTAGGGAGTTTATTGATCATGTATAGAATACCGTTCCGGAACATTCTCAGCAATGCACGAGGGAGCAGATATATCGAAGTCACTCATTGAATAATTCACGACTTATCGATAGCATCTGCATAGCCTCGCAAGCCTCGGCCCACGTCATCGGTGACAATCGGTGATCTCTTGAAACGAAGGAATCAAAGGCTATCAACTACCTTGGGAGACAAGTACGTTCACCAGTTAAATACTACCTATATTTTCCCATTCTCGTTTTCTCGTTTTCTATTTGTGCGCTACATGATGGGCCTTAGAGTAGCCTTAGGCGGAAACTAGTGATCCAGAGCGCATTTGCATAGCCGTGGGACTAAAGTAACGTAAGACCGAAGCTGACGACGGGAATGATCACAGCGACGCTGATTAGAGATATCTATTTCGATTCTCTGCTCTCTTCGACGAACAATTACTTTCTGATCATTCTCTACCACATATCGTTGCGCTAGGCCTCGGCTTTCTCCCATCGACCGGCACCCTACGCGTTTTGGGTAGGCTTCTGTCGCCGACGACGACATCTATCTCGCCACTATCTACCTCCGTACGCTTTGAAAGAACTCACCCATATGGATTCGCCATCTGGAGTGCGCCGCGGAAACTCCACGAACGATGTACCATTGCGCATACTGTCACTCGGTAAGTCAACGGTGCATCTACAGCGCCCATGGCAACTGTTGGATTGGTAAGCTAATTTATTTTATGGAGACGGCGGAGGAGTGCGAGGTTATTCTATGTTGCTTCTTCTGGAAACGTTCATGCATCAAACCATCACTGCCATCGATGAAGCTGAGAAGTACACCGAGCGCGAAGCGCACCATTTCGATGCGATTAGACCCAAACTGACAGAACTCAAACCATGCGACTATTTCGATTTGATTGGCGGAACAGGCACGGGAGGACTGATCGCCATAATGTTGGGCCGGTTAAGAATGGGAATTGAAGACTGTAAATCTGTCTACCAGGAAATGACACGATTCGTTTTCGAAACCGACAAGACAATCGCTGGCATTCCTTATAGGTCAACTCTCTTCAAGGCCTCGAAATTAGAAGACGCCATACGAAATTGCGTACAAGAATACGACAACAGGTCTACCAATGATCATACCACTGAATTCGTTGAAATGCCAAAAAGTCCAAGAAGAGCAGGCAGTATGCACAGCTACAATAGTGGCCTACAAAGAAGCTCAACAAGCTCGACTTACAACCGTCGGTGTAGTTCGTTTTTGCCAGCAAGAGCCGGCACAGGGGATCCGAATGCTGAGCTTGAGGACTCCAGGCCAGATGCCACAAAGACGTAAGTATAACAGAGACCACCTTTGGCGGAAATATTGCTAACCAGTGGTTAGTGCTGTCACAGCCGTTTTTAAAGGAACTACTAGGAAAAATGGTACTTCAACACTACTACGATCCTATAGGTCACGGACCACACCTCCTGTTGAGTCGAGGTGCACGATTTGGCAGGCCGGCCGTGCAACATGCGCTACAAAATTAGCGTTCAAACCAATACAGATCGGTACTTCCGTGTTTCTCGATGAGGGAGAGGGTTTATTGAACATCGACGGAAGCCCTACTTATAATCCTGCTCCTCAGATATTGCAAGAAGCAGTGGAGGATGAATGGCCTGGTCGTAAAATCGACGTCTTTCTTAGCATCGGCACAGGGAAACGACCCAGCACAAGCAACAACATGCAACATGAGTGGTGGGAAGGTTTTGCAGGTGGTATGGGTGATTTTGCTGAGGCCAAAAGAAAATTAATTATGAAGATTGAAGGCTGTGAAAAGACCCACGAGGATATGGTATCAAATCACCTCAAGAGAAGCGGTGTCGACGAAGGTGCATACTGCAGACTAAATGTTGAGGTTGGGGTTGGAGAATTCGGCATGAATGAGTGGACTCGATTGCCAGAAATCACATCCAACACGAAAAATTACTTGAGAAAACCAGGGGTGCAGAAAATCATCGTGGAAGGCGCTAAAAGGATGAAAGATGTCCAATTAGAAATAAACAAGAGGCGAAGAGAAGTTGCGGAGACAATGTCACGACCTTTCGACGGCTTTGACCGCTACGAGAAACAGGAGCCACCCTTCGTTCCACCACCTTCAGACCCGTACGCGGTGGAACTGCCCGGCGCAGATGTGCCATCGCTTTATCCAAGGCCGCTCAGTCGACCGGGTCCACAGTATCCCGTAACCCACCTCCGTTCGTACCAACAAGAGTACAATGTGCAAGACAAATTCACCATCATGCCTTCACCAGACGAAAAATTCACTGTTTTACCCTTGGATGATTCACAGCGGCATGAGGACCAATCATCGTACAGGATATCAGAAGATTCTGCCTATGGAAGAGCAACGGAGCATTCTCAAGATAGTAGGCCTCCAACATCCGATAATAGCTTCGATTTACCGAGGAGGAGCAACGAGGCCTATCGCCAATCTATGCCTCCGCCTCTTCCGCCAAAAACCCCCATACAATTTTACGACGGCGGCGACGGACGGAGACATACTATTGCTCACAGACAGAACGGTCATGTTGCATTGCCATATCCTGACGCCGATGGACCTCCACCGGTTGTAAACATGGCGAGAAAGCCAACGTACGTTCCGAGATGAGATGGAAATACATAGTACTTTTTATCCAGCCGGGAGGTTATTTATCCGCTAGTGATTTTGCTGTCGTAGTGTCGAGCAACGCGTATTGAGGAAGCGGTTTATAGGATTTCATGGCAGGGATACCAGGCGTTGCTCCTACGACCATCTATGAGACTACACGAGAGCATGCATAATGTGCGATGATCTTTTCTATACCAGGTCTTCCAAGGTTTATGTATAGATGCAAAAGCAGTGGGACTTTCTTGGGCATTGACCGTAAGCAAGTACGTAGGCATGTATAGCAGTATTAGTAGTATTAGTAGTGTAGAATACAGGGTAGAAAACAACATCTCAGGGCAATGGTGAAGGGCTTTGTGTTTCCATAAATAGCAACACTATCCCTTAAACCGTCGTTATGGCTGCCATCCCAGGTATACGGCCACCTTACCTGTTAGGGTACTAGGGAGCCACGGGAGATGACTAACCAGGCCAATGGGGACCTGGAGATTAATATTTAGATTTCCTAGTGCGAGGTAGAGGAACTGTGCAGTAAACAAATATTCTGGTGGGGTGCCTAGATAGGCTTAGCTTCCTTAATCCTGGGATGGCAGCCATAACGACGGTTTAAGGGATACAGTACGCAGTAAGTATGTAGTACAGTACATACTATGCAATTCGGAAGGAAGGATTGGTTGCTCGGGAGAGAAAGAGCACGCGTCAGGAACAAGAAGAACACGCTCGGCATCTGCTCTTCTCGCTTGTTCCTCCCTCCCCCAAATTTCCCTGTGTACGGAGTACCAACACCACTATCGTCTTTGCAGTGTGAATGCCCCTCTAGCAGGCAAACCCACAGTCCATGTCGGTAACCAAAATCCCATCCGCAAAAGCAGTATCTCCCATGGTGCATCTGGAAGTATCAAAATTCGTCCACTTGTCGGTTCCATACGCAAAGGTGATGTGTTCGACCCTGTGCAATGACTTTTTATCATCTATATAACCAGCGACTTCCATTGTAAGCGGTAGCTGACTATCAACGCTGACGGAGGGACTAAGTTCGGTTCTGTCCAAGTGCCCGATCTGAACATGATTGGCATCTTTCAGAGTTACTTCCACGGCATATTGAGCGACTTGATTGCTGGGATTTCCAGCCCCGTCCAGTGTGTATAGGGTGACGTGCATACCGCAAGCACCTGTTGCGTAGCCGCGGACTGCGAGGTCTGAGTCTCGACTTGCGAGAGCTGCGGTGGTTGGAAGGACGGCGCTGGAGATGGTGGAGAAGAAGGTCGCGAGGGTCGCGAGAGTGGCGATAGAGGATGAGAGGAACTTCATGATCGGAATTGAGAACGTGGGAAGGTAGTACTGTCGACACTTAAGGAATGAAAAGTATGCTGAAAAAATCAAGAGTCTTTGAAATAGACTGCTGTGAACACTGGTCTTTGATCTTTGCTGAGGTAAATGATGAAGATATTCGCATGCTTTTGACAGAGGAAGGAAACCCACCGACCTCTTATACCTCTTCATAATTCGCTTGAATGATGCTTCATCCTAACTAATATTTGTTGCGCCTTCCAACATTCATCGATCGACTCTCATTCTATTTGTTCTCTTCTTCCCTTGATATACGTTAGTCGTCAAATTAGGCCGAAATCCTGCAGACTGTGTTGGAATGGGAAATTGTCTTGTTGGAATAGAAAATTGTCTTGTTGGAATAGGAAATTGTCTTGTTCAAGTCTGCCGGACAGGCTGACAGCCCTTGTAATTGGGGAACCGTACAGCTAGGGCACGAAAAAAGTTCTACAATAAACGTGTATAATACCTTCTAGAATAGCGGTTTATTGCTCGTTTGTTTGATGTTTTTTAAGCAAACATCCTAAGTGCTGGGGAGATTGCCTCAGCCTATAGGGCACGAACATGTTTGAAACATGTTTTTTGACTATCTTCTTTAGGCTAGCTCAAAGCGTGTTTTATACACGCTTTTTGAAGGAGGTTTTAAACACAGGGGTTATATTTATAGTAGCAAATTAATAGAGGGGTTAATTAGCCTGCAGGTCGACCCCTTCACTATGTAAAGGAAGCTTCAAAAGCACCTGGCCGTCGATGATGCTATTCAAATGCTCGTTGAGGGTACTCTCGCTTGAAGGATTTAGCCTGGCCATAGCAATTGACTGCCATTGCCGCAGTTTGATTTAATCTTTTAGCTACACCGACGGCGAGGGGTCTGATATTTGCACCGAGGGTGATCTGAATCGAGTGACGATCCGGATTTGTAGGTCTTCTTCTGTACTGGTCACACTGATCTAGGTGAATCTGCTGACGTGTAGCTTCATGAGCCATGGTCATATGACAGTGACGGCACTGAACAGCAAGCCTTCCAGGTACGATTATCTGCTGGAAGTTATCGACGACGAGCTGGTTCAAAGGCCTACCGCCACGTTGCGGAGGCATTGCTGAAGATAGAGAGGTAGGGATCTGCAAGCAGGTTAGCTAGTAGAACTGACGACAGCGAGGGGGGTCAACGTGAACCTACTATAATCCATGTATAGAAAAAAGCGAAGCAAAAAAGCCGCTAAGAAGTATTATACACGCTTTTTGTAGAAAAAACGGTTTTATTCGTGGCCTATACAGTAACACAGTAAGTAGGTATACAGTACTATGTAATTCGGAAGGAAGGATTGGTTGCTCGGGAGAGAAAGAGCACGCGTCAGGGAAGAACACGCACACAAACAGATCGTCGGTGGCGTGGGCTTGGCCTGAATGAACTTGCTAGTCTCGGGAACACGCTAGTGCGTACCAGACGATCAAGGTTCTCGATCAGGGCAAATGCGATAACAATTCCTACTCCTCCAACTACCACTACCACAGTGTACATCCCATCCTCCTTCGAACAGCGACCTTATTCGAAATTTCAAGTACAAGACGATCACAGCGACAAAGCTTGACTGCTGCTATATATCTCCTCAAGTCCACCGGTACGGGGCTCTTACCCCACCCTGAAATTCACCTCTCCTGATACGCCAGCGGTTCCAGGACTTAGGAGCTTCAACGTCACCCACTCCTTTGATCCATCATAACCTAGTATCGAACACAATTCGTGACTCTACCTATTCGCGACGTTGGTGAAGACCGTATCTTCAATCCGTCTAATTTCAGCCTCGGGCAGACTACGAGAGGCAGGCCTCGAAAGCCCTGTTCTGGCTCCGAACATATCTTTCCTCTACCGACCACTATTAAATCCGCCTCATGAGATCCTATAACACCTAAAGGCCATCTCTCCTTCCCTCTTCCGCCTGCTACTAACCTGAAGTCCTTTGGATCGCCTGGCGCTTTGTTACTTTGGAAGGTCCGGCAGGAGCTTTACCATTGAACTCAGATTCAGCCTGTAGCACTACAATATCCTAATAGACTCACGATGGATGTCTCAGCAAATGTACTCTCTACTGCCCATGAGCTCTACGCAAGAGCGAACACGACTCACACTCGCCCTCCTGTGTACAAGGCTATTGGCATATCATTAGCGATAGGTTCGGGCCTTTTCATAGGAACCTCGTTCGTTCTAAAAAAGACCGGGTTGTTGAGGGCGAATGTAAAATACAAGGAAGAGGCTGGTGAGGGCTATGGCTACCTCAAAAATGCCTACTGGTGGACAGGCATGACTCTGATGATTATTGGAGAAATCTGCAACTTTGTCGCCTACTCGTTCGTCGATGCCATACTCGTCACGCCCCTTGGAGCGTTGTCCGTCGTTGTCTGTACTGTCTTGTCTGCCATCTTTCTCAAAGAACGTCTAAGCTTCGTTGGAAAAGTGGGTTGCTTCATGTGTATAGTGGGCTCCGTGGTCATCGTTATGAACGCCCCGTCTCAAAGTTCCGTCGCCGATATACAAGAGATGAAGCATTTTGTCATCGCGCCGGGGTTTCTGACATACGCTGGAGTCATCATCGTCACCTGTATCTTCATTGCTGTATGGGTAGCACCTCGGTATGGAAAGAAAAGTATGATGGTATATTTGAGCATATGCAGTCTCATTGGAGGCCTCAGCGTTGTCGCGACGCAAGGTCTGGGTTCTGCGGTTGTGGCCCAGGCAAATGGAGAGCCGCAGTTCAACCAATGGTTCTTGTATTTTCTCTTCGTGTTCGTAATTACGACCCTGGTGACTGAAATTATATTTCTCAACGTAAGCACACATCTTGTTTTCTGGACCCTATCTGACCCCAGTACAGAAAGCCTTGAATATCTTCAACGCCGCCCTTGTCACACCAACGTACTACGTTTACTTCACCAGTGCAACCATAGTCACATCTTCCGTGCTGTTTCGCGGGTTCAAAGGAACACCCACTTCTATCGTAACCGTGGTTCTGGGCTTCCTGCAGATCTGTGCAGGCGTCGTTCTATTGCAACTTTCGAAGTCCGCCAAAGACGTGCCCGATGTGGCGGTCTTCAAAGGCGACCTGGATCAGGTTCGGACCGTGGCTGAGCAAGAAGAACCGGAATCTGAGCCAAAAGCCGATGCCATTCGAGGCGCTGCTGCCATTGTTCGCAGATTTTCCTCTGCAAGGCAGAAGATGGCAGCTGCGGAGGCCAAAAGGGTTCATGAAGAGCGATTGAAAGACCAGATGGAACCTATTGGGGAGAATGAACATGTTGAATGGGATGGTCTTAAACGCAGGAAGACAGTATTGAATACGCCTTCACCAGGACTGCAGAGGACAAAGACATTACATCCCCCACTAGGAATGACACACTTCCCCGACGAGGATGATCTTGAATCTAGACCAAGCACTACGGATGTGTACGGAAGTGGAGGCTTTAATGGTGGATTCATGGACAGTATCAAGAAGCGTGCTCAAAGTACAATCTACCATGGGCAACGAAAGAACCTCGGCGCTGGAACACCGGATTCAAGAAGCCCAATGCATCCAGTTGCGTTGACAGAAATAGTAATACCGGGGCATAAGGGAGAGGAGACACCAGGAATGACGTTCCCACAGAACTCGGATGGCGCGATGGAGATGTCGCACGTCTATGGGTTGCCACCCGGACTTGAACGGCAATTTGACGGCTCGGCCGACGCTAGTCACCCCCCAGGCCATGATGGAAGGTCTGTTGCATGGTCAGGAGAAGTTGGGCGTGACCGCGCACACTCCAGAAGCAGTCTTGCACCTTACCCACCAACCCATTCTGCTAAGCGACAATTCTCTTTTCAAAACGTCTTTAACCGACACAAAAATGAACCTCCTCCTGAGAGCAGTCATTCTGTTCGGCCAACATCACGTAAAAGCCTTGGCTCACGACAAGGAAGTAAAGAGCACAACATACCTGGCATTAAATCTGCCACAGAGGAAGAAAGACTTGGACTAGTGAAAGGAGATTCGACTGCTATGCTACCATTACCAGATTATCCTTCAGATGAAGAGGATTGGCAGCTTGAGCGCAAGCAGAAAGCTGGCGTTGCCCCAATGAGTCCATCGCCTATAAGCGAAGAGAAGGAAGTCGAAGATTACCAAGCGCGGAGACAAAGTTGGGAGGATAGTGTAGACTCGCCGGAGCTACTGAGCGTTATGTCAGGTACATCGAAACCAAATGACAGGGATGCCGAGTCCAGGCATCTTAAGGATTGGGAAGGGCGGGCTGGTGGCAGCGGGGGAGGGGCATTTGTGTGACTGCAATGGACAGAGACAATGATACATTATAGAGCTTTCGGAGGATTAACGCCTCTACCTGGGGACTAAACTTGGCCTGTGTTTTATATCCAATCAGTAAGCGCGCAACGAGAATTTGACATGAGCCCATGCTTTTTCGAGTGGACCGTCTTTATGGATCGGGATTCACCACTGCTGTAACCCACTGCCTCTTCTTGGGCTTCGGACGGCAGTACCTGTGCCTGCTCATCCCCCTCTCTTACTTTCGCCTTTTGTTTCGTCATATTCATATCTTCTTTCTTTCTCACCCCGTATGTCAACGTATGTCTAGCAAACGAATTAAGAGCCACTTTATTAAAGTCTCTTCCCAAAATTTCCGACCTCGTCACAAGACTAGCAATGCGCCGCGTCAAATTCTTCGTTGCAAAGGTCATCTCCCTACTAGTAGCTCCAGCAAGCGCCGCACCAACGAGCGCGCTTTCAGCAATGACAACTACTTCAATAGCTGCAACGCCGGCTGAAACATCTGCCGCGGCCCCTATTTCTGACAGGAGCGGCCCCTTGCTAAGTGTTCGTAGACGGCACACAAGACTTGACGGAGCTCGTGGGTATCTTCGCTGCGAATTCGGTTGCGCGCTGCAGTCGACTACAACAAAGGCTATCTCTCTACGGCTGCGGCAACTTTGTCGTTGCTTGGCCTGCTCGGGCCCTGTCCAAAGCTTGGGCTGGGCCGACAACGCTGCGAAAATGCGGGCTACGATACCAAGGCCATGCGTCCACTATTTTCGGAATCCCAGATGATGGCCGGCTGCCTCCGACATTGTGCATACTGTATATTATGTTCAGCGCGACAAAAACGGCGGACCACATAGAGTGGAGACGAGTTAATGCAACGAAACATACTGTGGACAGTATGCCTTTGTTGGCTAAGGCACTACCATTTCCCCCTCTCAGGTCGAGAAGAATCGACATAAAGATCCTACAACCTAGACAAGCCTTCCGAGGTCTTCAGATCTCGTAAAGGCTTCTTACATGTCCTGGCGCTGTGGACGGTATGTATAGGGATGACTCGTTTGATGATCATGCTAATTTGTGGTAGCTTGCGGCATCAAGCATGGGCGCTATGCTACGCAACTTTTCTTCTCTTCTCATCGATTCTAAGCAGCTATTTGGCCTGGGCTTGGGTCTAAGCATCCGGACCTTGCAGAAGTGCAATACTTAATACTACAAAGGAGCTTGTAGATGGGAGAGAGCACGCGTCGATTATGAATAATGCAAATTCAATGGACGAGGAAAATGCAGTTGCTGGCGCCCAGGATCAGTCATTGCAATCTCACACCAACCAAGATCCCCAACCAGCAAACCCAGAAGATGGACAAAGTCTTTCTACCCCCCAGCATTCTCAACGGTCAAACCCAGAGGAGAGTCCGCGTCTTTCCTCCCCCATACCGCCGAGATCAAGGACCCAGTGAATCGATCGCATGCTCAGCAGCCTCCTATACAGCTATACGACAATCTGCCCAACGGCACATAGAGAAGCCCCACAAATATGAAGATATACCAAGCCGTCGACTTCGCACTCGACTAGACTGCGAAGGAAACAAAGACCTCTCTGTAAACTTCTTCAAGCTCCTTTCTTTTCCCATTTCTTCAGAAATAGATCGTCACTAATATTGATGACGGGGAAAGGCGGCGCATCAATGCAGCTTAAGATAGTTTTAATTTCAATGACACAATTAATATAGAGCACTCGATTATCCTTGATCTTTCTCCTGCGAGAAAAGCATGAGCGAAGATGATTTGCTCCGAGCGATATCCCTCTCACGCCTGCAATGGCCAAGAATCACGCAGTAGAGCACCAACAAAAATCGCCCACCCGGCACCACTACATAGTTTCTGAAACATCATAGTCACGCGAAAACATCGCATTCTTTCATCCAGCTAGTTAGATTCCCGCTGCATATGAAACTTCCTTCAGACAAAATGGTTCCTTAGCAGCATTGGTATTTACTCGCTGTCATACCCAAAGAAAGTACCCTAGACACCCTACAAACTCACACTCAACTCTCAAGCATCCGCCCAGGGTTACTATTCGTCTAGCTGCCTACTCGCTCCTTACAATGACGATTAAAATTTCCGAAGGTCGAACCAGCCGAGCTTCGTCCTGCTTAGTCGTTGATAACAGCGACCATCGCAAGCACGTTCTTCTATTGACTTCGCTCATGGACCATCGTTATATGGTTCCATGTTTTTCTAACCATCATCACAATTTATTTGGCCCGTCTGCGTCCCGTCTGTATTGCCGAGAGTAGAGATACACTGCAGGCTTTCGAGGCTGGCAAGTAGAATGATGAAAATATCGGAGAGATATGGGCAAGGAAGAAGTGGGGTTTGTACATTGGTAAGACGCATAGATACCGCGTTCCTCTGTATAATATCGGGGACTTTCTAGGCCTTCTTGCTATGCATTATCCAATTTAATTCCGTTGACATATTTGACGTTCTGGCAAGGTATCTGATGGCTAGGTTCGCGTGACAGGTGGTCGTTCATAAGTCTTCGACCCTCGACAGGTGAGCAATCGAAGTCAGCCCGTCCTCTGTTCTTTTAAATCGGCTTGGCCGGCTATTTCTTGAGCGATGCCCCGAACCGAACAGTAGCGAGAGCTGAAGTGCTCGATAATTCGGGATTGCCAAATTAATTTCCTGGCCTACTTGTTCGTACGAAAAACCGTTCTCGGGTAGCGAAACTCTCACAAAATGCCGAAAAACAAGAGAAATGCCGAAATGACCGAATGTAGAGAGCTTCAAGGCTCGCACTAAGGTAAACCTGCTTGCCCACCATGCCAATCCTGTGCTGTCTAATTATACATAAACGAGAGACTGCGCGTAGGAAAAGTCATGCCATCAAAGACTCATCGCTAAGCAAAAAATCAAAACACGACTCATTCCTTTGCTGAAGGTCTTTATTAGCGTTGGAAGGTTTTGCCCTATCGAGACCGTGACTCACCGATGCCGGGCTAGTGCGCTCCCCATGAGCATGCCAGAATTGCCTACTTCTTGACTTTCTTGCTCTTCGCGGCTCTCTCAGCGGCCTGGCGAACATTACGGCATGAAGCACATTCGTGTCCAGGCAAGCTCCACTTGTCAGGGTGTTGAGGGCACTGCTCCATGTGCCCCTTCTTCGCGCAAGTGTTGGTAAACGTTTTTCTACAGGCACCACTGATTGACATTGTCAGCATAGGATTTTGATAATACATTCCAATGTGTGAAAAGGAAATCATACCAGTGATGACCCATTTTGACTCGAGGGGTGAATTGAGATGTTCGCTCTCAAAAATGCACTTTTGAGACGAAAGTATCAAATGCTCAAGTATATGGACAAATATATATGTGTGTGCGTGTATGTGTATGTGTAGGGGACTGATGGCAATTGCTTTTAAGAGAAACCACATATCCTTTATAGATTTCATCTTTCTTCCTTGACCCATCGGCTACCGGTCCTACGCAATAGTGTCAAAATCTTGAGCGCTGAAGGGATTCCACCAGAAAGCAAATCAAAGTCCTTGGAGATTGAGCTCTGCAAACCCACTGAAACACTCCCGGGACATTGATATATTAGTGCATCAACTATGTATATTCATATGTAGTAGACCTATTATCAGAAGATGTGGGGTGAAGGATTTCGGTAGAAAGCAAAGTATTCTTGCTAAGTTGAAGGGCTGATAGATATTTCCAACAGAGATTTGGGATCGTGACGCGTAAGATATCCGCCTCTTTTGGTAACCAGGCGGTTATTGATTGGACATAAAATTTTCAAACCTTCGGTAGTAGAATGATTTCAACAAAGCAATCGCAGCCGCTGAATATAGCCCCCTAAATACCATAGGATGTCCAATGAGAATCTGGTACTAAGATAGCAGACGTGTTTGATCTGCCGCTTAGAGCAAAGATTGTACATTGTACGTCTTTTGTGTGATCTCTTCGGTCAGCTATTGGACGGTCTTAGCAGCGTCTAGGATTGGGGACCTAGCGTCTAACTTAGCGCTTAGACGGCGCTTGTCCAGGATCTTCTCGTTCTTTTCTTAAGTTTTTGTCCTTCCATTTGCATCGGAGAGTATATATACAAATTAAATACGACGCAAGCTAGATTTAGCAGGCTTTAATGCTGAAGTTTATGAGCCTACCAAGCGCTCATTTTAGAGCAATCAAGACCCTAGCTTAGGGCTTTCAGTCTATAGCTTAGGTCTAACCACTTAAATACTCCGCTCCATCAGTTCATCAGACCCTGGATACTTCTCTCATAGCTTCTACACTCCTAGATTTGACACATAATCAAAAGGGGCTCCGTTCACTAGCTTTATGAGCCTATGGAACAACAGTCAGACAATGGATACCATGTCTGTTTTGCAAACTTTCCTTCCAGAGGATGAGGACGACGACAATGCGAATATGTTCAAGCCCGTTGTCTCCAATATTCGTTTCGATCTTCTGCCTACCTATGCCTTATCCGTTCGCAAAGACCACTGGAAATCTCTAAATCTGAGTGCTCCTGATGGAGTCGCTTTCACCACCAATTCCGCAAACTGCACCATTCTTTCTCCACCGCTTTTCGGGTCATACCATATTGTTTTCGTCCTTAAATTTTCCGACGGGCTCCAATGGGTGCTTAAAGTTCCGGCAACGGGTTATCGCGATCGGTTCACCGAAGTCGCTGCCCGAGCCTTGACATCTGAGGCACTGACTATGCGACTTTTGAAAAGCGAAACGACCGTTCCCGTCCCGGAGGTTTATTCATTCAACAGTTCACTCGACAACGCTATCAATTGCCCCTTCATCTTGATGGAATTTATAGTCGGAATCTCGTTGAGCGAATGTTGGTTCGACAACATGGCGTCGAAGGCATCCTTGGAGCAGCATCGAACAAAAACCTTGAAGGATCTTGCTCGCGTAATGGTACAGCTGAACAAATTTGTGTACTCGGAAGGCGGCGCACCTCTCTTCGATAAGAACGGCAAGCCAGCTGGCGTCGGCCCCTTGAAGCAAAATGATATATCAGCTATGTGGAACCGGCCAGAAACCGATGATCCTTACGAATCTGCAATCCACTGTGAAGTCGGACCTTTCTCCGACCCAAAATCCTTCCTTCTCTGTATGCTAGATCGTCGTGACCCTCCAACCGACCCTTTCGATCAAGGCATACATAAGCTTCTGCGGCTCTTTGTCGACTGGATACCTAGCACTGCGGGCGCCGATAAATCCGACTTCGTCCTGTCACATCCCGATTACGATAGCCAAAACGTTCTGGTCTCAAGCGATGGGAAACTTCGTGGACTCATTGATTGGGATGGCGTTGCAATAGTGCCACGCTACATCGGGAATGAGCGATATCCTGGCTGGCTGACGCGCGATTGGGATCCCGCGAAGTATGACTACCGTAGTGAGCCCGATGTGGACGGATATGTCGGATATCACGAGAACTCACCAAAGGAGCTTGCTGTTTACCGGTCTATGTACCTGGAGTTCATGGAGGCGTACTGTACGACTGAAGATGGGAGTAAGCTAACACGCAACTCGATCATCATTGAGAGTTTGAAGAACGCGGCCGACGAGCCAATCTGCACGGTTGAAATTGTGGAGAAAATATATAATGAGATAATTTGCCATGATTCTGATGGATCTCTCACCGAGCTACCAGACGACGACGACCGCCACCTTTATGATATTGCTTGTGCATTGGCTGAAGGAGATCTTGATCATATCCGACTGCAATGGATCAAGAACGGTTTTGAGGCTCTGTTTGCTTAAAAGCAGTCTATGGCGCGGATGTCTTCCAAGGCTTGATCGAAAGCTATGGAATTAAGCATGGAGGAAGGGGGTACTTGATCGACCGCTCGGTTCCACGGTTGCAATAGATGGCAGGGTGTCAGAAAAATCTGTTAAATATCCTTGTATATTTTCCGGCCCTGATTTGTTCGACTCCAGCTTTTAGCTTGAGAGGTCCGTATTAAAAGCCTTGAAACCGATATTGAAATCCGCCTATTTTTCGTCGCTTTCAACTACTGGATATTTTATATGTGTTAAGGTATGCGTTCCGGAACGAAAAGACGCTCATGATAGAAAATTAATGGTGCAAAGTTTATGGAGGGAGAAAAGGACGGAACGAAGGAGGAAGCCAGGGATCGGAGAGAGAGACCAAGGGCGAAGAAGGGAGAAGTGATCAAGGGTGAAAAGAAAAGACGAGGCCATGAGTCCCTTAATAGGCCAGGTGCTATGATCGACAGTGGCACCGCCTTACTCCTAGGAGCCTGGTTGAGGTCCAATAAGCATGAATGTACTGGAAAAGTTACGAAGAAAGCTGGATACGGAGGCGTATTCACATAGACGGTGAGAGAGCATTCAAGGCTGGTACGGCTGTCATCAACCGATGGGAGAGCAGCAGAAAGTGAAGGGCGGCGTGGTGGAGACTAATTGCGGACACGCTTTACCGCAGGAAGTAATTCACCTGCATACATACTCCACTCAAGCAGACACAGGTGGTTCTGCAGGACGTAGAACCGACTGAGGTCTGTTGAGAGGTATTATCAACCACAAGGACATACACAGGTCCCAACAGAGCCAGTATCACAGGATGCTTCATAGTCACTCCATTCGCCTGAGCTACAGGCCTGATCAAAAACGGCAACGCCATAGCGCCAGCGACGCCACTGCTAGCACCGAGACCCATTGCATTCACCTGTATGTGAGCCGAGAGCTGCTTCTCCAATCAGCAAATGCGCGTGTATTGAAAAATCGACAAGGCGATTGGAACTCGAGCGATCCACGCAATCTCCATGCCAGTGGAAGCGTGACAAGCCGTACGTCAACGACATGATCAGTATTATGCTATCCAAAAACAGAGGATCTCAAAGCAGCGAGCCAGCAGTGGGTATCATAACCAACGAGCCCAACCCTCCCCGGCTCAAACAAACCAACCTTCCACCAACGCCTGCGCACCCAGCGTCCGTAGCCAAACAACCAACACCCAAGCCCCCAACGTTTCCCCGCCCATCGGACCCTCGGAGCCGCATGTCCAACGGCATAGTAGCGACCTCGTCATCGCAGAGGCCTCCAAAGAAAGAAAAGGTCACCAAGAACCCAATTGAGCCGAAAGCCGAGGAATCCGGCAACCAAACCGACTTGACTTATCGCACGCAGACTGCCTCAGCGACAAGCCCCCCCGGGGCCAAGGACAGACTCGATGTCACCCCAAAGCAAAGGCGTGCCTCGCAGTCTTTGCCATGATAGGATGCTCGAAAGCAAGAGAGCTGAGCGGTATCGCATGTGGATAGGGTGCGGGTTTTGTTTTGTGGAGAAGAGCGTTAGGCGGGATGGAGATTGGGCGTTTGTGTTTGGGGTTCTGGGGTTTGAGACTGCGAGGAGCGAGGAGGGATGGTGGGGGAGCGAGGAGTGAGAGTGGGGGGGGTGAGGGATGCGGAGGTGGGATTTTTGGGAGTTTGTGGAATGTGTGGGAGAGCGAGGGGAATGGGTATGGTTTGTGGGGAAGAGGGAGCGAGAAGGGCAGGTCTTGGTTCTGGAGTTACGATTTATGCCTTGCGAAACTAGGACCGAACTGTGGCGAAATGTAGCAAGGGCGCCGAGACTCGAGGCTTTGGGACCATGTGTTCACGGGTATGGCACATAATTGCATGGCACCGCGCGTCAGAGAGTCTGTCGCTCAGGTACTCAACCGAAGAGATTTCTATCGCAGCCTAGACCATCTACATATCCCATGCTCCATCTAACCCTCCCATTATATGCAAAATATAAAAAACCCTCGCATCCGTCAACGAACCGCCAAACAAAACAGAGCTGCAGGTTTTACAGTAGGGTATCCTTCCAGTCTAGCCAGAGCAGAGACGCTGATCGGATGAGGAGTCTCATCGGCGGAAAATCCCCCTGCGCTGCTTCTCCGGCACCGCCTCGTCATACCCTGGCGAGGCGGTGTTGGACTCGTAGTCCAATTCGATCTTGGACTTTGCAAAGTTGCCGTCCGTGACGAGGTGTTTGTTGCGCATTTGCATTTGCGGGAAGCAGTAGCCCGGGTGGAAGATTGTGAGGGCGAGGACGGCGAGGGTGTTCATGCTGTTGGGGGGGATACGTGTTAGTGAATTTTTGATTTGCATAAGAATGGGAAGGTGGTCGTTTTGGGGGGGGGGGGGGGGGGGGGGGGGGGGCGGACACCC
>JAABUO010000748.1_pt1 | contig 52760 bp, 50 predicted proteins | sample 5559291 | NCBI WGS metagenome assembly JAABUO01 (sample SAMN10711878, study PRJNA513372) | rock metagenome | isolation source: Antarctica rocks | place: Antarctica: Victoria Land, Finger Mt sud | reverse complement strand
CCCGAGACCAGCCAGTCGAGGGCGTTCTTCAGCCCGCCCGGGATCCCGTGGGCATATTCCGGACAGGCGATCACGAGTCCGTCTGCGTCCAGCACACGTCGGCGCACGTCGAGCACCGGTGCAACCGGCTCCCGCTCTTCGAGGTCCGGATTGAAGATCGGCAGCCGATCGAGCCCGTCGTAAATCGACATTGAGATCGACGGCGGTGCGATCTTCGCCGCAGCGCGGAGAAGCGCGGTGTTGGTCGAGGCGCCGCGGAGGCTGCCGGAGACGGCGAGGAGGTGCAGGGCGTGCACGTCGATCTTCTCCGATTCAGCTTGCCATATCCGACGCCTCACTCCGATGGTCGCGCTCAGGTCGGGTTTTCCAAGCTGAACGCCTGATTGTCCTCGTCGTAGGCGTAGACCTCGCCGTAGCGGCCCCAATTGATGGCGGCGCGGAGCGTCTTCTCGGCATAATCCTCCGACATGTAGTCCTCCAGCTCCTCGCGGAAGCGCGCCGCGGGGGCGTGATGCGATGGGCGTTCGTCGAGGACCTGCTTGATCCGGGCCACGAGGGGCACGTAGGCCAGCAGATGATCCCCGAATTTCTTCTTGCGCACGTCGACCTCGGCGTCCGCGAAACGACGCCCGGCTTGGGTCAGCTTGATGTCGCCCTCCTCCAGTTCCGCGTAGCGCAGAAGCTGCAGCGTCTCGGCGATCGGGAAAAGCTCGTCGATCTCCAACTGGAGCGAGTCCGCCAGGTGAGGCAGATCCGCGACGCCGCCGTAGGGCGGGGCCGCGACTTCCTCGATGAGGCCGGCGAGCGAGTTGGTGGACACGCGCGGCAGCACCATGCCGATGCCCGAGCCCGGGAAGAGACCGTCCTTGCCGGGCTGCTTCGAGGTCGAGCGCCGGGTCATCAGGGCGTAGATGTTGTCCACCAATTGCCGGAACTCCGGGTCCAGCCGGTTGCGGGGATGGGGCAGCGTGACCTTGATCTCGGACGCGATGCGGCCGGGGTTCGACGACAGCACCAGGATGCGGTCGCACATCAGCACGGCTTCCTCGATGTTATGCGTCACCATCAAAATGGTCTTGATGGGCAGCCGGCCCTCGCTCCACAGGTCGATCAGATCCGAGCGAAGCGTTTCGGCCGTCAACACGTCGAGCGCCGAGAAAGGCTCGTCCATCAGCAGGATGTTGGGGTGGGTGACGAGCGCGCGGGCGAAGCCGACGCGCTGGCGCATGCCCCCCGACAGCTCCTTGGGGTAGGCCGACTCGTAGCCGTCCAGTCCGATGAGGTCGATAGCCGACAGCGCCCGGCGGCGGGATTCCGCGCCCGATACCTTGAGGGCCTTCAGGCCGATCTCGACATTCTCCAGAACGGACAGCCAGGGAAACAGTGCGAAGCTCTGAAACACCATGGCGATGCCGTCGGCAGGCCCCGTCACGGGTGCCCCCCCGTAGAGGACCTCGCCGGACGACGGCCGGATCAGGCCCGACACGATGCGCAGCAGGGTCGATTTCCCGCAGCCGGAGCGCCCGAGCAGGCCGACGATCTCGCCTTGGTGGAGCGAGGCCGAGACGTCGTCGAGGACGGGCGGGCCTTCCACGTCCGACCCGCCCCTGTAGTGCTGGCTGACGTGCCTCACGTCCAGGAGCGGCTGGCCGGCGACTTCATCGAGCATGGGGCGCTCCCTCAACTGATCCGCAGGCGGCGTTCCGCGTAGCCGAACAGCGGACGCCATAACAGCCGGTTGTACAGGATGACCATGACCGACATGACGGCCACACCGAGCACGATGCGCGGGAAATCGCCCGATTCCGTGGCCTTGGCTATATAGGCCCCGATGCCGTGCGCCGACACCTTGTCGTCGCCCCATTTCACGTATTCGGCCACGATCGCGGCGTTCCAGGAGCCGCCGGACGCCGTCAGCGCGCCCGTGACGTAATAGGGAAAGATGCCGGGCAGGATGACACTGCGCCACCAGGTCCAGCCCTTGATCTTGAAGTTGGACGCCGCTTCCCGGAGGTCGTTCGGGAAGGCCGAGGCTCCGGCGATCACATTGAACACGATGTACCATTGCGTCCCGAAGATGATCAGCGCCGACAGCCAGATGTCAGGGTCGAGATGGAACGTCAGGATGCCGACGACGGCGATCGGGAACACGACATTGGCCGGGAAGGCGGCCAGGAACTGGGCGGCGGGCTGGATGCGCTCGGCGACGGCGGGGCGCAGCCCGATCCACACCGAGATCGGGACCCACACCAACGTGGCGATCGCCAGGAGGACGATGACCCGCAGCATGGTCAGCAGGGTCAGCCCGATCGCGGCGAGGACATCGTGCCATCCGAGCGCCGTCGACACGTACTGGACCGTCTGCCAAGCCGCGTAGGCGGCAACGAGCGCCACCACGACCATCCAGGCGACGTCGATGGTGCGCGACGCGGCCGGGGACGCCGGGCGCCCGCTTCCGAAACGCGGCAGGTCGATTCTGAGACTGGTGAACCATTCGAAAGCTGCATCGAAGGGCGCCACCAGGCGTCGGACCCAGAGCGTCCGCTTCAGCAGGCTCAGCACCCAGGAACGGGACTGGCTTTGCGACGCCGAAAGCTCGACCCGGAACTTGTCCGCGAAAGTGACGATCGGCCTGAAGATCAGTTGATCGTAGAGCAGGATCACGACCAGCACGGTGACGACCGCGGCCAGCACGGCGTCGAGGCGCCGCCGGTCGATCGCGACCGCGAGGTAAGAGCCGATGCCAGGCAGCTTGATGGTGGTGTCGCCAACCGTGATGGCTTCGGCCGCCACCACGAAGAACCAACCTCCCGACATGGACATCATCATGTTGTAGATCAGCCCCGGCAGGGCGAAGGGCGTCTCCAACTGCCAGAACTTCTGCCAGGGCGACAGGCGGAACCCGGCCGAAACCTCGGCGAGATCGGACGGCACCGTGCGGAGCGACTGGTAGAACGAGAAGGCCATGTTCCAGGCCTGGCTCGTGAAGATGGCGAAGATGGCGGCCAGTTCGGCCCCCAAGACGCTGCCTGGAAACAATCCCAGGAAGAACGTCACGGTAAAGCTCAGGAAGCCCAGGATCGGCACCGACTGCAGCACGTCGAGCAGCGGGATCAGGACCATCTCGGCACGCCGGCTCTTGGCCGCCACGGTCGCGTAGGTCAGCGTGAAAACGAGCGAGGCGGCCAGGGCCAGGAACATGCGCAGCGTGGTGCGCAGCGCGTAATACGGCAGGTAGGCGTAATCCAGCGTGATGGGCGCCGTGTCGGCCGAGGGCAGCGGCACCACCATGCCGCGCGAGCCGTGGGCGATCAGCACGAACAGTCCGAAGATCAACGACAGCGCGATCACGTCCCACTGGTTCGGCAGCGCGCGCCGGCCGAGCGACGTGAAGGCCACGAACTTTGATGCCATGCGGATGTCCGGCTCGGGGGCAGCGCGGGAGGGTGCCTGGGGCTCCCTATCGCATGTTGGATCGCCGTGACAGTCGCATGACGCGGGCTCGCCGCGCCTGCTTCAGGGTAGCTGGGCCAGCATTTCCTTGACGATGCCGCTCGCCTTGCCGAAATCGATCCGCCCCGCGTGCTTGGCCTTCACGGCCGCGATCACCTTGCCCATGTCCTTCGGGCCGGCCGCGCCCGTCTCGGCGATGGCCTCAACGATGGCGGCGCGGGTGGCATCCGGATCCATCTGCCGGGGCAGGAACTCCTGCACGATGGTGAGTTCCTCGCGTTCCCCGTCCGCGAGCTCCCTGCGCCCCGCCCCGTCGTAGATCGCGATCGAGTCCTGACGCTGCTTCACCATCTTGCGCAGTACGGCCTGTTCCTCGTCCTCGCCGATCTCCTTGCCGGTGCCCCGCGCCTCGATCTCCCGGTCCTTCATGGCGGCCCCGATCAGGCGCAGGGTCGCGAGGCGACGCTTGTCGCCTCCCTTCATGGCCTCCTTCATGAGGGTAGGCAGTCGCTCGCGCATGGCTTCCTCCAAGGCTCTACATCGACGGCGTGCCGGCCGCGATTGACCCTCGCGGGCGCGGCCTCTATGCGATTGACGATCTTCTCAAGAACGTGGGGCGGGACGGTGCCCGGCTGGCGGACCCCGCCGGGCCGTCGCCACCTGCCGCGACGCGGGTGTAATGCGCCGATGAGCGATGGACAAGGGACCACGGGCGGCCAGAACGCCGACGACGGCGGCTGGGTCGAGCCCAAGCCGACCGCGCTGCTGGTGCTGGCCGACGGGACGGTGCTCGAAGGCACGGGCTTCGGGGCGACGGGGTCCGCCGTCGGCGAGGTGTGCTTCAACACGGCCATGACGGGCTACGAGGAGATCCTGACCGACCCCTCATATTGCGATCAGATCATCACCTTCACGTTCCCGCACATCGGCAACGTCGGGGTCAACGACGACGATGTGGAGACGCTCGGCGCCGGGGCGTCCGGCGTGCGCGGCGTCGTGCTCCACGCCGCCATCACGGCGCCCTCCAATCACCGCGCCCGCACGCCGCTCGGCCAGTGGCTCCGCTCGCGCGGCATCATCGGCATCGGCGGCATCGATACCCGCGCCCTGACGGCGCTGATCCGCGATCGCGGCATGCCCAATGCCGTCATCGCCCACGATCCCCACGGCGTGTTCGACCGGGCCGCGCTCCTGGCCCGGGCGGCCGGCTGGCATGGCATCGAGGGCACCGACCTCGTGCCCGACGTCACCTCGGCAGAACGCTCCGAATGGGACGAGACGGTGTGGAGCCTCGATGGCGGGTTCGGACGCCAGCGGGCGCCGACCCGCCACGTGGTGGCGATCGACTACGGCATCAAGCGCAGCATCCTGAGGCTGCTGGCCGATGCGGGTTGCGCCGTGACGGTCGTGCCGGCCAGTGCCACGGCCGGCGACATCATGGCGCTGAAGCCCGACGGCGTGTTCCTGTCGAACGGCCCCGGCGACCCGGAGGAGACGGCCCGCTACGCCGGCGCGGTGATCCGCGACATCGTCGACCGCAGGGTGCCGACCTTCGGCATCTGCCTCGGCCACCAGCTCCTGGCGCTGTCGCTCGGCGGCAAGACCGTGAAGATGCACCAGGGCCACCACGGCGCCAACCACCCGGTGAAGGACCACACGACCGGCAAGGTCGAGATCGTGTCGATGAACCACGGCTTCGCGGTCGACCCCGCGACCCTGCCGGCCGAGGCCGTCGAGACCCACGTGTCGCTGTTCGACGGGACGAATTGCGGCCTCGCGCTGTCGGACCGGCCGGCCTTCTCGGTGCAGTACCACCCCGAGGCTTCGCCGGGCCCGCACGACAGCCACGCCCTGTTCCGCCGCTTCGTCGCGCTGATCGACGGTGAACGCGCCAGAACGCGCGCCACATCCTGATCTTATTCCATCCGGCCCGGCACCAGCACACCCTTCTCGAGATGCGCCGGGACGTAGCCGCCGTGAGCCCGGGGACCGATGAGGCCGGCCAGGAGCAGCGACGCGACCGCGAAGGCGAGGCCGCTGACCACCAGGATCGCGACGGGTCCACGGGTCCAGGCCGAGGCTACGAACGGGTAACGGCTTTTCAGGGCCAGGAACAGCACGTAGCCCCCGAAGGGCAGCAGGAACGGCAGCAGCACTTCGACTAAGGCGCGCGGCATCAGCCGTAGAGCCTCTCGTAGAGCACGCGCAGCATTCCGGCCGTGGCGCCCCAGATCAGGCGTTCGCCGAACGGCATGGCGTAGAAGCGCCGCAGGCGGCCCGAGAACTCGCGCGATTGCTGCTGGTGGTTGAGCGGATCCATCAGAAAGCGCAGCGGCACCTCGAAGGCATCGGCGACCTCGTGCGGATTGATGGCGAGGCGCAGCGGCGGCACCACCATGGCCACGACCGGCACCACCATGTAGCCGGTGCCGGTGAGGTAGGGATCGAGGTAGCCGAGCGGCGTCACGCGGTCGCGCGGGAGGCCGATCTCCTCTTCGGCCTCGCGCAATGCCGCCTCGATCGGCGAGCCATCGTCGGGGTCGATCTTGCCGCCCGGGAATGCGACCTGCCCCGAATGCTGACGCAGGCCCGTGAGCCGCGTGGTGAGCAGCACGGTCGCGCCGTCGCCATGCGCCACGATCGGCACCAGCACGGCCGCACCGCGGGGCGCGCCGGCCCACATCGGGCGGCCGTCGAGCCGGTGGTCGCCGCCGTGGGCAGCGCCTTCCTCGAACAGGTCCGCCGGAAGCGCAAAATCGAGGCGCGCCCGAGCCCGCCGCCCGAACTCGTCGGCCGACCATGCATCGGGCGCGACCTCCGCCCCTGGTACGGCCGAGACTTCAGCCAAGCCTAGGACCCGTGTCGAAGTCCTCGAGCCGCGACGCCTCCATCATGGGAAAGAACGTGCCACCCGACGCGATGCCGAACATCGCCACGCCGTCGACTTCCCGGGTCTCGCCGGCCGCTACGAGGTCGTAGAAGACCGGCCGGTTCACGAGGGCCCAAAGGTCGCCCCGCACCCGCACGTAAGGCTTGAGCGCCTCCGATGCCCCCGGTTCGAAGCGCAGCGGATGGTCGGCCCCCACCGCCAGCCATTCCTCCATGTTGGTGCGGAAGCGCACGATCCCGTCGGGATCGCGCATCACCTCGACCGCCAGGAACGGCGCGTCCTCGACCGTGATGCCGACCTTTTCGACCGGCGTGACGAGCACGTGGCGATCCCCGTCCTTGCGCAGCACGGAGGCGAAGAGCCGCACCAGGGCGGGCCGGCCGATCGGCGAACCACCGTAAAACCAGGTGCCGTCCCGCGCGATGCGCATGTCGATATCGCCGCAGAACGGCGGGTTCCAGAGATGGACCGGCGGCGGCCCCTTGCGCGAGCCGGCTTCAGCGATCCGCGTCGCAATGGTGCCCAGCCCCGGAGCGGCGGCCGAGTCCTCGTCTTGCACGCTACTTGCTTTCGCCATCTTCGCACGCCATTCGGGATCGGCCGCGAGACCGCCGGCCCTGCGGGACAATCCGCGACCGCCCCCTCAACTATGCGACAGGGGCGCATATCGACAAGGGGCGGTTCCGTCGTAATCTGGGACCGGCAGCCCGAAGGTGCCGACCGCCCGGCCGGATTCGCAAAGGCTACCAGGAGGCATCACCATGCCGGCTTCGGACCACAGCATTCTCTCGATCGAGGACGGTGCGGCGCGCTCTGCTGAAACGGCGCTCATCAACATCGCGGCCGCCCGAACCGCCATCGGGGCGGTGATCTTCGGCCAGGAGAAGGTGGTCGAAGAAGTGCTCGTTTCGATCCTGTCGGGCGGCCACGGCCTGCTGGTCGGGTTGCCGGGGCTCGCCAAGACCAAGCTGGTCGACACGCTGGGGGTGGTGCTGGGGCTCGATGCCCGGCGGGTGCAGTTCACGCCCGACCTCATGCCGGCCGACATCCTGGGCTCCGAAGTGCTGGAGGAGACCGCGGAAGGGCGCCGCGCCTTCCGCTTCGTCAAGGGGCCGATCTTCGCCCAGTTGCTGATGGCCGACGAGATTAACCGCGCCAGCCCCCGCACCCAGTCGGCACTGTTGCAGGCCATGCAGGAACTCCACGTCACCGTGGCGGGCGAACGCTACGATCTGCCGCGTCCGTTCCACGTGCTGGCGACTCAGAACCCCATCGAGCAGGAGGGCACCTATCCTCTGCCCGAAGCCCAACTCGATCGCTTCCTGATGCAGGTCGACGTGCTCTACCCCGACCGCGCCTCCGAGAAGCGCGTGCTGATCGAGACCACGAGCGACCACGACGCGGTCGCGAGGCCCGCCATGACGGCCGAGGAACTCATGGCGATCCAGCGGCTGGTCCGGCGGCTGCCTGTCGGCGACAGCGTGGTCGAAGCCATCCTCGACCTCGTGCGTGCGGCTCGCCCCGGCGAGAACGACACCCCTCTGTCGCGGCTCGTCGCCTGGGGTCCGGGACCACGGGCCGCCCAGGCCCTCATGCTGGCATCCCGCGCCCGGGCGCTCGTCGACGGCCGACTGTCGCCCTCAATCGACGACGTAGCGGCTTTGGCTCTTCCCGTTCTGAAGCACCGGATGGCGCTCAATTTTGCGGCCCGGGCCGATGGTGAGACCGTACCGGGCGTCGTGAAACGCCTCGTCGAAAGGCTCGGCTGAGGCGATGGCGCAGGCCCGCCTCGTTTCGGAGGAGGAGCGCGCTCCCTCGCTCCGGCACGGCCGCGCCGCGCTCGACTTGGCGCGACGGTTGCCCGACCTTGCGGTTTCGGCCCGTGAGGTCGCCTCGAGCGTCATGCATGGCATGCACGGCCGGCGCCGCTCCGGCATGGGCGAGGCGTTTTGGCAGTTCCGGCCGTTCACGCCGGGCGAGTCCGTCTCCCGCATCGACTGGCGCCGCTCGGCGCGTGACGACCGCACCTACATCCGGGAGCGCGAGTGGGAGGCGGCCCAGACGGTGTGGCTGTGGATAGACCGCTCGCCCTCCATGGCCTTCGTGTCGGACCTGGCCCAGCAATCGAAGCTCGACCGCGCCCTCGTGCTGGGTCTGGCCACGGCCGATCTTCTGGTGCGGGGCGGCGAGCGCGTGGCGCTGACGGGCCTCACCCGGCCGCTCGCATCGCGCAACATCGTCGATCGCTTCGCCCAGATCCTGGCGGGCCCCGAAGCCGCCCGAACGGCGGCCATCGAACTGCCGGATCCGACGCCCTTGCCGGCCCGGTCGCGTGCGCTGCTGATCGGCGACTTCTTGTCCGACGCCGGAGACATTGCGGCCCGCATCGCGGCGCTGGGGTCGTCGGGCGCCCGCGGCCACCTCATCGCGGTCAGCGATCCGGTCGAGGAGAGCTTCCCTTTCACGGGCCACGTCGAATTCGCCGACGTCGACAGCGCCGCAAAGCTGCGGCTCGGAGAGGCCGGTGCCCTCCGCGGCATCTATCTTAGCAAGCTCGCGACCCATCGCGAGCAGATTGCGGCGGCCTGCCGCCGACAGGGCTGGACCTTCGCGCTGCACCGCACTGACCGACCCGCTACGGAGGCGCTGCTCCGCCTGGCGACTCTTCTGTCCGATAGCGGCCTGTCGGCCGGCACCGCGCAGCCGGATTGACCTGAACCATGCTCGGTTTGCCGCTGATTTTCACGGTTCCGGCCATCCTGGGCGCACTCGTCCTCCTGCCGGCGCTGTACTTTCTGCTTCGGGTCACGCCGCCACGGCCCCGGGAGATGCCGTTTCCGCCGCTCAGACTCATCCTCGACCAGAAACCAAGGGACGAGACGCCGGCCCGCACACCGCCTTGGCTGCTGCTCCTGCGCCTGACGATCGCGGCCCTCATCATCCTGGCCATGGCGGGGCCGATCTGGAACCCGCGATCCGCGCCCTTGAACGGCAATGGCCCCCTGGCTTTGCTGATCGACGACGGCTTCGCGGCGGCACCCGACTGGGACACCCGTGTCGCTGCATCGGCCGACCGCCTGGCGGAAGCCGGCCGGAGCGGGCGCCCCGTGGCCCTGGCGGGCCTCTCGGACGGCTCGCGCGCGCTCGAGCCTATTACGGCCGCGCAGGCGCAGGACCGGCTGCGGGCCATGAAGCCCCTGCCCGTCCTTCCGGACCGCGCGGAGGCGTTGCCCTCGGTCGCCGGGTTCGCGGCGGCCCATCCCGACCTCGACCTCGTCTGGATCGCCGATGGCCTCGAGAACGGCGGCGCCCGCGCCTTCGCCGAAGGTCTGGTCAAGCTCGGTCTCGCGCATCCGCCGACCGTGCTCATGCCCGGTACGACCCCGTTGGCGCTGGCGGGTGCGGACAACAAGCCCGAGGCCCTCTCGGTCACGGTGCTGCGGGCCGACGGCCGCGCCGCATCCGGCGGCACACTGCGCGCCTTCGACGCCAAGGGCCTGCCGCTCGGCGACGCCGCATTCGCGTTCGGCGGAAGTCCCGAGACCGGGACAAGGACCCAGGCCGTCTTCGCGCTGCCGGTCGAGCTGCGCAACGACATCGCCCGGGTCGCCGTGACGGGAGAGGCTTCGGCCGGCGCCGTCACGCTGCTCGACGGGCGGTGGAAGCGGCGCCGCATCGATGTCGTCAGCGGGGTCAGCGCCGACATCGAACAACCGCTGCTGAGCCCGAGCTATTTCATCGCCAAGGCGCTTGGGCCTTTCGCGGATGTGCGGGCCATCCCGGCCGGCTTACCCGACCCGATCCTGGCGGCGCTCGACGACCATCCGTCGGTGCTGGTCCTGGCCGACCTCGGACAGGTGACGGGCCCGGCCCATGACGATCTGGTTCACTTCGTCGAGCGGGGTGGCGTGTTGCTGCGCTTCGCCGGCTCGCGCCTCGCCGCCGCGCCGACCGCGGGGGCCATGGCCGACGACCTCGAACCGGTGAACCTCCGTCGTGGCGGCCGGACCTTCGGGGGAGCCCTGTCCTGGGACAAGCCCAAGGCATTGGCGCCCTTCGACCGCACGAGCCCCTTTTTCGGCCTTGCCGACAGCCGCGACGTCAACGTGTCGCGCCAAGTCCTGGCCGAGCCCGATGCCGGTCTACCCGGCAAGACCTGGGCGCAGCTCGATGACGGCACGCCACTCGTGACGGCCGACAAGCGCGGCAAGGGCACCATCGTGCTGTTCCACGTCACGGCCGACACAACATGGTCGAACCTGCCCCTGTCGGGCCTTTTCGTGGACATGCTGCGACGGATCGTGGCCCTGAGCGCGACGCCTGCAAGCAGCACCCCGGACGGGTCCAAGACGGCCGGCAGCAGCGCTGCAGCCGAGCCGGCCGGGTCGACCGCTGCGCTGCCGCCGACCCGCATCCTCGACGGTTTCGGGGATCTGGGTGCGCCACCGCCTGCGGCGAAACCGGTCGTGGTCGATTTCGCCGGTCCCGCCTCGGTCGATCATCCGCCCGGCTTCTATGGTGCGGCAGATGCGGTGCTGGCCGTCAACGCCCTGGCGCCCGACGCCACGCTGGCGCCGGCCGACCTGTCCGACCTAGGGCTTGCTCGGCAGCCGTTGAAGGCGTCCGAACCCCTGGACCTTCGTGCCGCCCTCCTGTGCCTCGCCGTCCTGGGCCTCGTTGCCGACGCCCTGGGGACGCTGTTGCTCGGGGGCGAATTTCAACCGCTGCGGGGTCGGCGCGCTGCGACCGCCGCGGCGCTCATGGCGGCCATGCTGCTGACGCCGGCTCTGCCGGGCGGCGTCGGCTCTCACGCGCGCGCGGCCGAGGCCAACTCGCCTGCAGCAGCCGCGCTCGCAGCCGATCGCGTCTCGAAGCGCGACATGGACGCGGCGCTGCGGACCCGGCTCGCCTATGTGCTGACGGGCGATGCCGCCGTCGACGACGCCAGCCGCGAGGGCCTGAAAAGCCTGTCGCGCGCCCTCGCCAACCGCACCTCGCTCGATCCCGGGGAGCCCATGGCCATTGATCCCGCAAGCGACGAGATGGCGTTCTACCCGCTGCTGTACTGGCCCGTCGTGGCGACGGTGCCCCAGCCGTCCTCTGCGGTGGTCGGCCGCGTGTCGGCCTTCATGAAGAACGGCGGCACGGTTCTGTTCGACACCCGCGATGCCCTGACGGCGAGGCCGGATTCAGCGCCGACCGGCGAGGCGCTCTGGCTGAGCCGCTTCCTGGCCGGGGTCGACGTCCCGGAACTGGAGCCGGTGCCGCGCGACCACGTCATCACCAAGACCTTTTACCTGCTCGACAACTTCGTCGGCCGCTACACCACCGGGCAGACCTGGGTCGAGGCCCTGCCGCCGGCACCGGCCGACGGGGTCAACAGGCCCGCACGGTCGGGCGACAGCGTGTCGCCCATCGTGATCACGGGGAACGACCTCGCGGCCGGCTGGGCCAGCGACAGCGACGGCGATCCGCTCTACCCCTTGGTGCCGGGCGGCACGCGCCAGCGCGAACTGGCCATCCGCGGCGGCATCAATCTCGTCATCTACACGCTCACCGGCAATTACAAAGCCGACCAGGTCCATGTGCGCGACCTGCTCGAACGGCTGGCGCATTGATGGGCGCCCGCGACGGCCTTGGTGCGCGGTGGAGGGGGCAGAAGGCCACTGCGGTCCGGGAGTTGCGGGCCCGCGGCCGCGGCCGCCGTCGTACCCGGTCCGCCCCCTCCACCGCCTTTCAGGCGGTCCCCCTCCCCCGCTTCGCAAGGGAGGATAAGTGCACGCCGCTCCTGAGATGATCCCGGCATGACGCGTTTCGCCCTGTCGTTCACGCCGCTGGTTCCGGTGGCCCTGCTTTGGGCACTGGCCGCCCTGGCCGCGGTCGTGCTGGTGCTCGGCTTCCTCGGCCGCCGCCGCGGTACGACCTTGCGGGCACTGTCATTCGCGCTGCTGATCCTGGCACTCGCGGATCCCAACCTCGTGCGCGAGGACCGCAAGGGCGAGAAGGACGTCGTGGCGGTGGTCCTGGACCAGAGCGGCAGCCAGACCATCGGCGATCGCGCGGCCCAGACGGCGCGAGCCCGGGCCGCGATCGAGAAAGGCCTGGCCGGCCTCGGCAACGTCGAGCCGCGCTTTATCGACAGCGGCCGCTCGGACGCCGAGAACGACGGGACGCGGCTTTTCGCGGCCTTGAGCGCCGGCTTGGCCGACGTACCGCCAGACCACGTCGCCGGCGCCATCATGGTAACGGACGGCGTCGTCCACGACATCCCGTCCGGCGCCGACACGCTCGGCTTCAAGGCGCCACTGCAGGTCCTGGTCACCGGCCAGTTGGGCGAGCGCGACCGCCGCGTCGAGCTGATCGAAGCACCGCGCTTCGGTATCGTGGGCAAGGATCAGACGATCAACCTGCGCGTGCTCGACACGGACGACCATGGCGAGCCGGTAGGCCTGACGGTGCGACGCGATGGGATCGAGGTTGCGCGCCGGCAGGCCCGGGTGGGGCAGCGCATCGACATCCCGGTGAGGGTCGACCATGCGGGCCCCAATGTGGTCGAAGTCGACGTGCCCACGATCCCGGGGGAGTTGACGGCCCTCAACAACAAGGCCGTGGTCACGATCGACGGCGTGCGCGACAAACTGAAGGTGCTGCTGGTGTCGGGGGAGCCGCACGCGGGCGAGCGCATGTGGCGCAACATCCTGACCTCCGACGCCAACGTGGACCTCGTTCATTTTACCATCCTGCGCCCACCCGAGAAGCAGGACGGCACGCCCATCAACGAGTTGGCTCTGATCGCCTTTCCGACCGGTGAGTTGTTCGGCTCCAAGATCGGCGACTTCGACCTCATCATCTTCGACCGGTACTCCAACCAGTCGATTTTGCCCTACGCCTATTTCGACAACATCGCCCGTTATGTGCGCAACGGGGGGGCGCTGCTGATGGCCGTAGGACCCGACTACTCGGGGCCGGACGGCCTCTTCTACTCACCCTTGGGCGCCATCTCACCGGTGCGCCCGAATGGCCGCGTGATCGAGACCCCGTTCCACGCGAAGGTCACGCCGGAGGGCGAGAAGCACCCGGTTACGCGCGGCCTCGCCGGAGCCGACCGGAATCCGCCGGCCTGGAGCTTGTGGTTCCGCCAGGTCGACGGCGAGACCCTTAAGGGCATGGCCGTGATGTCGGGCGCGGAAGACCGGCCGCTCGTCGTGCTGTCGCGCGAGAACAAGGGCCGCGTCGCTCTGATGCTGTCGGACCAGATCTGGCTCTGGGCACGCGGCTACGAGGATGGCGGCCCCTATCTCGACCTGACGCGGCGGCTCGCACACTGGCTCATGAAAGAGCCCGATCTCGAGGAAGAGGCGCTGCGCGCCACTGCGCGCGGCCGGGACATCGCGATCGAGCGGCAGAGCGTCAAGGGGGTCACGGCTCCGGTCACTGTGACGGCGCCGTCCGGCCAGACCACCGCCGTGATGCTGGCGGCCGCCGAGCCGGGCCTCTCGCGCGCTACCTTCAAGGCAGACGAACTCGGATTGTATCGCCTGAGCGACGGCACCGATGCGGTGCTGCTCAACGTCGGACCCGAGAATCCGCGCGAGTTCCAGGAGGTGGTGTCGACTCCCGAAAAGCTCAGCCCGCTCGCCGAAGCCACCGGGGGCAGCGCCCGCCGCATCGGCACGGGTGCCGGCGACGCGATCGCCATGCCGCGGATCGTGGCGATGCACGAGGCCCCGAGCTACAGCGGGGCCGACTACATCGGGATCAAGCGGACCGAGAGCAGCACGGTAGCGGGGATCGGTCTGCTCCCGCTGGCCGTGGGCCTCATCGGCCTCTTGGCCCTCCTCGGCTCGACCGTGCTGACCTGGGTCGTCGAGGGGCGGGGACTGCGGCGCCGGACGCCCTGAGGCAGCCTGGATCTCCGGTCATGGCGGTCCTAGGTCGTCTCGCTGCGAGGGACTGCGCCGACACGGTCGGGCCTTCACGACATCTCATGGCTCGACAGCAGCTTCTCGATCTGCGGGATCGGGTGATGTGTGTAGTCCTTGGGGATTTCGGCCACGACGCGCCGGTTCGCCTCCGCCGACAGGTCCTTCCTGATCTCGGCCAGGCATTTCGGCGGCGCGACGATCACGATCTCCTTGAAGGCGTTTACGCCGGCGGCTTTGTTGATGTCCTTGGCAATGGTTGCCGCGAAACGGTCCTCTTCGAGTTGGTGCCAGTCCGTTTCACCCATGGACCCGTGCCCGATGCCGGACGGCGAGGAGCCGCGTCCGGGGGCGTCGGTACCCTGGAGATGGGTCGCCGGGTTGTCCTGCTGTCGGACCTCACGCCGCCTCAGGTTGAGGATCTCCGCATCCCCCTCGTTCTGTAGCAGCAGCGCCTTCTTCCCGTCCCCGACCAGAACCCAGGCCCCGTAGTGAATTTTGAGCGTCGCCATCGATCGTTCCTCCTCCCGGTCCGTCGTCGGGTGGATCAGCGCCGCTTTGCACCGATCGAACGGGATCCACCCTCACAGGTGAGGCGGTAACGGCGAGGCGGAGCGATTGTTCATCGAGGAGCCGTCGCTGATTCGCGCCTACCAGTCAGACCCTGCCGGCTGCCCATCCAGCACTTCGGCGAGCCGCGCCCGGGTTGCGGCGGTGGCGTCGTGCGGCAATCGTTCGCGTCCGAAGAAGCCGGCTTCGACGATCTCCCAATCGGGCCGGCGAGGCTCCAGCACCTGGAAATCCTCCACCACGTAGACCGCGACATGATCGCGCCGTGATGTCTTGCGGTTGAAGTAGATGCCGAACAGCCGCGGCGTGCCCGCGACCGCGATGGCGCACTCCTCGCGAACCTCGCGGCGAAGGCAGTCGCCGACGCTCTCGCCGGGCTCGACCGCGCCGCCCGGAAGATGCCATCCGGCCACGTAGGAGTGACGCACGAGAAATACGCGCGGCACGGCGCTCCTCCGATCCAGGATCACGGCTCGAACCCCCATGGTCAGGGGGCGGGTGAACCGCGCGGTGCCGTGAATCACCCGTGGCACGACGCGCTGCAAGCGGGCCGCCAGGCGCAAATCCCATCTCATCCGTTCGCTCCGCGGGCCTCGCTGGCGCGATGGTGGCGCATGGCGGCGCCGGCCGCCAGTGGAGTGCCGGCCGCAGCCCTTGACGGCGGAGGGCGACCCGATGGAAGGAAGCTCGTGAGCTATCTTCTTGCCCATCTGTCGGACGCCCATATCGGGCCCCTGCCCCGCCCACGCAGTCGCGACCTCATGGGCAAACGCCTGACCGGCTTCGTCAACTGGCGCCGTCGCGGCCGTCTCCACAACATGGCGGTCCTGGGCCGCATCGTGGCCGACATGCGCGGCCAAGCGCCCGACCACATCGCCATGACGGGCGACATCTTGAACATCGGCCTGCCGACAGAGTTTCCCTTCGCCCGTGCCTGGCTCGAGACGCTCGGCACGACCGAGGACGTGTCCTTCGTGCCCGGCAACCACGACGCCTATGTCCGGTCGTCGCTGCCGCACTTGGCCGAGACCTTCGCGCCCTGGGTGGCGGAGGTAGGCGTGGAGGACGGACTGCCTTTCGCGTTCCCCTACCTTCGCCGGCGTGGCCCACTGGCGCTGATCGGATTGAGCTCCGCTATCCCCACGGCGCCGCTCCTGGCTTCGGGCGCGCTCGGGTCCGAGCAATGCGCGGCGCTCGAAGTCCTGCTCGACGAGGCACGGGACCAGGATCTGGTACGGGTGGTCATGATCCATCACCCGCCCCACAGGAGCGGTGCGAAGGGCGGACGGGGCCTGCGCGACGCCGGGCGCTTCGAGGCGGTGATGGCCGAGCACGGCGCCGACCTCGTGATCCACGGGCATAACCATCGGGCCTCGGTGTCGCATCTGCCGGGGCCGGCAGGTCCGGTGCCGGTGGTGGGCGTCCCGTCCTGTTCGGCGGTGCCGGGAACCCACGGCCACCTCGCGGCCTACCAACTCTACCGATTCGAACCAAGCGGCGCCGGTTGGTCGATCACGGCCGAACGCCGCGGCCTCGCGCCGGAGACGGACGAGATCCGCAGCCTCGGCGCACTCGGGCTTTGAGGTCATTGCCTCTCGGCCGAGGAGGCGGCAACGGGCCTGACGAGGTCTCGCGGCTGCCGAATTGCCCAGGGCAATCGGGCGAAGGACTTTGCCTCTGCCGGTGCCTATTATCGTCATCGCGAGCGGAGCGAAGCGACCCAGATCGAGCGCGGCGGAGGCTGGGTCGCTTCGCTGCGCTCGCGATGACGCCTCACCCCACCGAGCCTTCTCGACCGCAACGTTTCGCATCGTGTTCACCCGATTCCCCTGCGAATTGCCCAGCCCGGCTTGACCAGGCCGGGGTTCTGCCATAGCGGCACGGGCCAACACGGCGGCGGGGAAGACGGCGGCATGGCAGGACCCGAGGGGCTCGGCAGCACCGAGATGACGATGCGAGGCCGGACGGCAGCCTCGCCCTCAACCGGGCTCGGCCGCATCGTCCTGGCCAGCCTCGTCGGTACGACCATCGAGTTCTATGATTTCTACATCTACGGAACCGCCGCGGCCCTGGTGATAGGGCAGACGTTCTTTCCCCAGTCCGCCCCCGGAGCCCAGGCGCTCAACGCCTTCTTGACCTTCGGCATCGCGTTCCTCGCACGGCCGGTCGGCTCCGTCCTGTTCGGACATTTCGGCGATCGAATCGGCCGGAAATCGACGCTGGTGGCTTCCATGCTGGTGATGGGGCTGTCCACCACGTTTATTGGTCTCCTGCCCGGATACGCGACCGCGGGCGCCGTCGCGCCCTGGCTGCTCTGCGTTTTGCGCTTCGGCCAGGGTATCGGGCTCGGCGGCGAATGGGGTGGCGCGGCACTGCTGGCGACCGAAAACGCGCCGACAGGCCGGCGAGCCTGGTTCGGCATGTTTCCGCAACTCGGGCCACCGCTCGGCTTCCTCCTGGCCAACGGCTTGTTCCTGCTTCTGCTGCTCGGCCTCGGCGAGACGAGCTTCGTGGCCTGGGCGTGGCGCGTCCCGTTCCTGGTCAGCGCCGTGCTGGTGGCGATCGGCCTCTATCTCCGGGTCTCGATGACTGAGACGCCGGCCTTCCTCGACGCCATGCGCCGGCACGAGCGCGTGAAGGTGCCGCTCGCCGAACTCCTTCGGCATCACGGGGTGCCGCTAATCCAGGGCTCGCTGTCGATCGTGGTCTGCTACGCGCTGTTCTATATCTCCACGGTCTTCGCGCTCGGCTATGCGGTCGGCACGCGCCATCTCGCGCGCTCCGATGTCCTGGAGATGCTTTGCGTCGCCGTCGTGTTCATGGCAATCGCGACGCCGATCTCGGCCCGCCTCGCCGATCGTTTCGGCCGGCGCCCGGTGCTCCTGGCGGCCAGCGCACTGGCGGGCTTATCGGGCTTTCTCATGCCGGCCATGCTGGGCCGCGGCGATGCCGGCGAGGTGCTGGCCTTCCTCAGCATCGAACTCGGTATCATGGGTCTCACGTTCGCGCCGCTCGGCGCGCTGTTGCCCGAACTCTTCCCCACGCACGTGCGCTACACTGGCGCTTCCTCGGCCTACAACCTCGGCGGCATCGTCGGAGCTTCTCTGGCGCCCTTCCTGGCGCAATTACTTCTGGAGCGCGGTGGCCTGGCCTGGGTGGGACATTACGTGACGGCCGCCGCGGCCATCAGCTTCCTGGCCGTTCTCGGCATGAAGGAAACTGGCCGGACCTGAGGCCCTGCACCGTCAAGTCCGCTCCTTCGATCGGGTCCGCATAAGCCACTCGGGAGCGCCGACCCCGCCGGGTGGTCGCGCTTCAGCGCGTCACGCCCGGGATGTGCGTCGTCGTGATGCCGTAGCCCTCGTGGGCCGCGATGACCGGCAGGAGTCGCTCCAGCGCGTGCAGCATCGTGCCGTCGATCGGCACCGGTTCTTTCGGGTAGTCGTCCCAGCCGAGTTTCAGGTCGAAGAGCGGCTTCAACGCCGCCGGCCGCGCCCAGAACATCGTTCCGATCGGAAAGTCGATCGACCGGGGTATCGTCATGGTCGGGGCCATGCGGGCCGCGAGCTCGCGGGCGATGTCGCGGTCCTTGCTCCAGCCCGTGAGGTTGGGATCCTCGGGAAACACCAGCCCCAGGCGCTCGGAGGCCGCGAACCGGTCGAGGATCAGGTCCACCATGGGAAACATGTCGCCGACGAGATGCTGGAGCAGGAATTCGTACCATCGCACGCCGAGGTCGGTGCTGAGCCCCACCGTGGTCAGAGCCAGGCTGCGCTTGCCGTGGACGTGCCCGAAGACGTCGTAGCGCTGCAGTGCCTCGGCGAAGACGGACAGCATGGGACCGACATCGCGCCCGCGGTTCGGACAGATTTCGACCACCACGGCACCACCCCGATGGCCGGCGAAGATCCGTCGGAGATCGGCGGCTTTCGCATCGGACGTGGTGGAAACGAAAAGATCGAACTTGGCCCGATTGACCGCGAGCCTGCCGAGCAGGCCCTCGGCCAGTTCCGGGTAATGGAGGTGGACGTGGAGCGCCGCCTTCAGCGTTGCATGCGGCCGGGGCGTCCCGCGCTCGACCGGCGGGACCAGGACGGGATGGCTCCAGGGTCCGTCCGGCTTGCCGGCGCCGATCCAATGGGCGAGCGGGTTCGGATAAGGGACGGCGTCGAGTTCCGGATGATGGTCCGCATAGGTCTGCGGTACGAAGCCAAGCGCCGGTCGGCGGCAATATTGGTTGGCCTCCTGGCCCGACGCCGCCTTGCGCACGTGGAGCCGTACCGCCTCGTCGCGCGTGAATCGCTCGTGCGGGTTCAACCAAAGCTCGGGCGAGAACGTCGGGTCAGCGAGCAGCAGGTCGGTGTCGCGCCGCTCCTGTGCGGCTATGGCTTTCGCATCGGCGATGACGGGCTGCAGGCGATCGATGTAGCGCTCCATCGGGAAGTCCCGATGGCTCCTGTCCACGAGCGCCGCCCCGAACGCTGCACGGCGAGCCCCGTCGCCGATCAGATCGACGATCGTCGAAGCCGCGGCGTCGACGTCGAGGTAAGGGACGGAGAGCGCGCGGGTCCTTTCGTCTTCGGCCAGATAATCGGCGAATCCGTTGGCGTCGGCAAAGCAGATCACAGGCACGCCGGCCAGGGCCGCGTCCATGGCAATGTTCGGGAACGGGTCGAGGCGCGACGACACCAGGACGACGGTGGCGGCCGCATAGGCGCCGGCGAGGTCGTCGACGACATCCAGGAATACGAGGCCTTCCCCAAGACCCGAGCGTTTCACCTGGTCCCCGAGCCATTCCATGAAGGCTCCTTCGGGATGCGGCTTGGGCACATGCCCGATCCACACGAACCGGACCCGACCGGGACCCAGCTTCTTGGTCACGGCCTGGGCGCAGGAGACGAACAGGTCCGTACCCTTGCGCATCGACACCGTGCCGAGCCCCAGGACGACAGGTCGCCCATCCTTGCCGCGGACGGCCTCCTCGACCGACGGGAGCGGCCCATCGCCCGGTCCGGTTCGCCGCGAGGCTCTGCCAGAGTCGGCCGGAACCTCGGATGCGCCCTGGTGAAAGACATGCTGGTTGCGGGTCGTAACGCCGGGCCAGAGGTCGAGCGCAGATTGCTGCTGCGACGGCACGTCGAACACCACCTGGGTGGAGAGCATCAAACCGGCCGTCATCCGGCTCGGGGGCTCGAGACTCGCGGCATATTCGTGCACCAGCGTGACCGTGGGGACGTTGGCGGCCGCGAGGCCGACAAGAAACGGCTCGCACTCGATGCTGTTGGCGATCGCGAAATCGAAGCGGAACCGTTCTGCCAGGAGCCGTCCCACACGGGTCATGTAGAACCACGGCAGGTGACCGGATTGGAAGGGACCCACAAGAACGCTCGCTTCCTCGACGAAGCGGTCGAGGAGGTCGCCTTCAGGGTGCAGGATGGCGATCACCAGGTTGTGGTCCCGGTTGAGGTGGCGTGCGAGATTCCATCCGAGAATCGGCGCGCCCGTGCGGCTCACTTCATGGCAGACCAGCAGCACGGTCTTCCGGCCCGGATCGAAGGCTTTTCCCCCCTGCCGCAGGTGCGCCTCGCCCTCGAACTTGGCCACCCGGCCTTCGGCCCGTCCGTAACGGGCGTAATGGATCAGGAGACCGATATCGGTGCCGGCCACCTCCCGATGCAGATCGGCATAGACGGCCGGATCGAAAATCGCATTAGGCGCCAAGCCCTGCTGCTCACCGACCGCGACGTAATGTTCGGCCGCGGCGAGGTCGTCGACACGCCCCAGTCCCGCACGGTCGCGATAGGCCTCGGCATCGAACAACCCTGTATCGAGCACCCAATGCGCCTTGGGCGAGGGAGGCTGATGGGCGCCGGCTTTGTGTCGCGCACCAGGCCCATGAGGACCATGCGAGAGGCGCCCGATCGGATCGCCGCGTCCGCCCCCCGGCCGGCCACCCCGGCGCAATGTGTCCATCACGCCCCGCACGGGACGGGTCATGCGCCAGGACGTCGAGTTCAGAAGAGCCGCCATCCGCTGGGCGAGTTCCCGATTCTGCGCTTCGAGCGCATCGACGCGCGCAGCCAATCGCTGTGCTGCCCAGGCGTCGGCGTCGCTCCCGGCCGGACTTCTCCGGTCCACTTCCTTATCCTCAGGCATCGGCCCGTCGCGTTCCTCTCGTGATGTCGGTGAGGCCGGTTCGGCTGGCCCGCGGCGTTCCGTGCGGAAGCGTCAAGCGCCCAGAAGCGTCAAGACACGTTCGTGCAGGTGAGGGTCTCCGGCCGCCACGATGGACCCGCCGCCCGCGGCATCGTCCCCCATCCAGGTCGTGACGCTTCCGCCCGCGCCCTTGATGATCGGCATCAGGGCCGCGATGTCGTAGGGCTGCAGCCCGGTCTCGATCACGAGATCGACATGGCCCGCCGCCAGCATGCAGTAGCTATAGCAATCGCCGCCGAATCGCGTGAGCCGTGCTGCCGCCGCGACACGATCGAAGCGCGCACGCTCCGGTTCCTCCATCAGCAGCGGGCTCGTGGTCATGATTGTGGCCTCGTCGAGGCTGCCGCAACTGCGTGCTCGCAGGTGGTGCACGATCTGGGTTCCGTGAGCGTTGAGACCGGACCAGGTCGCGCGGGCGTTGTCGCCGAAGAACTTCTCGCGCGTGAACGGCTGACACATCATGCCGTAGACCGGCACACCGTGGTGTTCGAGCGCCACCAGGGTGCCCCAGGTCGGGAAGCCCGAGATGAAGCTCTTGGTCCCATCGATAGGGTCGAGCACCCAGACGTAGTCGGCATCGGGCTGGTGGTCGTCGAACTCTTCCCCCACGATGCCATGGGCCGGAAAGGTCGACAGGATCCGATGCCGCATGGCATGCTCGGCGGAACGGTCAGCCTCGGTCACCGGGTCGAAGGCGGCGCGCCCGCCCTTGTCGTGAGCCTGCATGGCGGTGCGGAAGAACGGCAGGATGGCCTCGCCCGCAATCGTCGCCAATTCCGAGACGAAATTTTCGAAATCGACGGCCGTCATGCGGGCTCCACGGCAGATCGGCGCCGATTGTCCGGCGACCGCTGCCCGTTCTCTATCATCCCACGCCCGCGAGATCCAAGCCTGCACGGTGCGGGCGGCTGACGCAATCTCGTCGAGGCCGCGGCGAGGATCGGGCCGGCGTGCGCGTTGTCACCGCGTCCGGCCCCGGAACTTCGGACGCGGATCTCGATGTCTCGCGGCAGCCCTGTTCAACGCAGCGCACACGCCAGCACCGCGCCCAGACTGCGGCCGAAGCCGCGCGTCCCATTGCCGAGCGCATGGAAAAGGTGCTGGCCAGATTATCGCAGTCGAGCGTCCCTTGGGGCACGCTCATTCAGCCGCGACGCGAACCGAACCATGGCCCGCGTCCGCGACATCGGAGATGGCCGCGATCACGGCCGCGAGACGGCGCGACAGCGTGTCGAACCCCGGACCGTATTCCAGCGTCTTCTCCTTCATGTAGAGTGCGCGATTGATCTCGATCTGCAGGGCGTGACGTCCGGCCTGTGGGTGGCCGTAATGCTCGGTGATGAACCCGCCGGCGTAGGGCTTGTTGCGTTCCACCGTGTAGCCGAAACGTCTGAGCTGGCCTTCTGCCGCGTCCACGAAGCTGGCCGAGCAACTGGTGCCGTGGCGGTCGCCCAGCACGAAATCGACCCTGACCTTGTCGTCCCGCCAAGCCGAGGGATCCACGGTCCCCGAGATCGACGACGACGGCATGGAGTGGCAGTCGACCAGCACGGCCAGCCCGAAGTGACGCACCGCCCGACCGACCAAGCCTTCCAGCGCCGCGTGATAGGGCTTGTGCAAATCTTCGATACGCCGCAACGCGTCCTCGACGGAGAGGCGCTTGGCATAGATCTCCTGGCTGTCGCCGACCACACGGGCGATGGTGCCGAGACCTCCGGCGACACGGACCGAGTGCGTATTGACGTAAGCGGGCAGACGACCTTCGAACATGCGCGGATCGAGTTCGTACGGTTCGCGATTGAGATCGAGATAGCATCGTGGAAAGTGTGCCCGGAGCAGCGGAGCCCCGAGTTCGACGGCCGGCGTGAACAACTCGTCCACGAAGGCGTCTTCGGAGCGCCTCAGGCTCGCGGCGTCGAGCTTGGCGCTCTGCAGGAAACGCGCCGGGTAGACCCGGCCCGAATGGGGTGAACTCAGCACGACGGCACTGGTCAGGCGGCGCGGTTCGAGGACCTCGAAGGGCGGATCGAACTCCTGCTCGGGCCCGTGGCGGCCCGCGGTCGCGCCCCTGGCACCCTCCTGCCCCGATCTCGCCATCCGCCATCCCCACGCGTGCGGAACGTGCCGCTGCCCTTACTGTGCCAAGCGCCCCGGGGCCTGTCCACCGCGATCGGACCCGGTCGGCTGCCCTGGTGCTGCGTAACCACGACCAACCGCCGCGGCGGTCCGAAACCTCCGACGAACAAAGCAGACGGGGGCCTCCGCCGAGCCGTCACGCCCGACCGGCCGCGCCGGCGCTACACCCCTTGGTTTTACCGGACATTAACCCGTATAACGTCTATGGTTAAGACTGCGGATCGGTGCCGAGGGAATCGAGGAAGGGATGATGGACGCAGTCTCCGATCAGGCCACGAAGATTCTGCTCGCGGAAGACGACAACGATATGCGGAGGTTCCTCGTCAAGGCGCTGCAGAATGCCGGCTTCGTGGTGACGTCCTTCGATAACGGGCTCGCGGCCTACCATCGCCTGCGCGAGGAGCCGTTCGAACTGTTGCTCACCGACATCGTCATGCCCGAAATGGATGGCATCGAACTCGCGCGTCGCGCCACCGAACTCGATCCCGACATCAAGGTCATGTTCATCACGGGCTTCGCGGCCGTGGCGCTTAACCCGGACAACAATGCGCCTCGCGACGCCAAGATCCTCTCCAAGCCCTTCCACCTGAAGGATCTCGTGGGCGAGGTGCAGCGCCTTCTCGCCGCCTGAGTGCGCGTTTTGCGCCGGGGGCGGTCGACCGCCCGAAGCGGCAGACGTGCGCCGGGCAGACTGAACCCGTGGTGACACGAAGACGGCCGGCAGCCGACCCTCGCAGACCGCGTGGCACCATGAAAGGATCGAGAAGCGCCCATCGACCGCTTGCCATGGCGGCCGGCTTCGGCCATAAGGCTTCTCGTCGCCGCGCGACACGGATGCGGGTGTAGCTCAGTGGTAGAGCACAACCTTGCCAAGGTTGGGGTCGAGGGTTCGAATCCCTTCGCCCGCTCCATTTTTGCACCAAGGCGGTGTTTTCGATAGCTTCGTTGCGCGCTTCCGAAGGTGCGTCGACTTGAGTGATAAGAGCGCTGGCAGTATGCACCACGCGGGCGGTCCCTAGCGGGAGTGAGCCGCGGCAGCCTCCGTACCTGCCCTGCCCACCCGATGCGGGCCAGTTCACCTAGGGTGGTACATTCGGGCCGACATCGTTCCCTTGCCTCCAGCGCGAGCTTCGGTCGTCCTGGACCAGACCGTCATCCTGGTCCGCTTAGGTGACGCATTAATCCGATTTTTTCGCACCTGAATTCCGCTTCGAGAAAACGAAGCAGGATCAAAGACCTTTGTCCGGCGTCGGATTCTTGATCTTTGGAACTGTGGCTTCCGCCTTCCGGCCGGGGGGATGGGGGTTACGGGCATACCGAACTGAACCGACCGGCGCGCATGGCTCGACGGTACCGCGTGGACCTCGTCTGCTCCTCGCTGAGGAGGACAGGATCATGAATGGCTCCACGCCGCCGATCTCGCCCGCGGGCAAGCGCCCTCCAGCGGCGGCGAAGTGGAGGTCGCGGCGGGCGCGTCGATCCGCGCTACGGCCCCACGCTCCCGGTTCGAACCGCGCACATCGGCCGGGCATTGGCGGTAGCTCCGCACCTTAGGTCTGTCGCCCGTGGCGCGTTCGGTGCGAACGGCTTCGGCGGTGTCCTCCACCTTCTTGAACAGCGGCCTCAGGCTTGGTGGTTGCAGCCGCGAATGAAGTCTTCCAACCATAGATCTAATCCAGGACGCAACCTTGTTGCCGACGTCCATAACGTCTACTGCGGACGCGGCAGTACGGCAGGAACCGTACTTGATCGATTACTGGTGATACCTTGCAAAGCTCGGGTAAGCGGCCGCTCCACCACAGCGTAAACTATGAAACCGAGCGCGAGCGCGCAGGCCAGCATAGTGCCGGATGTCCAGACGGATGCCGCTCCCTTGGTGAAAAGGTTCGGATAGAGCGTGCTTATGGCTTGGTATGTGAACTCGTGAGTGAGATACAGGGAGTAGGAAGCATCACCGAGTGCCTCTAAGACCCTCGAGAACCAATTACGTGTAATTGCTGGAGACAAAACCGCGGCTGTTACTATGGCCGCAGCAGGTAATCCCCAGCCGAAACCCCGCAACGAATCCCACTCGTCACTATGAGGGGCAAAAACCCAGGCCGCTGCGGCGGCGCACACCAGCAAGGGAAATGCTACAAGGTGGGACATCCTGAAGTCAGACACGAAGAGGCGCGCAATACCCATGCCATATACAAATTCCAGCGTGTTTGTTCTAGCATAATAAAACAATGGTGTTGGCAATTCTACGATCGCCCCTATCCCGCACAACATACAAAGGGAAATCCCGATAACCAGCGCATGTCGCCTGGGCGCAAACCAGATAGCAGCAGAAAAGCACAGATAGAAGAATGCCTCGTATTCCAAGCTCCATCCGGGGTTAACGATGGGGTAGAAATCCATCTTGTCGTCCCCCGTAGCGAGCGGGACCAGGAAGTATGATGCAGTGATCAGGCGAATGGGCAAGTCCATTATGGGGCTGTGTCGATAATCGTGTAATATTTTTATGAGCGATATGCTGGTTATAATCCAGTATAAAGGAAGGACTCGAACTCCGCGCCGAACCAGGAAGTTAGCCGCAGTCTGGCGCCCGTCGCGGGTCGTATACGCCATGACAAATCCAGAGATGACAAAAAATATGTCGACTCCAAAAAATCCAAAATTAAAGCCTAAAGGTAGGTGAGATATCGCAACGAGCAACGATGCAATACCTCTAAAAATTTGTATTGATACTATCATATCAAGATCATTCCTTTAAATGCAATGTGCGGTCTTTATGACAACAATTCGATCGCACGACTCGATCATTCAATCCTGTGGATAAAACATGTGTAGCCTAGTTGTACAAACGTTCTGATCCGCCGTCCATACCTCGGGGACGGTGAGGGAGCGTCGGCCATTTCGGCGCATTGAGGTGCTCGGCGAAATTGTATACCGTCAAGAAGGCAAAGACCTGGGCGCCAGAGCCGCGGCGGTTTCATACGCCTTCGTGGTCGCGTCCTCGACGGTCCAGTTCATGCGCTCGGCTTGGCCGTTGGTCCAGGGATGGAGGGATTGAGATTATTGGGACCGCTGCCGTGTATCTCGGCCCCATATATGTCTAGCAGGCGGCTGAAAAAGGGTCAGCATTGGCGCTGATTTCTGCCGCCGCGTAGCCCTTGTCGGCCCCCAAGCGATCCCCTCGCCCGGCTTTCACGATCCCGCGACGTTCAGCGTTGGGGCCAGGTCCTGTAGCGGTCGAGTGCCGCGAGATCGGGCGACACGCCGAGACCATCGCCGGCAGGCACCGGCACTCGCCCGTCGTCGACCGGCAACAGGTCGCCGACGATCAGTTCCCGTCCCGCGTTGGGAAAGCAGTCCAGTTCGAGCAGCCCCTCGCCGCCCACGGCCGCCAGGAGGTGGAGCGACACCAAGGTCGCGATGCCGCCGCCGAACACATGCGGGCAATAGGACTTGCCGTTGGCGACAGCGGCGCGGGCGACCGTGATCGTGCCCGACACGCCGCCCCACTTCGTCGCGTCGGGCTGGATCACGCCGAGCACGTCGTGCCGGCAAGCGTCGGCGAGGTCATCGCCTCTGAGGTTCTCGCCGCCCGCCAGCGGCGTCTCGGAGATGCTCGCCAACGCTGTCCAGTCGGCCGCTGGCGCGTCGACTCGCAGGGGCTCCTCCAGCCACTTCAGGCCGAGCGGCGCGATGGCGCGGGCCATCACGGCGGCGCGCTCGAGGTCGAAAGCCTGGTTGGCATCGGTCATCAGTGGGGCGTCGGGGCCGAGCGCGTCTCGGAGCGCTTCGAGGTTGCGGAGGTCGAGCGCCTCGCCGAAGCCGATCTTGAGCTTGAAGGCCCGGTGACCTTCGGCCTGCCGGGCGAGCGCAAAGGCCTCCGGCTTATCGGGATTGATACCGGTCGCGTAGACGCCGACGGTGGCGACGGGCTCCGCGCCGAGCCAGCGGTAGAGGGGCAGACGATTTTTGCGCGCCGCGAGATCCGAAACCGCGATGTCGATGCCGGCCACTGCCTGCGCGACAGGGCCGACCTCGCCGGTCTGCAACACCAAGACTTCGAGGTCGCGGCCGAGTTGCCCAAACAGCTCCGCCGGCGACGCGAAGGTCCGACCGATGAGTCGCTCGCCGATGTCGACGACGAGCCGCGCACGATGCTCGGCGCCGACCGCCGGCCAGTTGCACCAGACCTCGCCCCAGCCCTCCGCCCCGTCCCGGTCGACTACGCGCACCAGGACGAAGGGGCGGTCGCGGAATGTGCCGAACGCGACCTTGATGGGCGTCGCGATCGGAACCCGGTACGCGAAAGCCTCGACGCGCGCGAGGGTTATGGCAGTCATGCTCGATCTCCAGCGGGGGGTGGCCTGAACAGCGGCTCGGGCAGGCCGCGGATGCCGAGATCGTAGGCCAGCAGCGCACCGGCGAGCGGCTGGGCTGCGCGCTCCTCCTCGGTCATGTTCTGGCTCGCCGTCGTGACGTAGAGAACGTCGAGGTCGGGTCCACCGAAGGCGCAGCAGGTCGGCCGCGGCACCGGCACGTCGAGGATGCGCAGGATCCGGCCGTTGGGGTCGTAGCGCACCACCCGGCCGCCGTTGAACTCCGCGTTCCAGATGCAACCCTCCGCATCGACTGCGGAGCCATCGGGAAAGGCCGGGGGCATCGACGTCGCGAAGACCCGGCGGTCGCCTATCCGACCGGTCTCGGCATCGTATGAATGGGCGTAGATGCGGTAGTCGAGCGAGTCGGCAAAATACATCGTGCAGCCGTCGGGGCTCCAGCAGAGGCTGTTCGGGATCCGGAGCCCCGACAGGACCGGGACGAGACCGCCTTCGTCCAGCCGGAACAGCACGCCTTCCGGGCCGCGGGTCTCGTTGTGCATGGTCGAGACCCAGAACCGACCCGTGGGATCGCAGCGGCCGTCGTTGAAGCGGTGCCCGGGGGGGAGGTCGGAAATGCGGGCGAGCGTGTCGAGGGCGCCCGTCGCCGTATCGAATCTCGCGACCCGATCCCCCAGCGCTGCGACGAGCTGTCCTTTGCCGTAGAGCGCGATGGCCCCCACCATGGTGGGCATCGCCCAGGTCTCGACGAGGCGCGTCGCCTCGTCGTAGCGACGGATCGCCGGACGCCGGATGTCGATCCAGTAGAGCGCCTGTTCGGCGACGCTCCATACGGGACACTCTCCGAGGATGTCGTTCTGCGTGCCGATCCGGCGCATAAGGTCGAGCCCTTCCCGGTCAGACATGTGCGCTGCCGCCCATCAGGCGGTGATCGCGCTCGAGTGGCTTGAAGCAGAGCGAGACGAGGTCGGAGAAGAATGCGCCGACTCCGGCCAGCATGCCCCAGCCCGGCAGCGGACCGATCGCCATCACCCGGATCCATTCGTCGCCCCTCATGGTCAGCAACAGGGCGATCGGGGCCACGGCGAACAGCAGGATGCCGGGGTGGGCATTCGGCGCCGATAGCGCGACCGAGAGGCTCGCCCCCGCCACCGTGATAGCGCCGTTGGTGGTCGGATCGATCCGGTCGCGCCAGCCCGCCATGCGGGCGATCTCGGCGCGACGGAAGTGCGGCATGACCGTTATGAGTTCGCCCGACGTCGTCGGGTAGGGCGAGGTCGGAGGCGTGAGGACGGCCTGGTTCGTCACGGGGTCCCCACTCCCGTGCTCGGGTCGGCACCGGCGACGAGGCTCGCCACGGCGTAAGCGCCGAGAACGAGACGGGACGTCGGTGATCTCCGCGCGAAGAGCGGCGGCCCGGAGCCCGGACCCGCGGTGCGGAGGGTCTCCTCGTCGAGCATCCCCAGGGTCGCGTCGGCGGCCCAGTCGCGCAGATCGACCTCGATCGGTGCCGCACTGAGATTGGCGAGCAGCAATTCTCTGACGGCCCCGCGTCGGAACGCCAGCGCTGCCAACTGCGGCACCGGTGCGACCGGTGGCGCGAGGACTTCGGCCCGGCCGCCGAGGCGGGCCATAACGGCTGAAGCCGGGTGCCAGATCGTCTCGGCCGCCGTTCCGCTCATGATGCCGGACGGCCCGTCCACCGCCATCAGCGTCACGGCGTCGACGCCGGCCTCGGTGCATCGCGCCGCGACGGCAGTCACCCATGCTGCACCGAAGAGGCCCCGGGCCCGCGGATCGTCCGCCGCCATGGCGATGCGGCGCGTGCCGTCGGTCCGAGGCTGGCGCCCGAGTGGGCTCGCCCGCATCGCGATGGCGCTCGGCCCTATGCGGACCGGCAGGCCGGGATAGCGGTGGCTCAAGGTGGCTATCTGGCCGGAGATGCTGTCGGAGCTCAGCATCACCGAGGTGTCATCGGCACCGTGGACCAGCGGCGACAGCGTGAAGGTCAGAAAATCGACGGAGCCGAGATCCTCGAGGCGGTTCATCTGGGCGAAGAAGTGCGGCGTTCCGCCACCGATCGGCACGCCCGGAAAGCGGCGACCGACCGTCGCGATGCTCGCGTCATCGCCAGGATAGGCCGCGATGCTCTCCAGCTCCACAACTCCCGCAAATGCGTCCCGGACGTCGTCGACGAAGGCGTCGCGGCCCGCCTCCTCGCCAAGCGCGAGATCGAGGTGGAGTGGCAGGGCCGCGTCGCGGAGCCCGGGCAGCAGCCGCACCCAATCCGCGGCGGCATCGTTCCGGCCGAGCGTGAGATGGATGAAGCGAGGCTTGATCCTGGCGGCCGCAGCGCGAGTCGCCCCGGCGTCGCTCCTGACGCGGAGCGCGAGGCCGATGCGGGGCAATGGGCGGGCCACCACGGAACGTGCGATCCGAGCGGGTGGTCGCGAACGCCCCGGCGCCGGCTTGGTCTCGAGCCGCAGCACCAGGCTCTGCCGCACCGCGACCCCGGCCCGCAAAAGATAGGGGCGGGGCATCATGTTGGAGCGGCTGTAGACCTTGAACGAGGCGTCGGCGTTGTTGCGCTGGTCTTCGAATTCGAACACATCGCCCCCGAACGTGCAGGTGGCCCAGCAACCAGGCGCATAGGCGTGGCGGATGGCGCGGATCTGCACGAAAGGCGGCCAGGGCGGAACCAGGGTCGGGAAGGTCGAGCGGCTGACACGGCCGTCGTCGTGCTCGATCTCGCACGGCGTACCCGCGAGCGCGATGCCGTAGAGCAGGCAGAGACCCAGACGGTTGGCCAGGATGTCGCCGCTCGGTACGGCCTCGGCCGCGACCGTGAGGCTGCCGTCCGAATCGCCGACGATGTCGAGGTGGGTGCGAATAGGCGGCTCCGTCGCAAATCCGCCCTCGACGTCCACAGCGAAGCCACCGTCCCGTGATTGCCGGGTGACGGTGGCGTCGCAGACGGGCGGGGTCCACCAGTCGGTATCGCGATATGGGAAGGTGATGCCGTGCCAGACCTCGTGGCCGCCGATGCCGAGATGCCAGAGGCCCCCGTCCCGCAGCGTCATGACCAGCGGGCCCGCTCCGAGGCGCAGCACGGGAGACGGGGGCTCGTCGGTGCCGTAAAGCAGCCGGTCCGACGATGGTGATCCCCGCCCTGTCCCATCACGACCGATGAGACCGGACATGCGTCAAGGCCACAGGATCTGCGTCTCGGTCGAGATGATGGGGTCGATGTCGCCTGCGAAGTTCGGCAGATCCGCCAGCAGCGTCACGCCCTCGGGGCTGGCGAAGGCGGCCTTCAGATCCTCCTCGGAGTCGAACCAGAGCTCGGAAAATCCGTCGTAGCCGAATTTCGGGAAGCGCTCGCGATCGACGAGGTTCACGGAGTAGCGCCGGAGGCCGGGCAGCTTCGTGCAGAGCACGGCATGGCGGTGCAGCCAGTGCTCGACGAAGGCCTCGTGCGACATGCCCTCCTTCTTGCGCAGGATGCCGAGGCGCTTCGTATAGGTCTTGGTCATGGTGGTTTTCCCGTGGTGCTGGATGGATCGGTTCAGACCGGCGGCACGTAGCCCTCGATCACAATCATGTTGGAGCGGGCGGCGCTTTGCCTGATCTCGCGGGCGGGTGCGTATTCGGGCGACTCGAGCCAGGCCTTGGCACGCTCCACGTCGGGGAACTCGAGAATGACCAGGCGCTTCGGAGACCAGTCGCCTTCGAGCGTCTCGATCTTGCCGCCGCGCGCGACGAAGCGGCCGCCGTATTGCGCGACCGTGGGTGGCGACAGCTGAGCGTAGGTGCCGAAGGTCTCCGGGTCTGTCACTTCCATGGCGTTGATCACATAGGCTGGCATCAGGATCGTCTCCTCACGGTTGGGAATCGGGGGCGGACGGCACCGTGCCGCCCGCATCGACGGCGGGGTGCTCGTGCAGCATTCTCAGGCGGGCGTGGTCGAGGTGGTCGCGCATGGCGGCCCCGGCTGCCGACGAATTTCCGCCGTCGATCGCCGTGAGGATGCGGGCATGGTCGACCAGCACGCTGCGGCTTCGCTCGAGGTGCTCGAACCGGGCGAGGTAGCGCAGCAGGTTGACGCCGTGGTCGATGTCGAACGCGACCGTCCGGATCGCCTCGACGAAGAGGCCGTTGTGGGAGGCTTCGGCGACCGCGAGGTGGAACGCGAAATCCAGATGCTCGCCGGTCAGCCCTTGGACCACCGCCACGCGTTCGTATTGGGCCACGGCGGCCGCGATCGCAGCGAGTTGTACGGGTGAGCGCCGCCGGGCCGCCAGCATGGCGGCCTCGGGTTCGATCGCGGCGCGGAACTCGAGGATTCTGAGAAAGCGCTTCTGTCGCTCGGCTACGACGGCGGGGGGCATGGCTTCGGCGCGGCGGGGAAGCACGAAGGTGCCGGATCCCCGACGCGACTCGATGAGGCCATCGAGTCGCAGCCGGTCGATGGCGGCGCGCACCACAGGGCGTGAAATGCCGAGCTGGGTCCCGAGTTCGTTCTCGGACGGCAGCGGCGCACCCTCCCGATATCCTCCAGTCACGATGTGATGGAGGAGCTGCGCGTAGGCCTGGTCGGCGAGGCGGGGCCGCGTCACGACCGGAAGCCGAGCCGGCACCATGGGGGTGTCGCCCCGTACCCGCTTCCGCACCGTCGTCGTATCGCCCATCATGCCGCGCCGTCCGGTCACGAGCGCCGGGCGGCGCCGGGCTGGGCCCGTGCGCTGCGCATGTTGTGGACGTGGACGTGGCGGCCGGCCGCGATCGGCTCGAAGGCCTCGCCGATGGGGTGCCCGTATTTCAGCACGGCCTCGCCCTGCGCGATCGGCGCAAGCGCGATCTTGTGGCAGAGCGGGACGGCATCGCGGGCCGTCACCTCACCCTCCGACGCCTCCCCCAGCCGAAGGTTTTCGCCGGCCGCGACCGGGCGCAGCACCGTCGCCACATTGTCAAGGGGCGACAGGCGGATGGCGTCGCGCTCCATGGTGTCCATGTTCCCCGTTCCCTTTTCAGAGAGCCGGCGCGAAGCGGCTGAGCACTTCGTCGCCTTCCTTCAGGACCTCGCCCCAGGTGGCGCGCCCCGACGCGATCTCGACCATGCGGGATTCGAGCAGGTCGGCCGCATGATCGATCGTGACCCTCCCGCGGAAGGCATCGCCGGCGTCGAAATCGAGCTGCTGCCCGAGGGCCGCGCAGGTCACGGGGTTGGCGCTCAGTTTCAGGGTCGGCGCCAGCGCGCTCACGTAGCTGTTGCCGACCCCGGTCGTGAACAGCAGGAGTTGAGCCCCCGCGACCACGAAGCCGGTCACCGATTTCGGCGCATAGGCCGAGACGTCCATGGTCCACAACCCCGGGGCGGGCGGGCGTTCGCCATAGGCCACCAGCCCTTCGATCGGGCGATTGCCGCTCTTGGCGATATTGCCGAGCGACTTTTCCTCTATGCTCGACAGCCCCGCCGCCACGTTTGTGGGCGTCGGATTGCTGCCCGTGAGATCGATGCCGTAGGACACCGCGAGCCGCTCGCGCGCCAGCACGGCCTCCCGGATCGCGGTCGCCACCTCGGGCGAACGCGCTCGCTGTTCGAGCAGGTGTTCGGCGCCGAGCCATTCCAGCGTCTCGCCGATGATGGCGGTGCCGCCGGCATCGACCAGCCGGTCGCAGATCACGCCGAGCAGCGGATTCGCAACGAGGCCCGAACTCGGGTCCGACCGCCCGCATTCGAGCCCCACCGAGAGGGCGGACAGCGGCGCCGCCGCCCGCCGCTGGTCCGAGATCTCGACCGCGAGAGCCGCGCCGGCCCGCAGCGCCCGGTCGGTTAGCGTCAGGGCGTCGTGGTTGCAATCGTCCAGCGTGAACGCCGCATGGGGTTTCCCGGCCCGCTCCACCGCCTCGACGGCCCGCGCCATCACGGGCGGGTTGTCGCCCACCATCACGACTGCGCCGACGTTCGGATGGGTGGCGAAGGCCTCGACGGCCGTGCCGTGCAGGCGCGCATCGGGCCCAAGCAGGCCCGAGCTGTAGGGCAGGCACACCGTTACGGCGCCCTGCAGCGCCGTGCCGATCCGCCGGGCGGTCGGACCCGTCAGCCCACCCGTCGAGAGGACGAGCAGGTGATTGCGTACGCCCACGCGCCCGTCCGGCCGGTGATAGCCGAGGAACTGCCCTGCGCTCGTCATGCCGGTGCCGCGATCACGCCGCGGCCCGTCCGGCGTCGGCCGCCGGCCGCACCTTGATGCCGAGCTGGTCTTCGCGGATGCGCATCAGTGCCGCCGTATCGCGGTCCGCGAAGCCGGCCGACATGGCCTCCTCCATGGTTTTCTGCGCGCCGCGACCGACGAGCGCCTCGAAACCCTGCGTCTTGGCGAGGTCGCAGGCGAGCCGCACGTCCTTGCAGGCGAGCTTCATCATAAAGCCTGGACTGTCGTCGCCCTTGAAGGCCTTCTTGGGCATGGCGACGTAGAGCTGGTGATTGAACGCCATGGTGGTCTTCATGATCTCCATCATGGTTTCCAGCGACAGGCCGCATTTCGCACCGATGGCGAGCGCTTCCGTATTGGCCACCATGATGGTGGTGGCGAGCAGGTTGTTGGTGATCTTCATGGCATGGCCCATGCCGGGGCCGCCGCACAGGTAGGTCTCGTTGCCCATGCAGTCGAGGACAGGCTTCGCCTTGGCGATGGCATCGGGATTGCCGCCCACCATCAGCGTGAGCGTGCCGGTGGCGGCATGCTCGGAGGTCTTGCCGACCGGGGAATCGACCATCTCGAAGCCCCGCGACCGCAGGACGTCGCCGACCCGCTGCGAGGTCTGGGGGTCGATGGTGCTCATGTCGACGACGACGCCGCCGGGCTTGAGACCCTCCGCGATCCCGTTCGGGCCGAGCACGACGGCCTCGACGTGCTGGGGTTCCGGCAGCATGGTGACGACGACATCGCTCGCCGCTCCGACCTCGCGCGGGGACGACACTGCCTTGGCGCCCGCTGCCGTCAGCCGCGCCACCGCCTCCTGGTTGAGGTCGAACACCGTGAGCGCGTGACCGCCCTTGAGGATGTTGAGTGCCATCGGGCCGCCCATGACGCCCAGACCGATGAATCCGACATTTGCCATTGTAGCTTTCCTTCTTGAGACGACGGCGGAGCTCAACTCCGCTCGGTCCATTGGTCCATCTGCCACACGGGCAGGCCACGCAGGTCCGGCGTGCCGGTACGCGTAAACTCGGCCGCATCGGGCTTCATGCCGAGGCGGTCGTAGGCTTCCTTGACCAGGGGGGCGGTTCGCTCGAAGGCGCCCTTCACCTGTGCCCAGCTCAGGGGCTTGTCGATGGCCTTGCTTTCAACGAGGTACTTCGACACTTCGAGCACGGCGCGGGCATCGTTCTCGGTCGGCCAGGACCAGCCCCGGATGGTCAGCACGTCTTCCTCGACCACCTTGGCGCCGGCCTCCGGGTCCAGCAGCCAGAACGGTTTGACCAGCTGGGAGACGGCGCCCGGGTTCTTCATCGCCTCCAACGCCGTCAGCGCGTCCTGCTGGGCGAGCAGGAAGGCCAGGGCGATCTTAGGCGTTTTCTCGGCGACGGCGTTGTTGAGCAGCCAGAACGAGCGGTGGAGATAGTAGCCGTCCGGAAAGAACGGCGACTTCTTCACCGAGGGCAGCATGATCCCGGCGCCCTTGCCGAGCGGGCCATCGTAATAGTCTTCCGTGTAGCCGAAGGAATTCATGATGGCGGTGCTGGTGCCGCCCGCCTGCGCGGCTAGGAAGGCAGGGTAGAAAGCGGATGTGGCGTCGAGCCCTGCCGGCACCTGCGCGGCCTGGGCCAGCGTCGGGATGTTGACGAGCCGGATGCCGTTGTCCTTGGGATTGGCACTGCCGAGTTCCCAGCGCAGCATCTGGGTCAGGGCGTTGTAGGGGTCACCGCCGAGCAGCGTGCCCATCGTCTTCCCCTTCAGGTCCTGGATCGTGCGGATCGGCGAGCCCTTGCGGGTCGCGATCACGATGCGCTGGTGACCCTCGCCGACGCACATCAGGCTGACCGGCAACTTGGCCGAGATGGCGCGGATAATGGGCGTGTTGCCCCACATGCCCATGTCGAGGTTGTTGCCCACGATGGCCTCGACCATGGGCAGGGCTGTCGGGTAGTCGCGCCAATCGACGGTGAGCTGGTAGCCGAGTTCGGCCGCCCGTTTCTCGAACAGCTTGTTGTCGATCATGTATTGAGTGATCGGCGCGTTCATGGCTGCCCAGGGAATGCGTCCCACGGAAATCTTGGCGGGCTGCAGCGCTGCCTGTCCGAGCGCCACGTAGGGCGCCGCGACCGTGCTGCCCGCGAAGGCGGCGGCGCCGACGATGAGCTGCCTTCGGCTCCCTCGTGTGAGTATCTCGACCATATCTGCGTTCCTCACGTTCGGTGGTGCGTCGCGTTAGGCGATCGCCTTGATGGCTTGGTCCCGGATGAGGCCCCAGATCTCGTCGGCGAGCTGGCCGAATCGCGGATGGGCCCGAATATGCTCGTCGCGCGGCCGCGGCAGGTCGATGTCGAGGACTGCGCGCACGCGTCCCGGATGGGCGCTCATCACGACCACGCGATCGGCCAGAAAGACGGCCTCCTCGATGTCGTGGGTGATGAAGACCGCGGTCTTGCGCTGTTCCTTCGGCGCGGTTTCGCCCCAGATGCGCAGGAGTTCGACCTGCAGGATGAGGCGGGTCTGCGCATCGAGCGCTCCCAGCGGCTCGTCCATCAACAGCACGTCGGGCTCATTGGCCAAGAGCCGGGCGAGCGCCACGCGCTGGCGCATGCCACCCGACAGCTGATGCGGATATTTCTTCTCCGATCCCTTGAGCGACACGAGCCCGATGAAATGGGCGATCCGCGCCCGCCGCTCGGCTGGCGACAGCTTGGCCCCGGGCAGGCCGTGGTTGAGGCCGAAGCCGACGTTGTCCTCGACGGTCTGCCAAGGAAAGAGCGCGTAGTCCTGGAACATCACGCCCCGGTCCGGCCCCGGCCCACCGACCGCCACGCCATCCTTCTCGACGGCGCCGGTACTCGCCCGGTCGAGCCCGGCAATCATGTTCATGACGGTGGACTTGCCGCAGCCCGACGGGCCCACGATGCAGATGAACTCCCCGGTCGTGACGGTGAGGCTGACCCCACCGACCGCCAGGGTCTCCTGCCCGGTGCGCGGCGCGATATAGGTCCTGGTCACGTCGACGAGGCGGAGTTTCGGCGCATCCATGTCAGTGTCTCCAGGGCATGAGATGCCGGTCCGCCAAGCGGAACAGGCGGTCGATCAGCATGGCCACGATGCCGACCACGATCATGCAGACCACGATGCCGTTGAGGTCGGTGCTGTAGGAGTAGAAGACGAACATCATCTGGCCGATGCCGCCCGACGATCCGCCACCGGACTTGGCGCCAACCGCGAGTTCGGCCGCGATGATGGCGGTCCAGGCGACGCCCATGCCGAGGCGCGCGCCCAACATGATGCTCGGCGCCGCGGAAGGCAGCACGACGCGGAGCAGGATCGCGCGGCGCGGCACGCCCATCGTGCGGGCGGCGTTCAGAAGCTTGCGGTCGACCTTCACCACACCCATCACGGTGTTGAGCAGGATGGGAAAGAAGGCCGCGTAGGACACGATGGCGAGCGCCGTGGGGGTTCCGGTGCCGAGCCACAGAATGGCGATCGGCAGGATGGCCATCGGGGCGATGGGGCGAAACCCCTCGACGATCGGGTCGAGGCTTGCCCGCATGGTCCGGCTCATGCCCATCGCGGTACCCAGGCCGACACCGGCCACGAGCGCCAGGGAGAAGCCCGTCAGGACGCGCCCGAGGCTCGCCAGCGTCGAGGAGGGAAGGTCGCCGCTCGCCGTTAGCGCGACGAAGGCCTGGATGACGCGGGTGGGGGCCGGCGCGTGAGAGTCCGGCGGCAGGGTCGAAGCCCAGACCTGCCACGCCGCGACGAGCAGGACGGGCAAAAGCACAGCCTGCAGGACCGCCGCGAGGCGCATCCGCGAGGGCGGGCGTCGACGGAGGGAGGTGAGCGCCGCCATCACATCAGCTCCATGCCGTCGGACCATGGCGTGAGTCGCCGCTGGAGCGCGCGCAGGCCGAGGTCGCAGGTGTAGCCGATCGCCGCGATGACCAGGATGAAGGCGAAGACCTTCGGGGTCATCAAGAGCTCCCGATACCATTCGATAGCGAAGCCGAGCCCGCTCGGAGCGCCGATCAGCTCGGCCGCCACGATCGCGGTCCAGGCGGAGGCGAAGGCCAGTCGGAACCCGACCATGATGCTCGGCAGCGCCGCTGGCGTGACGACCTTGCGCAGGATCACGGCCCGCCCGACCCCCATGGTGCGGGCCGCCGCGACGAGCTTCGGATCGACCGCCTTCACGCCCGCCACCGTGTTGAGCAGAAGCTGGAAGAACGCGACATAGACGAGGATGAAGATCGGCAGCGTGTCGCCCACGCCGAAGATGAAGAGGCCGAGCGGGATCCAGGCGATGCCGGAGATCGGCCTCAGGAGCTCCACCAGAGGATCGACGAGGGCCTCCGCGGTCTTGTTCAGGCCCATGAGGAAACCGAGGGGGATGGCGATCGCGATCGCCACGCCGAGGCTGAGCACCAGTCTCTCGATGCTGACCGAGGCGTTGTCGAAGAGGTCGCCTTCGCGGGCGAGGTCGACCAGGGCCGAGCCGACGACGACCGGCGTCGGCAGCTGGATCGGACTGTCGACCCACACCGCCGCGCCCTCCCAGAGCAGCAGGAACGCCACGATGCTGCACAGCGCCACGACGCTCTGGCCGCTGGCGAGCCGCCAGATGCGGCCGGGCGGCAGGACCTGTTGGGCCGCCGGCAGTGTGCGGGCTGGAAAATCCGGCGCCGCGCTTCGACCCCCATCCAGGGCCACCGGCGACGCCCCCGCGTCCTCCGCTCCGATCACGTCGACCATCGGCGCCTCCTCCCAGAAGCCTTTGTCGTCGACTCTGCGCGAATCTGACTGATTCGTCATCGCGTGACGGCCAGGAAGCCGCCATCGACGTAGAGCACCTGCCCGTTGATGTAGGACCCGGCATCCGAGGCCAGGAGCAGAGCGGCGCCGCACAGATCCTCGGGCTTTCCCCAGCGCCGGGCGGGCGTCCAGTCCCGCACGAAGTCGTGGAAGTCCTTGTTGTTGGCCTGGCTGAACTCGGTCGCCGTATAGCCCGGCGCCAACACATTGGCGGTCACGCCCGTGCCGGCGAGGTCGGCCGCGAGCGCCCGCGTGAAGGTGTGGATGGCGCCCTTGGCCGCCACATAGGGGACCAGCATGGGCCGCGACACGTGGCCCATGATGGATCCGAGATTGATGATGCGCCCGGATCCTTCCGCCACCATGATCCTGGCCGCCGCCTGAGCGACGGTGAAACAGGCGGTGACGTTGATGTCCAGCACGCGCTTCCAGTCCTCGAGCGTCAGCTCGAGGAAAGGCTTCCGGACGATGATGGCAGCGTTGTTCACCACGATGTCGAGACGGCCGGCCCGCTCGCGGACATCCGCCACCGCGGCTTTCACGGCGGCCTCGTCGGTGATGTCGAAGACATGGGCGGTCGCGTCCGCACCGGCGTCCCGGAACGCGGCCGCGCGGACCATGACAGTGTCGTTCCGGTCGACGAGGACGAGCTTCGCTCCGGCGGCCGCGAAACCGCGCGCGAGGCCGGACGCGATCCCGCCCGCGCCGCCGGTGATCAGCGCGACCCTGCCCTTGAGCGAGAACAGCGTTTCGGGGGCCAGTCCTTCGAACATTGCGGATATGCCTTCGCGTGCGAGGTCAGACGAGACGGTTCGGGGCCGCACCGCCCGCCATGAGCGTCCCGATGCTGTCGAGCAGGAGTTCGCCCATGCGGACCCGGGTGCAGATCGTCGAGCTGCCCTGGTGGGGTTGGAGAAAAACGTTGGGCAGGGCCAGGTAACCCGGATGGATCGAGGGCTCGCCGTTGAAGACGTCGAGGCCCGCCGCCGCGACGCGGCCGGAGCCGAGCGCCTCGATCAGGGCCGCATCCTCGACGAGGTCGCCGCGCGCGATGTTCACCACGACGGCGCCGGCCGGCAGGCGCGCGAGCGCCCCGGCATTCAGGAAGCCCCGGGTCTCCGGCGTGGAGGGCGCCGCGAGGACCAGGAAATCGCTGATTTCCAGGAGGCTGCGGACGGTGGGGTGGAAGGTGGCGCCGTCCTCGACCTCGAGCCGGCTACGGTTGTGGTAGTGTATATCCATGTCGAAGCCGCGCTGCGCCCGCTGGGCGATCGTGCGGCCGATGCGGCCCATGCCGAAGATGCCGATGCGGCCTCCGGTCACGTCGCGGCCGAGAAGCTGCGTCGGCGACCAGCCACGCCATTGGCCGCCGTAGAGCAGCATCGACCCCTCGTGGGCACGCCGGGCCGCGCCGAGCAGCAGCAGCATGGCCATCTCGGCCACGGCGTCGCAGAGTATATCGGGAGTGCTCAGCACCGCGATACCCCGGTCGCGGGCCGCCGCGAGGTCGATGTGGTCGTGGCCGACCGACAGCGTCGCGAGGGCCCGAACCCGCTGCGGCAGCGCAGCGATCGTCGCCCCGTCGAGCCGGTCGGTCGCCGTGACCAGGAGCACGTCGGCCTCGAAGGAACGGGCGATGGCGAGGATGCCCTCGGAACCGAGCGGCCGGTCGTCGGCGTTGAGCCAAGCCCTGCCGTCGACCGAAAGGCGGCGGGTGAGCACGTCAGGCAGCTTGCGGGTCACCGCCAGCCGCCAAGGCTCGCCCCTCTCGTCGAACGCCATGCGTCCCCCCTTCTTGGCCTTCACTTTCTCGCCGCCGCTTGCCGCAGCTGTTCGTGAAGTTGTCAGCGGGGTTTACAACGAGGACCTCGACGTTGCCCCATAACGAATTGGGGTAGAGGCGATCCGGCGTCGTGATGACCACCACCTATCGCGGCGGGTATAATGTCGCGGCAGGTTCGACTGAACCTGCTCGTGGCCGGACTGCCGCGTTCTCCGGCTGGAAACGCTGCGGAACCCGGCCCGAGGCGAGCAAGATGCCAAGCGCCACAAGCGCGGCGCCGAACCAGGGGGGAAGACATGCGTCTCGAGAACAAGACCGCGATCGTCACGGGTGCCGCATCGGGCTTCGGGGCCGAGATCGCTCGGACTTTCGCGCGGCAGGGTGCCAGGGTCGCGATCTTCGACCTCAACCGCGAAGGCGCCGAGACGGTCGCGCGCGAAATCGGTCCAGCCGCCGTGGCGGTCGCGGGCGACGTGACGCGCCGTGCCGACATCGATCGCGCGCTCGACGCGACGGCAGAACTCGGGGGCGGCAGCATCGATATCGTGGTCAACAACGCCGGCTGGACGCATCGCAACAAGCCGCTGCTCGAGGTGACGGAGGACGAGTTCGACCGGGTCTACGCCATCAACGTCAAATCCATCTTCCACATGGTCTCGGCCGCGGTGCCCCGGTTGAAGGGCCGCGGCGGCGTGATGATCAACATCGGTTCGACGGCCGGCATCCGCCCTCGGCCGGGCCTCACCTGGTATAATTCCACCAAAGGCGCCGTGAACCTCCTGACCCGCTCGCTCGCGGTGGAACTGGCGCCCGAGAAGATCCGCGTGAACTGCATTGCCCCCGTCATGGGCGCCACCGGCCTGCTCGAAAGCTTCATGGGCGTACCCGACACGCCCGAGAACCGCGCCCGGTTCATTGCCACGATCCCGCTCGGCCGCATGTCGCGACCGATCGACATCGCCAATGCGGCGCTCTACCTCGCCTCGGACGAGGCCGAGTTCGTGACGGGCGTCATACTCGAAGTCGACGGCGGCCGGACGATCTGATCGAGCTCCGGTCGCAGAGGAGGCGGGCCGCTCAGATTGCGGTCACGCCCAACTGCTTCAGCAGTCCGAGGTTGTCGAGCAGCGCCCAGTGCTCGACCAGCACGCCATCGCGGACGTGGAACAGGTCCCGCCGATGTCGATTGGCTTACCCGTGGCAGGCAGGCCCATGAGGTCGCGGCGGTGAGTGCCGACGAGGCGCAGCCTGACCAGTACCTTTTCGCCCTCCGCCACCGCGTCCTCGATGGGTAGGGCCATGTCGGGGATGCCCGGGTGCAGTACGTCGGCGAGGTGCTTGACGCCTGCTGGACCCTTCACCTGGAAGGGCAGCCCGCTTCGCGGTCGGTCATGAGCGTGTCCTCCTGGCTTGCTTCGGGGAGCGGCAGCCGCTCACAGATAGGGCTTGGTCTCTGCATAGGCGGGACGGCCCGATACGGCGTCGCGCAGGGCTCCAAGCTTCGGGATCGGCTCGACCCAGGGATGGTCGGGGAAGCGAAGTGCCAGATAATCCACCGCCACAACCGCGGTCAGCACCGACAGGTCGGGCACGCCGCCAACATAGGCCGGCGGATCGGCCTCCAAGCGCCAGAAGCCCTCGACCACGGTGCCGACGCGCTTCCTGCCGACCTTGCCGCCCTCGAAGGCGGGGTCGATCTGCATGCGGCCGGTGACGAGATTGGCCATGGCCTCGATCACCCCCATGGCGAGCCCGGCCTTGGACATGATCCGCTCGATGTCCGCACCGGACCCGAGGAGCGAGGGCTCGGGCCGGGTCTTTTCCAGCCACATCAGGATCAGCAGACTCTCGGTCAGCGGCAGGCCCGAGGGCAGTTCCAGGGTCGGCACGCGCGAGGCGGGGTTGAGGCGCGCCATGTCGGCGTCCTCGGTCCAGGGGTTCATCATGCGCAGCCCCTCGGCCGGCAGGCCCTTCTCGATCAGCGCGATGCGGGCCACGCGGGCGAAGGGGCTCGTGGTGTTGGACAGGATCTTCATGGCCGGGCCTCGGCCGCGACGGCGCTGTAGCCGAAGCGGGGAAAGTGGACGTGGACCGTGCCGGAGCGCGGGCCTTCGGTGCGGATCACGATCTCGCCGGCGTCGGCAAGGGCCGCTTGGGCTTGGGCATGGAACGACTGCGCCGAGATGACGGGATCCGACACGACGAGGGCGCGGCTCATGCGGAGGTCGCGGGCAAGCCTGCCGATCATGGCGAGCGACCCCGCGCCTGCCACGATCCGGGTCGGCATATAGAAGTTCGTGATCACGGGGCGATCCCTCCCTGTGGCGGCCGCGACCGGCCGCGTCTCGTTTGGAGTGCCTGTGTCGAGGAGGGGGCGGGCGCCAATAAGGAATTGCGCGGGGCGGGATCGCGGCGCGCCATGGCGGAGCCGGATCGCGTGTCGGCGCAGGGATTTCCACCCGTGTCGGCACCGGTGTAACGTGGTGGGCAGGACCGAACCGCTCACCGACAGAGGATCGCCCCACCGATGGTCCGCCTCCCCCACAGCGCCGGTGCCGCGCTCGCCCTGCTCGAGGCGGCACCCGCCGTGCGCCGGATCATCCTGTTCGGCTCCCGGGCCGTGGGCGACGAGGAGGAGCGATCCGACATCGACCTTGCCATCTCGGCCCCCGACCTCGACGCCACCGGCGTGGCGAGGCTGCGGGACGCGGTCTCGACGACCAGGACGCTCTACAAGATATCGGTGACGCGCATCGAGGACATGCCGGCGTCGCTCAAGTCCCGCGTGCTGAAGCAGGGAAAGACCATCTATGAGCGCGCGTAAGCTGACGGACAGCCTATCGAACCTGGACAACGCCGGCGTCAACCTCGAACGGGCGCGACGTGGCTCGATATGCTCGACCACCGCAACACGACATCGCACAACTATCTCGCGGACGAACTCGTTGCGAAGAACTACGCCGACATAGCGGCGCTCACGCCGACGATCCGGTCGACGCTGGAACTTCTGAAGGCACGATACGCCGCTTTGGACTGATCCTGCGCCGCTCCCGCAAGCGCGAGGGCGGCGCCCCCGCTCACCCGTGCTTGAAGATCGTGGTGCGCAGCGTCGACATGTCGTGCAGCGCGGCGAACCCTTTCTCGCGGCCGTGGCCGGACTTCTTCATGCCGCCGAAGGGCAGCTCGATGCCGCCGCCGGCCCCGAAGCTGTTGATGTAGACTTGGCCCGCCCGAATGCCGCGCGACACGCGCAGCGCCCGGTTGCCGTCGAGCGACCAGACCGCGGCCATCAGGCCGTAGTCGGTATCGTTGGCGAGCTTCACCGCATCGGCCTCGTCGTCGAAGCGCTGCACCGAAAGCACCGGCCCGAAGATCTCCTTCGAGGCGAGATCGTTGCCGCGCGGCACGGGGCCGTAGACGCGGGGCTCGACGAAATAGGCACCCTCCGGCACGCCCTCGGCGACGCTGCCGCGCGACAGCACCGGCACGCCGTCCTCCTCGGCGCGGTCGAAGAACTTCTCGATGCGCTTCTTCTGCGTGGCATTGATGACGGGACCGAGGTCGAGGTCCATCTCCGGCGTGCCGGCGCGCAGGCTCGCGAATGCCTGGGCCAGGCGACCCGTCGCCTCGTCGTAGACGCCGCGCTCGATCAGCAGGCGAGAACCCGCCGAGCAGGTCTGGCCGGCATTCTGCACCATGGTGTTGGCGATGACCGGGATGGCGGTGTCGAGGTCGGCGTCGGCGAACAGCACATGGGGCGACTTGCCGCCGAGCTCCATCGTGCAGCCGATGTGGTTGCGGGCCGCGGCCGACTGGATCAGCGTGCCGACTTCGGGCGAGCCCGTGAAGGAGATGAAGTCGATCTCGGGATGCGACGACAACGCGGCGCCGGCTGCCTCGCCGAGGCCAGGCACGACGTTGATGGCGCCTTCGGGGAAGCCGACCTCGGCGGCCAGCTCGGCGATGCGCAGGGGAGTGAGGCAGGCGTCCTCGGCCGGTTTGATGACGGAGGCGTTGCCCATGGCGAGGGCCGGCGCCACCGTGCGGCCGAACATCTGCGCCGGGTAGTTCCAGGGGATGATATGGCCGACGACGCCATGCGCCACGTGCTCGGTCGTGACGAAATAGCCGGGCATGAACGGGATGGTGTCGCCGTGCACCTTGTCGACGGCCCCGCCGTAATATTCGAAGTAGCGGGCCAGCGCGACCATGTCGTTGCGGGCCTGCTTCATCGGCTTGCCGGTGTCGCGGGCTTCGAGCTGGGCCAGTTCCTCGGCATGGTCCTGCACGGCGTAGCCCAGCTTGGTAAGCAGGCGACCGCGCTCCGTGGCCGACATGCGGCCCCAGGCGCCGGCGAGCGCCGCCTGGGCGGCCTTCACGGCGCGGTCCACGTCCGGCTTGTCGCCGGCCGCGATCTCGGCGAACGGCACGCCTTCGGCCGGCGCCATGGTCTGCAGCGTCTTGCCCGAGGCGGCCGGCGACCAGCGGTTGCCGATGAACACGCCCTGTGCGGCGATGATGGACGGCGAATGCACGTTCATGTCGAGTCCTCCCTCGCGCGGACCCGCGCGACCTTCATTTCGAGATGGGGTGCGGCGCCCGCGAGCGCCAAGACGATTCCGATCTCTCCCTCATACGTGCCCGCGATGGCTGGAAGGACAGCACGGTCACTCGCTCGTGCGCAACCGCGCCATGTGCCAATCGCCGGCCCGCACGAGGTCACGCAACGTCGCCCGGCATAGGCCCTCGATGGCCTTCACGGCTTGGGGCGCGGGGCGGTCCCCGGGCTGGACCAAGGAGACGATGCGGGTCAGCGGCGGATCCACCGTCCAAGCCCGCAACCGCCCCTCCTCCACCTCGCGCCGCACCGCGTGGGCCGGAAGGATGGAATAGCCGAGGCGGCGCCCGACGAGCTGCTTGATGGCCCCATAGGCATCGATGTCGATCTCGGTCGTGAGCCGGACGCCGCGTGCGGCCGCGGCCACGTCGAGCAGGTCGCGCAGCCCGTGGCCGGGGCTCGGCAGGATCAGCGGCAGCGGGGCCAAGTCGGCGAAGGGCAGGACGTCGCCCTGGGGGTGGTGGCGGCCGTCGGGCGGTTCGGGCGCGCCGAACACCACCAGGGTCTCGACCAGGAGCCCGGTCGCGCGGAGGTCCTTGTCGTCCGGCAGTCCGTAGAGCAGCCCGAGGTCGACGCGGCCCTGGCGCAGCCAATCGAGCACGTAGCCGCTCATGGCCTCGGCGATCCGCAGCGTGACCTTGGGGAAGGTCTTCCGCGCCGCCAGCACCAGCGGCACGCCGAGCAAGGGGCTGATGGAGGAGGGCAGCCCGAGCCTCACCTCGCCCGAGGGCTCTGCAGCGCTGCCGCGGATCTCGCGTTGCGCCACCTCGAACTGCTCGATGATGAGACGGGCATTGCGCAGCAGGATCAACCCGGCTTCCGTGGGCTGGACACCTTGCGGCGTACGGAACAGCAGCGGCAGGCCGAGGTCTGCCTCCATGTTGCGGACGTGCAGGCTCAGCGCCGGCTGCGCGATGTTCAGCTGCAGCGATGCCCGCGAGATCGAGCCGCACTGGACGATGGAAACGAAGTAGCGCAGCTGCCGCAGGTCCACGCCCGTCTCCCCGACCGGGCCGTCTCCGCCCATTGCCGGGAGACTAGCAGGTGAGGCGCCCCGGGGAAGGGGTGAAGTGTCGACGTGCGCCGAACCGCGCGGATGCGCCGTGGCGAGTCTCTCGACTCGTGCGGTTGTCCGCCTTGGGTGGACAGCAGTCCTTCCGGTTTCGGATGAGATCGGGTCGAAGCGGACGTCGCCGCTGCGGCAACAGGGGGCGACACTGGTCTGCCGATATCGCGTCCGCGCTGGGCATAGGGCACCCGGTTCACTGAAAAGCTGATCCGACCGTTCTGATCAGGAACTCGGCCAGTTCGGCAACGGGCTTCGCCAAGCGTGGGCTCCGCGCAATCAGGGCCAGCTCGGAGGGTGGCGGGACGGGGAAGCTGTCGTTCGGGCCAAGCCGGCAGTGGTCGGTCTGCACCGTGGCCTCTGTCAGAAGGCCGACCCCGATGCCCGACGCGATGGCGGCCTGCACGCCCGCAAGGCCCTGGCCGACATAGGCGACCCTCCACCGCCGGCCCGAGCTTTCGACCGCCTCCACGGCTCGGCTGCGGTAGATGCAACCTTGTGGGAAGAGCGCGAGTGGCAGCGGATCAAGCGTGATGTCGGCGGTTCGGCCCGCGACCCAGGTCAGGTGCTCGGGCCAGCGCGCAAGACAACGGCTGCCGTCGACGTCGCGCTTCACTAGCGACAGGTCGAGGTCGTCCGCTTGGAGGGCTTGGTGCAGCGCGACACTCCAACCGCTCGTCGTGTCCAGACGAATGTGCGGGCAGGACTGCGCAAAGCCGGACAGGAGGTCGGTGAGCACCCGGCCCGCGAAGTCTTCGGGAACACCAAGTCGCACCACGGACCCAGGGCTCGGATCGTTCAGAGCTGCGCGCGCTTCAGCCGAGATAGCGAGGAGGCGGCGCGCGTAGCCGATCAGCACCTCGCCCTCCTCGGTCGGGGTCACCTGCCTTCCGACACGGTCGAGGAGGCGGCGGCCGAGGTTCTCTTCCAGCTTGTGGATCTGCTGGCTCACCGTCGACTGCGTCCGGTGAATGCGGGCTCCGGCGCGAGTGAAGCCGCCGGCGTCCACCACCGCCACAAAGGTGCGCAGCAGGTCCAGATCAAGAGATGGAGCATTTATAATATCGATGTTCGACATTCGTCGATCTCATTTCCGAATGGATCGGTGAGGCTATACAACGCTCGCCGAAATCCGTCGATGGGAGCCTCGCCATGCTGTCCGGAACACCTTGCCCGGCCTGGATCACGTTCGATTGCTACGGCACCCTGATCCAATGGGATGAGGGCCTGCAGGCGGCCGTCGCGACAATCCTCGCCGACAAATCTGAGGGGATCGACGCCGGGCGACTAATCGCGGCCTATGATCGGCACGAACATGCGCTGGAGCAGACGTCGCCCCACCGGTCCTTTCGCGACGTGGCCGGCGAAGCACTCGAACTCGCCTTGCGCGACCTTGGCGCACGGGCCAATGCCATTGACGCGAGGATCCTTACGGACGCCATCGGCCGCATGCCACCCTTTCCCGAAGCGGTGGAGACGCTGGCGGCGCTGAAACGGGCCGGGTTCAAGCTTTGTATCGTGTCGAACACCGACGACGACATCATCGCCGGCAACGTGGCCCAACTCGGCGGCTACATCGATCGCGTGATCACGGCCGAACAGGCGAAGGCTTACAAGCCCTCGCGCCGCATCTTCGAATTCGCCCACACGGCCCTGGGTGTGACCCTTGACGAGGTGGTGCACGTCTGCGCCAGCCCGCACCTCGACCTCGTCGCCACCCGCGACCTCGGGCTGCGCGACGTCTGGATCGACCGCGGCACCGGCCGCCGCCCGATCGATGGCCACCGACCCCGCGCCGTCCTGCCGAGCCTCGACGGGCTCCCGGCGCTGTTTCACGATACCGACTGGATGTGAAGCGCAGAGCGAGGACGATCGACATGGCACACCCATTGTTCACCGGTCGGAGCGCACAGGCGCGCGACCTTGCCAGTATCGACCCGGAGGCGCTTCGACGGGCACGGGTCGACCTTGCGGCCTGCTTCCGCATGGCGGCGCGACACGGCCTCGAAGAGGGCATCTGCAACCACTTATCCGCCCTGGTGCCCGGGCGTGACGACCTCTTCCTCGTCAATCCATATGGCCTCTGCTTCGCCGAGGTGACGGCGTCGAGCCTGCTCGTCTGTGACTTCGAAGGGCACGTCCTCGACGGCCAGGGTCGGCCGGAAGCAACTGCTTTCTTCATCCACGCCCGGCTCCACAAGAGGCTGCCCCGGGCCCGCGCGGCCTTCCACACCCACATGCCCAATGCCACCGCGCTCAGCATGATCGCAGGCGAGCCTCTCGCTTGGGCGGGGCAGACAGCGCTGAAGTTCTACGGCCGAACGGCCATCGACGAGGCCTATAACGGCCTCGCGCTCGACGAGGCCGAAGGCGACCGGATCGCCGCGACGCTCGGCGACTGCGACGTCGTGTTCCTGCGCAACCACGGCGTGATGGTGACTGGCCCGACGATCGCGGAGGCCTGGGACGACCTCTACTATTTGGAACGGGCCGCCGAGGTCCAGATCAAGGCCATGAGCACGGGTCGGCCGTTGCGTTCCGTGGGTCCCGACGTCGCCCGGCGCGCCGCCGCTCAGATGCGGGAGGGCGACTCCGAGAGTGGTTGGCTGCATCTGGAGAGCGTCAAGCGAATTCTCATGCGCGACGATCCCAGCTTCGCGACCTGAACATTCGATCCACGGCCGCATCGCGGCGATCCAAGGATCTACGATGGTGTCCGAGCACATACAGCACATGAGTTGGAAGACTCGCCTGATCCATTCCGACGTCCACGCGCCGACGGGCTTCCGATCCCTGGCGACGCCAATCTTTAGGGGCTCGACCGTGGTCTTCGAGCGCCTCGCCGACGCCCGTGACGACTGGACGGCGGACAACGGCTACACCTATGGCCTCTATGGGACGCCCACGACGCGTGAACTCGCCGGGCGGATCGCCGAACTGGAGGGTGCCCACCACACCTTCGTGGTGCCGGGCGGGCAGGCCGCCATCGCGCTCATCTTCCTGGCCTACTGCCAAGCCGGCTCGCACGTGCTGTTGCCCGACAGCGCCTATCGTCCGGCAGCCCAACTCGCCTCAAGTCTGCTCGCGAAATTGGGCGTGGACGTCGAGACCTATCCCGCGATGATCGGCGGCGGCATCGAGGCGCTCATCCGGCCCGACACTGTGCTGCTCTGGTGCGAGAGTCCCGGTTCGATCACCATGGAAATCCAGGACGTGCCGGCCCTTGTGGCGGCTGCGCATCGCCGAGGGGTCTGCGTCGCGCTGGACAACACCTACGCGGCCGGGGTCCTGTTCGACGCTTTCGCGCATGGCGTCGATGTCAGCATGCAGGCTTTGACGAAATACGTCGGGGGCCACAGCGATCTCTTGCTGGGAACCGTGTCGGTCCGCGACGAAGTGCACCGCCGTTCGGTCGGCGAGATGCATCGCCTGCTCGGCCTGGCAGTGTCGCCCGACGACTGCAGCTTGGCACTTCGCGGGCTGGAGACCCTCGCGCTCCGCCTCGAAGGGCTGGAACGGACGGCGTTGACGGTGGCGCGTTGGCTCGCCGGGCGACCGGAGGTCGAACACGTTCTCCATCCCGCGCTGCCGGGCAGTCCCGGCCACGGGATTTGGCGGCGAGACTTCGACGGCTCCTCCAGCGTGTTCTCGATCATCTTTCGCGACGAGTTCGGCCGTGACTTCGTCACGCGCTTCGTGGACGGGCTTCGACTCTTCAAGATCGGATTCAGTTGGGGTGGAGTGACAAGCCTCGTGATGGCCTATGACAGCGTGCCACGCGGACGCGTCGACGTCGGATCACACCTCGTTCGCCTCAACGTCGGCCTGGAGGACGAGGGCGACCTGATCACCGATCTCGAGGCTGCGCTCGACGGCGCACGACTTTGAGTATCGAATGACGTCCGCGCGTCCGCTTTCGAAAGTGGCATGGATTGGCCAGAATACCCGACCTGGGTCGGCACCGGACCGTGAGGCGCTGTGCTCGACCCCGTCCTCTCACTCTGCTGCCGCCCGCTCGCCGCCTGCGAATTCCGCGCGCAGAGCTTCGGTGTGCTGCCCGAGGGCCGGGACGGGGCGGAACTCCGGCAGGGCGCCGTCGTGCAGCGCGCCTGGAGCCAGATAGGTGACCGGGCCGGACGGCGTGTCGACGGTGACGCGGCGGTTCTGCGGGTGATCCTGGAGGTCCGCCATGGTGGACACCCGGCCGTAGGCGATCCGGGCGCGCTCGAGGCGCTCGACCATGGCGTCGCGGTCATACATCTGGAACACGCCTTCGACGACGGCATCGAGAGCCGCGCGGTTGGCGACGCGGCGGACGTTGAGCGAAAAGCGTTCGTCCGTGGCGACCTCGGGCGATTCTAGCACGTCGCGGCAGAACCCCACCCATTCGCGCTCGTTCTGGATCGAGAACAGCACGGCCTTGCCGTCCCGGCACCGATAGGCGCCGTAAGGGGCGATCGTCGGATGGTTGAGGCCGGAGCGTGCCGGCTCCTTGCCGCCGTAGACATATTGGAGGTAGGGCACGTTCATCCAGTCGGCGAGCGCATGGAACAACGACACGGCGACGTGCCGTCCGTTCCCCGTGATCCCCCGCCCGATCAGGGCCTGCAGCACGGCCTGGAAGGCCGTCATGCCGGCCGCGATATCGCAGACCGAGACGCCCACGCGCGCCATCGACTCCGGAGTGCCGGTGATCGACGAGAGGCCCGTCTCGGCCTGGACCAGCAGGTCGTAGGCCTTGAGGTCGCGGAACGGTCCCTCGTCGCCGTAGCCCGAGATCGACACGGTGATGAGGCGCGGGTAGTCCCGCCGCAGCCGCTCCGGCGCGAAGCCGAGGCGGTCGACGGCGCCGGGCGCGAGATTCTGGACGAAGACGTCGGCGACCGCCGCCATGCGCTCGAGGAGCGCGCGGTCGGCATCGAGTCGAAGGTCGAGGCAGATCGATTCCTTGCCGCGGTTGAGCCACACGAAGTAGGCGCTCTCGCCATGGACTAGATGGTCGTAGCCGCGGGCGAAATCGCCCTCGGGGCGTTCGACCTTGATGACCCGGGCGCCCGCGTCGGCGAGACGGCTCGTGAGATACGGAGCCGCCACCGCCTGCTCGATCGACACGACGTTGAGCCCGTCCAGATCTCCCGCCATCTCCGCCGTCCTCCGCCCCGTTCTCGGCCTCTATGGCGCGCCCTCGATCCCGATGCCGCATAGCGTTTGCGTCCTTCGGTCATAGCCGGGCGCTATGAGGCCGCCCGCGCGACAGTATTGGCACAAGGTTCCCAGTCGTGACACAGACCGCCAAGAGAGGCGCCGCATGATCTCGACACCCGACTCGATCGCGCTGGCGCTGTTCGTGCCGGCCGAACGGCCCGAGCGACCTCGGCTGCGGCCATGCGCGCGAGGCCCTGCTCGCCGCGCGGGGCGAACTCGTGCTGGCGAGCCGCCTCGCCGGCCTGGCGGGACCGCTCGACGGCGTCACGACCGCCTATGGCGACGCGGTTGCGATCGAGGACGACGCCCGCTACGCCAGCCTGCTCGGTTTTCCGGGCAAGCTGCTGATCCACCCGTCGCAGATCGCGCCCGCCCGGGCGGGCTTCATGCCCTCGGCGGAGGAGCGCGCCTGGGCCGAGCGCGTGCTGGCGGCGGGCCGCGAGGGCGGCGCGGTGGCGGTCGACGGGGCGATGGTGGACGCTCCGGTCCGGCTGCGGGCCGACGCCATTATGCGCCGTGTGGCGGCGGGGGAAGGACGAAGCCGATGACGGAGAAGGCGCGCGGACCGATCCGCGAGGAGGACTTCGTCGGAAGCATCGCCGATGCCCTGCAATATATGGCGGTCTACCATCCCCCGACCTTCGTCAGGGCATTGGCCGAAGCCTACGGCCGGGAGGAGAGCCCGGCCGCCAAGGACGCCATCGGGCAGATCCTCGCCAATTCCCGCCTCTCCGCCTTCGGGCGCCGGCCGATCTGCCAGCACACCGGTACGGTCAACGCCTTCGTCAAGGTCGGCATGGGGGCGCGGATCGCCAGGGCGCGGGCCGCTCCAGGACCTCGTCGACGAGGGTGTGCGCCGCGCCTATACGGATCCGGACAACCCTCTCCGCGCATCCATCGTCCGCGAGCCACTCGGGCAGCGGGGCAATACGGGCGACAACACCCCGGCCGTGGTCCACGTCGAGATGGTGGCGGGAGCGACGTCGAGGTCACCGTCGCGGCAAAGGGCAGCGGCTCGGAGAACAAGGCCCGCTACACCAATCTCGCGCCGGCGGGACCAAACCGGTCATTCAAACCGTCCATCTGCACGCTGATCGAGACCGCGATTCTCTGCCGGTTTCTCCAACACACTTCGCCTGCCGAAGCCGGCTCCGCTCAACGACATCGATCCCAGGCGTGGCGGGCCGGCGTGCTTGGCGCGGCTGCCGGATCACCAGGCCAAGCGCATCGGCGATCCCATGCCCCGGGGCATGCAGAGCCATCCGGAAAGCCGCAACAACTCGCAGCCTGACGCCGCCCTATGACACTCTGGCCCTGCCCCTGCGGCGTTGCTCGGATGCTTACGCTGGCGAGATCGCGTAGCGATTTACCCGGGGGGCAGCGGCCGGGCTGTCTGACGGTTTGCTTTCGCAAGAATCGTTGGTTGCGGGGGCAGGATTTGAACCTGCGGCCTTCAGGTTATGAGCCTGACGAGCTACCGGGCTGCTCCACCCCGCGCCGATGTCGGTGACCATTGATCGTGGATCAGTGATCAGGGACGGAAGGT
>JAABUO010000747.1_pt1 | contig 52782 bp, 58 predicted proteins | sample 5559291 | NCBI WGS metagenome assembly JAABUO01 (sample SAMN10711878, study PRJNA513372) | rock metagenome | isolation source: Antarctica rocks | place: Antarctica: Victoria Land, Finger Mt sud | reverse complement strand
AAATCTTAAGTATTTCATGTCAACTAAGCAGTTGAATTATCATCAAGCTCATTGAAGTGAGTTTCTGTCTAGATTTAACTATCACATCATTTATCATTTCGACAAAATCAATGATAAGTTGAATGCTTTAACACGTCGCTCAGAAGATCTTTTTAAAAAGAAAAATACATTCAATTCTTGACATCAATATCAACATCAGACAATTTTGAAAACTCATGTTTTAGATCTTAATATTGTTAAGAATCTCATTCTTAACATTTTCAACATCAAAGTCATGAAGTTTCAGTCATAAATCATCATTTTAAATTCAGTTCAGTTACATTTGTTCTCAGTTATCTCAGTATTTTTGCAAATTCTAGTTTTTATGAATTTAGAAATTGAAGAATTCAATGTTGAAAACATCAAGTTTCAGCTAAATCAAGACATTCTGAATCTTGATGAAGATTTTGCTGACATTCTCACTCAAACATTGTAAAAGTAAGTTGAAATCAATGACAAATTTGCAGCTCAGATAATTGAAGCACTTTGCAATAAAGCATGACATCATAACAAGATTTCTTTAGTTGAGTGTAAAAAACATAAAAATCATCTGTACTTTCAAGAAAGAAAGTACATGCTCAACTCAGATAAACTACGTCTTCATATCATTCAGCTCGCTCATAATAGTATCATTGATGATCATTCAGAAAGAGCAAAAAGTTATGAACTGATCAGTCGAGTTTACTGATGATTAAACATTTATAAGTATGTTCAACGCTTCATATAAAACTGTCATGTATGCACACGTTTCAAGCTTTTTAGACAATGAACTCAAGAATAATTGCATTTTCTTTCAGTTCTTGAACGTCATTGACGTGATATTTTTATGAATTATGTAAATTCTTTATCGCTCAGTATCTTTATGAATATCACATATAAATATGTTTTAATCTTCATTGATCATTTTATCAAAATGAGACATTTAGTTCTCATTACTTCTATGAAAGTTGAAGAAGTTATCAACTGCTTTTATGCTCATGTTTGAAAACATCATGATTTACTCGAGTTCTTCATGTCTGATTGAGACACACAATTCATTTTCAATGTCTGAAAGCATATGTGTAAAATGTTGAAGATAAATGTTAAGTTATCAATGATGTATTATTCTGAAATTGATGATTAAATTGAAAGAATCAATGCTGTCATGAAGCATTATCTTTGAGTCTTCGTCAACTACATGCAAAATGACTGAGCTAAGTGACTTTCTGAAGTTGAATTCATTATCAATAATGCATCATCATTAATCACTTTAGCATCATTCTTCTTGATCAATTTGAATCAAAACTCACATCTAAATTTTAAGTTTTCTGAATTTCTGTTCAAGAATTTTATGTTTCAAGCTTAAAACAAGTTAATCAATATCAAATAATTCATCAAGAAGATGAAGAAATTAACTGAGCATTTACATGATGAGATGTTTATAGCTCAGATCATTTATGAATTCAATGTCAATCTCTCTCGTCATTCTTGTTTTAAATACTTCATTGAAGATGAAGTTTGACTGAATGCTTGCAATCTCAGCATTACTCATCTTATTGTCAAGTTAAATAATCATAATGTTGATTTCTTCAAGATCAAGCATGTTTTCAAGAACAATTTTCTGATCATTGAGTTAAATCTTTCAACATTCATGAAGATTCATTCAATCTTTCATGTCATTCTTCTGAATCATATCGCAAGTGACTTTCTTTTGAATCAACATCAAAAATCTTAAGAATTTATTATCATTGAGAATGATGAAAGATTCTGATATGTAAACAGCATATTAAACTTCAAGCATGATAGATGTTATAATTCATTTCTGCTCAAGTATTACATCAGTTGAAAAGATCACTTTTCTACTTGAAAGTCTTTTCATCTTCTGAATAATTGTGAGCAAGCGCTCAATGAATATCATCTCGTCAATTCTGTCGTCGAAGAATCACATGTACTGTCATGTGTGATGTCTTAATGTCAATGTCAAGAACTTTAAGTTCAATCTTTATCATTTCAACTCAGCTTAGATCTGACTCAGATCTTGTTTAAATTTGACTCAAACATCTTGTTTAAATTTGATTCAAATGTGACTCAGATGTATTTTAGTTTTGTCTATGCATTATCATATTAAACTGTGTTTAATTTCTTTCTTACTCAGATTTGACTCAGATCTTGTTTAGATTTGACTCAGACATCTCGTTTAAATCTGATTCAGATGTGACTCAGATGTATTTCAAATTCTTTGTGCATCATTACATTAAAATGCGTCATCATCTCATTTTACTCTTCAAACATCTTGCTCAAATTTGATTCAAATGTGACTTAGATTTATTCTAGTCTCATCTGTGCTTCATCACATTAAAATGCATTCACATCAATTCTTGTCTCGTTTCAGTCTTCATCTTTAATTCTTTCTCATCTTGTTCTGTTTCTTCTCATCATTTTGTAGAAGCTCAGTCTTGAAGAGAAAAGTTACTGTCATGATGTCAGATTATCAACTCAATTTAAAACATAGATCATCAATATTTTAAATAATCTCAATTCATTGAATCTGTTTTGCAGTTCAATGAATCAAGTCATCAATTTAATCATCATCATTCTAATCTAGTTTCAACAATTTTGTTTTGATCATCTCAGTTATTTTGCAATTTTAAGTCAATAAAACTATTGTTTAATCTTGATTCTGCTCAATTCATGTATATAAAAGTTGAACTTTCATTCTTTTCTTTCACTTTTTGTCTTTCGTCTTGTACATTATTTGATGTATTGTCTTGTATCTAGATTTTATCAAAGTAATAATAATATCAGTCTTTTATATTGATAGTATCTCTAGTTTAGCTCAGTCTCTGACATTTTGTCTCAGCAAGTTTTCAAGTTCTGAATGTTTATTTATTAATCAATCATTGATGTTATATTGATCATTGATTGATTAATTATTAATCTATGAATAATAACATACATCTTTGACATTTTTAGTATCATTAGATTCTAAATTTCAATTATTCAGATTGAGAAACTTCTCAGTTTGTATTTTTATTCATACTCAAAAATTGATAAGTTGAATTGATAAATAATTATTTCTTGATTAACTATTAATTAATTATTGATCAATAGAATTGATGTGATATATTTTAGAAGATTAAAAGTCATTCTGTTTTCTGTGAATTTAGATTACATTATCAGTAGCTCAGAAAAGCGGAATTATGCGCATGGTTGAGCAACTATGCTCGAACATTTTGCATGGTCGATCGAGCTTTAGCGTTGGTCGATCGACATGTAGTCTCAGCTTTCTGCGAGGTCAGAAAAGAAAGTATTCGAAATGACCTTCGTATCGCAACTGCACTATCACAAAAATCAAATGAACACGCAAATAGTCAAATGTAATGACAATAGATTGAATTATACGTAGAAATGTTTAAGGCAAGCACCTTCGGGTGAGGAATGTCACGTACCCTGTCTCCTGTGTCAGTGTGTAGCTTAAAAGGTTCGTCCCGTTTTTCCGGTGAATCGTTTCTTCGATGCGCGTTGTATTGGCGTAACGATTCTGCGCCCTGACGCTTATGAGTCTATAAGTTGGTGGGGGGGTGGGTAGCATCGTACTCCTTCGCTCCCGTTCTTGCATGTGAGGCGGAGAGCTCGCGAACCGTGAAATAAGTTGGTGGGTGGTGCCACGCTTAGTGGCACCATTAGATGGACTGTTGATAAGCTCCTGCAGTGCATTCTACACAGTGCCTTCCCCCCCCTGGCCTGGACCAGAGGTCCCCCTATTTAGATAGCGAGCCGCAGGCCATTACACCAATCCACTCCCCATGCTTCCAGATCCCCCCAAGTGCATAACAGTTCCAGTCCTCCCGATCGCTCCCGCCTTGCCATTAGTCATACTTGTATTCGCCAGCGCTCCCGATCCGATCAAATAAATAGGTAGGGGGTCTATCAACAGCTTATGCCGGCAGGACCGGTTATCCTCCCTTTTGAGTGACTGCCTTCCCTTGCGAACCTGTTTCTCAGCGACCTAGCAAGAGCGTATCTGTCACAGCAAAGCCGCTATTGTCCATCTACATCGAACTTCTTAAGCAGCGAAGACAACTGCGCCATGGCCATCGTGACCGGACCGCAGGTCAACAAGGAGCCACCCGCCAAGGACGTCCCCATCTACGATCCCACGGAGTTGCTCTCACAGCGGATGCGCAAATGGCAGCCGCCATTCAGTCTGGCCCCTCATTGCATCGTCAACGAGTCCAAATGTGCTGACAATGCGTCGCAGTTCAAAGCCTCCTGCCTCTCGAGGCCGTGCCGGGCATGATCTCTCTTCTCGTAGGTAAGCAAAGGCACCGCTGTTGCACGACACTACTCGCAGTTGTTGATTGTCCGTCGTAGGAAAACCAAATCCGGACTGCTTTCCGTTTTCGGGCATCTCGATAACCCTCAAGGGAACCAATGAGCAGATCGAGTTGAACGAGACGGAGCTACACGACGCCTTCCAGTACGCCCTCCTGCCGGGTGGTATTGCAGACCTGCTTAAGGCAAGAATGCTTCACCCCCTCCTCTATGTGGTAGAAAACTTTCTAACATCCAGCATAGTGGTTTGAGGGTCTTCAGGTGAAGATGCACAGCCCGGGAGCTGCCGGCACATGGGGCTGCGCTATCGGGAGCGGCAGCCAGGACCTTTTGCACAAGGCGTTCCAAGTGTTCACGGATCCAGGTGATTCCATTCTCATTTACACGTATGTATCACCCCATCGACCTACATAGTGTCTTGTCACTAATCATCCATGACAGGCCGGCATACTCGTATGGCAACCCAAGGTCGGAGAGTCCATGTCTCGTGCTAACACATGTATTTCTAGGGGTACCCTGGGATTCCTTGGTGCCGACAGCCACAACCTCGTTGGTGGGTATCCCGCGCATAGTACCAATCCGGCTCAGCCAGCTGCTAATATTTTTGGCTAGAGGTGTTCGCTGATGCTGAAGGTTTGGACCCAATGGAGGTCGAGCGGGTCCTATCTAAGTGGCCAAGCGACAAAGCCCGACCCCGTGTCCTATACACGGTCCCAACGGGCTCCAACCCAACAGGGCGGTCATGTACCCAAGAACGCAAGATTGAGATGTCAGTAGCATTTTGGGAATCGTGATGAGCATTAGCTTGGCGCCTAGCTAACCGTGATGCCAGCCTCCGTCTCTCCAAGAAGTACAATTTCCTCATCTTCGAAGATGATGCTTACTACTTCCTTGATTTTGCGGACCCCGCCACCAAGGCCCGCAGCTACCTGTCCCTCGAGTCTGATGTCAACGGCGAAACTGGCCGTGTGGTACGATTTGACTCTCTAAGCAAGATCGTTAGCGCTGGAATGCGCATAGGAATTCTTACAACATCGCCCTCCATCCTCCAAAAGGTGAACATCATCACCGGCAACACCAAGTAAGTACCACAAGGCCCCCCCCCCCCACCCAAGGACCCCTGATGGTGTGCGCTAATACCCCCCTCAGCCTCCAAGCTGCCTCGACAACCCAGGTCCTCGCGCTAGCGCTTCTTCGGCATTGGGGTCACGAAGGCTTCCTCACACACACGTCTAAGGCGTCTGACTTCTATCGGCGTAAGCGGGACGTGTTTGTCGCTGCCGCCGAGCGGCATCTCAGGGGGAAGGCGACTTGGGAGGTGCCTACTGCCGGCATGTTTCTCTGGATCAACCTGCTGCTCCCTCCTGGTCAGGACAGTTTCGAGGTCCTCAACAAGTCTGCTATCGCGGCTGGCGTCATCGCCGTCCCGGGGATAGCATTCATGCCTAGCAAGAGCAAGACATCCCAGCTTCGGGCAAGCTTCAGTTTGGTTACGGAGGAGGGTGTCGACGAAGCTTGCAGGCGGATTGCGGTGTTGGTCGATCATGCCCTTGCCGAGGCCGCGAAGGGAGAGCCTGCCGTGGTGTGATGAATGACGAATCCATTGATGACTACTTATCTTCTAGGCGTTTTGCAGATTGTCTATACCCGTTATACATGTACAGCGGATTTAGACGATTCATGTAACTACTTTAGGGTCTTGGTAATGCTCAAGTTCGCGCTGAGATACTAGGTCAAGGTTCTTGTGGGGCCGAGAAGTGTTATGTCTCGGCACCACTCTTTGCAATGTTTCCGGGGCCGGTGCCAGCAGGGATCTGCAACCCTTTGGGTGGGCTAGGCGAAGATGCGCCCAATTTGAAAACAAGACACTGTCTCTCCTCACTCTGCTCCCCGCATTCAGATGAGGTCCGATAACGTGGTTGGGAACCCCTAGGGCGTCCGTGGACATCCTGCGTCGTCGAAGTTTCAAGCGGTCGATCCCCTGCGCCGTGCTCATCTCTAGGAGTTCATGAGCGGTGAGCGAGCCGTCTTTGTCCAACTCTGCGTCCAACTCTGCGTGGACACTGAGCCATGTTCCCTATATCGAGCTCGAAACCAAAGTGAGCTGAGGGCTAGGTGATGTCATGAGCGCCTGCGTGACAAGGGCCAACAGAGGAGCGAAGTCAAATAGAACGTTGCATGTTCATGTCTCGTGAAAGCTATCCTGTAGACTTAAGACCATGGTATCTCCGTAAAGGTTCTATTGAATAGAAAGCAATTCAAACAGTATTGCCATCTCGTGTCCCGTATTTCCTTCAGCCTACGTACCCGATTACCGCATAATCATCTCAAATATATCGTCCCATGTTGGCCTAAGTGGACCATGAGCCTGCTTCGGCTCGGAAGTGAACCATCAATCCCAAATTTGTTCTTCGCATCCCTACCCCTACTACCTTTCTCACCTTGCTTGGTGACTGTGAACTGTTGGATGACCAAGATGCCGTTCTGACTGGCCCTATTGCCTCCAAGGAATACTTCCATCACGGGTGTCGTCGGAATTTTGGCTCCCGGCCTCAGAGTCTGGTGGCTTGCGTACACTGCCTCTAGAAATATTGGTTTCCTGGCTGTTCGGATATCGAGATCGTTTGAGCTGGTGTGATTCGTGGATGCGGGGGCCTTCTTGAAGAGGATTTCTATGAGAAGTTTGTGGAGGAACGGTATAGAGGCACCAATGATGATGACGGTGTTCTCGGCGGCTGCCCACATGAGCAGATCGGGCGTAGAAACTAAGTAATGTCATGATAGTGCAGCAAGTCGGCATTCAAGGGTCCATCTTGCATGTGAGATCTGTCCACCTTCCCAGATCGGGGAGAACGCTGTCTTGATACAGGCTGTAGCAGTAATATCCGAGTTATAAGCAAGCGGTGAGAAGCTGCCCAGGTCAGGTAGTTCAAGGAATTGACTCATAGAAATCACGGGACTGATGAAGTGTGGATCTGATAATTGACTAAAGGTGTGTCTTCTACAGTAGTCAGTAGGAAGCTATCTATGTTTTGTGCCGCAATTGGCGCTAGCCCCAACTAGGCTAGCGGGCAGTGTAATGACGCTGCAACAACTATGTTCCTAATTAGGAATGTTCCTAATTGAACGACTACTCCTCCTGCTCCTACTGCAGCTCCTACTGCAACTCCTATTGCTTCAACAGGGACCGACCTTCTCGGGTGTCTTCATCTGCACATGCCCGAGGAAAAGCCAGGGAACAATAGCCAAGACAAAGTCCATCAATGCTGACTAAGCTTGGAGGACTTGATACAAGAGCAGGACTAATGAAAAGGAAGACGGACAGTTCGAGACTTACCGCTCGCAAACATGGAGTAATATATAACGAGTAGCTATTCCAGCAGTGGCCTTCCACTTGCGCGTCCGATGTTCTCTCCAGCAGAGCGCACTGAGTAGACTGGAAGATAGCATCTATGCCCATGATAACATTGAGGCTCAGGATGCTGAACCAAAACAGTAGGAATTGCCATCTCTTAACTAGTCCGAGGTTTGTCATTGCGAATGATGTCTTGCTGATCGGGATCGCTATAACGACAAATAAGTTTTCCATGTAGAGACACTTCAAGGCGAGGACGATGTCTTCATGGTTCAGTTCTGCAATGTGTCGGCCGGTACCATACTTAGTTGCTACGATCGCAAGCCCTCAGCTACATGTAGTAAAGGAAAGTGGTTTGCATACAAGGACAGGAGCTGATCATACCGAGAACTACGGTCCTGTCTAGCGCGTTCAATAAAAATAGCAGTGCACGACTTTAATTTCTGGACGAAAGCAATGCCCTTGAGGCCATCGTTTAGACGGCCATATCTCGGATTTGAGTATCTGGGTGGGAAATCTGCTGATCTTGATGCTACTGATTAAGCCCAAACCACTGATGGCCGTTGAGGCGAGCAAGAGGAAAGACGTACCGTATAAAGAGCCGGGCGCGGCCAGAGTAGGAGACCGTGGGTCGTGGTCCCATGACCGTGCCCATAGATGAACGAAGTATTATTCTGTCGGTAGCTGGCAGCCGCACACGCCGCAGATACGCAGCGACCGGTGCATTCTGAGTAAAACAGTACCACGGTCACGGGATGACTCGCTTCGAGTTTCTGAACAGAAGGAAATCTTTGCTCATGTATATCCCGTGTAAACCATCGGCCTGCGATAACAACCCATCGAAGGGTCCAATCGCGCAACAGGAGGTCCAATGGAGTACGCGGCCAGGGGGGCACCAAGAGCTACAGTCAAAGCGTTAAGAACGGGGAAAGCCCAAGAGCTCATTCGCGCGAAAACGCAAAAGTCATCGCGGAACACGGCATGATTGTGGACGTCTTTGAAGGGGAGGCGGCCATTGACCGTAAGAGCGTGCAGCTCTATGCGACACTATTGAGCGCGAGATTTAAGCGGCTATGGAACTTTGTCCACGATGATCGCTTCATCGCGGTATTGCAACGGGCCCAGCGGCGCAACAAAGCTCGAATTGTTCGCGATATCACGCCGCTGCTAGCTCCTTCAGCAGAGTTGGTCTATCTGGACTATGAAGCAGAGACGTTGGCGCAAGCTAAGGGACCGAAACGAACCGAAGCGCTAGAAAAAGCAGTTGCGCCTCAAGTCGTGATTGATGGGCTCAATCAACTATGGGATAAGTGTACCCCCATCATCGGTCCGCAGTCAAGCCGGACATCGCTGTCGGCTTATCCTCCTCGGCCTTTACCCAGGGAGAGATGTTGCAACTCAAGATGAATCATACGTCCGATTGTCCCAGCTTCACGACCGATGAATTGTCTTTTCCGTTCCTAATTTGCGAGGTCAAGTGTGGTGAGAAAGCTATGAGCGAGGCTAAGGGACTGGCGATGTAAAGTGTGAGCCTGGGCGTCAAAGACATCGTGGAGCTCTACTGAAAGGTTTCGCGTGCTCATGAGCTCGATCAAGAGATCCTCGTCTTCGCCATCGCCCACGACCCCAGCATAGTAAAAATCTATGGAGACAATGCTCGAACAACAGGCACTAAAACCTGGTATTCTCGACACCTCATTCAGATTTTTGGTATTTTTCTTTTCACGGGTCGTGGCCGCTGGCTTGCGTATAACTTAAACGGAAGCTTTTCGATCACTTCGTTCCCAAGCACCTTAATGGGCTCCGCAGCGCTCTTTCATACCTTTTGGTATCATCTCCAAAAAATAACCTTAGCCTTCGCTCCTCGAAAGAGGCCAGCCAATCTTACGCGCTTCACCCCTCGGCTCAGGCCTCACAGCCGCAGCTCAACCCTCTGCTCACCCGACTCACCCACCTACTCACCCTACTCACCGTCTACTCACCCTGCTCACCCCTACGCTCTCTCTACTCACCCTCTCTTCTTCCGTCGGTTATCCCGTAAAATTACTTACATCATCCAGTCTAATAAGTCCTGCTTCTGGGACTTTACTCGGGTATTGGTTTTTCGGCGGCCACTCTCAATCGTAAGATGTAGCTAGTATAAGCGAACGCTGATGGCCCGATTTAGGGACCTTCCTACGAAGTCCTCTAAAATCAATCTCTTAGAGAGCAGTTCTCCACCTGTAATTCTTGATCTCGTATACTTGCGCATGTCATGTAACCTAACGGATTGTTCAGTATTACCACTCCGGTGTCTCCTTATCTTATCCCTTTCTTAACGTATTTTTCCCTTCTATATATCTTCATTTGTTTTCCATCTGCGCTTGGGTCATTCGTAGCTTTCATATGAGAAGGCTATTGCTTCTCTATCTAAGTGACTACTGCTACTTGCCAGATGCCGCAAGAGAAAGACCCTGGGCTGCGCTAATTACGAATGTTACCTATGGAGAAGTTTCGCTGATCACAGGGATAGACTTCAGGGAAAACACCCCAAAGCATCTCTTTACGAGCTCTGGTGGCTGAAGCAATCCGTCAGATCAATGGTGTATGGTATTGGCGGCTTCGAGGTTATCTCAGCTCTATGTGGCGAAACTATTCGTAAGAACCGGAACTGCTCCACTGCTGCATGGAAGCGCAAGTACTCTGCGATGCCTTCAGATGTCGCTTCTTCTGTTCCACAGGTACTTACGCATATTTTTCCTGCCACTTATGAAAATTGACACTTCTAGTATATCCTTGATCCACTCAAAGAGGAGCCGGGGATGCCCAGTGCGAAACGACCAATGAGATTCGCAACAAAGAACGTCTTACTTCATTTAGCAAAACAGCTCTTTGCGGAAAGCCGGTACGTCTACAGATCACCAGCAACAAGATTGAACGACTGGGTTTAACAATTAGCAAACGCTTTCTCTTCTGCTCGAATCGGTGAGTAAATAGAACCCACCAGTCGGCGGGATACCGGCCGTGGTCTGTATTACAAGGTAACCCAGTCACTCTTGGCTTCTTGTTAGATCTTTAATCAATAAGTGCGAAATGCAGGATATTATATTTGTGGATCTTACACATGAGTCTGGATTCTCAGAATTTCCTATTCAATTGACCCGAGATGCGAAAAATATGACTGAGGTACCACATAAAATGTACTTTTCATACATTCCAGTGTGGATGCCATACCGGGAGAAGGCTCATAGTGGCATGGGTGCGGGGAAACCCCGTAGAGACCTGAACCGGCCGGAGGCACAAAACAAAACACCACACCCAGTGAGGGCCGTGCTGCGGATGTATCGCTAGGATCTCGCGGGGTGCTGCTCTGGAAAATTCTAAGGTCGGTCTTGCTCGCACATGGCGGACTTGCTGCGCCGCAGGAGGAGGCGGGTGAGGGAGGTAGATCACGGGAGCTCAAGGAAAAGAAGTGATTTTCACACGGAAACTTATTTTCTGCATGGGGGTCTGACTGTCAGAGAGTAGAGCAAAAAAGTTATGAACATCGTGACTCATCTGTATTGTTCGTTCCATGTGTGTCCATCGCGGGAAAAATCTCTACCCTCCACACACTGCCACCCCCTAGAGTGTCACCCCAACCGTTTCTTCCTTCCACAGTAGCAAGCCTAATCAGGAGGATCTTCAAGGTTTCAAGAGGTATAAGACATATTTAAATATTCAGAACCACCACACTCAGTCTTCTTTCCTATGTCAAGCAAAAACAGAAGCAACAAGTCAGCCAAGCAAGCAAGTGATCAGTCAACGGTTAGGCAGTCCTCTAGCTATCAAGAAGAGGAATCAAGGTAGCAAGCATACATAAACATTAAACACTCATTTTCCTTCTGATCTACCACAAGTTCGAGACACTTCTAGCACTTGTTTATACATACTACCGCCATGACTGGCTCATCCTAATCAACATCTTTAACATCTACTTTTCCTTCCACCATAATCTCCTCTCACCTCAGAACATCTACACTGCCCCTATCAGAGAATTCTTTGCAACTTCCAGACAATCCCAAGCCTTCATGACAAACGTCAGCTACACTATCCGTCCAACCAAACACTCTCCAATCAGCAAGGACAGAGGGTGTGATAGTGGTTCGACCAAGTCATGAAGTGAGCAAGACCACTTCACTCTTGTATGAACTGGCCTACTGTAAGTACAACACCAACACTGAGTGCGGGCTAATAGTGGTGGCCGTTTGAATTCATCAACTTAACAGCCAACACATCATAGGTATAGTCCGATTGTAGTCGCTTCCTGCTGACCTAGAAAGGTGGTTGAAAACCTTACCTCTCCTTGAAGAGCAGTGATGTCGTTGTATCTGGGAAAGAGCTGGATTGAATGGGGACATCGGGGGCGCGACTCTCGACGCCCTCGGGATACTTAACGTCGTACTTTGTGACAAGGTAAATGAGGAAACTTTTCACGATCTCTTGGACAAGGAAGCGACCGGGGCAGACATGAGGGCCGCTGCCCCAGAGCAGCATGTTTCTCTGGAGCGAGGCGAAATGAAATTTGGTGGCGTCACCTTCTTCCCTCATGCGCTTCCAGCGCTTGGCGTCGAATTTGGCGCCGTCAGGATGGACGTCCGGGTCGCGTCCAAGAAGCCTGCTAGGGAGGAAGATCGACGTGCCGGCCGGAATGTGAAGCCTATCTTTGAAGGTCCAATCCTCGACCGCCCTGCGCTGCATGGTGTCTGAGATCAGAGTCAGCATACGTATCTCGCCATATTCCGGAAACTTCTCTGCATACTGTATTGCGAGGTGTGCAACCGCTGGCTCTCCTTCATGAAGCTGTCCATGATACGAGATGCTCCTAGGGCCTGACGAGTCCAGCTGCCATACTCGGCATATACCTGGGAAATCTCGTCCCGGATCTCGGCCAGCGACTCGGGCCGATCGATGAGATCAAATAGGATGGAGAGCGCAGTCATGGCAGTAATTTCGACAGAAGCAGCGACAATGAAAGCTTCATCTTGCATAATCTGCTCAGCCTAGGTTGGCTTGTTCTCGGCCCTATACGCCTCTATGAGCAACCGGACTCCATCATTGAACCCGGGCCCTTGACCGTCGGCTCAGTCGCGGTCGTCGGCAATGCGGGTATCTATCACAGGTTTCACAAGCCCCTCGCCCTTCCGGCGAGCAGCATAGATAGCCTTGACATCCTTGTCAAAGTACTTGGCCGTCCATCGTAGCCATGGGTGATATTCATCACGAACGCGTTGGGAAGCCGCATGGCCAGCTTGAGAGTAAGATAAGACTACCGCATGCCATTCTGGGTTGTGCCACAGCTCAGGCCCTACAAAAGTGCGTGCCATGATCCGAGAAATGAGTTGCAGGAGGAGCGAATGAGCATTAAGAGAGGTCCAGTCTCGGCTTGGTGGAAGAAGTATCCCGAACACCATGTCGCTTACTTGCTGGATTGGTTCGATCATTTCGTCTGAGCAGTAATGTCTTGTTAGCATTCTGACCGGAAAATTTAGGTTTGCCACAGGACAGGACGAACTTGCTCAGCGCCTTGTTCAAGTCTTGCCGGGCAACGCGGATCACGCGATCGGTCGCCACAGGGGCACCGATATCTTCGGCAACGGTGAACTACCCAAGTTGAATTTTTAGCCGCACTGCTAAGGGATGGACCATGCACCGAGACATAGGTGCCCAATGTGCCTTATTAAGAAGACTCGCGAAGCTGAGCTTGGAGGTGCTTGCATTTCGAACTTCCCCAAGATACTTGACGGGAAGAACGGCCATAGGGGTGGAGACATCCATACAATTGAACATGGAAAATGGCAAGCCATTCTTGAGGTACTGCTTGTAGCCCTGTTCCAGGATGGTCTCTGAGTTGTGGAAGTACCGTTGCATCGAGTTGTCGCCATTCTTGAAGTTGAGACACGGCATATCGAGCTTCGGCTTCTTAGTCAGCTTGGCAAACTGTCGGATTATTAACCCAGCTACGGGTTTCAGCTGGCGGGGGGTTGGATAAGTTGAGCTGGAAAAGCTCCGAAGCCTATGGGAAGCATATGTCAAGAGCATTAAGCGAGGTCACAAAAAAATTGACATCTGGTCAAAAAGATCTCGACTGTGCATATGCGCAGTATCAACTGAGCATAAGGGAACATCGATGAACGACAAAAGCATCGACGCTGAAAATCGAGCGAATGAGATAAGAGATTGACTAAACGATTCGAAGATGAGAGTCGCAGTTCGCATATGCCGCGCATATACTAAAAAGAAACTCAGCTCGCTCAAGATTCATTCAATGCAAATGTCGAAGACGATGAGAAAAGTGATGATGCAAATCATGAGCTGAACGACGAGAATGAAAAAGAAAACGCACGAAAAAGATCTGACGAGAATAACGTGAGCGATAGCTTGTTAATGAGCATGTCACAAGTTGATTTCGCATGTTTTGTGCATATGCTAAGCATATGTAGAAGAATCTTCGCTCGTCTTGCTATTCATGATATATGCGTGGCCTGTGATTGTGCTGTTTTCTCGATGTTTCGCTCAAGCTGTGCATATGCACGGCTTCAATACTTCGCTCTTGCTGTTTGTCTTCTAGCTACATTAGCTAAAATCAATTCTTGAGCCCAAGATTAGCATAGGTATGCAGAAAGTTGAGCCGGGGCCGGAACCAAGAAAATAAATTTCCGGCCCTGGCTCAACTTTTCCAACCCCCCGCCAGCTGTAACCCCGTTGTTACCAAGCTACCAGGGCAAGCGCCGAGGTGGGTAAGAGCACCATCGACATTGTGCGAGCGTCTTTCCTTGTCAATGGGCTGAAAGTTGTACGGGGAGAAAGTTCTATGCTAGCGTGAGGGAGTAGGAAATCTTAGTCACGTGCAGTGGCACCACTGCTTATTGAGACGCGTGAGACGGGGATAGTGGTGCCACTCCTGCAGTGAGCTTAGACGAAGGTATCGTCTTCACTATCAAATCCACTGCTACTAGCTGTATCGATGTAGTATTACATGTAATCCCTAAGCAATTATGCACCGCGCAATCCGTCTGATGATGGTGGACTTGCATTGACGGAGCGAATGATCCTTCAATCCCTTGCTATTCAGAACTTACCATTCCTTGCCGCCTTCATACATTTGAATATGGATCGCTGGAATGAAGGATGTCAGGATCGCTAGACAAAGCTTGAATTGGCTGACCACGCGGCTGCTAGCAAATTGGTAGAGAAACTTGAAGACGGGACATGTGATTCCATGATATACTATTCTCTTGCAATGGTCTGTCCCGTAGGTCGTACTGCGACATCCATGAACTACACATTCTGATTACAGATTTCCACTCTCCTTCTTGTCGTCTTATGCGCCCTTGATATCCCGTTCTCCATAGGACAGGTGAGAATGAGTAACGTAATTACTGTTTCAACTGTGTGCCTCTCGCTCATTGTTGGGCTGTTGGCGATAACACGAGGTACTTCCTCGAAACATAAGAAATGGATTAGAGTAGGGCGCTCGCTGGGCCCCTTTGGGCTCGACGCCAAAGCGGCGAAACAAGACTTTCAGCTGAATGGACGAGCATTGGTGCGAGAGGGCTACCGAAAGGTGCGGCATACCACACGAATGTGATGATGAAATGCTTCCACTGACACATCACGAACAGCACAAGGACCAGAACTTCGTTATCCAAACGATCAACAAGGAGCAGCTGGTCATTGCGCCCAAGTTTCTGCCTGAAATCCGCATGCTGCCCGAGTCGAAGCTTAGCCACGCGCAAGTCCTAAATGATTACTGGGTGAGCGAGCACATTGGGGCGGATTTGGCTATGGCGGGCAGCCAGCACATTGATGCCGTTCGCGGTCCTTTGACGCGGAGTCTCAGTAAGGAACAGCCCAACCCCCCTCCTCGAGAATACTCCCCAAGATGTCTTGACTGATATCTCGATCCCGACTAGAAACCATTGTCCCAATAATGCATCGCGAGTACCGCGCCACGAGTGAGGCTGTCTTCAGCCAAATTCCTAAAGATAGCAGTATGTATTGTCGTTCTTGCAAGGACGAAGACACCACGTCGACTAACGCATCGTTGTGACAGATCAAATGAATGTATACAACTTCTGCTACGCCATGGTCTCCAGTATCACCTCGACAGTTTTTATCGGCGAAGAGCTCGCGCATGGCGGCGGATGGGACAAAATCGTCATGGAGTACTTTCCCGAAGCCTGGCGCATTCGCACTGCGCTCTGGAAATGGCCGCGCTCTCTCAGGCCCATTGTCAAACCCTTTCTTGTGCGCAATAATCAGTTGGAAACGATCCTGATAAAAGCAGAGCGTTTCCTCGAGGAGCCGATCCGGAGGCGACGCGAACCAGACAATCAAGACGTCGACATTCTGAAGTTTCTGGCCGAGTATAACGAATCCCCGAGAAAGGTTGCATTGCAAATTGTGGGCATCATTACCGGAGCTGTGAGTCGAGATTATGACGCCTTATTAAGGCAGCCCCATGCTCGTGCGACTCCGTAATAACGTTTTCATATTAGTTGAATACGTCCACCCATGCTCTCACGCAAGCCATCTATGATCTCTGCTCCCGACCGCAGTATATTGCCGACATTCGTGCCGAAGCCAGCAAAGCCTTGGCCAGTGAAGGCGGGCAATGGACATTAGGGGTCATCAGGAAACTTCATCTTCTAGACAGCTTCTTGAAAGAGTCGTTGCGCTTGCTAGCGCCCGAAGGCCGTATGTATCCAAAGGCCTATCATCCCAGACCGAAGAATCGCACAGGCTGACTGACGTATGTAGTGGCTGTCACACGTGTCGCTACCTCTTCTTTCGGCCTGTCTGACGGGACGTGGATCCCGAAAGGCACATACATCGCCGTGGCCGGTGAAGCCATGGCTCTCGATCCCGACTTCTACCGGGACCCGGAGACGTTCGATGGGCGCCGCTTCCTCGACGCCGACGGCTTACCCCTCGCGCCCGAGCGCGAATTCCTTGGCATCGAGCCCGGCAATGGCATGTGGGGCAGCGGTCGCCTCACGTGTCCCGGAAGACATTACGCGAGCGCCCTGAGCAAGCTAATAGTCGCCAACCTGCTGCTCAAGTACGACATATCTTTTCCGGAAGGGCAGAAGGAGGAACGACGCGGCACAGAAGATGATGCGAACCTCGTACCTGACATGACTCAGACGATCGTCTTATCGGAACGCGTCCTGCTATGAATAGCCCCGAAAGGGAGTCTGCAAACTGATGATGGATGCAAAGGGCAAAATAGATACTATCTACCGAACCTGTTGAAGCAATAGGAGCTGCAATAGGAGCTGCAGTAGGAGCAGGAGGAGTAGTCGTCCAATTAGGAACATAGTCTCTGGTTGGAACATAGAGTACCTACCTTAGTTGTTGCAGTGCTATTACACTGCCCGCTAGCCTGGTTGGGGCTAGCGCCAATTGCGGCAGAAAACCTAGACAGCTTTCTACCTTACCGTAGAATACACACCTTTAACCACTTCATCAGAACCAAAGAGGTCGCTTTTGTCGTATCCTACCAAGTATTGTTTGAATGATGGATGATGTTACATGCGCCATGCATCGTTCGAGAGAATACCGTAAGCCGTCCTCTTACGCTTGGTATGTGATTGCCTCGGAGGGCATCCTTGTTAGTCGTGAGAAACTCCTCTTTGAACTGCTCCTCGAGCAATCAGGACTCAAGGGAACGACCAGTTGCCAGTATGTTAGTAGTAATGATTAAGCTCTCTGCATACGCCGCACGCCGGAGAGTGGATGGCTATGGTGGGTTACGGCTATAATGGCTTGCGACTTTATGGTCATGTCGGTCACGGCGCACAACAACGAGTGATAAATGAGCTATGTGAATGAATGTGTCTCAAGAATATGAGAAAGCTTGAGGTATGGTGGCCGCCGACGTTGGCGACTATTTTACCTTCAAAGCTGGTTTGTCCTTCGCGACTCAATCAACACATGAATCCGGCCGCCACGACTAGGTTGCCATGACCGCAAACAGCATGTCCATGAAGTCATTGATGTGTGCCCGTTGGTGGGTGACCGACCGTCGAGTGTTGTTGCGGGCGGTTGGCGGTGGTTCCGCCAATGGAGTCTGACTTGTGAACCACTGATGTGGTCATTTTTCTACAGTGAAAATAGCTCTTCCCAAAACACTCCGCCGGCCATTGTCGGAACCAAGACACGCCCAGCGGAGCCCCGCCTACCTAACGCCAGATCCCTCTCACATGGTCTCAGTGCGACGGGATAGACGCTAAAGCCGGGGAAGGACTACCAGAGAGGTGCTTTAGAATAGGACTATCCCTAGTTCACAGCTTCCACTGTCCACTAATACCGTCAATTATTGGACAGGTATATCTGATAAGTCAAGCCAACCTAATCTATCTATATCCTTCGGCCACTTTCTATAGCAGGCTAGGCTTGCTCATCCTGATCACGTTGACTTTGCATCAACGTGGAGAACAAGGAGGTGTGGTCTTGCAGTAATGCGCGAGGGTTGCCTGACTCTGCGATTGAGCCGGCATCCATGACGATGACGGTGTCGAAACTCAAGATGGTACTAAGTTTATGCGCAATACACAGGACCGTGTGACGCCTGAACCTTTCGCGAATGGCGCGCTCCATCTTCTGTTCGGTAACTCGATCTGATTGGCTTGAAGGTTCATCAAGGATGACAATGTTACCCTTCTGTAGAGTGGACCTGGCAAAACAGAAGAGTTGCCTTTGCCCATGGGACAGAAGCCCCTCGGTCAAAGCGACATCGAGCCCGCCTTTGGAAAGGATCGTATCCCACAGGTCGAAGGCATCGAGCGCCGCAATTATTTCTCGGTCCTCACAGTCGGGCTCATAGAGCTGCATGTTGTGACGCACAGTTCCACAAATAAGCACTGGCTCCTGAGGCAGGGTGATGAATCGAGATCGGACTTGGTCAGGCTTCATCTTAGAAATGTCGGCATCGTCGACCAATATTGTCCCATGATGTGGGTTGATAAGACGCAGCAGTGTCGTCAGCAACGTGCTTTTGCCACTATTATCATCGCCCGTTAACTTCTGCAGCTCTCTGATATGTCAAAGGATGCTCGACGAGCACTGCACATACCTTCCGGTTCTGCCGCAGATCGCATATCGCTGACCCGGCTGAATGTCGAACGAAACTTCGCGAAGAACGAGCGACGAAGATGATCTGTAGATAAATGGCATTGTCAGAAGATTATTCAACAAGAGTTAGAGCGATCACTAAGGTAGACTTACGTGTACCTGGCAGACACGTTACGAAACGCGATACTGCCCTCTCCATGCCATGCTTTAGAATCGCCGGCCGCGGCAGTTTTTGACTCAGAGTGTTCCTCGGAGGCGGTTTCCTCGATGAAGGCACGCACTCGTTCAACAGCGGCCATGCTGATCTCCAGTTGGGTCCAGTGCGCAATCAATTGCTTGGCCGACCCGCCAACGCCGGCGGCACTGAACAAGGCCAATCCGATCGTCGAGTTAGCATGGGACCTCGTGGCCACTCCCACACACATGATGGTAACTGCGAGCCCGGCTGTGATCAAGTCCAGAACCAGGTTCAACCAGTTCTGCGCCGCAAAAAGCAGATAAAATGGCTTTTGGCTGACCTTGACCGCTTCAAGGTTCCTGCGGCTATAGGCCGCGGTCCATCGCAACGCCCGGATGGTCGCAAGGCCATTGAGAGTCTCGAGAAAGTGGGAGAACAGGGGCGCTTTGGCTTCGATCTCTAGCACCCGCAGTTGGCGCGAGGTCGGAAGATAGGCGCGTCGGAGCAAGTAGACTGCGACGCCCACAACGGGAATCGCAAGGCCAGACAAGAGAGATCCATAAATGATGATGCCACAATTTCCAGTCACAATCATCATTTGGGTGACGGTCCCTAACAAATCATAAGGTAACTCGGTGTCAATAAGCTGTAGGTCCTGGCTAAATCTGTTGATGGTTTCTCCAGCGGCCGTAGAATCGAAAAAGGACATTGGCGCCCTGGCTCTGAAATCAGCCTGTGTTTGTTCGACCAGCAGAACACAGTTTTGCTGCTGGGGTATGAAACAAGGAGATTCTTGAGACCAACCCTAAGACGGTATCCAGGAGGACTGCATGGCAGCGGTCTGCAGACTTTTCGGAGATGGATACAATGAAGAAGCTGCAGTTTGTACGATTAGATCAGGAAATGTGAATGGACAAGCGAGGAGAAGATGGCGAGGACGACATACAAGGCTGCACCGGTCCATGCAATTAGCTGAATGGCCCCAATGCCAAAATATAAGCTAATGTAGAACCCTTGAAAGCGATTTGGGCTAATGACGCTGCTCTCAGCCCAGCGAACTATCCAATACTCTATTAAAGATGATCTAGTAGTTAGCAACCATTGTCCCGAGCGGGGTACGCATAGTTCGAACGTAGAGGACGAGGGAGACTCAACGGTTAAAGGTCATCCCAAACACGAAGATGGCGCACAATCCGAGGAATATCAGAAACTTCCGTCTGCCCCCAAATCCGATATAGTACCTGTACACGGCCGAGTTGCTGGCAGTCGCATGAGTGTCTTCTGGCGATGATGAATTTTGCGGCATCGTTTTAATGACGATCCCTTGGACGACCTCGAGTGTGGATAAAGGACGGCTGCCAACGACAGCACTTTCGTCGTCGTCTCCAGACTCGTCTCCCTGTGCGGCATCCAGTCGACCTGCGGGCATTAATAGAGAATCCCTCTTCCGAATATTGCCACTGTCGGTGAGGGAAATAACGCGGTCGGCGACTCGGACCTGCTGGCCTGCTCCAATTTTTAGCTTCATTATCGCGTTCCCGAAGAGTGATCATGCATGTTCGCTCACCTGTGCTTGTTGCCCATACCACCAAGGTCTTCTCTTTACGCAGCAGGCCCTGACGCCCGAGTACTGCTTCTAGTATGGCGGTCTCTGTGCGGCCGTCGAGGCCGTTAAACGGATCGTCTAGGATGACAATTGGCGCTCTAGTGTAAATCGCACGTGCAAGAGCTATTCTCTTCTTTTGGCCCCCGCTTAGACTAGAGCCCTCGTTTCCTACGACAGTGCTGTCGCCCAATGCCATCGCCCTGATATCCTGGTCGAGTGCTGTCGCGCGGACGACTGCGTTGTACCAGCTTTCCTTAAAAATGTCTGATCCCACAATGTTGTTCCTGACAGATTGATGGGTGAGCCACGGAGTCTGACTACAGTAGCCAATGCGCAGACTCGAGAGGGCGACTGAGCCGGCGGCGCACCGGGTTTCACCGAGAAGCATCTGGAGCAAGGTCGTCTTTCCACTCCCGATTGGACCGACCACTGCAAGGACTGTTGACGAAGAAACGTCCAGATTGGCATCATGGACAATCATGGGCATGTCAGCATTCCAGCCGGCAGAAGCTCGAGTAAGTTGGAGCGCTGCTGGGGCATGAATAAAACGCTGGCTCAATCTGTTCAGGCGTATTAGATTACTCGACGGCATCCGTGACAGCGGGAGCAACGGCATCTCGTCTTCATCCTTTTGTGGGGCAGCCGATGGTAGAAGCACCCTACTATCCAGGCGCGTGTTGTCGTCAAGCAGGAATGATTGAATTCGCAGAAGAGACGCCACAGAGGTGACGAGCTTGATCGCACTGTCGATTAAGATTGCGACTGCGTTGCCGGAGAGGCCGAAGATGGTTAGACATCGGTACACCATAGCAGGAGTAAGGGTGCCTCCGAAAACGACGCTGTAGAGGGTGAAGCCAAGGATTGGGGCCATGATGACAGGAATCCAGGCTGCCCACGCAACAATCAATAAGATGTATCGGAACTGCCTGAGCTTACGAACTTCCGCTTTTCGCAAACCTATTAGGTCTCTGCGAATGGTTGATGCGACACCTGTCATCTTGACGCCTTTCATGGCCTGGAGAGATTGGGTCGTGGCCGCGATACGCGTCTCCATGCCCTTGAGCCACGCATTCTGTCGCTTTCCCGCCGGCGGCAGAATCGCAAGGGTGAGCCCAACGAAGGTTGCCGTCAATCCTCCTGTTGCGGCAACAGCAACACCCAGTTGCTGCTCAAGGAGCCATATCCCTAGGGCGACATCAATTATACACGCCCAACATTCGTGCATGTTGCGTGATCCAGCCGCGAATCGCTCGACATCAGCACTCATGATGGTTGACGCCGCGTCTCGAGAGGACGACGAGGAACTGAGCTTCAGAGTATGAATATAGATCTTGGTGACCAGGTCGGCGCGGACGGCAGTGATGACGCGTGCAGTACATTGGCGATAGAAAGCTTGAGTCACCTGTACATTTCCACGGTTATTAACGTATGTCACATCAGGCAAAGCGCGTGTGCAGGAGACGGTTTCTTACCGCTATGCCTACGTATACAATCACGTAGGCTGCGATGAGGCCGCCACCGACCTTGTAGGTATTGTGACCTGATGGTTCTGACATGTAGTCCGTCGCTCTCTGCACCAAGAACGGCTGTGCGTACATGAAGCCTGTATAAGCAAGCCTTGGGAGAATGGGACTCATCAGCAGCCATCCCCGCGCAGCAAACAGGTGGTGGAAAATGGATGGCTCGCTTAAGCTGCTGCCGCCATCACTCTCCCCTCCGTGGCCCTCGACGAGGACGTCGCCTGGACGGGTCAACTTGGGCTCGAAATCTGGGAGCGTCTCGAAAGTCAGTTTTGGCTTCTTCCTTCCTAGACTGAACAAAGGAATCAGCCACCATAGGAAGGCTTGCGACACGATATCACCTTGTTCATCGGGCGTAGGTTTCCGAATGCCCGACCGCACCGTCTTCCGTCCGTGCTCGACGATAAGAAGCACCAATTTGCAGACACAACATGCGGTGAAGACGGCGGCTATGGGGACGTTGTTGCGAGGCATGCTCCAAAGAGTGCGGGCACGCATCGCATCCGCAAGAGTGGAAAACCCTAGGTAAAGGAGCATTAGGGTCGAAGCTCGCACCGACCGGCTATGCTCATAATGGGAGGCGACTAGAAATATCACGAAGCCGATGATGCCTATGCAGGAGGCTGCAATTGTCGCCCGGGTCAGAGAGGTCCGAAGAGACACCTGGATGATAAGTAGGGCTATCTGCAAAAGCGTCGACAGGACATAACCGCCCTGGAAGCCCCATCATTGTCAGCACAACGATCAAAGAACAAGCAATCGAGGCAATAGGTCGATGCACTCACAACTTTGAATCCGTAGAGCAGGGGAGAGGCGACGATTGCTCCTTGCCCAGCCAGCTGCCATATGCGCCACACGGCCAAGCAGATGGCTATACCCAAAGGCCCGATGGATAAGATGGCCTCTTGAAAGAGAAGTGTCAAGTCAAAATCGGTGCCACAACCATGGACCTGAGGACCCCATACATTTTCGACCTCTATTGAGCACGGTTGTGCTGATGACTGCTGCCGCTGCTCCATCATTGCTTGCTCTGCTCTTCTCTCTTCCCCTCTCCAGCAATGTTAGCAGTGCTATAGTAGCGATGATGGCCAAAGGTAAACGAGGGCGCCCGGGAGTATTGAGGTCAGGGCCAGGCCCATCAAGTGGCGGTCACAGTAAGGTGGCCACGAGCAGCCTTTGGTGGTGCATCGTCGTAACACAATGTACGTGTTTTGATTGAATATTCGATGAAGATTTCCGTTACAACGTACTGACAGACTTACGCGGGTGGTGAGCTGGATTTTCGTTGGTGCTGCTAGCGGCCTCTACAGAGATGCATGCATGTATGTACGGTGGTCTTCGATGGATGTTACACCCCTGACCATCTGTGGTGACCACGGTGGCACCACGGTGGCACCACTGAGTATCGCGTCCGCAAAATGCCTTAGCTTCTTCGTCAACGCGAGAACCCGTGATAGTCCTTAATGACTATGTGCGTGCGGACTTGAAGGAAGTAAAAGCACGGATAGACAGTTACTTGGCGGGCATGAGATTGGCACATAGGAGAGTACTTCAGTCATTTGTCGACGTCGTGGGATATCCGTGATGAATAATGTCCTGCTTGATTGTGTGATTAGCCACGCGATATTGCCAGTCCACGACCCTAATCGTTTTCACCATGGACGCAAATTCAACCTTGCAAGAGGACCTTGAGCTGTTTAGACGTCTAATGCGGGTTATGAATGTACTTCAACATCGGGGTACGATCGATCAACGCTTTTCACCATCACCAAGCATAAGCCGTCAGCCGGCTTTTAACTCTGATTTTCAGAGACGGCGACCTGATGTAGAATTTCAGGACGACGCGATGAAGGACGGAGATGAGTCAACAGACGACGACGACGACGACGATGATGGCGACGACGAAGAGGATGAAGATGATGATAATGATAGTGAAGAAGAAGAAGAAGAAGATGATGATGAAGATGATGATGATGATGATGATGATGATGATGAAGAGGAGGAAGACGACGAAGAGAATGAGGACGACGATGGCAGCGAGAGCGACGAATTATCCGACTACTACGAAGAGCCACAAGTTCCTGGAGGCCCTACCAATATTCTATCTCCTAAAGACCCTACCTATGTGCTATCGGATCAGCAGCCGCCCACTTCTTTAACGGCTCCTGCTTCAGATCCTGCCAAGAATGGCGCCCGAGCCGTTGAACAAGATGCCGGCGACGATGCAGACCTTCGCTGCTGGGAACACGGATGCAACGGACGCAAATTCACTACCCGCAGCAACCTCAAGCGCCACCGGAGGGAAAAGTCGCGGGCGCGACTGGAGTGTCGGTGTCCTCGATGCGATGCCATCTTCAGTCGGACAACAGCCCGCAACACTCACCTAGCTAGAGGGAGCTGCAACCGGATACGTCGATACTCGAATGGTCGCATCAGAACCAATCTAAGGATCAAAGACGGTTAAATTTAACAAAGACGCGAATCACCTGTTATTGCCGGGAATGTCGCCATCTTCATTGCTTGTTCAAGGGCAACTTGTTCTTTCAGAGCAGTTCTACGTCGGTTGTTTGTAGGACTATGAGGTTTCAGGACTACATTTTTCTCTCTCATGCTCTCATTTGACCCAAGGCTATGATTCTGGATCACAATCAAGCAGTGAACAGACTCTATTTACCTTACAACTAGGGCTACCATGTGTCATGAACAAACTGCTCTAATGTTACTATCACCGTCGCTGTTATTGAATTTCGAATTTTCCACTGCGCAAGTGATCGCGCGCTCTTGCTGCGGATAACTGGCTACCTGCACCATGCTCGCGGTCTTAATATGGCAGCCTTCCCATTGTGAATCCGTACTGAAGAGAACACTAATCCGTCGTACTGATCTTACCTTGGAACGCATTTATATCATTGATATTGCGCCTGTGTTAGACGATCTATGCAACGTTCGTAAGCCGCTACCTCTGCTATTGCAGCTACAATGACCCAAGTTCGCCTTCATGGCGTTGCTTCAGAATGGCGTATTCAGAGTCTCTTGCTAGGATGGTATCATCTATCCGCTCCAGTCTATATCTATCGCTTGTACGTGATACGAAACATGACCAAGACAGGTTTTAAGCCCTATATCTCCTCGCCGCAAATGTTCACTAGAAGCCTAGCCCTTAATACTGGTATGTGCCTTGGCTATCCCTTGTGATTTGTCAATGTAACGTGGCTCGAGCTAAGTCTGATTGCTGTTGGCATGGCTCCCGTTCTCTTTTGAGAATGTATACGCGCTGGTTATCCTTAAACGGTGTAAAGCTCTATGAATATCAGAGATCAAAGCATCGCAGAGCGAGTGCGAGAAATCCTCTCGTACCACCACGCGAAGTATCTTAAGCTCTTCGCTGTGCAGCACCATGGTGTACGCTGGCACAATCCAACCACCCTGCTGGTGCAGCTCGTTGGCAATCGCAAACTCATCAAAGGCGTAGCCTTTAGCTGCATCAAGGCAGAAAGCCACTAGTGGGAGACCCTGACCGTGTTTCTCGGACAGGAGGATAAAACAGCCCATCTTCTCCAGATTCGAGGCAAGGTATTCCGCCGTGCGTAACAAATCGAGCATAATACGACGGTAGCCGCTCTTACCAAGGCGAATGAGTTTGTAGTATTGACAAATGATGTGTGAGGCACCACGAGAGAAATTCAGGGTAACGGAAGCTTGCTCCGCGCCGAGATAGTTATGGTTAAAAATAAGCTCTAGCAAACAGTTTAGATACAAGAGAAAGGAGAGGCTACAGGCAAGGATCGAGCTCACCTTGGGGCAGGTATTTTGCGTTGCGCCAGATGACCCAACCGATGCCAGCGTAGACAAGGCCATATTTGTGGCCAGATACATTGATCGAAGCGACTTTCTCAAGGCGAAAGTCCCAGATCAGGTTGGGGTTGAGAAATGGAGCAACAAAGCCTCCTGACGCAGCGTCGACATGGATAGGGACATCGAGATCCCTCTCGACTAGTAGATCATTGATAGCCTTGGTGTCCTCGTACTCACCTGTGTAGGTTGTGCCCATAATCGAGCAAATACCTATCGTATTCTCATCCACCAGCTCCACAGCCTCGTAGGGATCAATGGTATAACGTTCCTTCGTACAATGGACGTATTTTTCCTCGACGTCAAAGTAACGGGCCGCTTTCTTCCAGCATACTTGCACTGCAGAACTCATAATCAAGTTGGGCGTACTACAATCTTTGCCGGCGGCCTTCTGTCTGATAGTCCAACGTTTCTTCATTGCGAGCGTGGCCAGTAAGATAGCTTCTGAAGAGCCTACAGTGCTAGTGCCGACAGCTTCACCGAAGCTTCCCTCTTTGGGAGCGTTAAAGAGGCGAGCAATAATGTTGACGCAGCGATTCTGAATGTCGGTTGTGACGGGGTACGACTCATGATTGATGAAATTCTTGCTCAATGCATCGATCATGAGCTTCTCGGCCTCGTATTCCATGTATGTCGTCACGAAAGACCCAAGGCTGCGTAGAAATTGAGTCAGCGCGCGGTGTTGCCCCAGCAATAGGAATGCTAGAGCCATTCGCGATGTACGTACTTGAGAACGGGATTTCCATCGAAGGCGAGGTCGTCCTGAATCATGCGATAGGCAACCTCAGGCGGCATCTCATGTTCGAGCATTTCATCCTTGGGCATGTCGTAGATACAACATTTGCTTCCAATGCCGACACCAGCTATGCACTGATTCTTGCCCAGTGCCGCGCCCGAGTCCAGCTCATCGAGGCTGCTCGTGAGCTTACCGCCGTCCGTTACTCCCTGGTCGGTGAAAACCTGGCCTGGATGCATCATGTCTGAGCTTTGGGAATATCTACAAAGACGTGCAGTGTCGATGTGAGCAACTTATGTTTCCTCGCTTCCCTTTCTTTGACCGACCATGAAATCGTCTCGAAAGCTCGTCTCATGTCTCATCGAAGAGTGATCGATTATGAATAGCAGTCCCGAAGCACACCATGTAATTGGCACCGCGAGTATGACAGCCCTGCCGTACGACTGCAGCATGCGTAGACAAGACCAGAATATGTTAGTGTGAATCCTGATCGCATCAAGCCGGAGACCGCGAGGTGGCACCACCTGAGTTCTGCTTCCATAACGCCACCCATCACAGCCAAAATTTCGATGACTAAGCTTGAAATCCGCGATTGTATTCGACGTGCTCAAGGTACTATCGATGCTGCCCTGACGAGCATAACTTTGACGCTTCGTTGATCTTGCAAGAACTCTGGGTTACAGACGGCTGTAGTTTCCTTCTTAAATATTGGTAAAACGTAGGTTCTGTTGAAAAAATGAATCACATAACAGATCCGGACCAGATCCATACCAAAATATCATACCAGGCAACAAATCATACCGAGCTTCACTTTCGATTTGTCAGACGAAGCCCGCGAATGGAACGAGGGTGCGAAGCGCGCAGGAATATTGTGGAAATACGGATCTCAACAGTCGAGAGAATGGGCACAATATCAGTAACTACCATTCGCCTGCAGCACTTCAAAATTGTTCTATTAGTTCTCGTTTGACTTTAACTCTATCGAAACTGCGACGTAATGCTTGAGAGTGGGCTGCCTGTCACTGTCACGCGCTCCGTACCATCGTTGCTTGCGGTCCCATCATGCTTGAAGATTCTATCGTCTCGCCGACGCCGGACAACCAGCGGCCGAAGAATATGAAACGATCAGCACACCCCCCCGTAGTACTGGCCAAGCCGCTTTGTTAAAAGTTCGAGCCGGAGTCCGTCATCAAACCCTCGTCGACTGGAATTCTCGCCCCAAAGTGGCGGGACCGATGAGGTCCTCGAGGAGGCAAGACGTGCCGGCAGGACGATAATCTCGTTATGGGCAAACTGCATGGCGTCGGCAATGAAACCGGCACTCGCGTACTCAATCAGCGGGGTAACTTTATTGGCCCAGTGGATCATCTGTAGCACCGACGTTAGAGCAGCAGCGCCAGTCTTGGCTTCTAATGACGATGTTGCATCTTCAAGATCCAACGACTACAACTACCATCTGCTATATAGTATTACGGAAGCCTTTCTTCCGCTACTATTTCAAGCAATGAAGTACAGGCTATGGATGGCCCTTCGACCGCTTACCTCGCCCGCAAGAGACCTTTCGACACTTTGCCCGACGGGGTACGAGGTAGTGCTTCCAGCAGTTCATATCGTCCATGTAGCCAGTGTGGCTCTGTCAATTTACTTTGCATGTGCTCATCCCACTCCTCGAAAAGCGCCGCCGCCTCGTCAGATTCTCCTCCTTGGACAGGTTGTTTCGTCGGTACCACGTACGCCTTGGCTCGCTCCCCAGCCAGATAATCGGGCACTCCAATCACAGCCACGTCGGCAACACCGGGATGCTGCCGCAGACAGTCTTCGATGACAACGGGAGAAACTTGCATGCCCTGATGTCCCAACGGCGTCAGCTTAATCATCTTTTGTGGCCATTGGAGATAACTTACTTTGACCTTGATCATGTCCCTCAGTCGATCGACAATGCACAGGTGGGAGTCTCCCTTGGGACTCTGACGGAAAACAGCAACGTCGCCTGTGTGCAACCAGCCATCCCGAAACGTAGCTGCGCTCGCCTCGTCGTCCCCGAGATAGCCGTGTGCTTGATTCGGTGACGACAGAAGCAACTCGCCAGGTTCATCAAAAGCCTCCACCTCGCTGCCATCCTTGCGGAGGAGACGTGCCTGATACAACGGCAGCAATACTCCGACTGACCCTTGGACATGCTCGTGCGGGCTACTCATGGAGATGGCCACTGAGCTTTCAGTCATGCCTGGGAACAAATTCTCGGTCAGCGCTTTGTTTGTCCGATGGATAAGCGAGAGAGCCTGGATTACCGTAGCCAATGATTATATACCAGTTGGGCTGTGCCACCTTCACTTTGGCGTAAAGATCAGGGCTCAGGATAGTAGAGCCCACATAGATTTTGTCAACCGACGACAGGTCGAAGACCTTGAAGAGGAATGGGTTGCTGACGAGAGCGGCAAGAATCGATGGTACCTAGCAGAAGAGATGGTATGAACACAAGTTGAACTACTGATCACAAGTCTTTTTTCGGGGCATGAAACGTACCAAATAGAGCCTGTTGATGCGGTGGGTCTGAATGGACGTCAGGGCCGCCTTCATGTCGAAATTCGGGTGCAAGATGAGTCGGTCCCGCAGGTAGATAGAGCTATGTATCGAAACGATGCCTTGGACGTGACTCAAGGGCGTGATGCCCAGCACTACTTCAAAATCCCGATGACGCGTCATGTTCTCTAGTGTCATCATCTGCAGGATATTAGTGATAATGCCGCGGTGGGTCAAACGCGCTAGCTTCTATAGATATCAAATCCTTGAGGTCAGCCAAAGCATCTTTCAGAGAGGGCGGCTTGATTCTTATTACCTGAGCTCCAGAAGTGCCACTGGTTGCGCAAAGATAGGCAACACGAGATTGCGCCTCAGTGGGGGACCAATTGAGCGCCGGCAGAGGGCCTAGAGCTTTCCCAAGGTCCAGCAACTCATCGATAGTTTTAGGATTACCATTGCCATTGCCATTGTTTTCGGCGCTAGTGGAATAGATGCCAGTGGGCACTGGCTCGGTCAGATATACTCGCAGATCAGCTTCGCCAACAGCGGCCGCGACAGCACGGCCAGACTCGATCAGCGCTGGAGACAAGATCAAGATATTACAATGACTATGCTTCATATGTTTCGCGTTCTCCGCGGGCGAAGTGCTGGCGTGTAGAAGGAGACAGGTGCCTCTAAGGCGATGCGTCGCCCAGCAGTAGGTCAAATAATCTACCGTATTTTCGGACAAGACTGCAATTAGTTTTCCGCCTCGCGCTGGTTCATTGGGAGACCATTGTAAGTCGTGGGCAAGGCCGGTAGCCAACGCTTCAACGTCCTCGGCGAGCTGCCGATTGGTCTTCGTCTTCTGCGTGATAGCAGAAACGAGAGTTATGGGTTCGTCAACTGCTGGCTCCGAAGCGGTGCTAGGCAGGCCGCGAAGTGCAAAATCCCCCACTGTGCCCGCCGTAGACAGGTCTTCTGTGATGGCGGGTAGCCATGAAGGTGGATGGAAGATCATTGTGGTCGCTCAAGCGTTGGAAGCTGTTGTCAATAATAGATGTTAAGTTGTTTTACTCCGAGTGCGACACGCGAGTGTAGATGAGAATCTAGAAGCCGAATCCGGAGCATCATCACTCTAGACCTGGGAAACCAAACACTGAAAGATTAATAAGTTAAGACGACATTTGATCGTACGCCTGCCACTGTAAACGCCGTGCCCTCCACCTTCCTATCCAATTATGGTGAGAGTTCAAGGATCCTTCAATCCTCTATGCCATTTCATGCGGGAGAGTGGCGCCACCGTTGAAACTCTTCCGGGCGACCCTCGGCCCAAGACTTGACAACTCAACTGAAGTTCATAACCACGTTTCGCATCTCACTTGAAGTCCATCACGGGCTAACATCTGTCAAGATGCTCCGTGAAGCCTCACTAGTCGGTCTCGCTGCGGTTGTCATCCTCGTCTACGGCATCGATTTCCTCTTCAGCCATTTTGACGACCCGCGAGAGCCTCGCCGAGTAACCCCAAAGGTACCTGTCATTGGCCACTTTTTGGGGCTCTTGCGCTACGGATGGGATTACTATAGCCTTACAAGGTGAGACTCGAGTCTCTGGAGATAGAATTACATGCAGACACTCATATCAAGACCACTAGTCGGAATACCGATGCAGAGATCTACACCATCGGCATCTTGAACTTTAAGGTGTACGTTACCCAGGCTACGCGGCTCACACACATGACCCAAAGAACAAAGACCTTGTCGTTCGACCCCTTTCTTCAACTTGCTAGCAAAGTCCATGGGGATATTAGTGACGAGGCGTATGCCGTCTTTGGCGGAGACCTACTCGAGAAGTTAAACCTTCGCACCAAAGAGGCGCTTACTCCAGGTTCTCACCTAGATGCGCAGAACCTTCGGATGGGAGACCAATCGCTTACTGAAGTTACGGAGATGTTGAAGCAGGGTGAACTTGAACTGTTCAGATGGGCAAAGCACGCCATTGTGCAGGCTACTGCCGCTGGCTTGTATGGTGTCCAGCATCCGTTCAAGGATCCCAAAGTTGCAGATGCTATGTGGTAAGTCATAATAACCCCCTAAGAGCTGAAAAGAATAATTCAGAACCTTTGCGGGCGAACTGGCCCAAAACATTCCGAATTATTCCTTTCACTTCTTGCCCCCCCCTCAAGTTGTGATACATAACAAACTGATAGAGTAAAAGGATCTGGATAGAGTATAGACCCGCCCATATGATGGGGATGGATCCCCTGCGTAAGGGCTACAAAGCTCGTGATAAGGTATTCGAAGCTTTCCGAAACTACTGCCAAAGTATACCCGACGATGCGTCCTTCATCATACGAGAGCGCCAGAAGGTCCTTCGCGAGGGCGGTTTCAATGAAGAGGATGCCTATAAGATACAGTCTACTCTCAGCGATGCTGCCTATCCTAACACTGTTCCAACGCTGTTTTGGACTATCTATGAGATCTACTCCCGCCCTGAGCTCTTAAAGGCCATCCGTCAAGAGATATTTAGCAAAGCAGTTGGGAAGTCTAACGATGGCTTTACTCTAGACGTTGCTGCTCTTCAGACTGAGTGCTACATCTTGCTTTCCGCTTATCAGGAGACTCAGCGCACAAGGCATGCGCAAGTCGCCTTCCGAGGGGTCGTGGAAGATACACTTCTAGACGGGCAGTACCTGCTAAAGAAGGGTAACTATCTCCATATGCCCGCCAAGCCCATCCATATGAGCCCCGAATTTTGGGGTCACCAGGCTAGCGTCTTTGACCCCCACCGGTTCGTACCGGCGAGGGCTGGAGAGAAGACAAAGATCTTGCCGAGCAGCTTCCGGGCCTGGGGCGTGCCGCCTCACATGTGCCCTGCCCGCCAGTTTGCCTCGACGGAGATCTTGATTATTACGGCCTTGTTGGCTTTGAGGACCGATTTAACACCAGCGAATGGTAAAGGATGGGAGCGGGAGCCTGCCGTGAAGTCGATGGAGATATCGACGTTACCACGCCCTAAGAAAGATGTACGTCTTAAGGTCACTGCGCGGGAGGAGGGACTGGGAAGCTGGACGCTTACAATAGGGAAGAGCAAGACGAGGGTGTCTCTGGCGTCGGGATGAGGAAAGAGCGTACTGGTTAGCTAAGTCGGACAGGAATCTAGACTAATCGAATGGTAGTTGGTTCTTTCTATCTTTTGTGCGCCGTAATGTTATAAGCTTCATCTGCCTGCCGAACTCGTATCGAGAATCTTCAAGCTGGGCACAGCACGCGTACGGCTGCTGTCTTATATGGCCGGGAGATGAACGAGGCGAGCGGCTTCATGGCGCTCTGTTGGCTTCAGCGTCGTTAAGTGAGCGAGGAGTGACAACAGTTCCTAGGATTCGCCTCGAGGAATGTTAGCACAAGGCGACTCCCTCGGAGGACGAGTCCCGGGCGATATACGCCCCTGTATGTTGACTCAACCAGAGTCATACTGGCACTAAGCTGTTCATGCTCTTGGTCACACAAGCTTTGTTTCTTCTTCTTTTAAGTAAGCAAAACTGTGAGACAATCTGGCTATAAATACTCAATCTGCGGTCCATTCAATGTGACTTTCGAAATTCAGACTGCCAAGGTATGCATTCCAGAAGAGAGATAGCATCGCCACCATCATCGAAAGCGGAACGGATGGGTCCTGCAACTCAGTACTAAGTCCTAAGGTGATTACCCAGGCCATAAGGAAAATCACCATTGACAATGCGCAAATAAAATTGCAGAACAGCACCCATCTGAAACAGATATGCTCATGCGTATAAAATTTCAGAAGAACTCTCTTCTTCTGACTCCCTTCTCTTCGAGCTCGATCTTCTTCTTTGGGAAAAATTGCAAGACCTCATGCGAGTGAAGACTCAGCCTTCTACGCTTGTGGTATCAATGCAAAAATGTTCATCTCTGATGACATGCGTAAAAGCGCTTCTTAAACTCATGCTCGCTGACAGGTGGGACATTGTACATCGGTTTTGACTAATACTCATAGTTGATATTTACAGCCTTCGAGAAGGCATTCTTTAGCTTGGAAGCGAACGCGTAATCTTCAAACTCCTCGCACTGAAGTCAGAACATCGTTAGTTAGTCTTCATGTCGTTGACGAAGAGACTAGGCATCTGCAACATCTGAAAGATATCTACTTGTCACATAGAAGTCACAGTGAGAAAATCATCAAACACTGAACCAAATGCGAAGAAGCTCTCGAAGGTAAAAATGTTATTTCGAGCCGAAAAAAGAACATGGCAACTAAGATTCTCAACGCAGACATGTGCGAGTCTATGATCTGTGCTTTCACGAAAAAGTTATGATGAAAAATGAGCATCTTTCATGTGTCTTCATCGACAAAATCGTGAGAGGGAAAAAGTCGGTATTAGTTGGTTTTTGCCGACTTTTCCTGAGTTAGCTGTTAATCTCATGTGTCAGCTAACGGTCGAAATTAGCTGACTCTCTCAGTTATTAGCTGACTATTAGCTGATTTTTAGCTGGTTTAGCTGTGCACTCAGCTAATATCGATATTATCTCTTTTGTTGACTTCTTCAACATTTGCGCATTTTGCTTATCAACAATCAAATATTGAATTAATGACTAGATAGTTATTGCGTTCGTATAATAGATTAATTAATAATTAATTTGACTATCTAAATAATAGCTATTTACACAGTTTAATATATGCACTGGAAAAGTCAATGAGAAAGTCAATGAGAAAGTTAATGAGAAAGTTAATGAATAAACTAATGAGGTAGAGAGTCATGTAGAATGTTCGATCATCGACGTTTCGACGAAGAGCTTGAGTAGCTTGTAAGCTAGTGAGCAACAACATCTGAATCTTAATGCGCTTGAGACGCATATGCTAGCTACTAAAACAAACACTTTTCATAATTCAGCAATTAGCTGATTTAGCAACATAGATCAATCATCAGTCAGTCGTTAGCTGATTAGACCAGCTACAAGCTGATTCAACAGAGTAGAACTCGTATCAAGCTATCGTGCGTTCATGATTCTGCGCGATGTTTATCTTAATAAACTTCAATTTTACTTCACTCATTTCTCTCATCACAGTTATTCAATTATCGTACATCATGTCTATCAGTGATCGCGCAGAACTCGTCTTTCTACAACGTCTACAGTCTTATTTATCATCAGTTTCAATCACAGCAGTCGATCGTGCTCACAACGATCTCATGTACAATTATCAGTCTGCTCAGTTTCGAAATAGATTGAAACAGATTGATTACGCGTCTCTTCTTCTGCGATTGAAGATTTCGACTTTGATTGATCAGAATGCAAAGATCTTTGAGCAGAAAATTGATGAGATTGCAAAACAATTGATGATGAATATATATGATAATTCGATTCGAACATTCGATACTGAAAAGAAATGACATTTCATCAAAATCATCATCTACGCGAAACTCGTCATCAAATTTATTCTTCGCTTGAAAAATTGAATCGAAGCTTTCATTCACTTGAAACATTCTTCTTCAATGACAGAAAAGACATTGATAGAAGAAAAGAATGCTAGTGTACATAGAAAGAGAACACTATCTCGAAAATTTACAGCTTTCTTCAACAAGTCGTGAACTTCTACTGACAGATGTCGTGTGTAATGTGTCAAATGCATTGAAGAATGCATAGAGTAAGTAGAAATTTCATTCAACGAACGAGCAAACACTATGATTAATAGATTAATTAATTTTAGATTTTCTCATCATCTGAACTATGTAAGTTCTTGTATGTGACTAGCTGTTACACAATCAATCTCATTGTTTACAGATCTTTACAGTGAAATTTCAGTCGCTTGTTCATTCTCAATACTCTGTCATCATAGTCATGACTAAACGCTATCGACTGAAATGTTTTGATCATTCATATATGCTTCATTCAACGTGACTATATGCTTTTCATTCATTTTCTTCGATTTATCTCAATCTACTTTAATTTATCTCAATTTATTCTAATTTATCTCAACTTATGCAATGTCAAACTTTCTTCATTATTGAGTGAATTTCGTCTTTTCTCGTCTGTTTAAGCTCGCAAGCTCGTTCATCTTTTGAACTTTCTTTTTCAGAAAACTCTCTTCGTATAAGATGTTGAATGTATCTCAATTGATGTAATTATTCATGTAAAAGAACTTCTTACTTTCAGTTGATATCAGATGTGCACTTCGTAGTATAGTACTCATATTGTAAAATCGTTGACACTCAAGATATCAAGACTTCTTGACAGTATTCTTCAATCATTGCTCAACTTCTATCATATCATGTAGAGCTTTGAATACTTCGTTGTTTTTGAGCTTTAGCAATTTTATTAAAGCTCTCGAGTATTGCACAGATTTTTCATTGTCATCTTGACGAAGTAAATCACAAACAGTGATTATAATTTGCAACTGTCTCATTAATCTATCATTCAAAGCTTCGACTATGTCAGAATTTTCTTAATCATTCTCAGCATACTTTTGAACATAAACATAGTCACATCTTCAATTCAACATTTGTTTCTGTCATGCAAAAGCACATTGAATTCACTTCAATGTAAGCTTTTCAGAGTTTGTCAAGTCTTTATCTTTGCATCTTCAGCATTTAATCGATGCATGAACAGAAACGAAGTAATCATTTATTCAGAAGAAGTCGATTTCTTTTTGATTCATTTGATACTTGTTTGACTTTATTTCTGATTTCTTGCGTCGAGATTCTCTTATAAAAATCGACAATTCGTTTAAGAAACTTTCAATATGTGTCATCTTCGCTATTTCAGAAGCGATGCGTCAGAATCGAGAATTACTAAATTAGTTTCATCATCGATTCAAATTCATTTCTGACAAACTTCATTCAAACTGCGTTAAATCAAGACTTCTAGAAGACTTTGTAATCATGACTTTCATTCTCTCATCAATCTCTGATCTGAATATGATTAAATCATGAAGAATGATATCTTTCATTGTTAACATATTGATTCATTAAGTATTGTGATGCAGTATCTGCATTTGAAAGTTCTTTTGCTTGTTTGTAAGATCATAATAATCTTTGATCAGAAATTTATGTGCAATCTTCATGTAAAATGTGTCAAAATTATCTGCATCTTCGTATTTTCAAATAAAATTCATATAATGAGAGATCACATGAAACTTGAGATAGTTAAAGTTTTCATCATGTCAAAACTGCTCAAATACTTCTTTTAAGACGTTAATTCTGTATATTACGTTGTTCATGTAACGCAGAGACTCGTCATCATGCAATCAATATTGAGTCATCATCACGAAGTTCATAAGAGTTCAAGCACAGTACAGCGCATCTGATGCTTTTCTAATCAATAGTGAAGTGACAATCGCAATAAGCTGATGCACTATTGTCTTTTGTTCGACGTTGATTCATTGCTTCATGAATAGAAAGTCGTGAAAACGTCTTAGCTCTGAATATGAAAGAACTACTCGAAATCTTTGATTCAATTGCATGTCATGTGTTGTGTTTGTGATTATCTGTGAATCACGCTTTCTTTTGAGACTGATCGTCGATGTAATATTCTTAATGATTGTCTCAAGTCATTGAATTAGATACATCACTGTGCTCTTCAATAACTGATGCAAGATGTCAATCATCATGATGACGTGAATATTGACAAGTTCATGTTTTCAGACAAAGTTTCACACTGAGTGTACTCACTTAACATCACGCTTGATATCTGCTTTAAAGCGTGAATTCTTTTCTTGACGTTTGATTTGAGTCAGTGTACTCTCATGTGTTCAAGCTTCTCAGATTGTCTGCAGATTATTGCGTTGATTCAATGAAATGTGATATATAGTGCATTGCTCTTCATTTTTGATTCTTGTAATAGTGATCTGCTTCTCATAGTTGATTATAAATTCGACGATGATAGAAAAACACTGTCGAGTATAATTATTCACACAGCGAACGTGAAACTCTCTTCTAGTTAATTTCTCATGTGCTAAAGAACGAGAACGTTAGCAAGAAAAACTCTTCATTTGATCAAACAGTTTAAACTCACGTTTTAATATTATCTTCAATGAGCGATGATATAACTCGCGTTTCAGATCTTCATTCACATGTTTAGTTGAAGAAATAAACTTTAATAGTATAACATTAAATCTATTTTGCTTTCATTGAGTTGCTTGATTCAGATTATCAACAATAATATATACAGATCATGCAAATTTATTTTCATGATGTTGAGTTAACATGATTTTGTCTGTAGTTAACAGTACTGAAACTATAATGTCATTTTCAGAAATCAGTGCTTACATATCTCATCATCAGATATCGATGTGCATTTTCATGTACATTCGATTTTCACTGACGTTGTATACTTTGATTGATGCATATTTCAGATTATTCGCAAACGAACGATGTCTCAAGAGAAATTTCAAGATGTTTATCATGTTTCTGTACTGAATCTTGAATATATTTGTTTCGATCTCTGAGTTCATCGATGAGATTTTCAAAGATGTTTCAAATCAACTATCATCAGATATTTTGTGAAATATATTGTGTAGAATGCTTCTAAATTGATCTGCATTCTTGAAGATACAATCAATATGATGAGTTTTCTGAAACGAGATCTTGAAGTATTGATTAATATCTTCGCTACTGACTTTTGCATTCAGAAATCACTGTGCAAGAGAAAAATCTTTCTCATTCAAAAAGAGAAGTTACTCTGATTGAAAACTATCATCTAAAGATGATCGTGAATCTTGCTTGAGTTTACTGTAGTTTGAAATGATTCTTATGAATCTGATATATTGTTTTAGCGATTCATCGACGCTTCATTTCTTTGTATCATTCGTCTCATCATAATTGTTTACTTTGATGAATGAGAAAGTACATGATGAATTGATAAATCTTTTGAGATCAAGTGATATTCATGCAATTGAATTTCAAAAATGCTTCTGATCATCTGAAGCTTCTACGTTTTCTTCTGTACTTTGCTCGAAGTCAGAGACGTCAATATCGTTCATCGTGATTGTTTCATGTCATAAATCAGTCTGAGAGTATTTGCATGTGTCTGTATACTTATTGATTGCTGAGTTCTCTTTTCTTAAATATTTCTTGAAGAACTGCACGTCATTTTGCAACGTTGAGCAGTGATTAAAGTGATATATCAGATTTCGTGTGATTCTCAATATCATTTCACATGCATGACAGTTTCGCTTCATGCTTGAAGCTGATTTCGATGAAGTAGATTGTAGTGAGAGAAACAACAAAGAATATTGATTGATGCATTTGATAAATTGTATCGTGTTGTCGTTATTTCTAATCAGAATTTCTGTCGATACAAGTACGTTGAACTACGAAATGTCAGAATAGCATGCAATACAAAGAATAGAATAATCAGAAATTAATGAGATCTGATATAGCAGTAGAAGTAATAACTTTTGTTTTACTTTTGATCAAGCAATTTGTTCTTTTTTACTCGAAGCTTTCTGATGAAAGCAAATTTTTCTGAATTACAGCGAGTTTAAGATAAATTATTGTAAATTTGAAATGCTTTGCACATCTCAATATTTACATTGAAATTTGTGAGTTGAAAGCAAATTTTTCTAGATTATCATTGATTTGAGGTAAATTATCGTAAATTTGAAATGCTTTGCACATTTCAATATTTACTTCAAAATTTGTGAGTTGAAAGCAAATTTTTCTAGATTATCATCGATTTGAGATAAATTATCGTAAATTTGAAATGCTTTGCACATTTCAATATTTATCTTGAAATTTGTGAGTTGAAAGCAAATTTCTCTAGATTATCATCGATTTGAGATAAATTATCGTAAATTTGAAATGCTTTGCACATTTCAATATTTATCTTGAAATTTGTGAGTTGAAAGCAAATTTCTCTAGATTATAATCGATTTGAGATAAATTATCGTAAATTTGAAATGCTTTCACAAAATGCTCAATCAGCTAGTATGTCATAGTCATAGTCTCTGCGCTTTGATAATTCTGTAGAATATTAGAAATCATTTTATATAGAGAGAATCTAACGTGCAGTACTCTCCAAATTGATGAGAAGATGAATATAAATAATTTGTTGTCAAAGTGTGTTGTGAGCAAATTTGCTTTCGCTTAGCATAATTTGCAATATGAGAACGAAAGTTGATCTTTGCTTCATCTCTAACTTATCAATTCACAACTCTTTGTTCTTCTGATACTCATTGTCACGATAAGCACTCTCACTCTATCTGTTGCAAAGCTCAGTGTGTACATCATCTGTCATCAGCGTGTAGTGAAATCTGTAAGTGATTCAAAATAAAGAAAATGTCACATGTACTCTTATCTCACTTCTTCACATCATGACAGTAATCATCTCACATTCTATCATATGACTTTTAGAAATTCTCAGAACTGACAACAATGTTTGCATATCTGCTAGTCTTTCAATATGTCATGAAGACTCAAGTCAATTTCAGATACGCTTGCAGACTTCAACTATGATGAGATTTTGTCAAATTGAATCAAGATGATGATCACTCAAGATCTTGTCATTGATGATGACAAGTATGATGCATTGAAGATACACATTAAACAAATGTTGAGAAACACAAGATTACTTGAAACATCACTTGATAATAAAATTGAGAAAGAGACAGTCAGAAAGATTATGATCATCATAGATGATGAACTCTTGCACTTTCTGATAGAAAATTATCAAGTAACATGAAAAGATGCATGTCTTATAAAGTGAGTGAGACAAATAAACAGTAAGAAGAGAGATAGAGCAATGAGTGTAAAGACAGAGAAATCTGCTCATCTGATTAAGCAAGCACAATTCAGCTCAATCTCATCATTCATCTTATCGACGATGATTGACTTTGATCACATGATCTTGACTTCGAATGATATGATGAATAATAAGATGATTCATCATTCACAGCTTTTCATAGCGAATGAAAAGCAGAGCAATCTCACTTTGAAAAATGTCAATTTCAATAACTATCAAAGACAGCTTGTTAGCAAGACAATGTTCAACTTTGAAAAGAAGAAAATTATCTATGAAGTTGAAGACTTCAAAAAAGTTGAGATCAGAAATGCAGTCAACTTTCATGTTGCATTGATAAATATGACAAAGAAGAGAATATTCTACTACATCTTTCAAGTTCAAGCTATAGAAAAACATAAGAGAAGTGAACATGAGAATTTCATGCAGTGTTTGAACAGTGCAGTCGAGAGTACAGATAACTTCACTTCATTCAAGATCTCATCAGAAGATGAGAGTGAACAACTCATCACAAAGAAGCGAAAGCTTTACAGAGAAGTTCATCTCAATGTTTCGATAGTGACTTTCGAAGTTCTCAACATCGTCAAGACTGTCAATCTCAATGAGTCACTTTCTTTGACAACAGATTCTTTGACAACTAATGATGACTTGAACATGAGAGAAGTGATGAAATACAATCAAGAGCACATTGATCTATCTTTCGTCATCAACTTCATTGATATTACTCAGATGTAAATGCAAGTGCAAAGCAATCATGTAGTAAAACATGCTAACTTCATGATATAGATTCAAATATTTGCAGAAACAATAAGCATGCACTCAAATGAATGAGAATATATTTCTTAAAGTCTTGCAGTTTTGAAAACGCGATCTAAGCTGTACAGACATCGATGATAAGAAAATCAACAAAGATGCAGATGCAGATCGAAATGTGCAAGTAGAGAGTATGATATGAATTCTACTACTCGTACAAGCGTTGAAAATATATTGACAACTTCATGTTGAAAGAACGATTCAACATGAAAAGTTTCAATGCAATCAGATGAGAATGAGAAAGATAAGTTTTCTTCGCTTCTCGAAGCTACAGACAGAATAACATATTTACTTTTCTTCATTCACAGATCATTCAAGTCATAGAATTGATAGTGATGAAGCGTTGACTTCATCTTACTCATGCAAAAGTCAGTCTCTTTCATAAGAAGTTTAATGATAAACATCTGCTCATTGAATCTCAGAAATTTTTCCAGAATTTCAAGATGAAATGTTCATCAGACGAGTCATGATCAATGATCTATTTCTGCATGAAAAGCAGTTTCACAGCGATGTTAAAGTCAAATCTTGAATCAATTCTGATTCTGCTGTTTTCGATCTTGATATCGAATTAACAGAGCGAATTCGCAAAAACATTGACATCTGTGTCACGTCTTGACATCAAACTGTATGTGAATCATCGCTTTGAAAAGAACAAGCTTCTCTTAAAAGATCGCTTGCTGTTTCAAGATTGAAAGAAGATAGAAACAAATGAGAATGAGATTGACGTGACAGTGACAACTTTCATAGAAGAACAGAAACAACTTGTAGTATTGACTGAATCAAAGTCATACAAGACACATGTGAAGTGTATCATTGTCAATCAAAGAGATGTTTGAAATGAAATCAATAAAAGTAAAAGAAGAGTAACTCTGTATGATTTGCAAACATGCTGAGATCGAATACTAAGAGATGAATTTCACATGAAGAAGAGCAGAGATTCTAAGATCATAAGCATTTTACGAGCATTCAAACGTTGCATGCACATCGTACTGTGAATCTATTCAAGCACATCTTTTGAGATCTCATTAAATGATTTAAATCACTATGTGAAGATTCTGAAGTGTTCTGATGAATGAAAGAATGAACACATTCTAAAGTCAAGTGATTCAGAGAAAGTGCTGTTATGAGACAAATCGATGTTCAACGCATTAAAACATAAGCATGATGTACAGATGAACGATGAACTGCAGAAAATTGCAAGAAAATTTGATAAACTTCTCACTCTTTTTTTGATTCAACGTTTATTATCAATGAATTGATTCGATGCTCTCTGCATGAAGCTATCTTCTCATGAGATGCAAGATGTAAACTGTTCAATCATCAAGAAGTATAAAAAGATGCATGCGAAATTCGAGAGCAAGACTGCAAGAAGTGTAAAAGAAGAACTGCAAGTATGTGTTGATGACTGAGTATCAGACGACAAGAAGAAATCAATGTTTGTATTCTTTTTCTTCAACTTTGTTCAAATCTCATGACAGATAAAACTGTATGTTACATTCTCATATTTTGTTGAATTGAAGACAAAGCACGATTTGATGTTTATCTGAACTGAACTTGTTCATAATAAATGATTGACAGTCATCAATAACTGTTTCTACGATGATAATATCAAGAAACTGTACGAATCAAGCAGCAAGTTACAGCAAGTCATGAAGATATTGAACAAATCTATAGTCATTAAAGATGATCAGAGAAAGAGAATTCTGATAATGTTCTTCTCTTCAATCATAGCGAAGATCATCTGATTGATACATCTACTTGAATTCTCTCAATCATAATTTCTATGTTTTGCATCATGCATGATGTTTTCAACTCGTTGAATGTCAAGTATATCTGTTTCTTTACTAACAGCGAGTTAGTATCTTATCAAGATTCATGAAATAAACGTTGCATTCTTTCATAGCGATCTAAGTCTTGAAAATCAACAGAGCTTGATTGATAGTTTTCAAGACATGAAAGAAAATGATTCTAATCTCGATATTCTGATTGAAACTACTGAAGTTCTAGAAACAGATTACACTCTTCATCGTGCGTTTCAAGTGATATTGATGAAGCTCAACTATATGATTTGAATGAAACAACAGACTTTTTTTTGAATCAGTAGATATGATCAAATCGCGAAGAAGATGTGAGCATATTGATTTTATACTTTAAAATTCGATGTTGAGAGATTTATTAAAGATCATCAGATGTGACATCAGATCTTTCAAAATGATACATATGATGATAGTAGAGTGAAAGAAATGAGTGATGAGAAGATGAGAAAGAATAATCAGATAGTAAAGACTGTGTAAGAGACTTTAGTTTAGTGCTTTTGCTTCATAGTCTGTTAACTGTTATCAACGAGTCGTTGTTAATTATTTCAGTCAAAAGAAGTAATCGTTGACAGTAGAAGCATAAACATGATGACATAAGTAATAAGATGCTGTGTTTTGAAAATATTGAAAATGCAAGAAAAATAACATCATGTGTATATTTTCACTGTCGTAGAAATATAACAATTTATCATTTTTTACTCTGATTATTCAGATGATTTATCTTGTCAAATAATAATTTATCATTTCTTACTTTGTTTTTACATTAGCAATGTCTTTTCTAAATATTCTAGAAATCATTAGAATTAAACTCACGTAAGACTTACGACGCGACTGTAACACAACTAAAGCTACATCTCTTTGTATTCATCAAATTATTATCATCAAGTCTTTCAACTATCAACACAGCTTTCGTGATCACACTTTGTGATAATCATAAAATTCAAGTGTAATAGAAATCATTAGTCTGTCTTGAAATCGAAATAACAGCATCTCATTTCTGCGCATTCTTCGTTGCATAGACAACATTGCATCTGTATCACATTCGTGTTTCTTCTAAGTCTTTGATGCTCTTCAAGATTCATTGCGATTCTGTTACATAAGAAAAATCAACATGTTCAGTATGAGATCTTCAATGATCTTTTATAATGAATTGCAGCAACATAACTGAATCAGAAAGATGATGCAAAAAGACTTAATGATCAATGATGACAAATGAAGTGAGATTGTAATGACAATGAAGAAGAAGATGATATCTTTGAAGATATATGACATAAAACTTGATAGTGAGTTGACAAAGAAAAAGCTTCGAACGATGATTACAAAGATTATCATCATCTTCGACAAAGAGATTGAAAGCATATCACAGAATTGATTGAAAGCATATCACAGAATTGATTGCACAAGACATTGATGATCATGACTCAGTGACTGAACAACAACGAAAGACGAAGAGCACAACATCGAGAATGAATACATGAAAACATTCAGTGTCAAAGAAAGTTGCAAGAAAAGATTAAAGATGACAATGCTGATCAACTATCATTAATGTTGTGAAATGTTATAACATTGCTGACAATGAAGAAATCAGATAATCAAACATCATTGATGAGTTCTATTCACTTAACTATGAATAAAAGACAAGAAAAGATCAATCTGCTGAACATGCAATTTGAAGAGTACAAAAGATTATTGATTGAGAAGAAAATTTACAACATGATGAAGGATAGAATTCTTTACAACAGTGAAGATATGAGACGAATTGAGATTGAAAATGAGCGATGCTGATAGACTGCGCTGATAGAGATGACAGCAAAGAGCTGCTGTCGCTTTCAGTTCATTATCAATCAACTCTCTTCAGATCAGTAACTAGAAAATTGTAAAAACTATATTAATTCATTCATTGACTTTGAAAGTAGTAAAATCAATCTTCGCTACTTTAACATCTGAGAATACACTTGAATCATCAATCAAATGTTGCAAACTGTGATCATGAAAGATTTTGAAAAGAGATGCAATAACTAAATTGAGAAAGACTACACGCATGCAGAACTCAAGAATGAAAATTCAAGAAGAGTAAAAGAATAACTGAAAGTACGCGTTGATGCTCTGATTTCATTAACAACAAAGATTATGTCTGTGCTATACAAGCTCATGAAGAAGATTTCATGATCAATGAGCGAAAGTTTTATTACTTTTTGAATTAACAATATTTGCAACATTTCAGTTTTAAAGCAAAGTCTTTGATACATCGTCAGCGAAAACTTGCTCTCTAGCAACAAAGATTTCGCAAAGAAGAAGTGATTGACACTCATGAAAGAGATATTCGATCATCAAGAGATCTCTCAATAGACATTGCTCAGTCTTTGTCAAGATTTTCAGTGATGAGATTGTCATTTGCAACGTCTGCTCTACAGACTTTTCGTTCAAGCACGATTACTTCTTCAAATGAAGATCACGAGCAATTTCGTTGATGAAACGAGATTTCTATCAATGTTAAAGAGCTTAGATAAATTGATGCAATCATGAGTAGATCGATCTTCAATGCTTTAAAATGCAAGCAGAGTGTTAAGATGAACGATGATCTACAGAAAATTATCAAAAGATTTGATAAACTTCTCACTGTGCTTATGATTCAATGATTATCATTCATGAATTGATTCAACATGCTGTGTATGAAGCTATCTTCTCATGAAGTGCAATATGTGAACTGTCTCATTGTTGCAAAGTATAGAAAGATGCAAGCAGAACTCAAGAACAGAACTACAAGTGTGAAAGTGTATTTAATGATAAACTGAGAATCGAATTTGAATATTAATGATGATTTCAAGAATAGAAGTCTCTGTCACAAATGTCATGATTCTTCAGATGAATTCTGAGTAATCAGCTGTTTTCATGTTTACTGCAAAGAGTGTCTTAACACTCTCATCTATAAAGTCGTTAAGTGCGATGAAGAGCAAACTGCATGTTTAGATTGCAACAGCATTTACATTGAGTCTCAATCATGCAACGAGTTAAAAGAATTGCAAATGAATGTTGAAGACAGTGAAAGAACTTTCTCACGCACTCGCAAAGATTTTAAACAAAATCTCAAATGAATCAATTTCAACGACTCGATTCTTTCGTCTTTGAAAACAACAATGATGCAGATGCAAATTGAGCTGTGATTAATGAAGAAGTTGAACAAGAAGATCATCATCTTCACTCAGTTTCACATGCTGTAAACTCTCATCGTGTCATGAGTTTTTTGACTTGAGAACAAGCTAATTGCAAAACAGCATGAAAGTGCTGAATCATTTCTTTCAACAGCGTGACTGAGTCTTTGTCAATTATCACGACAAAATGAGTCAGAAAGCTCGCGATCACGTCATTATCACATTTCGTGATGATTCAATCACGAAAATCATGATCATCTTTCTCAAATGCAATAATGTCAAGCTCAATCTCATCATGATCTTGCATGTCATCTGCGTCGATCTGTGATGAAACAGCAGCGTGAAACAACAAGTTTTCTATCACATTTTTTACATCGATCAGTTCTTTGAAATTTTCATCATTCATCATGTCATCTAAAACAGCGTCAACAAGAAACTGATCTTACGCGTCATCTGCATCAATCTGTGATGAAACAGCAGCATGAAACAACAAGTCTTCTGTTACATCTTTTGCATCGATCAATTCTTCAAAATCTTCATCACTCGTCTCGTCATCAAGAACAGCATCAACGAGAAACTGCAAATGCTGCAAAACAGCAAGAATGAGATTATTGATAACATCATTAATGACATCAAGATGCTGAATCAGTTGAGCTTGATGAAGTTGATGCAACTGTTTGAGTCAATGAGCATTGAAGAGAATAAGAAGTCATTTATTCTGATGAATGAAAGTGAGAAGAATGAGAATGTTAATGAGAAAGCATCAACGATGAGAGATTGTGAGTTGAGAGTGAAAGAGATGTTGATTGTGATTTTATGAATCTAAGCTTTTTTTTTCTTCTTTTTTTCTTCTTTTGACACATCGTTTCTTTCACATCGCTATTCTCTTTTCGCTTTTCTTCTTTTCTCGCTCTCTAGTACTTCTTGATCAGCAACGAACACGTCGTTTGCACACTGCATGCACACACGCATGCATGCACTCAGCTTAGCTGATTCAACTTCATTCACATAGATGACATTATTCATCTTATTCTGTATTTTACTTGAATCGATGAAATTCTTCTTGAACATCTCAACAGTTTCTGTATGTGAAATGCAAAGAAACTTGAAGAATGAGAAGAATTCTTTTATTCAATTCTAATCATTTAACGATGCTTTTTCATCAGATCTTTGCAGACTATAGAGTTCTGAAACAGATGATTCTTAATGATCTGAGCTTCGTCAAGCATGATACGATGAAAATGAACTCAATGAAAGATATCATGATTCTTCTTGTACATTTTCGTTCATCATTCTCGTCTATGAAGTCATCAAGCATGACAAAAAGCAAACTGCATGTTTAAATCTAACTGCAACATCATGTACATTGAGTTTCGATCATGTGACGAGTGAGACTCACAGTTCTTCAGCAATAAAATGCACAGTTCGCGTTTTCAGTTTGCACATGCGAAGATAAATTATCATAAATTTCTTGAAATTTATTTTGAGTAATCAAAGTTCTTCAGCAATAAAATGTGCAGTTCACATTCTCAGTTTGCACATGCAAAGATAAATTTATCGTAAATCACTTGAAATTTATCTCTGATAATCAGAGTTCTTCAGCAATAATATTCGTAATTTGCATTCTCACTTTGCATAATGTGCGAAGATAATTTATCAAATTTCTTTTTAAATTTATCTTTGATAGTCAGCTTGAGCTCAGAGTTCTTCAGCAATAAGATTCGCAGTTCGCATTCTCAGTTTGCATGTGCAATGATAAATTATTGCAAATTTTCAAATCTATTTACACTTTTGAGTAAGTTATGAAAACATTATCACAATCTTGATGCAACGAAGTTAGAACATGAATCTGACAGAGTAAATGAACACTAAGATGTTAATTTATTTGTTTTCAGTCAATAATTGAACATAGTAGTGTCAACAACAACAGAGTTACACACTTTCAGAGATCGCATATCTTCAAGTACGTGTCGTGTCTTTTTCTTCTTCACTCTTTTTTTCTTTTATCTCAGAACTCAATTGCATTCATCAAATCATCATGTATCAATCATTATTTTGCATCATCTTCTAAGTGAACTGTCACGACAAGTAATAAGAACAAGAAGAACTTGAACACTGCGATTGATAATCAGATGCGTAGCATGTATTATGAATTATTGACATGCAGTTAACTGACTCAATAATCATGTTTAATTCATCTATCAACAAAGTGTTAAAAGAAGAGTTGAGAAAGTAAACAACAATCTCGACATATCATTGAAAGAATCTGAACTCAGATTTAAAAGACAAGAACGTGAGTTTCTTGACATGTTGAACAGCTTGAATGATGATTTATCATCTCAAAAACAGTGATCTGTCAAACGACTGCAAAAGAAAACAAAATCAATGTCAATATCATCATGTATATTCTCAGCTAATATGATCTCAACATAGTTCACTAGAATCATTCGATTTTTCAAGAACATCTTGTCAAAGAAAAAGATGCATCAGCGTAAACAGCATTTTCACTCGTCGTTATCAATCTCGTCATCTTTTCAGCTCAATGAGCGAATCTCAAAGTCTCAAAGATCAACAGAATTTTCATCAAGTTATTTCGCATTGAGTTCATGATACAACGCAGCACAGATTGATGATTCAGATAACAACTTTAGAAAAATTCTTTGAGCAGAATTCAGATGATGATTGAGAACAGTCTTTGCTGCAGCTCATGTCAATGTGTTTAGATACATAGAACTCATTCTACTGACAATGATTATGACGTGTCAAGTAGAGAAGAGCATAACGTCATGATCAGAGCTGCAATGAATTCTCTTAAGTAATCTCATGTGCAATCTCTGAAACAGAGATCGCGCACATCAATTAAAACACAGATCACGAACGAACTACTTTGTCGTGAAAAGATCAACAATAAACGAAGCTCAAAAGATAATGTGCAACTCAAATCTTGTCATATCATCAATAGATTGACAGACACAATTATATGATTTTATCAAACAATATTAAGTATAAATAATGTTTCAGATTTAAAATGTAGTGAAGAATCATTATGTCTTTTACAAGAAAGTCAATACATCAAACTATGTTGTCAGATTGTTAATTAATGATAATTTTATCAGCTCTGATATTGAAAAGATAAACATCTTCACAGACGTGATGCATTGACTGACATGTACTTAGTCTGAAGAATGTCGTTTTCTAGCCTTGATGATCGTGAAGATCACTGCTGTCTCATTTTTCAATCAAGAAGATCGTAGTCTTGATCAACTATCAAACACGAGAATCATGTTTGTTGAGCTGAAAGACGAAATCATGATACTCATAGCAATCGCGATTCAACATGTCATCAGTGAATAAACAAGTGATCAGAAGAAGATCGAGAAATGAAAAGAGACTGCAGTAGAGAGTATAACATTTCAACTGTCAATGTTCTCTTGTGCTTTATCTTTAAAATGATTGAACAATGATTGATTAACATGCAACAGTAACACATAAGTGAATGATCAAGAGCTGATGAAAGCAAATTGAGACTTGAAGAAATTTGATATTGAGCATGCTGCATGAATGCATCATAAGTCATGTTGAATATCATAAAAACAACGTATTCAACAGCATCTCTGCGACGTATAATTTCAATTGCAATCAGATAAATGATTTACTGACTATTAATGCATCTTGAAAAATTATCAGAGAATGTTCTTTCTCTTCTCTCACTGATTCAAAGTACTTGTTGATGTATTCTATGAATGAGATCTCTAGTCTCATAAGAAATCGAACATCGCAGCTCGAAAAGTCAAACAACACAGAAATCGCAGCAGAAAAGACAAAGAATACAACAAATCAATCAGAATCAATGAATAGCGATGAACATGAAACACTTCAAGAAATATTAAATGATGAACAGAATCAAGATCAGAAGAATAATTCAGATGTGAGCGTTTATTTTTCAGCTATAGAAATGAGCAATAACTAATGCAAGATAAATGTCTGAAGAACTCAAAGACACAATTGAAGTCGAATCTGATCAGATTTCGTTCGATGAAGTCAGAGATATATATCAATTATGAACATCAAAGATGAAAGATAGTCGAAAGATGAGCTACGCTTGATCATTCAACAACTTTCATAAGCAGCTGAAGATAAACACTAAGACTTTGTATTATCAAAGAGCAAATGAAAGTGAATGTGTACTAATGTTTGAAAACGAGTATCAGATTTTTCTGAAGAGAGTAGAGAAGAAATTGAACATCAATGTTGATATTCAACGAGAAAGTAAAAGTGATTATATAAAATTCAAGTGATAGTAGTAGAATATTTTGTATATAAACAATGAACATAATTGTAAGTTACTTTGATGCTTTTAATTCTATTGATTGTGAGTAACTTATACAACGTGCTTGCAAGAATGAAGAATTGTACAAGACATTATGAAATACACAAGCTTGTTTTCAAGAAACTAAAACTTTTGAGCAGTGCACAACATGATGTTTCAATGTGACAACGAGATAAATCTGAGTAAAATATCTCAATTTATCTATCATGAAATAATGACGTGATAAATATTTGTCAAGAAACATGCACAGATTACAAATTTCACATACTGATAATAATGAGTGCTGAATGTGAACCCTGATCAGATGATACACATTGCGCATTGTATTATTTGAACATAAAAAGCAAATGACTGTCATCAAGAGCTACAAGTGATTGTAGCTAGCTATTAGTTGTTGATGAGTGATTATTAAAGCTTGTGAGCTAGAAGCTCGACTAAACAGATATTTTTGACTGATGCTAGCTTGATGAGCTTGTAATCAGTTTTAGCTGATTTCGTCAAATGATCGATGATAAAGAGTCATGTAGAATGTTCAATAGAGAATTATGTAGAATGTTTGATAGAGAGTCATGTAGAATGTTCAATAGAAAGTCATGTAAAGTGTATGATAAAATCATATTTGATGCTCGATAGAAAACAAATTTGATTCTTGAATGTGAAGTAATTTGAAGCTTGATAGAAAGTCATGAAGAAAGTCATGAAGAAAGTTATGTAGAAAGTCATGTAGAAAGTCATGTAGAAAGCATTGTTTGAAGCACTGTTTGACTCATGTTATGCGTTCAATTGACGTGTATTTTGAAGCATGTAGAATGTTTGATAGAGTGTTTGATAAAAAGCTCAGTAGAAAGCTCAGTCGATAACTCAGTAGAAAAATCAGTAGAAAGCTCGATTGATAGCTCAGTAGAAAGATCAGTAGAAAGATCAGTAGAAAGCTTGATCAATAGTTCAGTAGAAAGATCAGTAGAAAGATCAGTAGAAAGTTCAGTCGATAGCTCAGTAGAAAGATCAGTAGAAAGCTTGATCGATAGCTCAGTAAAAAGCTCAGTAAAAAGTATTGTTTAAAGTACTGTTTGATGCATGTTATGCATTCGTTCAACGCGTATTTTGAAGCATGTAGAAAATTTGATAGAGTGTTTGATCGAAAGTTTGATATCAAGTCATGAAGAGTGCATTCTATTGAGTTAATTAGCATTATTTCGTACGAAAGAAAAAGTAGAAACTATGAAAGAAAGAAGTAAGAAGAAGTAAAAACTCTGAATCTTCTGAATTTTCTAGCGTCGATCTTTGACTGAAAGTGAAGATTACTAATCATGAAGATAACAGTACTGTTTTCAAGTCATGTAGAAAGCATTGTTTGAAGCACTGTTTGACTCATGTTATGCGTTCATAATTTGAAGCATGTAGAGCATTTGATAAAGCGTTTGATAGAAAATTTGATAGAGAATTCAATAGAAAATTCAATAAAGAATTTGATAGAAAATTTGAGTGAGCGAGTAGATGAGCGAGTAAATAAGCGAGTAAATGAGCGAGTAAATGAGCGAGTAGATAAGTGAGTAAATGAGCAAGTAAATGAGCGAGTAAATGAGTGAGTAAATGAGCGAGTAGATGAGCGAGTAAATGAGCGAGTAAATGAGCGAGTAGATAAGTGAGTAAATGAGCAAGTAAATGAGCGAGTAAATGAGTGAGTAAATGAGCGAGTAAATGAGCAAGTAGATGAGCGAGTAGAGTGATAAGCATGTAGAATGATGAATAGAATGATGAGCATGTAAATAAATGAGCATGTAGATAAATATTTTAACTGAATTAGCTGAATTAACTGAGTTAGTCAAATTTAGCTGAAATTTAACTGATTAGTCAATTGTTAACTGATTATTAATTGAATTAAGTTGACTTTTTCAAATTCTGTCATCGAGTAAAAAGTTAACTGTTGAACATTTTATCAATGTTGACTTGTCAAGATTGAGCGAGCATAGATCACATTTTAATATACAAGAACATAAAAGCAGATAAACATGTAAATATATTGACTGAACTATTTAGTAAATAAAACATATGAATGAAGAAAGAAGTAAAAGAAAGAATAAATATCTTTAGCATTAAGTTAACTTCAATTGAAGTGAAAATAACTAATCATCAAGATATATATATATACATATATTGTTAAAAGATAAAATACAAATGTGATATAAAAAGTTGTAAAAGCAACAAAGAAAGTAAATAATGAACATATGCAATAATCATACTAGTAGAAAGATACTGTAAAACATATATGTATAAATAATCTTTATTTACAAGTTAAAAAGACATTTATATGTACATTCAAAAAATGCTTTCAACTCTTTAATTATTGACTCAGACTTTAATTTTTATCTTTTACTAACTGCTTATAAAAATATTATGAACAATCTTATAATATTCATCTTTCATTTAATTCATGATTATTTCTTCATTATTATAAATTGTAGATTGTAATTCATATGCTTTTGTGACATTGATTTAAATTCAATTCATGAGAAAAACTATGCTATGTATATCAAATGAACAAAATTCTCTGAGAAAGAAAACCACTACCTCTTATTCCCGACCGTTATATGGGCATATGACGCTCCCAACCCCCCCGGCGGCGATCCGCCTTGGCGCGGCGATCCGTCATATGCCCCCCGGTCAATCCGTCATATAGGTCGAACTTCTACTAGACGCCCTCGAGCTCGGTACT
>JAABUO010000746.1_pt1 | contig 52933 bp, 45 predicted proteins | sample 5559291 | NCBI WGS metagenome assembly JAABUO01 (sample SAMN10711878, study PRJNA513372) | rock metagenome | isolation source: Antarctica rocks | place: Antarctica: Victoria Land, Finger Mt sud | reverse complement strand
TCGGGCCTAGCGCAGCCTCTGAACATTACATAAATAGAAGCTTTTGTACCAACCTTCTTCTGTATTCTTAATATTCAGTTATAGCTACCTCTAAAGATCAAGCACTATCAACCCTGACCTCCATTGATTGTATCATCTAGGCACGGTCCTGACAAGAACTCGCTAGCGTTCACTGTGAATTGATTAAGGCTTCAGTCTTGTTCAGCCTTGATACGCTCGTAACAGATAATGACATCATTATCATCATTTATGTAAACGATCTGCTTATTCTAGAATCAAATATATTCAATATTCAAGCTTTGAAGCTGCAATTTACAGAATGCTTTCAAATGAAAGATCTTGACTCAATCAAGTGATATCTAGAAATGCACATAACTTGTAATAAAGCTGAATGAACTCTTTAAATCAATCAAAGCATTTATATCAAGCGAGTCATCAAGCTTCTGAGCATGAGCAATTGCAGCTCAACTAAAACATCGATGCATCACAGATGTCAGCTCAAGAAAAACGTTTATTGAAAGTCAAAGAATCTGTCAACCATGATCAAACATAGTTTATGCAGTGAGCAAATGCAGCAGATATTCGACGAATTCTACTCTCGATCATGATCTAGCTGTCAAACAAATCATTCAATATCTAGTCGATACTGCTGAGCTGAAGCTTCGATATGAATCTTTCAAAGTGAAGAGAGTTGAGAAAGCTGAATTCTTTGAATATATCGATTCAGCTCATGCAAATTGCTTGAATTCTTGAAGATTCATCTTCAACTATATGTTTTTTCTATGAAATGAATCAATTAGCTGAAGCTTCAAACATCAGCAATGCATTAGCACGTCATCTGCTGAAGTTGAATACGTTAACGAATGTAATGCAGTCAAAGAATTGATCTTTCTGATTCAAGCATTGAAAGAGCGACTATAAAAATGAGTAGCAATTTCGTCAATCATCTTCGAGCTAAGCACATTGATACGTCGTATCACTATGTTCGAAATAAGGTAGAAGAGAAAGCATTCAGATTGAAATACATACTCATCGATCAAATAATGATCGACGGTCTAATCAAACCTCTGAACTCAGGCAAATTCCTAAGGTTCAGATCAGTTATGAAACTAGCTTCAAGGAATGAGACTATCCCGTCGAGCATGGCGCCGGCGAGTAAAAGAGCACGATATACATAGAAGGTCTGAATAGCTTCACATGAAGCTTCAATTCCTAAGAGGGAGTGTTGGAAACGAGGTACGTATGCACATACGTATGAACATACGTATGCTCATACGTATACCTCGGCGGTTAGTTATTTCCGCTCCGGCCGAAGCGGCTTGGCGCTAGGGGTATTTATCCGTCCTCCCACTTCTTCCTTCATCTATATGCTCTACCATATATGCTATACCTACTAGATAGCCAATATACCTACATGCACATATTCGCTCTGACCCTCATATACCAATATGATATACAATACCCAATTCTCCAAATATATCAAACAATACCGGCAGGTTTTGCTGAATTCTTACGGTATGGCAAGGATGTGCTAGGAGAACATATTCACTTATGGTGATACATTTCGTGAGATAACAAGGGCCATGAGTGCCCATGAGCACGTGATAGATCAGTCCTTCATACCAAATTCAGACAGGCTTATAGCAAGATAGAACTTGTGGTTCGCTGCGCGCGTAAGCAGATACTGAACTCGTAGATCCTTGCGATTATGTGTTTCAACTATAGCTCTCCTTGGATTGTAGATGACGAGAGGCTACTACTACGGAATCATATCGAAGAACACTCGTGATCGTTGCATACCCGTGGCCTTCCAATGGTCATTTTCCATAACTCTGACATCGAAACCTAAGCCCTCGCTTAAGTTTCTTAGCGCAGATCATCCCCCACCAACAATCGCGAACTCCTACTAGACCACCTTATCGTCAAACCCCAAATCCCTCTTGAACGCCTCAACCTCTACACCACATACTACAACACCTCAATTATGGCTGACGCTCCTAGAGGAGGAGCAGCAGGAGCTCGCGGCGGTGGTTTCGGCTCCCGAGGTGACCGAGGCGGAGACCGTGGACGAGGGCGCGGCGGCCGCCGAGGACCTCGACGAGGTGCCAACAAGAACGAAGAGAAGGAATGGCAGCCAGTGACTAAACTGGGCCGACTGGTCAAGGCCGGCAAGATTAAGAGTATGGAGGAGATATATTTGCATAGCTTGCCGATCAAGGAGTACCAGATTGTGGATTGGTTTTTGCCCAAGTTGAAGGATGAGGTTATGAAGGTATGCCTGGGCCATCAGTACCTGCATATGTCTAGATAGGATGACTCTTAGCTTGGAAATGTGCAATGGCTTACATTCCCTTCCTCCAAATAGATTAAACCCGTTCAAAAACAGACCCGCGCCGGTCAACGTACCCGTTTCAAGGCCATTGTCGTCATTGGCGACTCCGAAGGCCACGTCGGGCTCGGAATCAAGACCTCGAAAGAAGTAGCCACCGCCATCCGTGCCGCCATCATCATTGCCAAGCTCAGCGTACTTCCCATCCGCCGTGGATACTGGGGTACTTCGCTCGGTGACCCGCATTCTTTGCCAACAAAGGAGAGTGGAAAGTGTGGTTCCGTTACTGTTCGAGTACGTCTTCTCCCTCACTCACCTATATCATCCCCGTACAGAGCTAACAAACACGCTTCCAGCTCATCCCCGCCCCCCGCGGCACCGGTCTCGTGGCCTCCCCCGCCGTAAAACGTCTCCTCCAACTCGCCGGCGTCCAAGACGTCTACACCTCGTCAGCCGGCAGCACCAAAACCCTTGAGAATACGCTGAAAGCGACGTTTGTGGCCGTCGGCAATACGTATGGGTTCTTGACACCGAATCTTTGGAAGGATAACAAGTTGAACCGGAGTCCGCTCGAGGAGTTTGGGGATGTGTTGAGGGAGGGGAAGAGGTATTAGGGGGTGTTTTGTGCTATCGCGGGGTGAAAATGGGTTTAGTAGTGGACTGTGGTGGTGTGAGGTAGAGCAATTGATGTGGCTTTGTCTTTCACGTCCTATCTCTCGTCCAGGTTGCAGCGCTCTTTTAGTCTTTTCCCACAGCTGCTAAAACTTCTCGACTAACCTCCCACCGCTCCAGGAAACGCACAGCTTACGCCACATCTTACCAAGTCAATAGAGAAGACCCACGGCACGACTTCTCGACCAACTCCAAAGCAACCCACCACAATCACCGCCACCCACATCACCACCCCCAAAACATTAATCACTCACCCCGTACAAATCTCCCCCATCCCCATCCCCATCCCCATCCCCATCCCCATCCCCATCCCCATCCTCATCCCCATCCCCCACCGCACTACTCTCCACCTCCTCTTCCCTCCATCCCACCCCTCCACTCCCCACCTCACGCTCAACAGGCCGACGGAACCCATCACTTCCAACCACCAGTTTCGGGCGCGGTGGGGGAGCGCGTGTCGAGGTGCCAACTTCGATGCTGGGGGCGTGGGGGTCCGGGCGCGGGACTAATCTGGGCGCCTTGGAACGCGAGGGACGCGGTTCAGCGAGGGGGAGGAGGGGGGAGGAGGTCGGGTTTGGGGGGGGTTTGGCTGTGCGGTGTTAGTATGTACGACTGCGGGTGTTGGAGGGGGGGGAAGGGGTACCTGGATGGGAAGTGGAAGGTTTGGGGAGGGTGAACCGGATGGCGGGGATGTTGAGGGCGAGGGAGGAAGGGGGTGTGGGTGCGGGGGCGGGGGCGGGGTCGTTAGGAGAGCCTGTGGGAGACGTGGTTAGTGGAATCATCCATAACAGGGCTGGTCCAATGCCAGAAAACCCCCAGAGCCAAAATTCAAAATTCAAAATTCCAAAAAACCAACCCACCAGCAACCAAATCCCTCTCGACCCTGCCCCCTACCACCCCCCCCAGAAACCCCGTCTCCGCAAACGGAAACCCTTCCCCGCCGGGCCATTGCCTCTCCTTTGCGTCCGGCGCGTTCTCCAACACCTCGCCGTGTTTCGAGACGTCGAATTCTTGCATTTCGGGCGGCATGAGGTTGCCGCGGCCGAGTTCGGGGGTGGAGGAGCGGGAACTGGAGTGCGGCGGTGCGGTGGGGCCTGGGCTTGACGGGTGCGGGTGGGTGGAAGAGGGGGAGGGGTGGTGTTGTGGGCGTTTGGATGGGCGTTCGGTTGGGGGGGGGTCGGTTGCTCTTTTCCTTTTGCCCAGGGAGACGTCGCTTGGTGATTTTTGGTTGGTAGGCCGTTGGCCGCGAGAGAAGAATCGCTTCTTCTTTGACTGGGCGGGTTGGTCGGAAGCGAAGGACCACATTCTGTCGTAGTCGAGGTTTGAAGAGGGCCTGTTCTCGTGGTTTTCTTGTAGGATCCTGTTGGTGAGGAGGTCGATGGCTTCCGCGTAGGAAGGGAGGCCGTTGGTGCTGTTTAGAGGTTCGGCGAGTTCTTGCAGTGCTTGCTCTCTTTGTCCTTGTGCAGCGTTTTCTCTTTGTGTGCCTTTTGCTTTTGCGGATTTTGGCGCGATGGTAGGTGGTGTGGGGCTGAATTGTTCGTTTTGGATTTGGTGGTGGAGTTGCATGGTTTCTGCGAGTATGCTGGTTTGCTGGTTAGCTACTGTATATGCTTTGGGATATGGGATGGGGTCGCTACGCACTTTTCAAGCTGTTCGATGTCGTTGAGATCCAAATTCGCGTATTCGGTCAAACAATCCTCTAGGAACCACCCACGACTATCGCAATATTCAGTAACTTCTCGAACCTGATCTTGCACGGGCAACGGAGAAGGGAGGCCGCTTCCATTTATCTTTTCGATGAATTCTTCGCCAAAATACCGGGTATCGTCTTCGGAGTCGGTTCTTGAAATGGGAGAGTTGTAGAGCAGGTTGAAGAGATGGGTGGCTAGGAATGTAAAGCGGGCTTGACAGGCTGCTTTGATTACGCCTCGGATCTGGGACGGTTGCTCTGCATCGCGGGTCTGACTTGGTTTATTGGCGCTGTTTTGGAAGGCCAATACTTTCTTCGTCCACTCTAACGGATCATCATGATTTGATCCTCCCCCTTCCTCCGCAGTAATAGCTATTACCGGATCCGAAGGCTCAGGATGAGGTGCAGACGGCAATCGCAAGACCCGATGCTTCCAGCCACCTTCAAAATGTTGCTCGTGATTAGTAGCAAAAGAGCGAAGTGCAATTTGTACAGCCGCACGTTTACGACCTCTGTTCGTCGCCCTAGTATTAAATCTTTCATCCTCGGTCTGCTGGTTCTCTTCTTCAATGTGTTCACGGACAAGAGATGGATCGTTCAGTATTTGCGAGTATGCATCGTTCTCAATCTTTCGTAGTGCTTGCCCTCTGGGCGTATTTGCTCGTAAAGCCTCTATGAATGCATCGTGGTCGACTGGGCGTTTGATGGTGAAAGGCGGGTGATCTTCTCGTAAAGGAGCTCCACGGAGTTGAGCCCTATCCATGTCAAACAATGCCAAACGCACACTCTGTCTTGGGAGAAGTCGTTCTTCAAAAGGTGGCCAGATTTGGCCGTTCTGCTGGTTCATTCGCGACTGATGGACGCGAAGCATATCTTGTACCTCTTTGTACACTTTGATATTGCATGGCACCTTCTCGTTGGCCAATTTACGCAAATACTTGCCTATTGCTTCGAGCCTTTTCGCGAAATCACGCTGTGAATCCGGATCCTCATCCGACAGAAAGTTCCTGGCCTGGAGAAGCCTCTCATCCACAGTTGCAGGAGGCGGTTCCCAGCCATCTTCTTCGGGATCCAGCTCGATTTGTCCCTCCTGGTGCTTATGCAGGTTCTTGGATGTAAGGGAAGGTTTTGGAGGAATCTCTTGATTTGATTCAGCGTCGTCGGTAACTTCAACGACTGTAGGCGTAAGTGTAGGAGGGAACCGCGAGCCAGATCTCGAAGCTGATGCTCTGGTCCGTCTGGAACCATGGCTGCTGGAACTGTGGACTTTCTTTTTAGCATCGCTATCAATCCGGAAATGTCGAACTGACCGCTTAGCTTGATTAGTGGAAACACTTCCAGAATCTACTGTCAAGCCACTGGATTCTCCTGTATCTATATGTCAGTGGCGATATCCCACTGAATTGCAGCTTTAATCGCTCACCAACCGATGAGGGTCCCATTGTAGCCAACCTGCAGCACCGGATGCTGCAATTGCCCGTTTGAATGTGCTTGTCGACGCAATAGAACGTTCAATGGTATAATCCCTAGAACAGATGCCGTAAAAGGACAACTTCCAGATCGAATTTGGCGATGCGCAGGCAGTACCAGTGAAACGCTTTTGATTTCGCAGTTGTGTTTGAGACTCCGGATCGAGAAGCGAGGAATTCTCATCTACATTCCAGTCAAGCAGTGCATGGTTAAGCGATACTTCCCACCAGGACTTCGGGCTTTATCTGAGAAGAATGAAGTCTGACAGAGTTCGGGATTGTATTAAGAATTCGGTATAGCGAATCACTGGGACAGTAGAAACCTTAACCGACCCTAAATTTCAGTCGTTGATTATGTTCGGATGATATATTTAGCAATATGCTTAATAAGATGAGTACCCATCACCTAGCCTTTGAGGTGAGTAAGACAGTTCAGAGAACTCACTAGATTCTAACCTTTGTTAAAATCTCAGACCGTGACTTAAAGAAGAGAAGGTACCTTAACCAATAAAAAGCTTTGACTTTGTTTTCAAATTGAAGAATAGAAGTGGAAAGATGAGCGAACATGATGACTGCGCCTCTGCCGAGACAGTAGCACGAGCTTGTCTTGACGTTTAATCATAAGATTCAGATGAGACATGAGAATTACAGTTTAGTATCATTGTAAAATGTGTCAGCTCAGTATGTTTGAACAAACATTGTTCGCCACTGTCTGACATTGTGCAGTAGTATCACATGGATCACAAGAGTATAGATACAATGTTCTCGATAGATTGCCAGTCACTGTGTCCAGAATATTCATTGGGTCACGTAAACGAAACTTACGGCGTCAGCTTTTCCAATCCACTTTAACATTACTCTGCTTGCCTTCAAATCCATTCAACAGCTCGTAAAAGTACGTCGACGTGACGATATGCTAGAAGAGCAAGGCCGCAAGGCCATCATATGTAGAAGAGGAACTAGACGGAATGATAAGTCAATCGAGCAGGTTAATCAAGTCGACAAGGGATCTCAGGCTCAAGTACAAGCAGCTGATCGCACGACAAGTCGAGCAAACTGATAAGAATTTTCAGCTTTTAAACGAGCCAGTTCATCATTCCTCTCGTTCTCGCTCAGAAATCGACACACAAAGCGCAATCAAACGCGCAAATCGACTTCAACCAGTGCATGACAGTGAATGTCTCTATCAATTAGCTCGCACTCCCGATCCCAGTGAGTTTGATCAAACCCTAGATATATTCTTCACTGACCAATTCCGCAGTGGCCGAAATGCAAGGTCTTGTGACTTCAAGCGAGCGTTTCACTTCTAGCCGCCAACTTTCCACGAAAGCTTCGTCAGAGAGTCTTTCAGAAAAGATGGCCCAATTACTTTCGGCCCAGGGTTCGACTTTGGGAGAATCGAGTGTATCCGGCATTGCGGTAGAAACGCTCAAACAAGGTGACAAGACCCTGGCTGTATTATCATCATCTGCAACAAAGTATCAAGCAGCCAAGCAGACGGCGAGAAAAGAGGAGGCTGAAGTAGTAGTCGTAGGTAAGGAAGACGAGGACGGAACATAACAAGTAGGGTAAGAAAGTAGCAAAAGCCTTAGCACTAAAGGACCCTTTGTAATGAGGTTGAGGACGATTATGACTTCGTGGGTGGAACACGTATCTGAGCCAAAGACTTTATTGTTGAAAGTTTGAAGATATCCCATTTGGGCTTGTAGTCTCACAGATTGTCCTGACCAACAGATCAACGGGAGCTTTCCATTCGTTTTTGGACATGTCTCTAGGAGTTCAACCAACCGGTTTTTGAGATGAGCAGAAGCGATCACGTGAAAGCGGCGCTTTCCATTATTCCGAAGACGCTAGAGCTAACGTAGCTAGCTGGCTTTCTCATTAGTGTGGCTCATTCGATTACTGTGTACAAGTTTTGACAACGCAGAAGAAATCTCGAATCTGGCAATGCCTGTGCCATTGCATGCTGTCAAGGCCGATGGATGTACTCTCTACTCAACGAAGCCTTCGGTCTTGAAGACGATTCCCGACGGAGTTCGCTGGATCAACTAGCACCGGCCTTACGACTGGCCTTAACCCCGTTTCAATGCCGTCACCAGTGGGTGTATCCAAGCATGGAGGAAGAAAACAGTGGACTCAGAGTACTTAGCCTTCAGGCTTTATTTACCTACTTCCCCCATTGATATTCTCATTCTAAGCCCCTCTGTATATTCGCTTTGGACTTCAATCTCATAGCAGCTGTCGGCGAAGACTACCAAAACTAATAACATTAGAACAACCTCCGAGTCCCACGCCATGTCTGCATTGCTTCTCTTCCTCAAAGAGCAATTTTCCCCCATTCCCTATCCCGAAACGAATTTCTCAGGGCAGACGATTATTGTCACTGGCAGCAACACTGGTCTTGGCCTTGAAGCAGCCCGCCATTTCACACGTCTGAATGCAGAGAAAGTCGTACTTGCCGTGAGGAACCTAGAAAAAGGCGAGGCAGCAAAAAGATCCATTGAAGAGACAACAGGGCGGCAGGGTGTCCCAGTGGTCTGGCAGCTTGATCTATCGAGCTACGAGTCTGTCAAGGAGTTTGTGAGAAAGGCGGAAGGCTTGAAGCGCCTGGATGCCGTGGTCGAAAACGCTGGTATTGCTACGAACAAGTATACTCTATTCGAGGACAACGAGTCGACTATTACAACGAATGTTGTCAGCACTTTCTTGTTGGGCTTAATGATCCTGCCTAAGCTTCGAGAAACAGCGACCCGATACAACATCACACCTCATCTAGCAATCGTTAGCTCCGAGGTCCATGGGTTTACGTCTTTCCCAGAGAAGAGTAGCCCGAACATCTTCAAGACTTTGAATGACAAAGAGACAGCCAATATGGGAGACAGGTAAGTTGACCGTGCACTTAGTATTTGAGCTGTTAGCTTATACATCTTAACTCCATAGATACAATGTCTCGAAGCTACTCGAAGTCTTCTACTGCCGTGAACTTGCCGACCGAACCAAGCAGAACAACAAGTCAGATGTCATCATAAATTACACCAACCCAGGTCTTTGCCATTCAGAGTTAGCTCGAGATGGGCCTTTGATCTTTCATATTGTCAAGTTCTTCCTTGCAAGAACCACCGAAGTAGGAAGCCGGACACTGGTTAATGCAGTGGAGTCAGGCCCGGAGAGCCATGGACAATACATGAGTTGTAGTCGAGTAGGGATGTAAGTTGTCCTTTGCGTACGCTCGCGGCGAGATCTTGCTGCTGACCGTAGCTTAGCCCAGCTCCATTGGTACGAAGCGAAGAGGGTACAAAGGCCCAGAAACGAGTATGGGAGGAATTATCACAGAAGTTAGAGAGCATTCAACCCGGTATACTGGCCAACGTATAATTATAGGTCAGATATAAGCTGTATATGTATTTTCCTCGATATATCCATCTGACTTTTCGATCGTCAGAGCTAGGAATAAGTGCAATCTTCTCCACTCAGATCAACACCTTCGCGTCTGGAAGCAATTATATCCTGTCCTATCTTGCTGGCTTTGATCTGCAGTGGCATATCTCTCTAATCTCCTCTGTCATCGTATATAGTGCGCTTCTCGCCCCAAATATTCATTTTGGAAAATTCAAGGATAACATCTTTGAGCAGGTAGCTACATTTCCCATCTGAAGGCGAGCCTACTTAGTCATCGAAGTATTGGTGTCTCTTCAAAGCACTGCTAATGATTGCTCTTGGAGTTGGATGGACGAATCACTGGACCTAAGCGACATTATACATGCAGATAGCCGCGCCTATCGAGCGACAATGCGCCAAGCTGCCGGATCCATCTCGATTTGTTGGCTTTTGGGTTCATGGCTGAAATGGGGGCGTTTCCTTGCGAGCAGTAAGGTAGTCAGGTTGAACATGGAATCTTGAGGTAGATCAATATCGTAGAGCTGTTACACCCTATCATGCTCACTCCGTTCAAGACTCTGAAGATTCTATTACCACGGCGGAGTTGCCATATATCCACTGGTCATCAACTACCCGGCAAAGCCCACCACCAATCTCAAAGGCTTATCATCTCTCATCCAAAGGCCATGTCCTGGTACTTGCTGCGATGCGCTCCTTGTCGACTGAAAGGGTCGAGTGAAGGGATTTTGATTTTGTCGTTGCCACTCAGCATGGCAGGAGCTATAAGACGCAAGGGTCTGAGAGCGCCAAGGCAGACAGGACAGATATTGGCGCGATAATGCTATGCGTGGTCAGCCTCGCTTCCATGGGGTTCTGCAGCCAGGAGACCCTGACGCACGACCTATGAAACCAAAATCGAGGCTCTGCAGGCACTCCGGCCACAGCACTCCTCAATCTCCAACCCATAATCCAGCGTCCTCAACCCCTACATCAACAGTTCCATCAAAGCCCCAAAGCCGAACTCCCGCGTGGTACCTCCGTCTATCTTCCCCCTCCCCATATCCATTACCCTGAAGTCCAAGCTCTCCAAGTACTTTCACACCTTCGCCGTTACCTAACCGGCTCTCCAGCTCCCTTCCCCGGTGGTCGGCTCTCCACGTCGGCGCACAAAGGCTTTACCCTCGCTAATGGAATGCATGCATGTCCACTCTATCCATTAGAAATCCGGCTTTGGCTTTTCTGCATGTGGGATTACGAGGGAATGTAACATCGTCAATTTTGCAATTCGTGAAGGTCAGGAATATACATGGCCGGCGGGGAACAACGCCGCTCAGTTTTTGGAGCCGTGTATCAACATCCGACAATCATTTGACGTGTTCTTTCTCGCCGGTAGGCTTGGTGGCGAGTGCCGCTATCAGCTACATGTTAAGCATTGGTCGACATATGCAGCTTACGGCTGTAGCCGCAGGTGATAAGGTACCCCGGATTCGCCTGTGCTGGGTGGTCTGTGGCATTTGGAGCTGCTGCCGACTTTGTGTGGGATTTTGGGCAGGGGGGTGTTCGGCGTGATGGAGGGACAGGTCGTTGATGTTGCTGGAAGATTGTAGAGGCGAGATGAGCGTTGCGGTGTTCGGTTGGGGGAAAAAGAGAGGAAGGGAGGAGCTGGGGTTTTGAGTCCGAGGGAGTTGTGTTTGGATGGCTGTTGGGACAGGTTGAAGTTTTCATTCGAGGTACTTCAGGACAGTGGCTGGGGTGCTTCAGAAGTAGAAAACAGTGAACTCCATGCAGTTCTATCTAACTACACTCGGGCAGAGCGAAGCGATATTCCCATTCACTCGGTCAATGGCCTTACGATGACCTCGTAAAGTGTTCAACTATGTGGGCATCAAATTAGAGCGAAGCAAACTGGTTACGTTGCTGCCGTTATCTTCGCTATTTACAACCTTTGTTTTGATGCCAGCACATGCAAATCCACTTGTCCCAACCACAACCCCCAAACCCAATGCCCAGAACGCCGCAGATCCCATATGTATATTTCAAGATCTCTCATCTAATTATTAAGCAATGTCGAGCGTGCCGCATGCTGTATCCCATTCCGAGCCAATATCCAAATTCAAACTCCACCCGCTTTCCTATCTGTGCACGATTCCGACCTGTGCTGAATAACGTGTCGTAGGCCGAGCGCTGGGCGTATAAGCACAAGGGCCGCGCCAACGGGCTGCTCAGTCCAACACATTTAGATTTCGATCTGCCATGTTTGCTGGGAGGAGAAGCCTGTATGCTCGTATGCTCAGAGTAGAGACCATGGAGGTTGGAAGAGCCACTGGTCGGAATGCCACTCGCCAATGCTTCCCGGCACGGGGGTCAGCGCACAGATTCAAGCTGCCTTGCTACGTTATGCCCCTAGGGTTGATCCCTGGGATCCTTGCCCCAACCTGCTCGGCATGTTTAAAGGAGAGAATGTATCTGTAGCTTGTGTGCTGATAACTCCAGATGGTTGCGCAGGTACCGTTGCATTAGAAGCAGCAGCAGCAGCTGCTAATGCGCTGGCTATGGAGTTGCTGCCGGAGACTTTACTGACCGCGAGAGCCGCCCCGGCTGGATCTGATACATTGTGATGAAGTGGAATGGACCCCAGCGGAACGTTAACCAAACCTCCGCTGAAGAATATGTCGGCTAATTTCTGATCGCTGGTGATGTTGTCGGTGAGGATAGCCGGCACGGAGCCTGGTAAGCTAATGATAAAACATTGCGAAGTCGCCACCGCCAGTTTTGCATCTGGCAGTAGGAACTCGGAGACGTTGAACTGACGTGTCCAGACTGTGGCAGGCGGAAAACTCATGAATTGGGCATCATTCAAGGTAACGTAATCGAAGCGGGAGCCAGCAAGGGGTACTGGTGTCCCATTAGAAGTTTGAATGGTAAATGGTTGGTAAGGATGGCCATTGTCGAACATGTTGTTTTTGGCCAGAATCGAATAGTTGTGTACGCCTTCATTAGTGATTGAAATTGTTATAATGTTGGTTGTATCGGAGTCCACCGCTATTGTCCCGTTGAACTGCATAGACTGAGCCAAACCCATCCGAAGCAGGGCAGTGGCACTCAGTAAGCATGCGAGGCGTAAGAAAGACATAGCTGTGATGTTAGAAGTGAATGAATGGAGAAAGGCTAGATCTAAATGAAGATTGCTGTTAATATATAAAGTGCTCTAGAAGCATGACGTTCCTACCTGGTTAGAAGGCGCGTCGAAAGTGACATCGCAAATAGGGAAAATGCTTAGGATGCGCACCACTCGAGGTCGACAACAATAAAATCTAATCCCAGACGTACTTGGGGAAGCGAGGTTTCGTCGTCGCAGAGACGCGCTGTTTTCAAGATGTGTAGAAGCGCCGAAGCGCATGATGCCTCTAGGCCAACGCTCAAGCCTTGACCACTCTAGCCGCGCAATACAGATGAGAACGACCCTCAACTTGGGTGGCGCCACGAATAATATCTCCTTTCGCAAAATTCGACGCACGTTCATCACCAATGATGAAGCGAGAAACGCCTCGCTGCAAGGAACAAATCCAGAACCATGGGCATCACCGATCACCACGTTCTAGCGGCTCACCTCTGAATCTTGATACTGTGCGCAAATCGAGAGTTGAAATACCTTCTGTAAGTCGGATTGTCCCATTGAACGTTGGGAATATCCACTCGAATCCTAAGGACTCTGCACGTTGGTCATGACCTGCTCTTGATACTATTGCCACTTGATTCCGGACGTTGTACAATATTGTGCGGCATCCGCAGTCTTCGTTTACTCTCCTAAGTTTCATAAACCACGGGCCCCTTTTGGCGCCTTCAGGGTCGGAGAATTTGTGAATGTTGCCAAGGTAGGCGGCTACCTCTTGAGCCGTCCGTATCGACGATTTGCGTAGTTGAACCTAGGCCAGGAGAGTCAACGACAAACAGAACAGGTGTAGCATCGCTTCGCAGAATTTGTAGACTTCGGCCAGGCACCACTGTTTAGTCAAGTACGTGCATAAGTAGTGAACGGCCTGTGCACCCATAAACCTGGGCATGGAATTGAGCAGCTCGGAATCACATCACAAACGTATCTCTCAATACTTGCTCATCCTGAACACAAGCCCTTTGCTCCACTCTCGGCACAGAGAATTTGTGACAGCCGCTATGTGAAGCTTGCCTGCTTCGAGGTTAGAGTACCGTATCGTTGGTGGGCATTTCTCGAAGATGCATTCGTGAGTCCATGCCACTCTTACGATTTTCCTATGGCGAGTGGAGGTGAGTGCAGCTTCTCTCTTCGAAACTCCAAAGGCCGTCTTTCTTAGGCATAGACCCTGTCATAGCTAAGAGGTAGATCCGCTGCCAATGTAAATACTTTCCCATGTTGATTCGATTCACTCAACAGCCACACAAGCTCCGACCAACGTCATTACACACAATGCCTCAGTACAATTTCCTGCCGCATATTGTGAAACTCGGCTGTAATTGTTATCACGAGCGCTTATGGTCGCCAATCAGTGAGTATGGAAAGTGGTCGCTCTTTGCACGCCCATGTCCGTCACACAGCAGGTGAACTACAGGTTGACCTGATCAAAAACGACTGCCAGCGAGCTGTAATGACACACAAGATGTGCAGAGGAGAATGTCACTGAGGTGCCGTCATTGGCTCTAGCTAAGATGACGAGGCTGCTAAAAAACTCTCAGGCGAACGTAAGCGAGGCGTACAGCGGCATTGACCTCAGGCTGATAGTGCTAGAGGTAGAAAAACGACGCATATAGGTAATTGATCTCGGCAAGATTGGGCTCTTTGTTCCAGTGACTGCTCTTGATCGTAGTGTGAAGTTACTATGTATCGAGGATATAGACCGACCACCGATTGATGCCCATGCTTGCTAAGTTGCTCCACTGTGAGTAATAAGTAGTCAACATGGAACATCCCATCCTAACAGAAAGTGTTGTTCTAGAGAACGATGGCAACGGTTGTAGCAGTCTGCGCACGGGTTTTGTACGATACTTTGGATGGTCTCCGAGACGTTCTCTGAGTTGATAAGCACGGGTCAGCTTACAGAGAAGAAGTTGCTATGAGGCCAAGTAGCCACTGGTGGGGCCATTTGATATGCAGGAAACATCTGGTAGTATTGTGCCCTCTCTTACCTTTGCCTTTCTTGAGGCCGCCTCATCCTCGGTCAAATTCGCCACCACGGTAGTACATTTGAATATACATTATCGCGTGCCAATAATCGTAGGACTCGGAAATATGGCTCTTAGAGGATGTGAAGTGAACGCATCGACGTCACATTTCTGGCTATAGTTTGAGAGGCTGTTGGAGAGCTTGGTATATCGATGCTCTAGCCTATGTAATGGGAGATTCTGCAGGTCCTCGAAGCTTTTTTAGTTTGGTTATAGAAAGGGTAAAATAAGAATAGTTTTTCCATATCTTGGCCGATGCCCTCAGCATTGTTCGTACCGATGAAGAGAAGAACAAGAGGGCATCCGATTGATGACATCTCATGAGATTCTGGCGATGTCCTAGAGTTTGTGCGGAGTAGTTGCTTTATCACGGCCATCGCCGTCACCAAAATTCGTCTCCTGTCATGAACCAAACTCGACAATTACTATCTTCATTTGAAGGCAATTTCCGCGAGGGTGAGGTCATCTATTTTGAGATACTCATCAGATAAGATATAATAGGAGTATCATGTATTATCTTTTCGGACACAAACTAAAACTGATATACTGTATTAGGAGATTGCGGATGTTGATGGCATAAAAACAGCGATTCGATCTTTGTTCTAGCATATACTTGCCTTGTGACGCTAATTTGACGGAGAAGAAGTCCATAGGTCTGCTTGTATTGATTGTAGGTAGGAATCTTTCTAAGAAAACAGAGTGTGCATGGTTCTAATGGCAGGTTTCCTTGTAGCTCTTAGGAACTACCAAGAGAAAATGTCAATCGTCGTGAACTGTGTTAATTGTTTAAACTTCCGCAAATAGGACGGTTCCTGTGTACTACGAGAGCTTGAAAGTTGGTGAGCCCACCTACCGAAAGAATGGTTGCACCCAGAAACGTGGCTTTTGACTTACGGTACTCCCATCTCTTCGTGGTTGCTCTTGTCTATGTTGTAGTGATGTATCTTGGGAAGTAATAGGTAAGCAGAAAATTGGGTATGGCCGCCACTCAAAGTCCGTATGCTCGCCTTTCTGTACCCCATTTTATCAAAGTATGGCGACCTAAGGCACACACGGAGTAGAAGCCGAAAAGACCAACGATATCAGGGAACTCTTGGTGATGGCCATAAGGAAGTAATCTTGAGTGACTACACCATCCTGCACGAGTATTTCTTCTGAGCTCGGCTGTGTATTGGCAGATAGTAGAAGAACCCAGGCTCGGCGGCTGAAACCACAGTGGCTCGTGCCCTGGAAGAGATCAGCAAGATGTCCATCAAATACTCAACTACTGCAAAGCCGGCATTTTGGCGTATTCGATTCCTGTATTTAATTTTGGGAGCATCGTTGGTTTACTCTCAAGATGATGGAGGTTGAATTGGTCCAGAAGAGATTGCTCTCGGATTTAAAACTGGTATATCCGTTGTCCCCAAGACCTTAGGCGGAAGCCACAAGTCTTGTACATATGTCTCCCTTAACAGTCTTTACAGGTTTCCTACATTGCATTTATAAGGCATTTACTACTTTTGAAGTATAGCAGATTACTTGCTCGAGGCTCAGAGTTAATCATTTTAGGGAGTCTGAACAATATTACCCTCCTGCTGTGTGATTATAACAATCTCTAGCGAAATTAGCAGATCCCTAACAGCACCTTAGATTCTTTTAGCGTATGCAGAAAGGTATCGAATCCTTGGCATCGCAATTGTCGCGCCCCCCCCCAAATTTACTATTGAATTCAGACATTCTTGACATTCTCAAACCTTCAACGCTCTATTGAAAAATCAATAGAAAAATCAAACCGATAAATTTGAAGCTGTTCAAATCTTTCACAGTGCTGACATTCTTTTAGCCCTCCCGATCCCCGAAGCCATCATGCCGTCGTCACGTCGAAGTCAGAAACTACCTCTAGAGGATTCACTCATTCTCTCAAGCACCTCAAGTCTCAATGACGTCAGGCAAAGAATCTTCTACATATAGAACAAGCTTCGATTTAAATAGAATCGAAATCTATGTTACTCATTTTCAATTTCCTTTTCAACGCTTTGATATTCGTCTCAAATATATAATCATCGACGCTATGCTTGAAATGCTGCTTTGAAAACCTGTCACAGCGACTTCTTGCTACTGCATAGTGCAGAAATTCATCAAAAGTGCCTTCGAAATGAAGTCATATCTTCTCGAAATGTCTTCTGATTCAGATCTTCAGCACATTGAAACTGAGCTCAATGAAATTGAAGTTCGAAGAGTATGATGACAGATATCGTATCTCACATTCGTGTGAGATAATGAGTTCCTCGATACGAGCGTTACAGTGTATGCTGACGTTATTCATGATGATTACACTCTTCGAGGCCGAAAAGAAACTGCATAGAGATAGCAGTTCATCTGCTAATCATCGAAAGAAAGCCTCGCCGTTGAATCAGTCTTCACGAATATCGATACAGAGTAGATAGTCATCTATCGTGTAAGTCGAAAGAACACTTCAGCAATGCTCTCTCTTTCTAGAGACTTGATAGCGAGCTGATTCACCAACTGATGCGTAGACTTGATGACATCATCTCGTAGTCTCGTTGAAGAGAGTCTCGTCAACGAAGACAAGCTGCTCAGTCGTCAGCTGCAACAGGTCGGCAATCCAGTTTAATCGCAGCTCATCGTTCTGTCTGATGCTCACACGCTGTTCCTTTTTATTGCTTCAGCGCCTTCTCTTCAGAATCCTCGATACCGTGAACTGATGCACGTTTAAATCTCACTCTTTCCATAGAAATCACATCATCTCTTTCTGCATGGCTCATGACTGTTGCTTCAGATATGTAATTAGGGAGTCTTCAGCTGCTGGAAAGACCTTTCGAGGGATCCTCTTGAGTCGAAACTGAGGCCTGCACGGCGAATGATATATAAACAGATTCTCTTGTATATTATAAACGATATCAAAATGACAGTGAACCTCTTCGGCGATAGCTAGAGAACGTCAGTGTAGTAGTAGAAGGCGTACTATTTTGAAGCGAATGAATGAATCCAGTGAGCGAGGCATAGCTATTTGACAGGTCAGTAAGTGCTCTTGAAAACAGCTTCAAATTTACCTGTTTGATTGATTTTTCTATTGATTTTTCCAATAGAGCGAGAATGTCTGAATTCAATAGTAAATTTGGGGGGGGCGCGACAATTGCGATGCCAAGGATTCGATACCTTTCTGCATACGCTAATTATTTATGCTACATATTTCACACCATCAATAAAACTACCACAAGCTCATGAAACTTCCTTACTGGAACGTTCAACGCATAATCTACGAAGCAAGTTCTTCTATTGCTCTATCTCAGTACAGGTTGCTGCTGTTCTAGTCTCACAACCAGACTTCGTTTTGGTAGGAGTTCAACGTCGAAATTATCCCAAAGAAGTGTATGCAGAAGAATTAGCCCAAGCTTCGGTCTCACAAGGCGCGCATACGCTTGGTTTAGTGAGAATGCGTTTGGCAACAAGCTATATAAGAGTCTAGTGAATTGCTTGATCTCCGAACGAGCGTGCTCGAAGGAAGGCTGGCGGAGGCTGATACTGTATAAGATCTTCGTCAAGACCATCCCGGAGGTGCAAATACGATAAGCCATATGTAGGCTTCGAAGACTAGCTCTGATGATAATGAATACGAAAGATTGACGCTGTGTAATGATAGATGGCACGATAGCAAAGAACATGCTGTCTGACGGAGAAGAATCAACACTGCAAGAACAACCCGTGGTTAGCACAACCCACTCTCTCTTAATACTGCAATCGAGACTTCCTTCCTCTACAGACAGATACCAAGAAGGAATTATCAAGCGTCGTCTGTGACCAAAAGGAGCAAGAGGGTGAATTTGGCTTTCGATGGCTGTCTGAAGAAGATGGGTGCTGCGTCCTAGGAGAAGAAAACTAATAATCGTCTTAGCAGCGTCTGTTTTGCGCTATGGTACCTAGGAAACCCAAGTATATCCTCAGACCAAAGAGAAGTTTGATAACACAGCAGCTCTTCTGGAGCCTCACCACACCATTTCCTCATCCTTCAGACCGCTACCTGATGCAACTCCACTCGCGCGCAGTTACTCGGTATCGCAACGACCTTTCCTGCAGACAACCAAAACAGCTGTGGCAGACCATGAACCCAATCGCAAACTACGGCACCCGATCAGCCACGGATCTAAAGCCTGCACAACCATGCTCACCAAGCCATCCTTGGAACTCATTGCCCCCACCAGATCCCCCAAACGCAACCGCGCTGCTCCACTGTAGACCATTGGCATTGAAACTGAAACCCGCCTGTCCGACGCCCGCGTTGATGTATGTACTCTCAAAACCTGCATCGTTGGTGTCTGTCCCCATTGTCATGCTCCAGGGGAAGTAGGAGCCTAGATCGAATTGCTAGTAGCTCTGGTATTAGTCTCTTTCTACCCAAGGTAGCAGCTGCCAAGAAAGACGCGAAGTATGTAAAACTTTACCTGATAGGAGCCATCCAAGAACCCCGTCGCCATAGTCTGATCCGGGGTGTTTGGAACCAGCACCGCATCGTTTTCGGCGGCGCCGGTGTGGTAGGCTTCTAAGTAGAGGCCGCTCTTAGACGAGTTACCGCCATTGATAACATAGGTTTTTAGATAGTATTCTGGGCCTGTAGGGGTGAAGCAGGGAGCTGAGGCTGTCACGGTCACTGTTGCGGTAGCTGAGGTGCAGCTGAAATACCTAGACAAGAGATGGAGCAGTATTAGGCTTGGGTAGAGAAACATCTTGATGAGCTTTGTTTGCGTTATCCTCGGATATAATTACAAAGTGTTTGCTGAAGGATTTGATCGCTTGCGCGTGGTTGTCTACACAGCCACTTGTTTTTTCCATTCACGAGGAAGGCGCCACCGGTGCAAATTAACATCAAAAGAGCTGAGCCTTGATTTACAGTGCTTGCTTCGCGTGTGATCCGTAATAGCAGTCAGCTTTTGTGGTTATCTTGGATGCCTTCAACACGCTTTGGACATTGCCATCCTTGTTCAACTCAACACAGTGAGAGGGTAGATCGTGTTGATGAGGTGTTTGAAATTTCAATGTAACCCGTTGGAGGCAAGTCCCGCGAAGAGAGCTTGACCCAGTCTCTCAGAGGTGGAAAGAGGCAAACAAAAAAACAGCATGCGAGCAAAGTTCTAAGTGCGGAGGAAATTCCGAGTGATAACAGTCAGGGAATTAGGGACTCTTGCCCCAGAGTCTCAGAGCTGTCAAATTAAGGAGTGACAATGTTTTCAAGTTTCTCCTAACGGCAGCTTCGTATTAGCTCAAGTAAAGATAATCCCTCCATCAATCACCAACGTCTGCCCGGTCATATAATCGCTATCACTACTCCCCAAATAACTAACCGTCTTCGCCACATCCTCCGGCACGCTCGTCCTCCCCAACGCAATCAACTCCGTGCTGTACTTCTTAATCGTCTCTCCCTTCGGCCGCCCATGCATCTCCCCCAGCTTCTCATCAATCTGATCCCACATCGCTGTGCCCACTATCCCGGGCGCGTATGCATTCACCGTGATCTTGTGCTCGGCCATCTCCATCGCAAAAGCCTGGGTCAAGCCTCGTACCGCCCACTTTGAAGCACTGTAATGCGAGAGTAGGGCGAAGGGTTTGAAGGCTACGATCGAGGCAGCACCGATGAGTTTGCCACCCGTGCCTTGTTTGATCATCTGCTTAGCGGCAGCTTGGTAGCAGTTGAAGACACCGTGGAAGTTGATGTCGAACATGCGGTGGACGTCTTCGGAGGTGAGCTCGAGGAGCGGTTTGACCTGGGCGATGCCGGCATTCGCAATCATTACGCTCAAGGGACCGAGTGCGGAGACGGACTTCTCGATGAGGGATTCAACTTCGCTGAGGGAGGAGACGTCGGCGACTACGCCAATTGATTTGCGACCCAGAGACTCGATCTCCTTGACTGTCTATTGATGTCGCTAGATCAGTCAAGTTTAAGAGGAGCGGCATGCGAGGAGATATACAGAATCAATGCCCGTGTGGTTGGCGGGTATGTCATTAATGCAGACATCGTAGCCATCATGGGCTAGGCGAATTGCAATGGCTTTCCCTCTGATTGAGCAGTAAGCTTGTCTCCAAGAGCTCTGCACAAAATGCACAGCACGTACATGCCCCTGCTCGAACCAGTGACAATGACTGTACGATTTTCGTGTTGCTGCTCGCTAGCCATAGTCAATGCTATCCCTTGGTTTTTGTGCGAACAGAAGATGCGGCATTGTCATTGATCAGAGATGAAATATACCCCGTTCCTGGCAGTATGATGTAGCTGGCAAGGTCACTTTGCGGGGAAGAGGTGGAGTGCGGGGTGGTTTAATCCCTTAACCCCGGTGGATGGGTGCGCAAGCAATACGACATAAGAGTACCGTAAAGAGTCTGCTGTAAGAAGCCCAAAGTCGGTAGAGGGGGTAAATGGAAGAAACCTTTGTACCTTTGGTTTTGCCGACAAGCGCAATAATTCCCTTGATGATACGATTCGTCTTCTTCGTTTGTCATGAAGACTAGCGCCATGGTGATGTGCTTCAGCCATCTCAAGACCAAGATCTCTTGAACTCTTGAAGATGACGAGGAACTACGAGGAAACAATGCACCAAGAACAAGAAATGAAGCCTTTCCATTTGCCACGGAATGCAGTGGCAAGAACAAGTCAAATTGAGACTTTCAATGCATGAAAGGCTTTGAGAGTGAGCACAAGCAGATGAAAATGATACCTGAGATAAAGAATTTCGCGCACGACTGGAGAACACCCTGCCAGGAATGAAAGCCTAATTTACATATCTGCGTCAGTCATTAGATTTAAGTACATACTAAGTCGAGGTTGCTACTTCGCAACACTAGTCAGCGGAGTATAAAGAGATAGAACAACGCCCTCAAACTCACGGCTGTATAGTGACTTGCTTTGCCACCTCACAGTTCACAAGCAAGCTCGATAGGTCCGGACGCGAGTAGTGTCCGAGAGCGTCAATCGTTTGCTTACTAAGTTCGATAGTTGACAGATCAATATCAGCATAGAGGATCAATTCTTCGCCCGGGGGGGGTGGTTCCACGAGTGGTGCACTGTCAGGTCCAAATATCATCGCAGAACCGTCACCAGGTACCTCTATGAAGGGGCATCTGTCAATTTGTTCTTTTCCCTGTTCTCTGCCGTCGTCAGAACTTGCGTGGCTAAAATAACAAAGGTAGCCCCTTCCATAATCATGGATTGACAAGCTCGCTGTTCTGCTTCTGCAGTGATGTGGTATGGCCGGGGTATACCCTCAGGTCTCTTGAAGAAAGGCGGCTAACATTCAACGTGAGTTTCGACTCCTTGAGAATATTCGTAGTAACGAAGTAGAGGCTGAAGATGTTCCTAGCTGTAGTCGCAAACATTTAGCAACCATCCCAACGCTCTATAAATAAGCAAAACGTTGTATAGATGATAGATTGAGTGGTTCGCACCAATTGAAGCCTCCAACCTTCCGATACGGTATATCGGCAACGCAATTCAGGGCGTCTGCCTGACCGTCACCTCAGAGCGAGCGCTCACACGAGTTGGCTTGATCTCGCGGCGGTGGAGCACGATCTCGTCTTCTGAACTGATGAATGACTACAGTAACGTATGGTCAGAACTTCTCCAAAATGAAGGTTTGAGCACATATAGATCGCGGACGGGCTTATAGTAAGACACCTACTTGAGCGATGTAGATACTCCCGCCAGCCCTCTCACTGTATCCCAGAACCACGGATATTCCCACCTGTTTAACGGCCTTCTGGATCCTTTCCATCTCTGGGGAGTCCTTTACAAGTGAATTATTGCATATTTGTGGACGAATGGGACGTTGTTCAAAACGCTGTCGGTCCAGATAGGCCATGGATGTCCTGGTATGAAAACCTCTGGAAACCTAGGTTGAATGTCAGAACTTGCAGCATGCAGGGAAAAAGAAACAACAGAACCCTAGGACGTTGGCACCATTTCTGCCAGCTTCAGCGATTAGAGAGGTTGTATTTTCAACTGAAGCTTGCAGCTCGAGCCACCCTGGCTCGGCCTGCACTGCAGCGACCTTCACAGGCTTCGCAATTGCACTGCGTCCGGCAAGAGGTAAATAGCGACGCTGTTGTTAGAAGCTCGAACTGGTAAAGGTCGGTCAAGGAACCGTTGCAGCAAGCAAGGTAGAGTCGACTTAGACGGTGCCATCTTCGTAAGTCCCTAGAAATGCCAATGGGAAGGTAAGCTGCTATCCTATCCCGCAGATCATGAGGATGGGATGAAGCACTTTTGAGTACCTAGAGATAAGGTACAAGGGCGTAAAGTGTACTGTAATATATCCAGATTCACCAGCACTAGTCTGTAAAGTATCATAATACTCACCTTCCATCACCGAGTGATCCTAGATATGCCCATCTTTTGACCTTCCCCTTGCTCAATCGGAAAGTAGTTGATCGAGAGTTTGTTCTAGCTGATGTATCATCACGAAGAACTTCTCTGGTGACTGTCGATGACTAGAACTCACGATTCTTTCTACTAGCTTCCCATAAAGACCATACTATCAACGGGTTCACCTAAGACCCCTACCATCTACGTTGGTAGCAATTGGATTTAACACAGGTGTCTAAATTGTTACCTACTATGTCATATGACAATTATGTCTGTTATGAGGAATCGGCTTTCGAGATGGCAATCATGGCTTTTACGGAAACCTGGTAGCTAGGTGATTCACCAAGTCCAGGCAAATGTTTATTGATTTTGTTAAAACAATGTTTGGAAAACTTGAAAGTCGAACAAAGCAGATTGTTCGCTTCAGGTGATTTTGCATAATCATTGAGAAGAATTAATGAATCCAAGGCCCGGGATTCTTACGAACTTGATCGGCAACATTGATTGATACTAGTCGACTAAAGCGGAAGCATACAACATAGATGGCCTTGAGATCACCAGCTGGACCTTCTAAGTCTTCGTCGGCATAATGCCCGGTGTAGTTCTCAGAGCCTCTTCCAGGATGCTCAACCCAAGAGCCAATTCCTCACCCGTAATAGTAATCGGCGGCGCGATGCGGATCACACGGCCAAAGGAGTTCAACCTTGAAATATTTGCTGACAGACCCAGTTTTCTCATTCGGATCGTCAAGGCATTGCCAATCTCTGGTGCTGCTTCCTTGGTCTCACGGTTTGAAACGATTTCTATTCCGGCCATGAGACCTCTTCCTCGAACATCACCGATGCATCCGTATAGCTCTTTCAGTCGGCGTAAGCCATCATGAAGGGCAAGGCCAGCCATGCGAGATCTATCAACCAGATTGTCGCGGATAACGATGTCAATGACTTTCGTAGCAACGGCCGCTGGGAGAGGGTCATTCGCATGCGTTGTATAGAAGAGGAAGCCCCGGTCGTTACAAAATTGCTCGATCTTAGTAGAAGTAATTACGGCAGAAATTGGCAAGCCGTTACCCAGAGTCTTGCTAAGCGTTAGTATATCAGGCGTTACCCCTTCGTACTCAAAGGCAAACATTGAACCGCATCGGCCAAGTGCCGTCTGTGCTTCGTCCAAGATCAGAAGCATGCCGCGCTTCTCACAGTGCACCTTCATTGCTCGAAGGTAGTTGGGCGGAAGCGGAAGAATGCCTGCTGAACTGAGAATAGGCTCGAGGATTACGGCCGCCAGCGATCCAACCGACGAACGGTCAATCAATTCCCAGCCATAATTGAGCTCGCCTTCCCAATCATAGGAGCCATCTAGATTGCGGAAGACGGACCGGTAAGCATTGGGGGATGGAAGAACAAGATTTCCTGGAATCTATCGCAAATTCGTCAATGAAAATTATCAATTGACTCAAGGTTCGAAAGAATATTTCATACAAAAGGCCCATATCCCTTCCTTTCTGCGTGATACGTAGCTGCATGAGCAGCTCCGGTCATACCATGCCATGACGCAGCCAACCCAATAATTTCGAATTTCCCAGAGTACATCTTAGCAAGCTTAATAGCCGTCTCATTTGATTCTCCGCCAGTGTTCAGGAACATGGCTTTGTCCAAGCCTTGAGGCAGTAATCCGGTCAGCTTACCAGCCAGCTCGACTACCGGTGGGCTTATCATTCCACTATAAAGGTGGTCGAGCTGGGCGGCGTGAGCTGCTATTGTTTCGACGATTTCAGGGTTTCCATGGCCGATGAGACAGGACATCTGGCCAGAAGTAAAGTCTAGGAGCTTTTGACCATTGGCAGTGTATATAAACACGCCTTGAGCCTTTGTGATGATCATTGGCAGGAAATCGCCGCCGTAACGCAGCAGAGTGGACTTGGCTTTTTTGAGCAAAGCCTCCTCATCAATGTTGGCGTATAGGTCGGCCATTTTGCACAATTGAGGCCACAGAAAAATTGATATGTGGACGTTATGAACGAAAGGTTGCGAGGTGGTTTCATTACAATCGCCTATTTCATTTCTTTCCAAGGATAATACCTTTTCTTAAGGGATGGAATACTCCATCGCAGTCATCCAAATCAGGTTCCCGATGGCCAATAGTGTCTTCTTAGAGTATCCCGCAGCACACCAATCAATCTGCTGCATTTTTAAGGGTTTCCCGACGGGTAAAGGAACGTGGATTTGTCACATCGATTGAAGCAGCAAATCACCATCCCCAGCTACTTTAGTGAGCAACAGAAACTCCGCACAAGTCACGTCTTCTACTTCGCGCTTCGTTATCACAACTTTTCCGACGGAATGTCCGTACTGAAGACGTGGTGACTGATCATTCAAGACACTTTGACAGATGACCAACGGCACACTGAGACGGTTAATCCCTTGCAGATTCGATCAAAGTAAAAAGACTATCAGTTATTGAACCTGACACTCGTAGACTGTCTTAACGACTTGGGGACTACCCTCCTTGAAAGGTGTTCATATTATCACGACTGTATTCTGACGGCTTGAACATCTGAAGCATCATCTTTCCGCTCTATATATTGTACCAACTGTCAAAAACGCGATGGCAAATGAAGAATGTCGAGGCTCTCCCCCCATCTTCAAATGACAGCTCAAGTATCGGAGGAGCCAATTCCGGGAACAGTATCAAGTAGACCCTATCGCTCGCACAAAATTCCCGCCTGCGACAGGTGTCGAAGGCGCAAAATCCGCTGTGTTGTGGACCTCACGGGTCAGCCCTGTCTGCTCTGCCATATGCAAAATGCGACTTGTTGTCGTCTAGATGAGCATATCTTTACTGCAAGATCTCATACTACTAACTCTAAAGCCTCACCCTGTTCCGAAGTCTTGTCGAATAGAGTGTCGAAGCGTCCTCGGCGAAAATTAGAAGGCTCGATGTCGTCTACAAAAGTTGATGAAATTCAGCCTCGACTTTCGTATCCAAGAGAACATCACGAAGTTCAACCAAGAGGCAAACAGAGCGCTGGAGCGAACCCTCAACCTTCATGGGATAGCTCACCTGCTGCCGAGCGTGCGCGATCCAACTTCTCAATGATTATAGGCCCCTCAGCGGCAGAGGATTTACAGGTAATAGAGACGTATATAGCGTCAGAGACAGACATCAACGCCTACGCAAAGTATAGACGATATGCTATTATGTCCGATGAACCCAAGAAACCAATCTTATACATGAACGTCCCAAATCGAAGAAAAGGATTCATTCTGGCTGCAAAACCAGGGGAGGCCCAAAGAGAGATTTTGGAACAGGTGTTGCGACTCTTTGTTGGCGATATTGTTGCACTGTACGTGTCATCATGGTTCGAAAATGATTAAAAGCGTATTCCTGACCTTGTGATGCAGTTACTTCAACCTAGCTCATAGTCTAGGGCTTAATAGAGATTCGAGACATTGAAGAATCACAGATGAAGAGAAACGATTGCGGGTCCGATTGTGGTGGGAAGTTCTGGTTCATGACTGCTGATTAGTCCTCAAAAGATTGCTAGATTTTCCTGCTGAATCGGCTGCGAAGTAGGTCTAGTTTCGCTCATGAAGTATCAACACAGATATGTCGAGATCAGTATGATATACCACTTCCAGAAATGAAAACACTTGAGATAGACCAGAATTCCCCAGGTCATGTCAAAGCGGCGGAATTTTTTCTCTCCCTCTGCAGTCTTACAGAAATACTGGGAGAGGCACTACCACTCGTATACGATTTGCGCAGCCGATCTAAGAAAGACACAGCAGAACAGCTTCGACATCTGAAGGCCGGCTTAGATGATTGGGAAGATTCAATTGTTGGCTGACCAGTGTGTAGTGAACCAGACAATCTACAACCATGTTCGGGATTTTCTAGTCTGCGGCTTGGTTTTCTTACCACCAGAATGCTCCTTTGCCGTATCGCCTTGCGGGTAAGCTTCCTGAAACGCCTGGACGAAGTTGACACAACTGAAGAGAAATTCAGGAAGCCAATCAAGAGTGCAACACAGGCACTAGCGTAGGGCGCCAATACCACCTTAGTATGCTGCGCAATGCTGCACAGGCTGTTACGGCATATGTGTGTTCACTTAGTAAACATCACCTACAGGAATTTTGGCTCCCGTGTAAGTCCTACCTAAGAACCGCCTGATTGCGGAAAGGGTCAGGGTATTAATTAATGTTGTTGGCTGGTCAGATAGCGCATACCATTTGACTTCTGCTGCAATTGTGCTTCTTCGTTGTGCCATTGAGGAAACCGATCAAGCCATTAAGGAGTCTTGCAAGTCAAGTCTGATATGCCTCAGAGAACGACTGCACCGGGCGAAGGAGGAGGATCTGTGGGATCTTGGAGACATATGTCTTGCTCAATGTGAAGAACAGATCTTCAAGATCACTGCTCCTTGTGACATCGATAACCCGGCAGCGGACTCAAGAGCGCAAGATGGAGATTCGGTACGCTCGAGTCATGACACCCAAGTATTATGCTCCGCAGCGGGTGGTTATGGCTCCTTTGGGGACCAAGGGAATCTACGGACAGACTTCTGGGACACGTTTGAGCCCATGGTGGGAGATTGGCCTGCTTATGCTGAAGTGTGACAGTTGCCTTTGACTTAACGATAGGGTAATGGCACGCCTTCCAGCGGCACCGTTATGATTTTCTATAAGCAGGAGATCTGTAGAATGCGAACGATCAACCTTGAACTCTTTGAACGTTCTAATTGAACCTTGCTTCAGCCGAATGATAAACGACTCCGGAATTTGCAGAGAAGTCTACGGGTCAGCTTTTCGCCACGTGATCAGAGTAGGCTTAACCCAACAAGCTAATCGTGCCACGCTGAGCACAGAGAAAATAAAGTATTTCAAACTAGAAGTTAAATAAGAATGTATAAATCTAACTTTCTATCGAAACGAAAATCATGAAATCTCGTTGCGCTGCTGATATGTGAAAATTAAAGCGTACAAACTTTCACGATTTCTGAAATTCACGTCTCATGCACGCATCAACATATTTATTGATTTATTTGTTTTGTTTTTAGTTTCTTTATATAATTAACAGTCAACAGAACTTTTGTTGCATGCAATTATCTTTGTGCGTTGTTACGTTGTTAAAGTGCAAAGAATTTGAGAGATTTCTCGATTTTGTAGGTGATTCCCCGCAAAATGAAAAAACCGTCGTATGTATGTGGTGAACGTTAGGTGGCACGGGTGGGTGGCCAGCACCTACTTTAGTAGGTGTCAGTGTGGCACGATTAAGCGTCGCGTTCGAAGTAGATAGCTACTGTAAGCTAGAGCGAGATACGGAGTACTTCATCTTTCTCCTTCCACTTCGAATCCTCGCTTCCCTAATCAACGCGTCCATGGATATAACTATCCGTGCTAATTGCCATTGCAAAAGCGCATCGTATACCTACACCCTACCTGCTTCTTGCTTTCCACTCAAGTCATCCATCTGTAATTGCAACTCCTGCCGTCATGTTACTGGCCAGTTAGCGGCTTCCTTTGCGGTAATACCTTCAGCCACCAGACCTGATGTTTCTCGTCTGTCATCCTACGCGTCGAGTGATCATTTGACGCGCTACTTCTGCCCAAGATGCGGAGCTCACGTAGCTACGTTTGATGCGGAAGAATGGGAATTCTGCAGCGGAATACTTAACGATACCAGGGAACTGCTGAATAGGGTGCAGCTGTGGGTCGCAGACACAAGGGATGGGGGCTTAAGCGCGTGGTTGTCCGAAATAGGGAGCGAAAGGGCAACGAGGTATCTAGAGGCCAGAGACTCCGAAGAAGCTACGGAAGAAATGTTTTCGCAATGGTCGAAGCGGGCCGCGAAAGTGGACGAAGGGACCAAGAAGACCGCTGGTGAAGATAGGTTGTACGGAAGCTGCCACTGTAAAGGTGTGGAGTTCTACATTACTCGTCCGTCAGGGGAACCAAGGGGTCACCATGAATCCGGCAAGTGGTGGCTTGGGGATGATGGACGCAGATACACCGCTTACCTTGAGACCGACGAGTCGTGCAGGTTGACTACTGGCTTCGAATTCTCAAGCTGGCTTGTGATTCCACGTATCAATATCTTTGGGACCCACGGGGCACCTTTCGATATCCGAGCCAGTACCCTCCAGCAGTACGACAGCTCACCTGGTGTGCATAGGTATTTTTGTGGTAGATGTGGAGCATCAGTCTTCTATCGCAGCGACAGTCGTATCCTCGACATCTGGGACATTGCTGTAGGTTTGCTGCGGAGCGATCGTGGGGCAGGAGCGCAAGATTGGCTGGAATGGCGTACTGAGGTCAATTTCATCGAAGAAGCGACGGATGCGAATCTGGCGAATAGTCTGGTAGATGGTTTGAAGGCTAGCTTTCCTTTAAGCTGAGTGCAAAAACCAAGCTGTAGCCCTTTCGACCATGTATACAACTCGAAAACCCGCTATGAATGAGCAATGGAAATCGGCTTTGTAGGAATGGATGAAGCCAACGTCTGACCAGCGTAGCAAGAGGAAGTGAGCTCAAACGTCGAATGGATAACCATCGTTGCCTCGTGCTGTTCGGGATACTGGAATGGAGGAGGCGGACAACATGCCGCTTCACCACACAATCTATTCTATCATTCAGAGACATGCATTGGTCGATAGCATACAATGATAGCATGAGACAAATTCATCATTTCAAGGTAGATTGCTCCGAGCCACCACCCAGGAATAGCATCTATCTGTGAGGTCTTTAAGATTGGCTTCCAAGATACCACCATCGCACCACACCTATCACCTGACGGACGGCTCAAGCACTTCAATGTGCTCACCCTGCGTTAAGCATAGCTTCTAATGGTGTCCACCATGGAACGGAAAGTGCAAAGCTGACAGCACCGGTCTACCGTCGATCAATTTGATGATGCTGCGGAGCTTCGTTGCGTAAGCTTGGTATGATCCGTCCGATGGCGGGACTGTTTGTTCGACATTGTCTTGTTTGAAAGGATCTCAAGTCCCGTTCTGGCACAGCCACGGACAAGCTGATTTGGTTCACCCATGGAAAACGTGTCCCTGGGCGAATGACATGGCAGAAAAAGGCAGGTGCACCAGGCTGCGGGGGTTCAACCCTCGTCCGTTGTGTGGGTTTCACGTCGATCTCGAAGGACAAGTCAGTCAAGGTAGCAAATCGCTGGCTTGTATAGCAGGCACGACTTTTGAATCATTTCGTTATTGTCCTTTCTCACCAATCACCTTGTTGACTGCCATTGCCTGTTAGTTTTATGAAGTCTCATTTTGAAGTCCTTAGTTATGATAAACGGTGGTTGAGAAGATGCTACGACAGCGGCCGGGAAAGACCATAACAATGTAGAAATGATGGCTGATGGCTGATCGACTAACAACTGTGAAACGCTGGTGCTAATCTTCCGCTAATCTTCCTTAGAATATCGGCCCTTGAATCTCCGCATCGCGTGTCACTAACGGTAACCGAGGTGCGGGAACCTCCACACTAAGGTACCACGTGGGTACCTAGAGAGTGAATTTCTCCGGTGTGAAGCAAGTGACAACGCCTTGGCCAGCTGAACCGAAACACACGGCCTGTTAACGGGAAGGATCGCCCGACGACGTCGTTGAGACGCCTTCTCGTCACGTTGTAATCTGCCAGAACCAGGCATCTGAAGCAACAACAGATTGGGCTATTTATTACAGTGTTCTTCTGTTGCTATTATCGTTGTTGTGTCGAGGGCTGGAACATAGAGCTGGACTGCGCTCTGGAAGATGGGAGAGTTCCGGAGCGGGTCCTTCGTTTCCATCCCAAGAGAAAAGGATCATGACGAGGTCCTCGATCGGGGTCTGGGGTGGAACATGGACCATGATTGTAGTCGACAGGGTCTGGTAGTAGTCTTGACTAGAAACACAATGTCATCATCCGTTCCTTGATTCACCTCGGTTTCTACGGGTTGGGGACTTGGGATGGAGGGTCGAAGATCTGTCTTACAAAAGAGTCGAGATGTTCAACCAGCTTTCTTTTGACAAGTTTATATAAACCCGGCAGACCATTCTTTTCTCTCACCAATTTGAACATCAGAACTTTGCAATACCAAATACTTCTGCATTCACCACCTTTACCATTTCTCAGAACTTCCCATATCTGTCAAGACAATGGCATCCCGTATTTCTAAGCTCGCCGTTGCAGCGATTCTTGCAACTTCCACCTCTTTCGCCGCTGCCCAATCTGGCTCGGGCCATACGACCCGCTACTGGTAAGGCTCATCCATGTGAAAGACGTGCTTCTGCTAACAAAGAGCAGGGACTGCTGCAAGCCATCATGTGCTTGGGCTGGCAATGCACCTGCAGCCTTGGCCCCAGTCAAAACGTGCGACGCTCATGATAACCCTCTCTCCGACGCAAATGCCCAGTCTGGCTGCAATGGTGGCAATGGTATGACATCTAGATCCTCGAATATTCATACGATTCTCCCCAGCTGATATACGATGCAGCCTACATGTGCAGCGATCAAAGCCCTTGGGCTGTAAACCACCACTTGGCCTATGGATTCGCTTCCGTCAATGCCAACAACCCAGCTTGCTGCACATGCTACCAGCTTACCTTTACGAGCGGCCCCATTAAAGGGAAGGAGATGATTGTGCAGGCCACAAACACTGGTTACGACGTCGGCTCTTCACAATTCGATATCGCCGTAAGTTCCTACTTAATCTTCTAAGAGACCCTGCTAATGACTTAGATGCCTGGTGGTGGGTTCGGAATTTTCAATGGCTGCTCCACTGAGTGGGGAGCTACATCTGATGTCTGGGGCGCACAATACGGCGGACCTTCGACCGACAAATGTTCCAGATTCCCGTCTAAGCTCCGATCTGGCTGCGAATTCCGATGGGGCTGGTTCCAGGGTGCAGACAACCCAACGTAAGCTCTCCGCTCATGTTTGCGATGGTATCTTCTAATCCGGTCTCTACCACAGTGTCGATTACCGCGTCGTCCCCTGCCCCTCTGAAATCACGGCAAAGTCGGGTTGTGCTTTGAAGTGATTGTCCATTGCATTGGTTGCAGGGTTTTGATCATGGCATTTTTAACGGTTATCCCGCCTTTCTCGTCAATTTATTTTTCCTACTACGTGCGACATAATCTATATATTCTCATCATTTCTTGTGGGGTATTGCCAGGCGCAGAACCCGATCTCTTAGATCACGAGATAGCATAGCATACGGCAGGTCCTCCTGGCTAAATGCTTCCAAATACTCAGCCGGGACTGAGTTTCAGCATGTCCGATGCCGAGTAGCACAAGTTCCCATCTCAAAAAGTTGAAACCTGAGTGATATTACAATTTAATACTATACGTGCGCAGAGCCATTATTGGGAGATGCAGGGTGAAACATGGTATGGATATCGTTTGAACTGCATGCAACAAGTATTGCAACATGTGAACGCAGCCGAACCGTGACGGAAAGACACCAGAGCAAACCGCAGGAGACGATTCATATGGCATGGCTTGTAATGACAAGTTGATCGATGCGCTTGGGTTGGGATATGCACGTTTGCGACGACAAACACGACACAAAGTATTACGACATGTGAATGTAGTCGAACGGACACGGAAAAACACCAGAGGGAATCACAGGATGCAAACCTCCTATGACACGGCTTGCAACAACAAATTCCACCAATGCGCATGAAATATGCATGTCTGCGATGACAAACACGGAAGGCAGGTAGTGCGAATTGCCATAAGTATATGCGCCTCCCTTTGAGAATCGTTCCATATCTTGCTCGGTTTTTGACCAACGCCAGTTTAGCCTACACACGATTGAGATTATTCTTGTGGAATGTCTTCCACGAACAATAGCACCCATGGCTCTGGTTTGAACTAGATTGGCGTTAGCAACCTCAGCAACAACCAATGCCTGCCTGGCCATGGATGTTATACTCCCGGCAAAATGTTTGCCCCTTCTCTCGTGCATCAAGAAGGGTGTCCACAACATGCTCTAGCCATTTAAATCAAAGCTCCGTTTGTCATTGAACTCTTTTGCTGACTGCTATTGATCCAAATTCTAGCTGATACCATGACTTAAACACGAAGCGTTTAGGTCATGGCCCGGCGACCCAGCGGAGTGCATCATGCCCACCATTCTTTGGAACGCAAGATGTTTACGTCGCAGTGCTCCATGCTTTGAACCATGGCGAAGAGCGTTTTTCCAACAGCAATAAGGGCAATTCGCACGTAGCAGATGGAGATTTTGATTTGCAAACCGCAGCAACTTCTCTACGACTTACTCGAATGCAACGGTTTAGAACAGCTTATTCACCCAAAGATCAGAAAGAGTCATCGAAGGACTATGATTTGGGTCTGAAAACAATTTTAGACAGAAAGCCCGTGGCCTCGGGTAGTCGATGTGGAGATGCACCAAGATGACCTACGAGGTAAACTGTCTTCCCGGTCGCTGAGAGTGTAGTTCAACACATGTCAGCTATTGCGCCACTCCACAGGCACAAAAACCGGGAATGTAGGTGCCAGGCGCCGAATGAAGTGAAACAAAGGCGAAGGCTAGAGGTGGCGAAAGACAAAGATGGCGAACAAAAAGGGTCGCACCATATCGAAAGTACGGTATGTTCGCCAACAAAAGGCTGTAATATAGTACCCACGATAACTTTGATCCAAGGAACAAAGGCCGCGCAGCTTCGATCCGAGTTGTAAGAGAACGGGTCATAAGTCCTGGATAGAGACGGAAAGTTTGTTTATTTTGGCCATGTGCCACAGTAGCAAATGTCGGCCGAGAAATGGGGATCCACGCTCGGACTTGGCCGCAAAAAACAAAACTTTCTGCCTCTGCGCACAACATATGACCTAATCTCTTACATTGGCTGTCGTTGTGCAACCTCGCATACATGGTGAAAACCGCATTCCCGGAACAGACTGAGTTGAAGAATTATCAAGAAGTCTGGTCGGGCGTTTGGACTTGAGAGGCCACAGGGAGGAGTTCTTCCCCAGACACAAGAGGATCTCACCTCAATAGAACCCTAAGTCAGATCGGCGGACTGACGGAATGCTGCTGCTGCACATCGAGCCAAATTCAACAGGTGGGAAACTTGGCCATTGGTCAAGGACGCAATCGTTCTAGCCAGCCTCCTGGACAATAGAATTGAAGCTGCCGATATCGTGATCCTTGCCGAGGTGTGCTTACCTCTGGGTCGTGTATTGAAGGCCCCATGTACTGTCATGGATAATAAATGCACTTTGGCTGATCTTGACATAGAAGAAGGCGAACGCAATGCCACAAAGGAGTGAAAACGTCGTTTTGCTGTCGCCAAGGCTGCGCTGTGTCTTCATTAGATAGTCCAGAGATGCGAAGGCTATACCGAGGTTGCTTCGCACACGATCGGTTCTGCCGGTACTCGTGATGAAGCGATATGTCCGGAAGGCCTATTTAAGATGCAATCCTGCCACCGCCAGGAAGCTTGAAGGGCGATCAAAGCTCCACTAGGCCTGATCACATAGCCAATGAAGACAAATCAACGCTTAACAGCTCCAGGAGTGCGTCTCTGACCTTTCATGGGGAAGCACTACCTCCTCCTTGGGGCAAACGTGACCAAACCGTATTGCACGGTGAAGCACTGCCAGGAGAAAGTATGGTTGATCGTATAGGGCGCGAATGGCATGAGTTGTACAACAAGATGATTTGTAGGTCGATGCACATTATCTTTCAATTGGAACGAGTAGATACTTGATGGCTAGAATGGGCCGTTTGGGAAGATTGGATATAGACATGAGTCACCCCGGTCAGTGAAACTTGTGGGTGCGAGTTTTTTGACAGCACTCTCGTTACTCCTGTGTATCACTTCAACGCATGGAGAATTTTGGAACATTCATTTTCTGTCTCCAAGTTTTCTCTCGCTTTTTGTTATCCTACCGCCGTCAATGAAAGTCCCTATGATCGAATTCGTGGCATCTTCTTGTATCACACTGTTCTTCAGTTTCCATGACTGTGTAGCGTTTCATCGTCTCTTTCATGGTCAGAAATGGTATCATGCGGGTTTATTGAATGATCTTCTATATCGAAGAAGGCATAACATGATTCGATGATGTTATGCTAACCTCTGATATAGTACCACGTTTTCGTACCGCTGATCATGACAAAGACAGATCAAGTCATGATGTCGGCCGTAGTCATGGTAGCGTCGGTGCGATACGTGAACTTTCGAGACGTTATGTGTTTTGGCACAGACAATATGCTGGAACACAAGGGAAGAACAAAGATGATGCCCTCACAGGGCAGCTCCAGTCAAGCTCTCGGCCGCGGTCATAGAAGGGTCAATGCAATAGGTGAATCTTAAGGCGCTATGTGTTGCGGGCATAGACAAAGTGCCGAAACACAAGGGAAGAACAAAGATGATGCCTTCGAGGAAGAACAAAGATGATGCCTTCGAGAAACAAACCTGACGCACGTAAAGCACATTCATTGAGTAATACTATGGGAACAATGAATTCAGGCATCATGACTCGAGAAACAAAGATCTGGAATGTTGAAAAGGGGGATGGTATTCCGACAGGAGCAACCAAGTCCATTCAACCTGGAGATATTAGACAACAAGCGACAAATACTGCGAGGTCTCTTCGACCAAGACAAGAGAACGAAATCTGTTTCGAAACAGGATGCCAAATGCGGAGGGCACACGCACTATTATACTGTGTTCTGATCTTGATGCTCGGCGCCGTGCGAGAGAGTGTCGAGACCGTCCCTGGCTTCATAATGCTAGGTCTCCGTGGAACGTTTCGATAAATTGGGTTAGTGACACCCCTGATTGGGGAACGGTCAAAACATTGGTCGAGCCACCGGAGCCCTCAGCATCTTTGGACATCCCATTCAGGGATCAACACTACTTCCGCGAGTTCCTTCTTGAAAGTATAGAGGACTGTTGTAATGACTATGCGCGGGATAATCTTTGGGAGCAGCTGGGGTCAGCAAATTGGAGGGCAGTCCACTCTGAAGACTTGCCAGCGCGGTTGCAGAACGGGCAGTCATGGCTCGAGTCCGGGGTAATCGAGTTGACCGATTGGACCCGCTTGTTTCGCCATATCGCATTGCCAGGAGTCGTCAGAGATCCAAGTTGTTCTTGCGCACTAATGCGCGCAGATCAGCTTCGACATACAACCATTCACCGTGAACAGTTACCGATTGAAATTTTAATCCCGGCAATCCAGATCGTACGCCTGCTGAATTATCAGCAGAAGGCAGATACTATTCAGCAAACCTGTGACCTCTGGCTGAACGAAAACACCAGAAAAGAAGCAATGAGATTCCTCCTCAGTCCAAGGAAGATAACTAGAGGTTACCAGCTTCTTGGTAGGCTTCAGAATCTGATGGAGGAAAGCTTCTTTAACTATACTCGCCGAGTGAATCCAGGGCTACTGGTTCTAAGAAAGTGGAAAGTTTTCGAGCAAGTCGAGTTGCAGCACTGGCAAGTGATGTATCAACGGTCATGGAATGCCCCATGGGATGCTCCATACAGAGAGTTCTGCTCAGACCGGGGCCTGCTCAGCATTGCCTTGGACGTGATGCGTGGAATGCGCAATAGCGCATCCCATCGTAGCCGTATAGATAAATGGGAAGCCATGGAGTATCTTCAGCATTCGATGCTGCTTGCAATATTGATGGATGACCAATACCAGGCGGTTGCAATCGAGATCGTTGGGGAGCAATGGCTGACTTCCAGCTCACGCTCGGACGTGCTTATGCGTCTCCAAGATGTTTTCCTTGAAGACACTGATCTTGGAATTGGTACAACGGAACAGACGCCAGAAGGTGCCTTGGTGGAGGAAACACAAGATGGCGTTCCAGAAGACTCCGAGGCTGAAGACAATCAAGCTGAAGATCTTGAAGCTCGAAATATAGCAGAATGGACTTTGGCCTACGAGGGGGCAGAAATCCAGAAGCGCAAAGCGAACCGGGAGCGTAAGCGCCGCTACGCCATTGCCAAAGTTATCATGTCGGCAGAGCTTGATAATTGTAGGCAGAGGTCGAGGGCCCTTCCATATCGCTCTGCTTTGAAGAGTCTGCTATTGAACTTGCCCATCCCAGACGATGACAAAGGTCTGGTTAACGAAGATGGTTCGGTTGTTGAGCAGGAAGCCGTGACCGGAGAAGCCCAGGCCGAAGCAGACGCATTGTCTCTCCAGAATCTGGTTGGTAAACCCAAGGACGAGGATCAAGGGTGGTTTGATCAGGATACTTCGGCGAATAGCTGGGCAAGCTCGTATACGAATGTAGAAAGCTCGACGACGGAATCAGTTGCGGACACGGCCGACAAAGTGGAAGCAAAGGTGAAAGCAGACTTGAAACCAGAAGCCAAACTGGAAGGGGAAGCAGAAGGGGAAGCAAATGCCGAAGCCGAAGCCGAAGAAGAACATCAAGCCGAAGCGGAAGTGGAAGGTGAAGCTCAAGCGGAAGCGATACCAGACCTAGAAAACGAACCCACGGTTTCAGACAGGACGACCACTGAAAAAGACCAGGCTGTAGCCTTCGAAGCTATGCCGTTAGTCTCGACTCCTATGTTCGGTGAGTACCACGCAGTGTATCAGCAGATGTTGAGCAAGTCCATGCACGACATTTATAAGCTTACGGATGATGAGATGAGAGAGCGAAATTGGCAGTCGATGTTACGAGCAAATTGAGAGAGTATAGAGCGGGATTTGTTTGAGATTTTGGTCTTGATATATAAGCAGCAGAGCAATTAGTTATATACTTACCTCCTAACGCAGGTACTCCTTCGAATACTCTCTTACTATTGAATGCGATGTGCTGTTTAATCTGCCAGTTTCTCTCCTGCTTAGCACAAAGACTCTTCTTTTCCGCTGTCAATAAAATCATTTCTAGTTTCTCCGTCAAAGACTATAAAATCCGAGTCATGCGGCACTTTCGACAGTTGACGGCGGTAATGCCAGGAAAAATGCGTGGTGCGGCCGAGGTCAAGACACTCGGTTGAAAAGGTTTCCAACATTTAGTACATGGTTAGCAGAGATAACAGTAAAAGTTTCTTCTACTGTATGCGACGATGCCACATAAGTATACCTGCGAAATTGGTTTTACCTGAAAATTTAAAAGCCTGGCTGCTGACGACTGCTTCTAGTTCACCACCCACTCTCAGTGATAACGCGTACCCACTTCCTCATTTTCTAAAAGACTAAATAAGTCAAGATCCTCTGCAGTCTTCTTTACAGCAAGCTTGCACCTGGTTGCTAAGAACGATGGCGACAAGATAGCTGGTCGTAATCACTCACCGTTGATAGCGTACATAGATACTAGGTAAGATGTTGGCAACGTTAGGGCAAGATATTGCGGCAATCGGCCGCTTCACGGCGATCTCTGAAAGAACGAACCAGCCTTCTGGGCATGGGGCCGTCCTCCTTATGGTCTCATTCCAGGAAGCGAACGAGTTTCGGAAATCGGCTCATGGAGGAGGATTTGGGAGGTGGATTAGTGGACCACTGCGAATCTTGGGGTCAAAGTCTGGGGGCTTGATGTCACTTGGACTTTGGACTGAGTGTATAGGGCCGTAAGCAGACGGCTCCAGCAGGACGTCATCGGTGTGGATAGAAGGATTTAGATACGTACGTTTTGGTCTATATAGCTTGATATATAGTCGGGATGGTGGAAGATGACATCTAGCCTACTATTCTCGATCTTGAAATTGAAGTGAGTCAAACCTCACTCTAGAAGAGCGCTCTCCCTTTGCGGTGCCCGTAGCAGTGAGGAGGAAATATAATGGTCAAGGTTTTCCTGGTGACCGGGCACCCTAAGCTAGTATACAAAGACTCGAGCTGTGACGTAGAGACAAAACGCCAGGAATGGATACACCGGAAGAATTTCAGTCATGTCCTAAGGCAGAACGAATGGTCAGTTGCACCACTCATATTCACATGGCTCGTTGTATGTATAATGTCGGCAATCCTGAGTAGTAATGATGCACGCGATCGGCTTTGCTCAATCGCACCCTTCGGTAGATGATTGTTCTCTGCCTTAAAGATAGTCAGCTGATGGTGGCATATGGGGGATGTTGGGATGGCATTTGCTCGTAAGTATCTTCGTTTGCAAGAAGGGTGCTCACATTTAAGATGCCACATTTAGGTAAACCCTTGATAGAAGTAAGATTTTTCTTCTCCCTAGTGATGTACTTACGTCTTCTTCGTACACCATCATCGTACGTTGACATAGGCTAGCTAGAACCATGATGGCGCAGCAGTCTACGCAGTAAGCCACTTAGAACGTTCTCCGTCGCTCTTCGCAGTCTGTTCTGTCTTTTGGCGATGGTAGACACTGCTTGACATTTAGCTCAGCGCCGCCCACCCAGTTGAGTCCCAAAATAAGCACCGTATAGGCTTCTCGGCCTACAGTCACTCAGATTTTGGAAAATTATATCAACGGTAACTTATATTGCGATGAGCGACCAGCATAAACCCTAAGCTGGGGGCACAACCGCCTCGGATTGGCCTTTCAGCTTATCAATCTCGATGTATTATCGTACACTTCAAAACCCAAGTCTGGGTAGTGCATATATGCTTCTGCAATGGTAGCTGCATGATAGTAAATATATAGCGAAGGTATATCGAAGGACGGCGTTCAGGGGCTCGATCCATAGAAGCTTGATACTGATACTTGTGAATCACTGATAAGAAGGAGAGTACTTTGTTGATTCGACTGAGGTTCTGGAAGACTACCACTTGATATCCAAAGGTGGCGCCCAGATTTATAAAATCTGTTAATTGCTTCCTGCATAGGCATTGGCGCCTCCAGTGACAGTCGAATTATCTCTCAAGAGAAGCTTGCGTCGACGTCAAGATCCGAAGCCGCCACCGGTAGCATCACCGTTTGATCAGTAGGTATGGAATCGAAAGGCTACTTCGACGTAATATATTGCCTATCGGCCTCTGTGCTCATGGGTGCGCCAGGTCGATATATAATGTTTGAGAGCTCGATGTATACAGGCGTCTTGTGCATGACTCTGGACTTGGTTGAGTTGCTTATTTGTTGCACTTTGTCCTGAGCTGGGTTCCCACTTGCGCTGTATGTAAAATGCAGTCCAGTTTATATTCTCCACCTTACGAAAGGTCCAGCCAGTCTAGCCGTGTTTTCAAGTCCTTTATATATTCCCTGCCCGGTCTACCTATGGCATATTCCAACTTGTTTCCATCGCATTTGAGCCTTTTCTTTTTGCAGATGACGCACAGTATACGCCTCGGCCTCGATGCTTCTTCATCGTTATTGTCAGCGCAGACATCTGTTGACCTTGAGGACTGATGGATCTGCTGGAGGCTGGATTTCACTGCTGGGAAACGTCGTTATAAGAGCCGTCGTTTTCGTGGTTCGCATCAGGTGTCAATGATATTCCAGAAACGAGAACATACGGGTTCTTGGATTGTCAAGCTTGGAGCTTTCTGCCTGCGCTTGATCGAATATGCATACTGAATACGTACGTACGCCTTGATCATTTGAGGTCAAAGATGTTACTCCTCAGGCTCGCGGAACTTGAGCAAGCAAAACCCCAAATCTCCGACCCTCATCTCTACGCCTTTTAACATACATCAGCGCGTCGCAATCCCTCTAAATCAGTATAAAATTTTGTGAGTTTCAGTAGGAGGCGCTTCTGTCTCTCACAGCCGTAGACCCCAAGTTCCGCTCGTAATGGCCAAGTGGCCATCAATCTCGCAAAAATCAAAGTATCATGTATTTGCATGTAACTAGGAGGCTAGCCGCGGTGGACATTTAGTTGTTGATGTTAGCGAAGCGACCCGACCAATCATGTTGACTCGCAATCTACTACCCGATCGGGGGCTAGCGTACTATCGTCTTCCGCGGCTGGTGAAGTTTGCGAGGGCGAAGTCTCTGCCCATCTCGCAAATCGCAAACGCTATCATAGATGCGTGTAGAGTAAGTAACCTGTCAGAGGGATGCTGTACCTCCGCAAATGGTCGCGAAAGTCTGATTGCTGGGGAAGCGTCTTTCTAAGAATGCTACCAGTGCTACCAGTGCACGGCCTCTGCTACTATATGTCAACCTAGGTTGGTCTATGAGAACTTGTATATAATGAGCTGCCGTATCCTTCATAAAACTTCATCTTTCCTATAGCTGAGCGAGTGTCTCCGAACAAACTTCCAAATACCTCGAAATGTACGGCCTGCAGTCTCTCGTGTCCATCTTTGGCATCCTTCTCGCATCTACCAGTTTTTTGCCTGCTCTGGCTGACTCGAGCCCCCAAGTACTCCCTCTTAGCTCCGACTCAATCTTTTCTTTCGAAATCCTGCGCATTCTGGCCCATGCCCGTTATGGCGGCTCAGATATTGCTGAAGTTCTCACCGCAGCCAACGGGATCGCACCTGGGAACTTCTCAAGTTTCAGCTCAGCATTTCATGCTCTCGCCGATCGAGTCCGGTCACGCGCTGAGAAGGTAGATGTCAAAGAGTATCCGGTAAGTGTGCGCGACGATCTGTTTGCCGCCTCCAACTACTACCGAGCCGCCGATTTCTTCATACATGGCGATTGGGAGGATCCTGAGATCAAAGACCTATGGGTTCAGCAGACCAATTTCTTCAACACCGCCCTCTCCTTACTACCGATTCCCGGCCGGCGTGTGACGTTGAAGGGAGACGGTTTCGATATCCCGGCAATTTTCTATGGTGTAGATCACCCCGGCAGCCACAAAAAGCGTCCCACTCTGATCGTCGGCAATGGGTATGACGGCTCCCAGGAAGAAATGCTTCATGTTACCGGATTCGCTGCGTTGGAGCGCGGTTGGAATGTCATCACGTATGAAGGGCCAGGCCAGCCGACAGTCCGTCGTGACCAAGACCTGGGATTCATAGTCGAATGGGAGAAGGTGGTCACGCCTGTTGTTGACCATCTCTCAACGCTACCAGAAGTGGATATGTCCCGCGTTGTTCTTTACGGCTACTCTTTTGGGGGGTGGCTTGCGGCACGAGCCGCTGCCTTTGAGCATCGCATTAGTGCGGTCGTGGCCATAGATGGCGTATACAGTCCCGGCCAATCCTTCTTAGATCAGCTTCCACCAGCTCTGTTGTCGCTCTACAAGTCGGGCAACAAGACCGCCTTTGATACAACGATAACTTCGGCATTGGCGAGCGGTAAAGCGCCTACAGCGCTACGGTGGGGTGTCGAGCAGGGACTCTGGAGTTTCAAAATTAGGTCTGGGTTTGATTTTCTCCATTTTGCAGCAAAAATGACTCTGGACGGACTCACGAACAAGATCAAGGTTCCAGTCTTCGTAGGAGCCGCGGAAAATGAGCAGAATTTCAAAGGACAGCCGGAGCAGGTAAAGGCGGCGCTTGGAAATCAGGCAACGTATTTCCCATTCGTGGCCGCAGATGGGGCAGGGGAGCATTGCCAGGTCGGCGCTGCAGTATTCTTGAACGAGGTTGTCTTCGGCTGGCTTGACGGCGTACTTGAGAAGGGCAAACGCTACTGAATAGCGAGACATGTGTTGTCGTAGGACAAGGCCCACCTTCTCATCACGTTGTCGATGAACAGACCACTTAACAGATTACTTGAATTAATATATAGATAAAGTGCTCTCGACTCTCTCTAAGTAACCCATAATGAAACTAAAATTGTGTGTGAATGTAGCTTTCAAGCAAATGATATCAAAGGCAGTTTGAGGCCTGTGATACAGGTCAAAGACCAGAGCGGAATCCTCGAATATGTTTGGGAATCCAAATGCCTACACTTCCCTCACCTGACCTACAGATATCGGCGCGCGAAAGAAAGAAAAAGGAAATGACAACGCACCACGATGCTTGAAAGAGGCACAGCGAGGCTGCAATGAACGAGTCTCATCGAGTGATGATATACTTTAAGACGTTTAGACATTTGCATGTTACTATTAGATATTTTTCATGCAGTGTGACACATTCATAGACGCGTGTAAGAAATGAACGCATTCACTGCATCACAATGACGCATGAGAAATCGTTTGATACTGACGTATTAATCAGAAGTATTCTTTCAGTCGCTTATTTTGACAAAGCCTACAGGCTGATTGAACGGCTTGCTCAAGAAGTCAACCATGTGAATGATGATGAATGCAGACGACGCAGCGAAATGTGTGATCTGTGCTAAGCTCTGACTACATCTTTAGCACTTCTTAACGATTAGCCCGACATGGAAACTTGAATTCTTTTTTTCTTTGTGGTTTTAAAGGCGTAAAAGAATTGTATCTGTCCTCGTTATCTGCTTGCTCCTGATAGTGTATTTCCTCTAGCGATTACATGTATATTGAAAGAAATGAAGATGGGATAGCAAGGTCGAGCAAGCCTGGGAAATCATGCAATCGTGGTTGTCGCTTGTTCTGCCATTCCTGATTAGAAATTCTGCGCAGGATTGCAAGGGCACATCGAGCCAGAAAATGGTGTGCCACAATCTTCTTTTCGGGTGCTGAGACCACGGGAATGAGTGGAGAATGTGGGCAAAGTACTGAGAGAAGTTGAGCGTCTTTACTCTTTTTAATGTTGATGTTAACATTGTTGAGCCGTGTTAAACTAAATGTGAGCACTCGATTCCACTGTGTGAAAACCATGTGGTTTACAGCAGCATCGAAGTGCTAGACAATCTAAGCGATTTGTCGCCCTGTTCTTAACTTAAAGTTCACACGATTTTGTGTTGCAAATGTTCTCGGACTGGGAAAACGGAAGGCCATTAATCATAGCGTCTATAAATAAACCCATTCAAACGTGCTATAGGCTGTCTGTGAGCCCCTGTATAATTAGTCAAAGAAAAAGAGGATTCAAGGAAAGTCAAGGCCCGAGCCTAAACATGACATCAACTCTGAAAGATTAAAAAACGTAAGAGATGTGGTTTAGTAACAGTGTTGTTGTGAAATTATTAGATTGATGAGCCAAAAAAAGATGCTGGGCTATCACACAACCCCACAAGAAATCCCAACGACCAACGTATCGTAATGATGTTTTCCCCGCTAGCAATTCTTCACACCACCTCTTCAACCCACTTGTCGCCAGGCTTCCACTGCCTCCACTCAATCAATACAGCCAGACCATCAAACCTTACATAGCTTCCCGTTCGCGTCGGCTTTCCACCTCTCACTCCCAACACAAGTCGGACAGTAAAACACGCCCTCGGGATCATATCTCATCTTCACATCCTCCAACCTCCCTATATGTCCCCCATAGAAATCTTCCAAGTAATCCGGATCATACCTATCCGCCTCATTCATATAACACCCCGTATCAGGCGCCAGGTCCTTCATCGCCTGCACCTTAACCTCCGTAATATCCTTCCGTATCGAATCAATAGTCGCCTGATCTGTTCCAGGCGCCCAGCCGCGCGCGACAATGTTGTGAACGTATGATTTCCGCCAGGCGGGATTGACGCCTGAATACGGGTCGCTGGCGCCTTTGAAGACCTGGCCGCCACCGACAAAGACGATGTTAGTGGAGGTAAACTCCCCGGGTTTGCCGGCGAGGGTTTGGAGTGTGGATTTTAGCTTTGCGGGGCTGGATGTGAGGGCTTTGCGGTCCAGGAGACGGGAGCCGAGAGCGGGGTAGGCGCCGGCGGGCATGGAGATGTTGAACAGGATCGAGTAATAGGAGGCGTATGTGGGGAAGGAGAAGTAGGTCGTGCTGATATAGAGATCGGTCTTATATTTCTTTAGCTGAGCTGCTACGGGCGCGAAGAGAGATTTTGTGTCGTTAATGGATTTACTGAAGAGGGCGATGGTGTGCGTGAAGCCAGTGGTGTAGTTTGCGACTACGGGCATGAAGTACGATACGTACCAGGAGCCGTAGCCGGAGAAGCCTTTGTCTGAGAGATCGGGGTAGGCTTCGTGGATGGTTTGGAGTGCGGACATGAATGATGGCATGTCAGCGGAGGTTAAGGGGGCGAAAGATAGCTGCTGAACGGCGACGCTGGTGGTCGGATAGGCCTTGATGACCGTGGAGACGACTACTCCGTAGGTACTACCGCCTCCGCCACGGATGGCGAAGAAGAGGTCCGAGTTCTCGCAGGGATTTGCCGTGACAATTCTTCCGTTCGCGAGCACGACCCGGGCTTCGAGGACTTGATCTGCGCCGAGACCAAAGTCATGGACGGCGGGGCCGTGGCCGCCGCCTTGCATCCAGCCGCCGAGGCAGCCTACGGACTATGATATCGTTAGCCATTGAGGGTCCACGGACTAAGATGTTGGACGGACTGAGGTGCCGCCACCGACGACCACAACGTTTCTACTTGCAGCTTCGCCTAGCACATCGTTCCAGACATAGCCACCTCCGATTGTGAAAGCGCCGTCTTTCCAGGTAGACTTCACACAACTGCCTGATGACTTGTAGATCTCATGAAACCTTATCCCCTTTTGAATATACTTCATCCAGACTTGCAAGCTGCCGTAACCTGTTGATCTAAAAGTTATCATTATCAACGCAACGATTGTTGGTTTGATTGACGCTCCTTACCTGCCAAGTAAATCATGACCAGTGTTTCTAATGACCAGTCTAATATTATGCTTCCTGGCAAACAGGATCCCTTTCGCAACATCTTCATATTCAGTCGCATTCACTGTGTACCACGGCTGATCTCCAATAGTGCAAACGCCGGTCAAGTTTGCGCCTGCAGCAAAAGAGACAATTGAACAAGAACCAGTTGGGTAAGTGAGACCAATCGAGCTCTCAGTTTGAAACTTTTGACTTCCCCACTGAGCATTCGCGTTTCCGCAGGCTGCCGCATCTTGTAAAATTCCTGGATAACATGACGCTGCTGGTTGGGTATCTGCTATTACTTTTCCAGATACTGATGCGTTCAAAGAGTTCCATTCCGAAGCTGGCGGCCAACAGGTGTCGTTCGGACCCTTGACGAATATTAACTTAAATCTTCGTGCTGAGTGGCAAAGCAATCATTGGCCCAACTTACGCATTTGCAGCTTGTCGCGTTAACATCGAGTACACAACTGAGAAGCGTAGCTAAGGCTACAAGATGGTATATCAGAAACATGCTGAAGACATCGAAAAGTAATGCATCAGAAACAGAACATTGGGAAAAGGTTCAACAGCGTCTTCGTAAGGTTCATCTCGGCGGGTTGAAATAGCCGAGCCAGGGCCGGAAAAAATTCTTGGCATCGGGCCGAACTTTGTAATTAGCATGAGCCTCCCAGCCCGATGCCGGGAAGCATATGCCGATGCCGAATCAAGGATTAAGCGAGATCACAAAAATTAAACGTGCAATTATGTTCAAGAGAGCATCAGCTGTGCATATGCGCAGCATCGTCTGAGCTTATAGAGACATCGATGAACGAAGAAAGCAATATCGCGATAAATCGTGCTAACGAGATATCTGCGTGACCAAATGAATTAGAGATGGGAGACGAAGCACGCATATATTGAGCATAAGCTAATAATAAACTCACCTTATGCATCGCATATGCTTTGCTAAAATCTTTCTAAGATTCTTCTTCAAGCAAGCATTTCAAGAAGATCATCGTAGATGTCAAGAGTAAAGATATGCATAGTATAAGCTTCGCATATGCACTGCTAACACACTTCACAGTCTTCGCTGTCGTCAAACGTCGCTCTGACCGCATTGCGACAAAGTAGGACGAGATTTATGCTTTGCCTATGCTTCTCATATGCTGTAAATGTACTATAGTTAGACAAATTCAAAATGTTGACTTCGGGTTGAAATGGGTTTGAACATATGTTTCGCATATGCAAATAGTTGAGCAAGGCACTAACGTAAGACATTTCGTGCTTTACGGAATAATGGTGGAACGATCAATGCTGACCCACTCTAAATAGCGTAATGTCAGCGTGTAGGACTTTCGACGATCGAGGTGTCATGAGAGACAACAAAGAGAATCCACTGCCATCTGGAAGCGAAGAATGCTTGTTGAGGTTTGACCCTATGATAGCCTTCTTTCCACCTGCTTAGAGTCTTTCTGGTGCCCGCCTGACTCTAGGTACTTTCGCGATAGGGTGACTCGACCAACATTTGCTTACCACCCTAAACATCGTCCCTTTTATCTTTCGGAAACGAGGCTTCGCAACCAAACGCACAAACTGACAACAGTTGCGAGCTTCCGAGCATCACAACTCTACGTCCGAAAACTCGATCGAAACACTGCTCTCAACACTGGTTTAACCAAGCTAATAGGCGAACCTGCACAAGAGGTTTGTTAAGCCAAGTCTGACCTTACTGGAACCGAAGCTGCATGTTCAACTCGGATTCAAAGGACACCCTTTTGGACCATCGCAAATAATCCCCAGAACCGGTTTTGAAATGCGCCGGTTTAAAATGCGTGTTTGCCACCTCAATGTAGTGGCTAGACAAACTTTAGGAGCCGTAGCAAAGTGTAAACTGCACATTCAGCTTTCAATTCATCATCTCGGCTTGCTAGACAACGGAATAGGCGGTGGTGAAGGGGTAGGACTACCATCAACAAGTGGCTTTTTGGGAGGAGGTGGAGGTGCTCTCTTCTTGAGCGATGCAGTTGGAGTGTCTACTTTAGCAGGGGCAAGAACAGTCTCGTTTCCCGACGGGACGCTTCCATTCGCAGCGCTGTCATTGACTTTGTTCGCTACATCATACTTTGTGTTCAACAAACTGGCGTTTTTCCATCCTGCTGCGACTTGGTCGCCGTGTCGCTCGCGGAAGTTGTTTGCTGTAGAAGCTGTAGCCTTTGCGTCAGCCATCGAGACTGAGTATGGATCGTTGCGAAACGAGCTGGCGGTCTTCAAAGCAGCTTGCTTCTGTGCAAAAGAGGTGCCTTGTGCCGGTGAGTCCAGATTTTGTGACTTGGTTGACATTTTGGAAAACCTTGATTGAAGCTCGCTCAATTGGGGTCCTTGGGCGTTGTTACAGGTACTGCTGTTCGAGCCTTCTTGATTTTTCCATGGATTCGCTTCTTGGGACCCTCCCCCAATACCGAAGCCAGGCACCGAGACGCCTGCTGATCCAAGCCTGTTCAAAGATCCTTGATTGATATAGCCATTCTGGTTTTGGTCTTGGTTAAAGATGCCACGTGCGGGGAATGAAGGCGCACGTCCTTGAGCGGAAGCTGAATTCTGACGAGGGGGTAGCCTAGGAGGAAGTGCCGGTTTTGGCTTGCTGCTTGGGCTTGCAGGCGATCCGCCGGGTTGGCTTTCAAATCGAAGGTGTCGTACCGGTGGTTTCGGTAGATTGCTGGTGGAGAGACCAGTGGTATCCGCTCTGTATGGGACAGGTTGGGGGGCCGCCCTCTGCTCGAATTCTTCTGCAGCTTGTTCCTCTCTTTGATACTCATTCGTACCTTGGATCTCTTGAGAAGCCAAAGGCGCGCCGAGTCCCCTTCGATCGGGTGTAGTAGTGTGGGGAGATGCAGCTCCGCCATTGTATGCCAGGTTCTTTGGTGGCGGTCCAAAGGCGTCTGGATCCTTCAATGAGGTGAGAGGGCGTGATTGGTGCTCTAGAGCCTTGGTGCTGTGCGTTTCTTTGCCTTTACCTACTAGTCCCGCCTACACACCGAGGAACAGTGAGTACAACACATTGTGTTATGCTGCTGCGATCTTGAACTTGACGAACCACTTTATTTATGCCCTTGTATTCGCTCCGCCAGCCTTCTTTTGGTTCAGGGTGCCAACCTTCCTTACCCATTTTCTTCACTTTGTCCATGATGAAATTCGTAAGGATGTATCTGAGGAAAGCTTTTGTAGGCTCTATTGTGTTTACTTCATGACGAGACAGATTAGGTCTTACGAAGTATTGCTCAAGGCCAAAGATAATCGAGGCGATGACGTAGATGTTTACGTAAGCATAAGGTAGCCCTTTCCAAAAGATCCGTCTGTAAAGATAGTTGAACAGCTACAGTCTACAGAGTGTGCAAAGTGCGGACTGAACATTGCATTTGAATAGCTCTGCAAGTCATCGGAACGCTTATGCAATGTTTAGTCCGCACTGAAAACGAGTCAGTGTATAGTAGAACAGCTGACGGGTTTTCAACGAGTGCAACGAAGATGTGACATTGAATTTTTTTTAATCAAGGCTATCGATGCAGTGACACACATCCGGAAGTCTTAGACAACCGAAGGTTTCCGACGTCCTCACATTTGCTGTGAGGCTTTTTCCTAATGGTCTAGTTTACTCTGAACAACCTTTCCCCACCCAGACTCTTCTCTCGGTTCCCTAAGACGAGAAATCTCACAACAGTAGGCATATGCTTCTCTAACATGTTGCGAATGCAGATTGTTGTAGTCTCAATATATTTGCTGACGACGAGATCTCTTTTGCTCATGCTTCACGCGTATCCAATTGTCATCATCCTGATGCAAGTGCTTGAGCTTGCCGAGAGACCCGTGAGCAGGTTATATTTCGCACCTTACTAGATCTCTTGTTCTGCGGCCTTGCCCAGTGCAGGCTTCTGTACAGTTCATGATTTTTAAGAGCCAATGGCGCTGTTCGTCTCTTGAATTGGTAGAACATTGAACTTGGAGTCATCCCAATCATTCAACAATCCGCGTGACTCTGCAAGGGAGATTTCCACTGGGCTGTCCATGCTGAACCTGATACGCTCTTTCGCCGTCTACCGTCCTTATACCGGTACTCGAATCTCGGTCTACTTCATCATAAACCGTCGTTATTTGGAATTCTCTCGACGTTAGAGCTAGGACAATCTTCATCTCGATCATTGACATTTCCTTCCCAATGCAACTCCGCGGACCGTGTTCGAAAGGTCGCAGTGTCCCTTTCTTAGGATGCAGGATATTTCCAGGTGAGACGAGCCAACGCTCTGGAAGGAAGCGATCAGGCTGTGGCCAGTACTCGGGATCACGCTGGACGGCGTGTGGGATCAGCCAGACAAGGTATCCGAAGGTCGGATATTCCCGACCACGATCGGGGTCTTTGATTGTAAACCCCGGCTCACCGGAGCGAGTGGTAGATGCGGCAGGGAAAAGTCGCATAGTTTCCTTGATCACGGCGACTGTGTATGGGAGTTGATTGAGGAGATGAGAATCACAAGCTATCAGGCTCGCTGTTTTAGAGACGTCAGAGCCGAAGACTGAATCGTGCTCGGCGCGGAGACGTTGGAGAACTGAGGGGTAGACCGAGAGAACGTAGAAGATGTAGCAGATGGTACTACTGGTCGTATCATGTCCCGAGAAGAGAAAGAGCTTGACTTGGCTCATTAAGAGGGATTTGAACCTGGGATTGAGACCATGGTTTGAACTTTCGTGGCCGCTGTCTGAAAAATACGCGGTCAAGGCAAGATCTATCACGGATTTACTTCTCTTCAGGTCCCGATTTCGATCTTGGTGAATTTGAAACCGAGCATCCACCTTCGGAGACAGGTATTTATCCATTTGATAGGTATTGTACGCATTGATAAAAGGCCGAGCTGGGTTGTATCTTTGCATTGGAAAGCCTGTTCTACCGATGAGCAAAGATCGAAAATCCAGGACCAGCCAATCATACCTTCGTTCCCAAAAGTAAGCCAACTCATCTGCCTTCGCAGGGCAATGACCATTGGATTCTTTGTACGCTGTGCGTTGAGATCTGCATCTCTGTTGATGCAGATATAAGCAAAGAGTAGCAAAAATCGTCTGGTATCAACACTTACAGAACGATTTTGCCGATAACATCCATTGCCAAATTATCCGTTAAACTCTTCATTGTAAATAGAGTCTGCTCCTTCGCATACTCATTGAGAATCTGACAGAAAGTGGTTGTTTCCTGGACAATATCCGGTACCAAAGTCATGAGATGACTTGCGCTGAAACCCGGGTTGAAGATATTCCTCCAGGTCTTTCATTGTTGTCCGTCCATCGAAACGATGTCCGGGCCATTTGCCAAGGGATGTAAGAAACTGCGGATGGCTGGAAATTTTGGAAGCACATGCGCTTGTGTTATCTGATGTAAGGCGTCAGGCGAAGCAACAACAAGCATGGGCGTGGTAAACGGCCAGGTGTCTAGATAGTATATTGGTCCTAACTCAGGTATGGCACGTCTGATCTGATCTGGTAGATAATGCGGGTGTACATCCTTGGGCAGCTTGGACATGACTTTGTAGCAGAATAGCAGATGGCCAAGGATGGGATGGACTGGTGGCATAGCCTTAATCTGATCAGCTCGATGACCCCTATTTGGAAGACAGTACGCATTTACCAAGCCATGCCGTTTCAGCTCGAGACTTTGGCTCCGTACAAGGTAGAGCTTGTACAAAAATATCAACACGGAAACAGCGAAGATCGACGGCAAGGTGTAGTATCCAACCGAAGACAGGTGATCAAGCATGAATGATGCCATCGTTTTTGACTCAAGATTTGCGAAGGGGAAACAGTAATGGTTCGATTCTCATGAAAGCCAGCAATGATGAGTAGTTTTTCGATTTATTTCCCCGTGGTGTGAGATCGTTGGTTTCCGGGGGTTGGAGTTGGGCGCTTGTGTCACCCGAGCGTTTTTGTAACGCAGCCACTTACTTGCATGAGACAGCTTCTGCCTAAAATGTGTTTCAAGCGTGCCACATGCAGCTTTAAGGTAACTGGCCATGTGCGCGCAGGCGATCGAATCACATAAGGCATGGAAGACCTACTTGCATAAATTGGAAATCCTTCGAGCTGCTGTTGAAGGATCAAATTGGAAGTCTTGCTCCGTGGTCTTGGCCCGCTTGAACGAGGGGGTCGCCATTTCCGATGGAAACTGCTTTGCACTACGTCTTTTTAATTAGATATCGTTGATTGCGAAACCTGTGCCGTTTTTTAGAATTTGCCGAGAGCCTCACCAAATTTAGTGGCGAATCTCCTAAAAGTGCAAAATAAGAAACAGATTTGTAAAATCAACCCTACTGCTCTTCCGATGCTTCATATGTAGTATATTCAATGCTTCGTATGTGACGTATTCAGTGCTCCATATGTAGTATATTCAGTGCTTCATATGTGACGTATTCAGTGCTCCATATGTGGTCTATTCAGTGCTTCATATGTGGTCTATTCAGTGCTTCATATGTGGTCTATCCAGTGCTTCATATGTGGTCTACCCAGTGCTCCATATGTGACGTATCCAGTGCTTCATATGTGACGTATTCAGTGCTTCATATGTGACGTATTCAGTGCTTCATATGTGGTCTATTCAGTGCTTCATATGTGACGTATTCAGTGCTTCATATGTGCTCTATTCAGTGCTTCATATGTGCTCTATTCAGTGCTTCATATGTGGCCTACTTAGTGCTTCATATGTGCTCTATTCAGTGCTTCATATGTGGCCTACTTAGTGCTTCATATGTGACGTATTCAGTGCTTCATATGTAATATACCCAGTGCTTGATATGTGACCTATTCAGTGCTTCATATGTGATCTATCGAAAGCCAATGAGAAAGTTAATGGGGAAGCCAATGGGGAAGCCAATGGGAAAGTCAATGAGAAAGTCAATGGAATGTAGAGAATCCGTTATCGTTATTCCAAGCTCTTCTTCATAACAATTCGATAGAGAGTTTGGTAGAGAGTTTGGTAGGGAGTTTGGTAGAAAGTTTGGTAGAGCGTTTGGTAGGGAGTTTGGTAGAGAGTTCGATAGAAAGTTCGATAGGGAGTTTGGTAGAGCGTTTGGTAGGGAGTTCGATAGAAAGTTCGATAGGGAGTTTGATAGAGCTACCTCTTATTCCCGACCGTCATATGGGCATATGACGCTCTCAACCCCCCCGGCGGCGATCCGCCTTGGCGCGGCGATCCGTCATATGCCCCCCGATCAATCCGTCATATAGGTCGAACTTCTACTAGACGCCCTCGAGCTCGGTACTTTCTATGACATGAATCGTAGAGCCGGCCGAGGCGACTTCAACGCTTCAAAAATCCCCGGAAAATATGCAGGT
>JAABUO010000745.1_pt1 | contig 52942 bp, 43 predicted proteins | sample 5559291 | NCBI WGS metagenome assembly JAABUO01 (sample SAMN10711878, study PRJNA513372) | rock metagenome | isolation source: Antarctica rocks | place: Antarctica: Victoria Land, Finger Mt sud | reverse complement strand
GTACTCTCTTAAACAGGATGGAGTTCTGCGTCAAGTCAAGGGAGGGATTCACTTCACGATTGCTACGTGCCGCACAGGCTAAAGATGGTTCTGTCTTCTCCTGTCACGTTGAAGGACCATACGGAGGTGTCCCCCGCAAGGTGCAAGAGTTTGACCATGTCATTCTGGTTGCAGGTGGGTCCGGCATCACAGCCACTCTTCCTCACCTCTTGGATGCTGTTCGTCGTCAAGGCAACATCAAGTCCATCCGATTCATCTGGGCCTTTCGAACACATGCTGCCGTGACATGGTTCAATGGGGAGCTTCTTTCAGCTCTTGCTGCGGCCAAAGAGACCGGTCTGCAATGCGAGTTCCTCTTCTACCAAACCAAGGAGGCACTCGAGGAGGTCAAGCGCGAGGACAAGAGCTCCGTGGAGGGCTTCGATATCCAAGCATACCGTCCCGACCTGCCCCAGCTGCTCAAGTCGTGGATGCTTGACATGCACGGGCGAACGTGTGTTATCGTGTCTGGTCCTGGTGGCTTGGAACGGGACGTCGCCAATGCGTCTGCGCGCCTGAATGCTTTGGTGGGACGCCGGATCAAGGAGGTGTATCTGCACACAGAGACCTTTGGCTGGTAACATGTACATGCAAACATGCGTATAGTAACCTTATCCTCGTTCCTGACTACCACCACCACATGCTCCAGTACGAAGACGCCAAACTGATTGTCTGGTCAGACTTTGACGGCACCATCACGCTGCAAGACTCGAATGACTACCTGACGGACCATTTGGGGTTCGGCAGCGAGCGGCGCAAGGAACTCAACCAGCAAGTGCTCTACGAAAGCGTCACCTTTCGCGACTCCTTTGAAGAGATGCTCGGCTCCGTGAAGCATCCCTTTGAGGAATGCAAGCAGGCCTTGCTCGAAAACATTACCCTGGATCCGCACTTTGCCGCATTCTACGATTGGTGCACCGCGAGGCAAATTCCCGTGGTGGTCGTTTCCTCGGGCATGGAACCCATCATTCGCAGTCTGCTGATCAGGCTACTAGGCGAGCGCGCGCACCACACCCACATCATCTCGAATGATGTGCATGTGAATGCAGATGGATCATGGCACATCATCTTTCATGACGAGTCGCACTTTGGGCATGATAAGAGTCTGGCTATAAAGCCATACAAGCAGCTTGTCGCGGATGGGAAATTGAAGATGGTGTATTGTGGGGACGGCGTGAGCGACTTGTCGGCAGCAAAGGAAACCAATCTGCTCTTTGCAAAGGAGGGCCGCGATCTCGTGGACTACTGCAAGCGACAGAACGTCCCGTACACGGAGTTCGACTCGTTTGCGGATATTCATGCTGCTGTGCGGCAGCTGTACGAGGGGGATGCTACGCTTGAGGATATTGCAGCGAATAGACAGAGCGTCTAGTCGAGTGCATACAGTCTAGCGAATAGCGTCGAGAATCAGTCGAGAATAGAAGTGAGGAATAGTCGTGTGTATATACATCGTCACAACCCATCTAATTCCATCTCCTCCACCTCCTCATCCACAGGCCGGCGCAGGATCCAGCTCCAGAGCCGCTGCATCACCGCCCATATCCGCCGCAGTGCCCGTTCATCCACAGCCGTCGCACGGCGCGGATGCTCATTCTCAACTTGAAACTGATACTTGAGCACATCCTTGACCGTCACCAACCCACACAGCTTCCCGGCATGCTCCACCAGGATGACGCGGGGCCCCAACTTCTTAAACACATCCATGGCCGTCTCGAGCGCAAGCCCCGGCTGCACCGTGAGCGGCGTGATGTGGATGTACTGCGCAAAGTCGACGTAGTGGTCGCTTGCCCACTCCGGAGCATGCGACGACTTTTCGTCCGGTGTGGAGAAGAAGCAGTCCGCATCCTTTCGTAGTCCATAGGTTCGCGTCGCTCGCTCGATGCCATGAATGAGGTCCTGCCGTTCAATGTACCCGAGAAGATAGGGTTCTGTCATGTCCTGGACAACGGGGAAGCCTTGATAGTTTGTCGTCGAGAGGGACATCTCCAACTCACGTATGCTCATGCCCCTCACCGGCAGCATCACCACCTGAGAGTTCATCACATGGGATACGGGAACGCCAAAGGAATATTCCTCCTTGCCATCAATGAACGGGAACCCATTGAACCAAATCATGCGATCTGCAATGCCCCCATGGCCAAATGCCCCGCCAACTGCTTTTGTCACACCGACCACAATCATGGTGGGAAGGATGTAGGTCAGTGCGCCTGTCAATTCAAACATGATGACTACCACCGACACCGTGATGTGCATGATCCCGCTCAGTGCAGCACCAGCACCGAGCAGCGCATACGACCCTGGTGTAATGCACGGGACATCCGGCTGGCATGCCGAGAAGAAGGCCGAGGATGGGAAGGCATCATGCAGCGCTTCGACCAAAATGCCTACCAGCCGTCCAAAGGACGCTCCAATGGCCATGGACGGCACAAAAATACCCGCAGGGACTTTTGCCCCGTACGAGACAATCACAAAGGCGATGCGGAGGAGAGTTGCCAGTGCCAACGAGCCCACCATATGCGCCCGTCGCTCCGGCCTGCACAGCCCTTCGTAATCCACGCCGCCTTCGCATTCCCGAAAGAGGATCTCCATGCTCTCCGTCATGTCAATACGCACAAAAATGTTGAAGTAGCCAACGGCCGCAGTCAGCGCCGCTAGAAGGACCGCCTCCAGGACGCCATAGTCGGCGAGATACTTTCGGCGGAGGGCTTGCACGCGAAGGTTCCAGCGAATAACGAATGCTCCATAGAGTCCACCAAAGGTGCCAATGACAATGTAGAAGATGACTTCAAAGAAATGCCAATCGCGATCATAGTGGATCTGAAACATGACCAGCTGGCCTGTGCGGAAGGGGTTCATGGCTGCCAACACGGCAGTGGCGACGAGCGCACAAAAGTAGCTGCGCACCATGGTCCGCATGGGGAAGTTGGAGCACATCTCTTCCAGGGAGAAGAGGACTCCGCCAATTGGGCTCCCAAAGGCAACAGCCACGCCGGCGGCCGCACAGGCAGAGAAGAGTTCGCGCGTCTTGGATGCGCTTTCGCGGTACTTTGCAAACATGCGGCTAATGACATTTCCGGCACAGACGGCCGTGTGGACCGAGGGGCCCTCCTTGCCGACCGTCAGACCAGAGGCGATGGCCAGCGGCAAGCCAATGGACTTGATGATGAGCGTCCAGAAGCCGAGGAAGCCCGACATGACAAAGCCGGCCAGGATGCACTTGATCTCCGAGATGCCCGACCCCGCCGCATACGGCGCCATCTGCACCAGCCGGGCAGACAGAAAAGCAAAGAAGGCGCCTATGGCGATGAAGCCAAGGTAGCTGGCCGGCCAGAAGGAGCTCCAGACGCGCCACTCGGGACACGCGTCGTCGCCCCAGCAGCAGAACTTCTCGTTGAGGTAGAGGGCCGTGGTGCAGTGGCCGAAGCGGACGTCGTAGAGCCATTCCGTGACGACGTTGAGGAAGGCCGCGTTGATGCCGATGACGGCGCCGATGAGGGCCAGGATGAACCAGCTCTGGCCGGCGTCCATCGAGGCGGCCAGCGTCCTCTGCCATCCGTGCATCCCGTCCTTCCCGACCGCCACCGTGCGCTGCGTGCGCTTGGTGCGTCTGCGCAGCTGCTCCCGCGCGGCATCGTGCACCCAGTCTGCGTTAGATGGTGCCAGTGCAATCAATCCTACCAATCGTGCTGAAGTCCTCGTAGCGGCGCACCTCGTCCACGTCACTCACCTCCTGGGCATTCCCCTCCCTCTCCTCCTCCAGCCCCGGCCTGCTCGTCAGCGTCAACACCAGATCCCCCACCCTCGATAGCCATTCGGAGGTTGCATTTCATGGTTGACGAGCCATGGACGACGACGCAGGAGCACCACCAGCAGGACCATCGCCAAGAGAAGCAGCAGCAGCAGCAGCAGCAAGCACGAGCCTGGGCAAGAATGCGCTCCCCATGGCGCGTGTTCGCAGGATAATACGCATCGACCCAGACACGCTGCAGTGCTCCAACCAGGCCATGTTCGCCGCCGCCAAAGCCACGGAGCTCTTCATTGCCTACTTTTGCGAAAAGGCGCACGAGACGTGTCTGGCGGACAGGAAGAAGCAGATCACGTACCGCCACATGGCGGAGGCGGTGGCGCGTGTCGACAGCCTGGAGTTCCTTGCGGACGTAGTCCCGCGCACGCAGGCCTATCGCACGCTCAACATTGCCAAGGACCGGGCCCATTTGGTGAGCAAGCAGGGCACGAGTCAAGCCAAGGTGCAGCTGCACGTGGAGGCAGATGTGGAGATGGTGGATCAGGAGCAGGAGCAGTAGCATGGTTCTATCTATCCAATCACGAGCTTGCCGTCCTCTGGGAAGGAGTACTCGGGGATCTCCAGGTTGAGCGGCGCAGGGCCCTTGCGGATGCGCCCGGCTGACGTTAGCATAGAGAGCGACAAGACATACAGATATCGTAGTGCGAGCCATGACACGGACAGAACCATCCTCCAAAGTCGCCCGCCTCGCCAATCGGCACACAGCCCAAGTGCGTGCAGACGCCCACCATGACCAGCCACTGCGGCTCCTGGACCCGGTCCTCGTCCGTCTGCGGATCCCTCAGCTTCTTCACATCCACCGCATTCGCCTCGTCGATCTCGTCCTGCGTGCGATGGCGGATGAAGACCGGCTTGCCGCGCCACTTGATGATGACGTTGCGGCCCTCGGGGATGGCGGCCAGCTCGACCTCCACCTTGGCCATCGCCAGCACGTCCGCGCTGGCGCCCATGTTTTGCAGAAAGTCCTGCACGATGCCTTTGGCGCTGGCGGCGGCCACGAAGCCCATGGTGCCGGCCATGACGTAGGTGAAGACGCGCGAGTCGCTGGACCCGGGGGCCTTCCGGTAGGCGCTGAAGTCGGGGATGCGCGTGGTCGGCGTAGGGAAGACCGCCTTGCTGGCGTTCCCGCGCCGCGTCGTGCAGGCCGGCATCAGGCGCAGCCGCAGCAGGCTCCGTCCCCCTGCTGCCCTGGAGGAGTTCATGGTGGTTGGGAGGCGTGTCGTGGGTGGGTCAGGATTCTATGTACTACAGAAAGTAGTCGGGCGTTCTACGCGACACCATGGGCTCACCAGCACGCGGGCAGGGATCGAACTGCAGGCTGACGTTAGCAAGACGCGAGCAATGGGACGTACAAGGTGTGCTTGAGATGCTCGTCGATCTCCACAATGGCCGCCTGGTTGCCGCAGCGGTAGCAGTAGTTGGGCGCCGAGAAGACGGTGACCACGTTATGGTCCTGCGACCAGTTGTAGCCCTCCATCACCAGCTGGTGCGCCCGCGCCACCAGGCTCAACCCGTTGTTGTGGTTGAAGGCCTCGCTGATGTCCTGCCCAAAGGTGTAGCCCGCGCCCCGCGGCGAGATGCCCCACCCGCAGCGGTCGTCCGGGTCCGACCAGAGCAGGTCGCACATGGGGCCCTCGTGCGGCACCTCCTGGATGCGGTCCAGCGCGCGCACCTGGTCCAGCGTGTCGATGCTCGGCGAGAGCCCGCCGTGCAGGCAGAAGATCTGCCCTTCGATGAGCGCAGTCAGGGGGAGGAAGTCGAAGAGGTCCGTGAAGCATTTCCACACATTGGCGTTCCCGTACTTGCGCAAGCACTCGTCGTAGAAGCCGTACACCTGCGTGATCTGGCGCGACTCGTGGTTGCCCCGCAGGATGGTGATGCGCTGCGGGTACCGTATCTTGAGCGCCACCAGCAGGGTCACCGTCTCCACCGAATAATAACCTCGATCCACATAATCGCCTGTCGTCAGCCTCTCCTCCTCCGCCCATACCCATAAACAAATAATTAGTGTCCGGGTTCGGACCGCCTATGCGAAAGAGTTCCATGAGATCGTGGAACTGCCCGTGAATGTCCCCGCACACCGTGACTGGGCATTTCTACCGTTAGCAACGAAGACACACGGGCGCGCACCACTGGCTGCACATTGGATTCAGAGGAGAGGATCTCCCTCGCCTTGTCGCACAGCCGCTTGACGTCCGTCTCGGCCAGGCATTTGCACTGCAGCAGGAGCTCGATCCAGCCGTCAATGTCGTTGACGCCGGCCGCCACATCCTGCGTGAGCAGCGTCGTGCTGATGCTCCCGCCACCGAGCTGCGGCTCGAGCGCATCGTCGCTCATTTTGACATCTTCTATTTCCATCGCCCTCCTCCTGGTGCGTGATTCCTGTGGAGGGGAGCGTGTATTCGGTGCGATGGCAACGATTTGGAATAGAACCCATTTGGGGGGAAGGTGTCTTGTCCAACCCTCATAACATGCTACGTCAAGGTGGAGAGCGCAGGAGGAGGATTCCTTGGTGGGATTTCTTTTTCCCAGGAATGCCGGTGCAAAGGAGATTGCTCTTGCCATGGGGAACACCGTAGCCCGCATGAATCGCATCAGAGAGCATCTGGTGCTCCCCTAGTGGTGTTGGCAAAGTGGGTTAAGGATGTTATCAGACTGGCTCTGGATGAATCTCTTGGGTTTCCTCCGGCTTTGTGATCGTTCTCGTCGCTTAATGACAGTCGCGTGGATATCATCTCTGTGGATGAAGGATACAGGAAGCTGACAAGACTCACGAGCAACCGCAGTGGTGAAACAAAGTACCTTCATCCTGCACAATTTAAAATCCAGGACTGACAAGTCGCCTGCTGAGCGATTGGAGGAACTAGCTGTGACACCATCATGTTCGGCTTGTCTCCTCATACACCAAGTCAGATTCCCAGCGACTCGGCTAGAACATTTCAGCCAGACAACGTGACTATGGCCCAAGGTGTTTTGACAATGGCCAAAGATACTGAGTCTCAATCTGGCTTTAAACACCTCCCAAGGCCACCTTCCAATTGCCAAGAATGAGGCACAAGCTGCCATTTAAATGGGCGGTAATCTCAAGGTTCGCGAATGGGGAAATGAACCCGATCTCTATTCTGCGCGCAGTCTTCGTCCTGCCAGACTACAATCAGCTTCTTGAAAAAGGCTGGCAGAGGTATCAAAACCATGGTTGACGTATCGGCTTTCCCTCTCACGGTTTACGCCTTGGCCAGATGCGCCAGTGTAGATGCCTCGGGTTCTTACATCTTCTTCGGATGTCTCACTGGGGGGTGTTTATATTTTCTGACATGGTATTCGTCTGCATCATCGCGGGGATCTGCGACCGCCCATACTACCTACTGCTGCCATGAGGAATGGTGTTTGGTGGTAACAAAGCTGAGTGGATGTGATGGTGGAGGAAGATTGGAAAGCAGTCCGATTCACGCGCACAGCCTGCTATGGGGTGGAGCCGTCGAGTGCAGGGTCTGGTGACAGTCACCAGGATGCCTATTGCTGCCAGGCACTGGTGGTGCGACGAGACGTCTGTAAAGGGGTGAAGGTGACTGTAGTAGGCTCCACGATCTATTCTATGACTATGTACACGCATCACCACTAAAATACTTACGAGACATCGTGCAGCTCTTCGTCCTCCTCTTCCACGCGCCCTAGGCTGTGTGCTTTCCATATGTCGTCGTAGCAGGGGGTGACAGGGACTTTGTGCTCGTGGAGGAATTGCACTATGGCACGCACGTTGAGGGAGATGTTTTGCTCAGCACTCCCCTGGATGGAGAAGAGTCGCTTCGTCAGGCGCGGGAAGAGGAGTTGGAAGTCCGACTGGGAGAGGTGCACGGAGCCTTTGACGTAGTAGCAATCGCCCTTCATCCCACCAGCCAGGACATTCTTCACCGCTTCCAGGTTGCTCGCCCATTCGTAAAAGTGTTGCGAGAGGACAGTCAGGCTCGGCACCTTCAAGGGAAAGTGCATGGACGAGGTCAACGGCAGCGTCCACGTGTCGAGAAAGAGGCCCAGCGCATAATCCGACTTGCCGTTCGACTTGCTCTCGGACCTGCCCTCCGACTTGCACATGCCAACTGCCGTCGCTGCACCAAAGGAATGGCCCGACATAATCAGCTTTCCCGCATCCAAAACAGAGATGCTGCGAATCTGCTCCAATTGCGGATCCTCGCGTAAGCCTTTGACGACACACTCGATCTCGTACTTGCGTTGTGCCAACTGATTACTGCGCAGCTTTGCATTCTTCTCATTCACCTGCCTTGCCTGCACGAAATCAATGTACTCCTCCTTCATCACCGACCCAATAGCCGATCCGTCGCGGTGCTCAGTCGCTACAACCACCAACCCATGCGAAGCCAGCTCTCCACATATTTGGCTGTATGCCCCACGAGTCCCAACCAATCCATGACTAAATACAACCACAGGATACCTTCCCACTTTCACTGGCGCATCGACGCTGGCTGGAATGGTGATGGTGTAGAGATGTCGGGGGAGGTAGGCCATGACGTCCGAAATGCGTCGAGGACAGCCGAGGGAGGTGAGATAGCCGGAGATATACCTGCTCTGGGGCTCCGGAAGCCATGTGAATCGCTTTTCATTGATTTCTGAGCAGGGATAGAAAACACGGAAGAGGACTGAGCTGCAGCTGCCTCCCTGAGGGTCGCCTTCCGACGGCTCTCTGAACCTTCTGTATTCACAATCTAGCTCCACATCCTTCACTCCGACAGGATGCCTTCCCGAGTAATCCGGCAGCCGGACTGGGGTGTAGAAGAACGAAAGAAGGCTGTTCATGGTGAGGATTTTGGGGCGATGACGATGGCTGAGAAGCTGGGTAGCCGAGGCAAAGAGTGCACACGACAAAATACCCGAAATGGCAATTGTTCCGTTCCTGGACCCTGAACGGCACCCCTCAACAGAAGGCAACAACGGAAGACAACAAGGATGCGACTGAAGGAGGAGATAATTATTAAAAAGACTAGTCAGTAACAGACGCAGCTATGAAGGCATCGACTCCCGCATATCTTCACCCATTTCATCGGCACAGTCCTCACGTAGTATTTCTTCAGCTCGACCGCAGGGACATTGGTCATCTCTTAGGGCTCGACGTCTGCATCCGAGGGAAGTCCTGTAGGCAGGACCCTGAAAATCCATCCCCTCATGACATTTGGCCATACGACCAAATCGATCGCCGTCGTAGTATGCCTCCCGAGAATGTCGTTCTTCACTAGCACCCGTTGACTCCGACTCCGCATTCACGATATCTGCCAAGAGCGCTAATTTGCTTTCTCTATTTCTATCTGGTCCTCTTCTCCTGCGTCCATTCCTTCAGATCGTGCGAAATCAGGGCCATTGCCTTTATCCAAATCAAGGGCATCATCTCCTTTCCGCCAACATCACCATCACCGAATCCAGCTTTAATAACTTATCCTTAGGCCACCCGCCCTAATCTCCACTGTAGCATGTATTGCAGCGACGTAATAATAGCGCATCATGTCGAAGGCGTTATACCTGCCTACTACCATAGTGTAGAGGCTGAGTCCAACATCAAACCACCACATTTGCCACTTGTGTGCTAATTACTATCCCCGTAGTCTAAGGTCATTGTCCCTCTCCTGGGCTGAAAACGGACAAGCTAGGGTTTCCTTTGCGTTCCGCCTCTGAGGGCCGGACTCTGGGTGGTCATTGCTATTTGTATCATTACTGTGCTGTGTACTCCATTTTACCCATGTTGAAGGAGGAATGACGAGTTGACTCTTCGTACCACAGATATGGAGAGTGACTTTTGGAGGTATTCTGGAACCACCTTTTTTGATCAAACAATAAAACCGCAACTATGATCTCCAGTCAATGGGAACAATTGACCAGTAGGAGGATCATCATACGTCCTTTATATCACGCAACAATTTGAAATCGTCATGGGTTTTTTTGTTTAACGAATCCCTATTGAGTATTAAGAGCACAGGTGGTGATTGTAGAAAGCCATAGAGAAAGACATTCTTTTGGCATAGATTGTTCCTTATTCTTCAGGGGCATCCATCAAAGAATGCTGTTTCGTAACTGCACATTCTCCACCAAGCTCCAGATCAACATCAAACTGGAAGAAGAATCCTTCCGTCGTGACTGCAATGATCTGTGAGCTGCTACCATTGAAGGCAACCGTACTCCTGGAGCCGTTAGCGGGCAATTTGGCAAACGCAAAGTCTCGTAATGGTTCCCACATCTCAGTGAAGGAGGTGGGTAGATATCCGCCAACCGCACCCACGAGTGAATTCGATGACTTCCGAAGCATCCCCGCCATGGAGTTCGTACTTCGCTTTGCATCGATGGAATTCTCAGACGCAGCCGAGGCACTGCTTTGTATGCGTTGCGCCGGGGACGGTCGCTCGTAGGAGAGTTTGAAGAGATGGATAGTCTCAGTGGCGGATGAAACGCACAGAAAGGTTGAAGCGAGGTTGAAGGCAATGGAGTAAATTTGCGTAGGGTATGTACCTCTTCTGAATTGAAACAGCCGCGCACCTTCCGGGACAGAGAAGACACGAATGACAGTGCCCTGTTCTGAAGCTGTCGCAAGCATGGTCCCTTGGCTATTAAGTGAAAGTGCCGACAACGGCGACTTGTGCGCCTCCACAACATTGATACTCTTTAATTTTATGGTGTCGTAGATGACTACGTCTCCAGAAAATGCGACGGCGCTTACGTTCGGAGGCACATGAGGGGCTGCAGGAGAACGCCGTATGGAAGATGGGTAAACAAAGTAGCATTCCTCAGATAAAGACGATAAAGAGCACACGCCTAGAATTAGGTTAGCTTGTGACAACTCACCTGAAGGGTTGGGTGAAGTATCCATACTGAGCAGCAACTTCATGTTGCTGATATTATATATGTGGATCTGTTCCTCCAGTACGACAACCAGACGCTTCCGATTCAACTTGACGGCCAGAACGGCGGTTGGGAAGGTAAGTTCGCAGATGGTCGAGTCACGCTGCATTAGTGATGCCTATGTAAGAACTCACTTTCGTATTCGTAATTTGCAGCCGTCTTGGTGACATGGCGGGCTTGTTACCAACGCCAACAATAGCGACCAAGGACGTGCAAAACAGCATTTCAACAATGGATGCTCCACCATTTCCTGTTTATTAGCGGCATCTTGTGAGACTCACCTTTGATGTAACACCTTCCAAACGGGTCGCAATTATAGATGCGAAAGCCAGTTTTCGTTCCCGCAGAGATGCAGGTGTAATCCTGGTTGAAGTTCACGCAGCTCAAGCCCTCGTAACGCATCTTTCCCTCCTCTCACTTGCCACCGACTCCCCCTCACTTCGTATGCACACTCATGTGACGTCGCCTGGTTGCTCTAGACAACCAGCTTCCCCACATGATGTTTTTCCTCCTGTAATGGAGAAAGACCCGGAATGTCGGAATCTATCAGTGATAAGCAAAAGTTGAAAATAAAACACAAGCGCCTGGACAGCGTTGTTCAAGGGACGAATGACAGCTCCATAGTGAGCAAGGAAAGTGTTGTACTGAGGGGATATCCAGTGCAGCAGTCCTTTCTCTCTTCCTTCGTGTACTCGGTGCAGCGGAAACGACGGGCTCCTCTTATAAATCGGGGATACTTTGTAAGAATGCGTGCTGTAGAACTCGCACTATCACATTTCTTGAAAGGGTCTACCGAAAATGATGTTGTGGTTAACCTCGGCGCAGGATTCGATCCCATGGCTTTGAATTATCTACGCCAAGGCTGCAATTGCAGCTTCATTGATGTTGACTTTAAAAGTGTCGCAGATGAAAAGATATATATGATTCGTACGGATAATGCGCTTCGCGACCTACTGGGCTCAGTTGATGAAAGGTGGTATGAAAAGAAATCATACTTGGCCTTCGGATGCGACCTTCGAGACCCCACTGAACTCCATGCGCTGAGAGATATCATTTCAGGTAGATCCCCTCGGAGAGTACTGTTTATTGCAGAAGTAAGTATTACGTACATGTCTCGAGATGCAGCCGACCGTGTCATCAAATGGGCGAGCTCGATCGCTGGATCACAATTTGTGCTGATTGAGCAAATCATGCCAGCTGGAGCATCTCATCTATTTACTTCGACAATGATTGATCATTTCCAGGGGCTGGGTAGTCCACTGCGGTGTCTTGCAACGTATCCATCGATCGACAAGCAAATCGGACGTTTCAGACGACTTGGCTGGTCTTGTGCCCACGGATGTGACCTACTCGATATCTGGGACAGCCTCACACCTGAAGAGCGTCAGCGAGTAGAGGCAGTGGAAGATTTCGAGGAGTGGGAAGAATTTTTAATGTTTTGCCAGCACTATTGCGTGATTACAACTTTTCCGTCTGCACTAGCTCAACCTCGCCGTCAAAATAAGGAAATAATGGACTTCAAGTATGTCCCGCAAAGTCAAATACGTAGTAACGTCCGTAAATGCTTTGCATCGAGTGCGAATTTGAACTCGCATCAATCCCTATTATTCGGTGGAATTAGTTCCATTCGGGAGGCTTCAACTGCCTTTCTATCAATCAAGTCAATTAGGCTGCTAGAGGACAAGCAAGAGTCAGGGGTGTTTGAACCAAATGCACGTATGTGTCACTGCATGGTGGGAATTGCTGAAGGGAGAGTTCTGATGATTGGCGGTCGTACTTCGCCTCGGAATGCGCTTGTGGATTGTTGGTTATGGGATAATGGGCAATGGAGACGTACACATGACTTACCATCCCCTCGCTTCCGTCATTGTGCAGCATGCATTGGAGACGGTAGAGTTGTCGCATATGGAGGAAAAGCGCAACACCCTGTCTTGGATGCGCTGCTGCTCTGGTCGGAGAAGGAGGGATGGAAGGTGTTGAAGTCTTTGAATGATGTGGATCTGAAATCACGCTGGGGAAGTGCGATCTGCGCTATTTCAAAAAATATGATCGTCATTGTCGGCGGCGCAGACGAAAGCGGCCGATTGCTGGGTGATATCTGGAAAGTGGAAATTGAGGCAGATGGGTACAGAGCGGTTAAAATGCATCAATCCATATTACGTCTAGGGACAAAGCTCTGCCTCTTTGGGGACCTTTTGTACGTTGTTGGTGGTGTTTCGACCACTCTTAACACAAATCTCATTACTCGTTTCGACATTGCATCAGGCAAATCCGATGCTCTGGAAATTACGACGCCATTTATGGGGATTGGACATGAAGTCGCCATCATCGAGAGTTGTATTGTTGTCTTTGGAGGCGGCGGGGTTTGTTTTTCCTTTGGTGGTTACATGAATTCTGTTGCTCTCATTCTTTCCCCTAAAGCGAATGACCAAGTACCTCCGTCGCTCCATGGACCTCGAGATATATTGCAGATGGGCCACTTTACAACAAATGACTTCATCAAAGTCTGCGAACAGCGAGAGCCGGTTGTTTTTCGAAAGATTGATATAGGCCCTTGCCAAAGACTCTGGATGGACGCATACTTGCAAGAGCGAATAGGGGAGCGCCAAGTTGTGATCCACAGCTGCAAGGTGCCATGGATGTCTTTCCATGAGAAGAATTTTGTGTATGAAAAGACGACGATCCGAGAACTCATTGATCGCATGCAAAGTGGCAAGTTGGTGTATCTGCGTTCTACTTCAACGGACCGTGCAAAGCCTGCTCTTCTCGAACAGGACTTCCCAGAGATTGCGGGGGATTATCGACTCCCTGAGGCGATGCAAGAGTGTATTGGCGAAAGGAAGTTCTCTTCAGTCCTTCGCATTGCTGGAGCAGGAACAGGCCTATGGCTCCATTATGATGTGATGGCAAATCTCCTGTCTCAAGTGCGCGGGAGCAAAAAGATGCGATTGTACCACCCAAAGTACGTTGGACAACTGTCTTTTCCTCCCGGAGCTTCTTCCTCAACCATCAAAGACCCCTCTGAAACGGCAACCGATTGTTTTGAAACCACTCTCAATCCTGGAGACACGCTCTACATTCCACCCTTGTGGCCGCACTCAGCGTTAGCACAAGGGGGTGGAATTGCAGTGAATACATTCTGGCGCGATCTCGATCCGTCTGCATATGCGCATGGCCGCGATATCTACGGCAATAGGGATCTGCGTGCCTATGAAGAGGGACGAAGCAAGGTTCGGCAACTCGAGCGCAGCTTGGCTCATCTTCCTTCGGATCAAGCGGCATTCTACCTGAAGCGTCTTGCAAAGGAACTAGAAGATGCATGCCATACATAACCTGTACATATCACACTAAACGAAGCATAGACGCCATATTCCTATCACAGCCGCCGCCAAGCTCATGACACTTTGCATTGCATTCAATCCTGCCACTGCCTTGCCAGACTATCTACATCCTGCCCCGCCGCACTCTTCTCCACATACCCATCCCCCGTCTCGAGACTGGACATAGGATTAACAAATATTTGGATTAAATGATGGCAGAGGGTTCGGTTCGGGTGGGGAAGTGGGAATGCAACGCCTCGGTCAGACCAGCAAACTCTACATGTCGTCCAGCAGCAGCAGCAGGGCAATGCGAGCAGTGGTGTACGAGAGAGCAGGCGGCCGTGAAGTAATCACCTACTCCAAAACCCAACCTGTGCCGAAGATCAAGGAGAGTGAAGTGCTGGTCAAAGGGCGATTCGCCGGTGTGAACTTCATCGACACCTACTTCCGCACCGGACTCTATCCTGTCGAATTCCCCTACGTCCCCGGCGCGGAAGGATCTGGACGGATTGAGGAGCTGGGCGCAAAGGTGACTGGATTCCAAAAGGGCCAGGAAGTGGTGTATCAGGCCAATGCAACGTACGCAGAGTACACTGCTGTGCCAGCAGCCAAGCTCGTCGTTCTCCCGCCCGGCATGGATGCGGAGGTGGGGGCTGCTAGTCTGCTTCAAGGATTGACGGCCTTGACCATGATTCGCGAGGGATACGAGGTGAAGAAGGGAGATTGGATTCTGATCCATGCGGCAGCGGGCGGTGTTGGTCTCCTTCTGGTTCAGATGTGTGCTGCGGTGGGAGCAAACATCATTGGCACGGCAAGCACGGATGCAAAGATCCAGCTAGCAAAGGAGCACGGAGCACAGCATATGGTCAAGTATACCGAGGATAGTGTGCTGGATGCCGTGCGTCGACTGACGGAGGGGAAGGGCGTCCATGCCGTGCTGGACGGAGTGGGAAAGACTACATTCGATGAAAGTCTCGAGGCTGTACGGCCCATGGGGAGTGTTATATCATTCGGGAATGCTTCAGGTAGGAGTTGCACCATGTCAACTAACCCAAGGTGCCGTCCCACCCTTCACAATCGCAAGACTCGGAGCCAAGAATGTACGATTGATGCGTCCGCGTCTCTTCCCGTTTGTCGAAGAGCGCAAAGACCTTGAGAGGTATGCGGACGAGCTGTTTGGGATGATCCGCGACGGGAAGTTGAAGATCCGAAGCAAGGTCTACCCTCTTTCGGATGCGGCCAAGGCTCAAGAAGACCTGGAAGGAAGAAAGTCCACAGGCAAGCTGGTTTTGTCCATATGATTAGCCGTGGTGGTACTGTTGAAATAAGTCGAGCAGGTTTCGCATTCCAAAGAGCGTATTCTCATCCTTTGTCGAAGTGAAGCGCGATCGTGCAAAATCAATCAGCCGGACTCGGCAGATGTCCATCTCCCCTGAGTCTGTGCTCTCCGACTCGGATGCTCCAGATGACACCTGTGCCCCTGGCTTAGCATCATAGAGAAAGAGCAGGCTGGCACTGTACATCTCTACGTCCGTCGTCTCCAGCACTCCTTCAATCTGCGCCAAGTCCTCAATCATGGCCTCGACGACTTGGACGTCGTCGCATCCGGCAAAGTAATCCTTCAATGCTCCTCCGATGCTGGCTGGCGTGAGGGCCCGTCCGTACTCCTTGCCATATTCCACCACGCCAGTCGCCGTGTGCACACGCATACCACAGACGCGAAAGCCAAGCGACCCGCTGGTGGTTGTGCGCGACACCGTTTGCATGCGCCGACGCTTCTCCGCGCTCGCTCCGTCGTCGTACAAGCGCCGGCCCAGCTTGACGTCCATCACGCACGGCTTGGCATACCCAAACGTCAGGTTCTCCAGCACAATGGCCGTCTTGCCACGTCCCCTCGCCCTCACCATCGCCTCCACATCATCTCCTTCTCCATCCATGTGCAACGCCAGCGTGCCAATGAACGCCGGCATCCATCTGCGCAGTGCGGACGGCGCCTGCTGGTAAAAGCTGACCTCGGCCTCCATGGCCGGCTTTGCAATGACGGCTCCACCCTCGTCCACCAGCATCCCTGCATGTCCTGCCACGCCGTGAAAGGCCTGCATCGGCTGCACGGTGGGTGCAATCACGCGGCCGGATGCTGCGCAGGATACGCCATGGACAGCAACTGGTGCAGCAATTCAACGAGCTCACGGGGTACGCGCCCGTGGAGCGTCTGAAGCGCGCCGTCAGCACACACGAGGCGCAGTTTGATGATGCGCAGGTCTGTCTTCGCGAGGCCAAAGCGACGTTTCGCGCCGCCATTGCAGAGCGCGCGAGCACGGCCCGAGAGATGAATGAGCTGCTGGAGCGCAAGCACGGATGGACGCCCACGGACCTTGAGCGCTTCACACACCTCTATCGCCAGTCGCACGCCAGCGAGAAGCTGGAGAAGGAGGCGGGCGAGGAGCTGGAACGGAAGGAGGCGGATATGGAGGATGCACAGCGCGGGGTCCTGAATGCGTTGCGGACGCGCTACCACGAGGAGCAGGTCTGGAGCGACAAGATCCGCCTGGTCAGTTCGTATGGCGCATGGGCGCTCATGGCGCTGAATATCATGCTGTTTATGCTCGTGCAGCTTGCCGTGGAACCGCGCAAGCAGCGAAGGCTGGTGGAGAAGTTTGAGCGGCTGCTCCACGCCGTCCACGAGGAGCAGAAGGCCGAGTTGCATAGGCTGGCGGAGGTTGTGGAGAGCAGGGTTGAGCGGAAGACTGTCGAGCCGCGCGTAGCACAGAGGGTGGAAAGCGACAGGCAGGGACGCGCGCAATGGACGTGGACGGGGGTGGTTGATCGACTTGTATGTTACTTACCGCATCCTCTACGTTACATGACCATGGCAGCTCCAAGCACCATCCATCCCAGCACCAACGACAGGCCCACCACAGGCGAGAGTCCCAGGCTGCTGGCTGCGTTCTGCGAGGCCGCGATAGCCGATGAGGCGCCAGTCGGGGGGCTCAACAGACCACTGGGGAGGATGCCCGAGGGGATGGCGGACAAGACGCCGGCAAGATTGCTGGCGGCGAGCGCGCTGGTGAGGGCTGCAACGTTGCTGGAGTACTGAGCCGGCACCTGGCTGATCAGCGACGACAGCTCTGAGCCGGTCGGGATGGCGCTCTGGTACTGTGAAATGAGCGAGGCTGCGGCTGCAGTCGGGACGGCAGAGAGCAGCGCGCCGATGTTGGTGGTCTGGCTGGCATACTGACCCACCAGAGACTGGGCCGCGGGGCCTAGACTAGAGACGGCCGCAGCGACGTCCGTGAGCTGTTGCGCAGCAGCGCATGCAATGAGAGGTAGAATGGCAAATCGCATCGTGTGTGACGTGGTCGTGGTGTGCGAAAAGGTAATGAATACTGCAAACTGATTGCGCAACGGGAACGAAGGGGGTTCTATTTTTAGCACTTCCTCTTCCGTCCATCGCTTCCACCTTCCCGTTTTGGAGGAGGTAGTTGCCATGGCGATGGACGGCGCGTACATATTCCATGCAGAGCGACAACGAGGCAGACGCGCTGCTTCCTCTATCTGCGTCGGCCTTGGACCGCGTGCCCGTCTTTCAACTGGTGCACGCCATCCACGATGAGATCACAGCGCGCGTGGATACCACGCTGACGTGGGACCAGCTACGAAGCCCGCAAATCAACCAATTCCTAGTCCGACCCGCGCTGGAGAAGTTTCGTCGGCAGCGGCACTCGCTAGCCATCCCCTACGCCCTGCTCGCCAACCAAGCGCAATTTGTGCGAGAGTCGTCAGAGATACCGGCCCAAGCTGGCGTCGCGGATACCCGCGGCCTGCTGTGCGAATTGCTGGCCATCAAGTGTCTCAAAGAGTACACCCGTCAAGAACTCATCTCTGCACTGACGTATGAATTTCAGCCGCTTGCCGGCTCGACAATCCTTCGACGGGCCAGCGCGCCCCGTATTTCGACGCTGGAGGTCGCCATCTCGGCATGCTCCAAGAACTTCCTCTCCCATCCGCTCGTCGTCTCCATCCTGTCGGGGATATGGGAGGGCAGTATTACGTTTCACTCTCGCGCGGACGATTTGCATCGCGGCCAGTCCACGCAGCGGTCTTCTTACCTCGGCCGTGAGGCCGTCATCTACAACCCATCCCATGCCTCCCCTGGGAAGTTGTCACGTTTACGAGTTCCACGGTATAGGAATATTGCAAATACATTTGCTCTCGGAGCTCTGCTCGTTCTCTACCTCTGTGTTTTGGTGGAACGATCACCCGCCCTCACCCCGTTGGAGATTGTGTTTTGGTTCTGGAGTCTGGGTTTCATGCTGGATGAGGTTATGAACGCTTTCGATGCTGGCTACTCGCTCTATGTCATGTCTCTTTGGAATATCTTTGACTGCGGCATCCTCCTCCTCCTCATCATATATTGCAGTCTTCGAATCTACACGATCCTGAGCAAGACACAGGCTGTCTTTAGCATATCCTGCGACATCCTCGCCTCCGTCGCAGTCCTTCTCTTTCCCCGCCTCTTTTCAGTCCTGGACCACTACCCCTATTTCTCGCAAATGCTCATCTCCCTCCGACGCATGGCCATCGACATGTGTGTTTCCATGCTCTTCATCATGATCTTTTTCGTTGGTTTCTGGGTCGCGTTTACCCTGTCCTTTGCGAGGGACGTTTACGATGCATCCACCATTGCATACCAGCTCATGCATATCTTTCTTGGATTCACAGTTCCCGCGTGGAATGCGTGGGATAATTACAATGCGCTTGGAAAGACGCTGCTGGTCACATTCATCTTCCTAGCACACTTCATCATCGTCACCATCTTTGTCACCATTCTCTCCAACAGCTTCGCCGACATTAGCAAGAATGCTCGTCAGGAGCATCTCTATCTATTTGCCGTCAATACCGTCACCATGGTCAAGTCAGACACCTTGTTTGCCTATATTGCACCTTTCAATCTGCTCGAATGGGCTTTTGCCCCCTTGGTATACGTTCTACCCTTTCGCACCTTTGTTCATTTCAACCGCACCATCATCAAAGTGTCTCACTTCCCGGTTTTGGCTCTCATTTATGCATACGAACACTTTTTTCTACGGACTGACGAGGCTCACTTGCAAAAAGAAGATGGAAAGGGTTCAAGCCGTCCAAAGCCTCGAGGCGTGTCTCGGCTTCTCACGCGAAGAGACTCCATCACGAGCCGTCGCACAGGATCGGTCCTCGACCAAGTCTTCAAGAGTTCCCCTCCTGCAAAGCCGCGCCGCATAGACACAAACGGCGACGTGAATGGATCTGTTATTCATGCCGATGGTGTGCATGATTGGGTCACAAGTCAGCCACACAGCATGTCGCCGCCGCCCTCCTCTCTGCGTATGGGCCAGAAGCAACGCTCCATCGACGACCTGGAGGAGGAAGACTATGAAAGCGATGAGACCGAGACGGCGAGGGGGTACGACTCGCCGCGTTTCCTCCGCGATCGTACGAGCTTTGACACCCTCCATCAAGCAAAGTCACCCTGCTCGTACCGCCGGGTAACGAGTAGCCGGGTCGGTGCCATGGACACAGGGCGGCCGCCCCTCCCACATCGGCATTCTGTCCCACAGCGCATCCCATCACGACCGCGGAACTATCGAAGCAGCGAAGACACAAGGAATGATGCAGTCATGGCCACCTCACTAGCAACACAATTAGCAGCCATGAGTCGGCACCATGAGCGGAAGCAAGACGAAGATCATGGCGCATTGCTTCTTGCACGACTGGACTCCATTGAGCAGGTCGTCAAGGAGCGACTCGATCAGCTGTCGCGTGAAATGGCCAAACTGCAACATAATTGATCTATCCTGCCTCCATCCTCATGCCATACATCCCTCCTGTGCTCACTGCTTTGTGATATCAAAGGACCATTGAAACTCAAGATGCGTCTTCTTATCATCGTCCATGAACCTTGCAATAGCTTCATAGTGTCCGCGTGCCAGCATTCCACGCGGGGCCTCTCCCAGAGGACAGGCCGTTTCATAGTACGGAGTGGCGGAGGTGTTTGGCGCATACGAGCCCATCATCTCTTCCATCCGATCCACTTTGATGCCCCTTCGCTTGACAACCTGAACATACCGCAAACCAGTCACGAAGTCGTTGTTGACCATGAAACGCACACGAATGCGATACTCCGAGCCTTCTGTGATGGTGAATGGCGTCTCACGCAGCTTTTTGACTGCCTCTTCGTTCTCCAAACCGACCACTACAGCCTCCTTGCCCTTTACCTCCAAAGCCATCTCACGGATAACCACTCTCTGTGCACTCGTGCTCGCCCTTCCCCCGGACTTGATCCCTAGGCTCTCCTTCCATCGCCGCAGCGAGGGGTCTTCCGCGTCGATCTCGGCGTACTCCGCCATCGTCTTCTTCACCCCCACCCTGTACGCTGAGCGCACTGCAAAGTCGCTATCACATTAGTCTGTGTTTACACAACAATCGCACTCGTCGTCGCTCGGCATCTGATTCGTGGTTCGGCCCGGGTGGGAGATGCGCGTGGGAGATGGACACGGACGCACGACCCCATCTGCAGTCGACCCCGAGCCAGAAGGTGCTGCGAGAGCCCAGAGAGTCGAATGATCCCCGTGAGTTTGACATTGTATCGACCTACTACGCCTACCTGCATGCAAACCCCTCTATGACCATGCCCGTGGCCGCCATCGAGGCCCTGGTAGAGCTGCTCTCCCAGAGCGAGGCAAAGACAGTCAGCGAGTTCATGGACCTGCTGCAGCGCGGAACCCTTGCCCTGAAGCAGAGCGTCAAGAACTACATCTCGCTGTCTGCTGGCTGCGACCTGTTTCAACGATGGGTGGTCCGCACGCTGCAGGATGCCAGCGACTTCGAGGCCTGTAAGCGCTACTTCTACACGCACGGCAAGATGTTTGTGCAGCGAGCACAGGAGGCCCGTGAGAGCATCGCAGTGCTGGGAACGAGTTTCATTCAGGACGACTACACCGTCTTTGTGCACTCGTACTCACGCGTGGTGACGGCGCTGCTCTTCCATGCAGCAGCGCAACACGTCCGCTTCAAAGTGGTCGTCACCGAGTCTCGGCCTGATGCGGCCGGAGCCACGACGGCCAAGCTGCTTCGAGAGCGCGGCATCCCTGTTGCCGTCATCCTGGACGCTACCATCGGCTTTGCCATGCAGAAGTGCGATCTCGTACTCGTCGGGGCACAAGGCGTGCTGGAGGACGGTGGTATTGTCTCTAAAATCGGCACCTTCCCCGTGGCCGTCCTGGCCAAGACTGCGCATAAGCCCTTCTACGTGGTGGCCGAGTCTCACAAGTTTGTGCGCTTGTTCCCCCTCACACAGTACGATCTACCTACCTCCACCGAGATGGAGTTCTTTGCCGACGCACAGCCTGCTTCGCCTTCGGCTTCCCTCCCCCCTACACCCAACGGCCTCCCTCACCGCAACAAAAGCGTGAGCATGCTGCAGCAGGATATCGACAATAATCCAGAAGTAGATTACACCGGTCCAGCATGGATAACAGGACTCATCACAGACATTGGCGTGCTGACACCGAGTGGGGTCAGCGAGGAGCTCATCAAGCTGTGGCAGTAGAATACGTCCAGTAGATATGTACATAATGCAGAGTCATGAATGCGTAACGGCTCGTACCTCCTCCTCAGCAAACGCTATCGCATGCTGATGTATCTTGCGAATGGTCCCGCTCATTCGCACCACTTGCACAATCACCCGATCACCCTTGATCTCCGAAATGTATGTGAGTGCAGCCCAGAGCAGTCTCGCCCAATGACGATGCACACGTAGAATGCCGGTTGATGTAGATGAACTAAAGTAGATGACGCGAAACTCTCCAATGCTAGTGAATCCCCACTGTCCAAAGTTTACGCGGATGGACTGCTCAATGAGGCGCATGAGCTCCCATTTTGTCATATCAGTTGGACATTGCAGGAAGGACGTCGTGGTGTTTGGGTGCAGAATGTGAAAGAGCAGGTGGCGATGCTTGACTCTGACCATTCTTCGTTAGTGTCGAGCTTCTGAAACTCTCATCTGATCTGATGCGCTGGAATTCTACGCGACACAAAATAGCTTCAGTTCAATAAATGGAAATGTTTCAAGTCACATAACTTTTCACGCTCGGACGGCGAACGGAAGTGCCCAAGTCGATTGGCGACAGTGTCCAGCGTAAGATCCTCTAGTGTGTCTTGCTATTTATCTGCAATTTACTACGGCCTGGGACTGAGAGATGTGCTTTTTGGCTCTGGATCTCAGAATCGTCCGACTGCTGACTCGCACTGTGGTTTGAGAACGTCCCTTCAAGTCTTGTTGATCCTAAGATCATTCCGGATCATTGCCCAAATTGAAACGAGCTTCTTCTTCTTCACGCTGCCGGTGCTCCATATACTCCTCATCGGTCAAACCCAGCCATGAGGCTTCCGGAACACTTTCCGCTACCGCTTCGGCGAAAATAAACTTGTAAATATAGTTCCAAACTTCTTCTTGCTCTGCACCTTTGCCCGCCGCATACAACAGAGAAAGTTGCGGTATGCACTCCTCCTTATGCCAACCATGAAGAAGACATCAACTTCCAATCTATGAAAGACTCCCAAAGAATGCATCTCTCTTGGCACGGGTTAGAGTTACCACCGGCGTTTGAACTAAGTTCTATTTTTCAATCTCGGGACTTTCTTGTTGCCTTTCACTTTCCTGAGCCTTTTCCATAGCATCGTACTCATCCTTGCGATCAATCCACCGCTCCTGGATATCGTAGACACTCTGCTCATTCGCCCAACCACCTCGCACAGCCATTTGCCAAACAGTATCACCAGCCCCCTCAGCCGGCCCGAATGTATAGCCGACAGCATGGTCGACGACCTGCAGCAGCCTGGTCATGGACTTCTTGTCCTCCACCGCACACGTCTCAAAACCAACGAGGCCGAAATCTGTCACGAGACCAATAATTGCCTTGTTTAGTCCGGCATACTTGCTCATCTGCGACCCCTGTAATGCAGGCAACAGGTAATCCAGGTCCTGAACCTCGGTGTAGAAGTCCAGGTTGAAATCCAGTTTTCCATAGTCGCGAAGAATGTCTATTTTGGAGAGGACATTGATGTAGGGCAGCTCAAACATGAGCATGGACCGAAGGGCAAGCAGCAGCACAGAGACGTACTTTGCCGGCTCTGTGCAGTAATGAGAGTCCACCAAATGGACAACGACAAGCCTGTAGCCACACTTCTTCTCCAGATGCTTGCATATGGTCGACAAGGCTGAGTTGTGGGTGAAGAGTTCCACTTGGCCGGGGAGATCAAAGAGCACATAGTCATCACCCAGCTGTCGTAGCTGCCCAGCCAACCAGTCAAAGTTCTTCAGCACTTCCTCCAACGCGCACACCACTCCTCCATTGGGGCCCAGGTCAAACTCATCCATGACATCGTCCAATGTAATAAAGTCTCGCACGTCGACAGCGCACGGATAGGTGACCTGCTCGTTCGCAGGGTCCAAGTTCACCACAGCACTCTTCCTCCCAATGGCGGACATGAATTGATGCATCCCCGCACAGTAGGTCGACTTGCCTGACCCCGGTGGCCCAATCACCAACTGTGCGAATCGTGTTTGCATTGCACAAATTGGCCAACCGTCGTGACTCCAGTCCAATGGGAAAGTAGGAAGCTCGATTTGAGAATTATTTGATGCAAATAGCCATAACGGTCACGATTGAAGGAAGGCAGGCAGCTTTCACGTGCGAAATACTCCACGTACCAGGTACACAATGCTGAAATAGAATCTGGTGTTGAATGATTTCATGGGTATGATTACGATCGGTGACCCCGGTGGTGCTGCGATATCGTCAATTGCGTACTCTGCCCATGGCCTGCTGTTGTCGAGCTCATGGGATGGGTGCGCCAGGGTGTATGATACTTCCTACAAACACGCAGAGACGTATCCCTCTGCAGGCAACGCGCCGCTGCTTGACTGCGCATGGCTGAATGCGTCGACAGCAGTCTTTGGGGGCCTTGACGGCAATCTAGACTGTGTGCAAATGGGCGGCCGGCCGACGCGTCTTGGTAAGCACAAGGACGCCATCTCAGCCATTGCTACACTCAGCGATCGAATCATTTCAGGGTCGTGGGACAAAAGCGTGAAAATCACAGATGCGCGCAGTGGGTCCAGTGTGGAGACTCAACTGCTGGAAAAGGTGTTTTGCCTGGATGCCGTGGATGACAGGGTAGTGGTGGCTACTGCCAACCGAGCAATATGGATCTACGATGCGCGTCAGATGTCACAGCCGTTTGAGAAGCGGGAGTCGAGTCTTAAATACTCTACAAGGTGTGTTACCTGTAACCCAAACGGAAGTGGGTATGTTACGTCCTCCATTGAGGGAAGAGTAGCTGTTGAGCTGTTTGATCCCTCGCCAGAAAGCCAGGAGCAGAGGTATGCCTTCAAATGCCACCGCCAGAACGACGATGCAAGTGATGAGACTGTAGCGTACCCCATCAACGACGTCCAGTACCACCCTGTACACGGGACATTTGCAACCGCTGGAGGCGACGGGGTCGTGGCCATCTGGGACGCTGCAGCACGAAAGCGACTGCGCCAGTATCCGCGACTCGAGGCAAGCGTGGCCAGCATTGCGTTCTCGCCATCCGGCCGTCATCTAGCCATGGCATGCAGTTCCGGAATCGAAGACGGCCGTCCCGACGACGACTCGGTAATTGCACTGCACATCCGCGAGCTGGCTGTCGACGAGGGCCGGCCAAAAGTCGCAGCCTCGACAACGTCGATTCGATGAGGGATGATGTATATTACTATTTACGATACACAGCATGACGATGCTAGTCCAGATGCACCCCTTCCGAGCTTGTTGCGTCGATCTGCATGACATTCAGCAGCAATTCATAGACGCGCCCCGGGACCGTCCGTTCGTAGACGCTCATCAGGTCGTTGGGGTTGGGGTAGACGCGCATGGCCTTGTAGAAGCACATGGCTGCCTCGAGCGCCGTTGCATCATCTGTTGCTCCGGTCTGTGCCACGAGCGACTCGCCCTTTGCGACCTGATTCATAAAGAACTCCTCCCGTCCATCGACCGATGCCGGCATCGCCTCATTCCTGGCACTGGCAATAGCACCCAGGATCCGCTCGCGCTGGCCCTGCCTGGCCCTCTTGACGGCTGCGTCTCGATGCCGCTCGTGATCCTTCCTGGCCCGCAGCAAGTGGCGCCGAAAGAGGGGGTCGTTTCTTCGCCGGTAGTCAAAGAGCACAGCGTATCCGATCCCCACCAGCGAGAAGACGCCCAAAACACCCAATCCGACGTTGAGTGGCTGCATCGTCGTCGTCAATCTCAGGTCCGGCTTGAATCAGGAACTCGGTCGGACACGAGGACAGAGGAACGAATGAGATACAATAAACCATCGTGAAATTCAGTGAGAAATGCGAAAGACGACGCCTCGGAGCAGGCCAAAGAGCACGCTCCAGAAGCTGCCTGGAATGGCCAAGAGCAAGTCCAAGTCTGGTGAGAAAGAGCACACACGCATATTCGACCTCATGAAGGGCAGATACTCGTCCAAGACGCGCCGCCCAGAAATGCCGCGAGACCATGCTCAGGGGCGCACTGCCAAGCAAATGCATCCGGATGCATCACTGATGCCTCCCAATGCATCTCAGATGGTTCGTCAGTTCCAAGGCAGCAACCATGCTCCTCCTCCTCCATTGGACCTGGAGCAATTTGCGCAGAGAGATTTCGACCCTGAGGCATATGTCTCGCAAATCCTCCGCGAAGGTGCCAGGACCGAGCAGCTGACTGAACTTGCGGCCCAGCTGAAGCAAAAAGGAAATCGCTCGTCGACGGAAATGCAAAAGAACGTCAACGACAACTACACCCAGCTCGTCGTCATTTCCAAGGAAGTCACGATCCTGGAGACGGAAGTTGCCAATCTTCGTGGCTTGTTCCAGGAATTGCGTCTGGTCTCTCAATCGATTCAGAGCGCAAAGGGAGATGGCATGGACGAAGAGGAACTGCGTCCCGCCAAGGCTGGCAGGCGCTCTAGCGTAGCTGACCTGGCCCAGATCTACGCGAGTCAGTTGCAGCAGGTCTGGAAGCATGTGGAGGGGGCTCAGAAGTTTCTCCCGCTCCTACCCGGGCGGCATGTCATTCGAGAGTCACCGCGATGGCATGAGCTGAATGCAGCTACATGGAAACCCCATCAAGGCATTCACATCTTCCTCTTGAATGACAATTTTCTCGTTGCTCGGCGTAAGAAGGGTGTGCATAGCGCTGGCCGTGGGACGAGCGGGTCCGGCGCTCGCAGCGCTGGTGCGGCACCGTTGATAGCAGAGAGATGTTGGCCACTGGCTGAGATCGAGCTCACAGAGGCGACAGAGGATGCCATTATTGTGCGAATGGGCAACGAGTCCTTTGTCTACCGCACGGATCGGCCCTTGGAGAAGACCGATCTCATGAGCGATTTCAAAAGGGCAGCTTATGGTCTACGCAAAGCCATGCGTGCAGAAACGGAGGAGCAGCTGCGCATGAGAGACTCTGTCTCGTACATCACCTCCCGAGACCCGTCGCTACGCCAGCATGTAGAATTGCTGAAAGATCTTTCCACCTCCCTCGCTTCCTCTCAACCGGCCGTGTGGACGGATTCCGACGGCATACAGCGCGATGTGCGGTGGTTGGAAGACCGCATTGACGAACTTGATGTGGATATCGCGCAACGAGAGTATGAAAAGGCAGTGAAATCCATTGAGCGTGGAAGAAACCTCGCGCGAGACTACAACGACGACGCACTGGCTTCAAAATTGATAGAGCTCAAGCTGTCTTCACGCGTGGATATTTTAGGTAAGATGCTGTGTCGAGAGCTAGCAACGGACAATGGAAGCAAGAAGGCCATCTGTGAGCAGACATCGCACCTGCTCATTCGACTTGGGTACGAGGATCTGGCCAAGGATACTTTTCTCAAGTCACGCGCCAAATTCATTGCCAAGCAGGCTTCGACTGTGGAGTATGGGAAGGATGTCTGCATCTACATACACCATCTCTCCTTTGTCTACTTTTGGTCGATTCGCCATACCATCGAGACCTATCAAGACTGCTTTAGAAATATGAAGCTGGCGTCCGCTTTGGTTGCGTGGATCAAGACCCAGATTGAGGGCTTTGCAAACACCTTCATGCAGCAACTCGTTGATTTCAACCGCCAGTCGCCGGATTTCATAGGGAGTCTCGAGGCAGCAAAGTCGAATTGCGCCCTCCTCTTGGATGTTGGGGTAGATATGGGATATCTGCTCGACGAACTCCTCCTCTCATCTAACGCATAACCGGAGCATAGTAAGGTGTTTATAATTTTATTTCAAGACGATGGGCTCGTTGATGATTGCGCAATGCGCGCTTCCCAGCTGTTGTCGAAGATCTGCGTGATCGACGTCGTGTGTATCCTCCACTTCTCCCCATCTCCGGGTCTGGTACTTTGTCTCCAAGCTTGCTCCCCGGGCCGCATCCTCGACCGAGAGTCTCCCACAAACGAGAGCGAGGCCAGTGAGGAAGCTCTTGCTAGCAAGCACCGCTCTCTCGAACCCGGCAGTCTGAAAAGACGTCAATGTCTCTACCAGTCGCGTGAGTATGTTGTCTTTTGCCTCCCGTGTTTGGTAATGTGGCACAATAGCCTGTCCATCCATAGCCGATATCTCCGCCCCGAAAAGCTCGCTGGCCCATTTTCGAATGGGCTCAGAGATCTCAATCTGCTCCTTGCGTAGTTCTCCATCATATTCCTCAGAGGGCGCATAGCATAGCAGCGTGTCGGTATCCAGATATTTAAGCAAGTCTTTTATAATCTCCTGCCGCTGCGCAGGCTCCGAGAAATCAATCGCACGCGCTGCAATGGAGGTGATGGGAAGAGAGTGTGGTTTGATCTTTGCGGATTCGAGGGCATTCCATTCCGCAGCCACAAGGTAGGCCAGATGTGTCTTGTTCTTGGGAAGGAGCAATGCTTTGCCCAAGGGTGTGCGAAGGGGCCGCTCGTCGAGTCGAACGCGATGACCGTCTTCGGAAGTATGCACATTCACCGTCTTCCAGAACCGTCGACTCGATCGTTCTGTCTTTGGGATGTCAGGTGCTTTGCGTGGGTTCTGCAGGGAGGGAGCATTGCCCAGGAAGGCATTGCTCTGAAGCGTTGTGGCCCATCTGCGTAGTGTTGGACCTCTTCCAGCCATCATCATTCAAATTTCGTGTCACGTGCAATGGACAGCTGCTTCATCGTACTCTAATAGCAGCTTCAACCTCTTCTAATTGAAAAATAGCAGCTTCTTCATGGAATCATAAACATCCTGATGATGCGCATAGAAATGTACATACATATCTATACTAAAGACCCAATCAAGATCGTGTCTACACTTTCCCGAGCTTCCATCTTGGTCAAACTCTCTGTCCTCGCTGGGAGGCAGAGCAGACCATTGGATGACTTGAGGCTACCAATGCGGCTGCTTCTCTGCCCACCTGTGCTCTCAGCTTGTAAACGGCCGTCTTTTCCCGCGCGAACAATCACACGATGATACTCCGGTCTATGATCCAGAGTTACTGACTGCGCAAGAACTGTCTGAATGACCGGGAGTGAAGAAGGGGTATATCCCGAACTCTGCCGCAGAGACGGTAAGACAAAGAGGTGAAAGGTTACTGACGCACTTACCGGGTTGCCAGGCAAGGCAAAAATGAGCTTGCGTTTTCCACGAAACTCAACAGAGGCAAATGTTGTTGGTTTGCCAGGCTTCATGGCAACCCTGCCAAAGTGTATGGTGCCACCGAGACGACGCTCGATAGTCGGCTTGAGTAGATCAAGTTCACCCATAGAGACGCCTCCGGTAGTAATGATGACATCCACATCCTCCAAAGCCTTTTGCAACGTTTGTTGCAAGTCACTAGCGATGTCTTGAGCAATTCCCAAATCCCTTACCGAATAGCCCCAGGAGGCAACGGTCGATAGCAAAGTTGGTCTGTTACTGTCTCGTATCTGTCCTTTTGCAAGCGGGATATTGGAGTCATGAGCAATGACTTCATTGCCTGTTGATAGAATACCGACAATTGGCTTTCGGTAAACCTCTATTTTTGCTCTCCCAACAGAACACAAAAGACCAATCTCGCCACCAACCGCACTGATCTGCTGACCTTTGCTGAGAATAACATCCCCTTTTCGCACATCACTTCCAATTTCTCGCACATTGTCTCCAGCTTTGACGCCTTCAGCTAAAATGTCAATCTCGAGCTCTTCCCTTCCATCTGGTGTCATGCTTTTTATCTTGGTATCCTCTACCATAACAATAGCATCAGCACCGTCCGGTATCGGCGCACCAGTAGTTACTCGCGCGATTTGCCCCTTGCGAATACTACTTTGCGAGTCTTCAAGGGCTGCATGAGACACAGTTGTGACTGGATAACTTCCTGGACCGTCTGAAAACAGCACAGCATACCCGTCCACAATGCTTGCTCGATAGGCAGGTACACTTTCGGACGCAGTTACAAAAGCAGCCAGAATATGACCAATTGATTCTTCCCCAACCCTGACAGTAATGGCTTCAGGTGCAGGTGTATTTGCGGATATCATTTCAAGAGCTTCAGTAACGGAGATCATGGGAAATGGTGACGCTCTCTGTCGACGAGTTACTGGTTCCGAAAGATCATTCGTAAACCCTACAGGTGTTGCATGGTGAGATTGATGATGGTGGTGACCGTGATGATGATGGTGGTGATGATGAGACTGGTCTTGTTTCCCAATACTTGGTCCGATGCCAGCCTCTTGTTCGAGAGCTGCAGTCCCATTCTGATGAAGCTTTCGCGAATCTGCCCCACATATTTGCTCACATGCATGAGGGAGCACCTTTATGATGGCCAGTAAATTCTCCTCGGCGCCCTTTGGTGAGCCGGGGAGGGTGATGACGAGTGTCTGCATAATGACGCCTGCCACGGGTCGAGCCATCATGGCAAACGGAGTAATACTTAATGATGTAGAGATCATCCCATGGACTAAACCTGATGCTGGCCTCTCAATGAGACCAGCAATGGCCTCAGGGGTCCTGTCTCGAGGGGTAAACCCCGTTCCTCCAGACGTCAACACAAGCTGCACTTCTTCCTCGCTCCATTTCCTGACTTGTGACTGGATGGCTTCAACCTCGTCGGGAACGTACTGCACCTCTTTGACCTTCCATCGACCTTGCTCCTCTAGTACCCGTCTCAACATAGATCCACAGCGATCAAGCGAGTGGTCTTGGCTCACAGTGTCACTCACCACCAAAATCCCCACAACTAGTGCATTGGAGGTCATTCGTGCTAGATGTCGTTCAGCAACCTCGATCTAGTACGGCAATGCGACACATTTAGCACTTCAGAAGGCGCGTACGAATTTCGGTATCGAGAAATTTCTCTTGGGTTATGTGTGCAAGAAGGTCGCGGGCGCATTGCATGAGTTGCCGAAAGGATGGTGGAAGGTCGAAAAGAACCACATTCGCTTTGCAGACGAGGCAGACACCAGCATGGAAAGGCGCTGTGAAGTCATTCGAATGACGGTAGACACGTGGCGGATAAGAAAGAGGTTCAAGGTGCTGGAGAAATGGAGAGATGAGCTTTACTCCGTCTACGCGCCCTCCCACACGGTCCTATTCACCATAGAGAGGGCCGCATCTCCGCTCTTTGGCGTAGCAACCTTTGGCGTGCATATGATTGCATTCACTACCAATCCGCTTATGCTGTGGGTCCCCAAGCGAGCTCAGAACAAGACGCACGGCGGTAAATACGACAACACGGTTGCTGGAGGCATTGCTCATGGATATAATGTGCTCGACACTCTCGTCAAAGAGAGCGAGGAAGAAGCTGGGTTCCACGAAAGTCTTATTCGCAGTAAGGCATGTCCTGTTGGTGCTGTTTCCTACCATTATATCCGTGGGGAGCAAGCCGGTGGAGAGACGGGGCTATATCAACCTGAATACGAATATGTCTACGATCTTGAACTGGACAAATCAGTCATACCAAAGCCAAATGACGACGAAGTTGACCATTTCGAGTTGTGGTCCGTTAATCAGGTCAAAGAGAATCTGAGACAGGGCAGCTTCAAGACAAACTGCGCACTCGTCACCATAGATTTCTTCATCCGCCACGGCATCATCAATGCCGACAACGAGCCTGACTATATTGAAATTCAGCAACGATGTCATCGAGACATGCCATTTCCTGTCATGTAAAATATAGACGGCAATGTCTCAATTGACTGAACAGGAGTAGTACGAATGAAAGGCAGGAACGAGAAACAAATGACTGTATTGAGTTTGGCATAATATATATAAACACTTTGAGCGCAAAATCCCAACTTCTCTGAGAGTACCCAAAGAAACGTAGTTTGACCGGAACCGGACGTGATTTCGAATGTTGGGTGAAGGGGGTCAATTGTTCTCGAGTACAGAGTACATTATCACGACTGCCAATGAATCCTTACTGTACTACGGGAAGCGTCATTTGAGGAGCTTGGCATGCAACTGATGTGGCACCGCTGTGACTCAAGGAGGTGCCCACGCTGTGTCTAGAAGAAACAGGTCAAGTAAACGACAGCTTGCACGAGCAAAAGACAGTACGAGTATTGTCAGATCCTATGGCAAATAGAAACATCAATTTACTACCTTTGGCTTTTATGTTGCTATGCTATGGCAATTCGAGACATCGATCGAATTATCGAGACTTGCGTTCCCTATATGTAGAGCTTTGAATCTGACTAGAATCACTGGTTCTCTGTGAGCAAGGCAGAAAGTCGAAGAGCCGGCATTTGCTTAGCTCGCGAGCAGCTTCACATCATCTCCTCATCAACAAATATACATTGTCCTGTTTCAAGGAAGTCAATTTTCGATGACTACCTTCCAGACACAACAGAAGCCCACCAAAGCTTATGTAGGCCTGTATATTATCGTCCTTACCCTCGTCAAACCTGTACACCTTTCCATAGCATACATATTCATAGTCATCAGCCAAGGTGCGCTCTCCCGGACGAGACTCTCGCCAAGCCTTGGTATCCTTGCTTCCATCGAGAGCAAGCGTGGATGTGATTTGCGTAGACACCGTTTCGCCTTCACGCAAAGGGTAGATTTCGCTGTTGATGTCGAGTGTCATATGCACTGATGGCATCGACGAGCTGTCTGCGGTGATCCTACTCACCCGATCGTATCGCTCACTGTCCACAGACGTCACTGTAAACAGCTCATCCAGCAGTAACGTGTCTGCCATGGTTCACTGGTTCGCTGTGCAGGCTGCTGTTTGCCTGTAGAACAGGTGTGGTTGATTCAGTCGAACTCGTTGCTTCGACCCCATCGGAATGAGACGCAATGGCCGACAGTGTGGCATGGCAGGCTCAATTAGCAAGCAGGATGACGACCATGGTGGAGAGTGCGCGCGAGCTCACGCAGGAGGCCAGTGTGGCTGCGGGCTCTAGATTTGGGGAGGACCAGGCAGCTCCCCGGAGGCAGGATATTGAAAAGCTGCTGAGTTCGAAGCACGAGCGGGAGAGGCTCGAGGGCTTGAAGAAGGTGGTTTCGCTCATGATGCAAAGTAAGGCGGGCTGCTCCGAGTACTTTGCCGGGGTTGTGAAGAATGTGGCCGCTCCAAACTTGCAAGCTAGAAAACTAGTCTACGCTTATCTGGTAAGATATGCTGAATCAGAGCCCGACCTAGCTTTGCTATCCATCAACACGATACAGAAAAGTTTGAGTGATGTAAATCAAGTGATCAGGGCAATGGCGATCCGTGTCATGTCGGGTATTAGGGTCCCTTTGATCAATGGTATTGTAATGCTCGGTATCAAGCGGTGTATGACAGACTTGTCTCCCATTGTCCGTAAAGCAGCTGCGCTGGCTATACCGAAATGTTACATACTGGAACCTACAAACCTGCCGACTTTAACGTCTTACGTGGCAACACTGATAGGCGACCCATCCTACTTCGTACTCGGCGCTGCAGTCAATGCTTTCCTTCAGATCTGTCCAGAAAGACTGGACTTTGTTCATCCAAACTACCGGAGGCTGTGTAGGCTCTTGCCAGATATCGATGAATGTGGCCAAGTAGCTGTCCTTCACCTTTTAACAATTTACGCACGGAAGAATTTCAGCAACCACGGCCGCAAGATCAAGAGAGTTGGCGTCGAAGCTTTCTATGCCAGCGAAATGGACACGCCAGCTTCTCAGCCCAATGAGGACTCCCAGAACTTCGTTTTAGATGATGATCTCCAATTACTTTTGGATAAAAGCAAATTACTAATGACATACCGCAACAGTGCAGTTGTAATGGCTGTCATAAAGCTGTACGTTGCGCTGGCGCCGAAAAGCTACCTAAGAGACATTGCAGGTCCATTGATTCGCTTGCTGCGAACTCCAAGGGACATTCAACTGGTCGCATTGCATAACATTGTTGCTGTCGCACTGGTCAATGCAAATGTGTTCAAAACCCATGCCACTGAATTTTTAGTCTATCCCTCGGACAATCTGCAGAATGCTCGGCTGAAGATTGAGGTGCTTTCTCTCATCTGTGATGAGACAAACTTCGATCTCATTCTCTCTGAATTGCAAGTCTATGCGAAATCTTCACAAGAAGGTATTGTAAAGGACGCAATCGGGGCAATTGGTAGGATCGCCCAAACGTCGCAGGGAAACGCGGGAACATGCGTCAAGTGGCTACTGAGACAAATTGAGTCGCATTGCCATACGCTTGCTGGTGAGTGTGTAAGCGTTATTCGTCGTATTATTCAGATCGATCATACGAAGCATGTGAAAACAATCATTCGTGTTGCTAACGTGCTCGACACCACCGAGACAGACACTGCAAGGGCAAGTGTTATTTGGCTTGTGGGAGAGTATCACGAAAGCATTCCTGATGTCTACGCTGATGTTCTTCGCAAGTGTGCCAAATCATTCTCGACGGAAGCGGAGACCGTGAAATTACAGATCGTTCTCTTGGCTTGCAAAGTTTACGCCAGACAATCGCAAAAAGAGGAACCGGATTCTAATGTTGCCATGTTATATACCTACGTCATGCAACTAGCCCGATACGACCTGTCTTACGATCTCCGTGATAGGGCACGCACGTACAAGGCTTTGCTCGATGAAAACATTGACCTGGCGATATTAGTATTGTGCGTGCCAAAACCATCACCTTATTCGCCATCTCCGTCTGCAGGGAAGGCAAAGTATGTTATTGGCTCCACTGCGCTTGTTGTCGAATCGGAAACCAGGGGTTATGAAGATTTGCCGGACTGGCCATCTGCCTCGCAGTTTGTCGAGCCCTCCTCAGTAAGAGACGAGGGGACGTCCGCGGAGACGAAAAGTGAGCAACCCGAACATCTTTATGAGCCACCGTATCCTGTATCGCAGCCTATTTCACGACCGCTGTCTCGAACCGCGAGTCCTTTCGAACCAGCTGCTCTGGACATTCAAGCATCGCGTCCGACGGGTAAGATTGCAACCCTGGACGAATTCTTTGGAGGACAGACGGCAGAATCAGAGGAATCAGAGTACGAGACGGATTCAGATGCTAATGATGATAAATGAAAGCAATATTGGCTTTGCTTTATGTTCAGCAAGTCAAGTGTATTTGAAATCACAACCTCATCAGCACAACGGGGTGGTTTATAGTTTTGGCTCGAGGACAAACCTCGATGGCGTGGCCCATATCACTATGACTCCTGTTGCTAGCAACCGAGTAGGAACTATGATTTTCCTGGCCAGCGATACGAGTACAGCACTATCTTCCGTCAGTGGAGGAATTGCCCACATTAAGAATCTCGTTGCTTCCTGCCATTGAAATTAATCCACCTACGGCGTCTTCTGGCTCATCTGGCTGCTCGGCTCCGAATCCGGAACAAGCTCAATGAGCAACTCCACTGCTTCAAACTTCCTAAAAAGTAGGTTCTTCACGTCACGGAATCTCCATAGCATGTCTTGATAAGTGGGTCGTTTGTATCTGGTCGACGTTCGAGCTGGCTCTCGTATTATGCATCATGGGGGAGGCAAATGTAAAGCATCATGTTTTTATAGTACGTATCAATCATTCTACACTTGAAGCAGTTCAGTATCCAGGCCCATAGCATGTAGGAACAAGTTGGTATTTGCAATCTTGTTGGCAGCCTGTTCAGGCGGCAACGTCTTACTGGAAATAACGTTATCCAAAACTTTGTCGCGGACTTCAGCAACCAGGATATGCTGTTGCTCCATACTCGCGCCCACTGCCACAGAGGCCAGAAACTGCCACACATAAACATCGTTTACAATGCCTGTATTGACCGGGAATAATTTGAGATAATTCTTCTCTAACGTGTGGAAGAGCGTATCGAATTCAGAGACCCACTGGTCATTATCACTTTCTGGCAATTCGTCCGCCTGCCGGATAATTTCAGCACGTGAAATCAGCATGGTCACAAATGCCAGACCAACTCGACTCATCGCAACGTAAACAATGTCATTTTGCTCCATAAACATCCCCAGAAGTCCTGTGACTATGGTCATTGGCGATTCAGCGACAAATGCCAACAGAGGTGGCAAGACAGATTGATTGAAGGTGTCAATCTCCTCTTGTACGCGAGGTGACGGAGACGATTCGGGTGGCTGGTTGACACTTTGCTTCACAACGTCAAGGGATCCAAGATGGCCAATGACCATCGTGAGAATGGTAAGCTTCTGCTCCGGGTCAATTCTCCGCATGATTCGCGGAATCGCCCGCATCCCTTTCGCATAGTCAATAATTGCAATGAATGGATGAGTTATTGTAGAGGTGGGGTCGATCGGAGCCATGACCTTCAGCTCTTGCCATAATTTCTCGCTTAAAGAGGCTGTCCGTACTCGCCAACCCTCAGCGGCAAGATCTTCGAGCTCTCCGGGTGGAGGAGCTCTTGGTTTTATCCGATCTGCTTCTTCAAGTTCCAAAAGTGTGTCATATATATTTTCAATCCTCATCAAAGTCATTTTTTGATTAGCCGACGTATCTGATTTCGCAATGGCGCCGTTTTTTCGCTCCTGTTTCTTTCCTGGTGAGTCTTGCTTTGCCTCCGATTTGTTTACTCGCAGAACTTGTCGAGGGTTCTTGACCGTCTTGACAGAGACCTTGCCCAAGGCTCCTTCAAGAGCCAATTGTGTAGCTTTCGGCCTAGATTTTGCAGCAGCAACCGCTCGCTGGACTTGTTGCTGCATTCGTTGCAACGGATTGTCCCGGCGACCCTTGCTCCCACGGTTTTCCCTCCCTTGCGGAAGCAAATACGTCTGCATGAAATCATTCTGAGGTTGAATGTTCCGTGCTTGAATTGCGCTATGTACCTGGAAGTAGAAGTCTTCCGCATAAGGATCTTCTGTTACCAATTGTTGCAACTGGATGCGTGTAATAAAGTTTTTGTCACCAGCAGACATTAGTCCGTTAAATCTAGAGTCATGTTTGGCCGCGCGTCGGCTTCTCCTTATCTCTTCTAATATAGCTTGGCTTTCTTCTTCCTGAATCACTCGATCCAAAGACTGTGGAGGTAGGTGAACAGTTTTTTGGAAAGAAATGGTAGGCGCTTGGCGTACTGGTAGAACTCCCCGCTCAGTGGCCTCAACAGAAACTGGAGGATGGCTTGGAGGTTGTGCGAAGGGAGCATTTTCCAGCTGTTGTACTTGTTGGCCAGCAAGATTCCTCGCCGCCGCCATTGCAGATGAACCCGGCATAGGTGGGAGTTGGCCCATTCGAGTATCATCAGGCGCAACGCGTGGCGCTTGCGGGCGATTAATCATTTGCGGTGATCGGTATTCAGAGTGAGTGCCGTAGGATTGTGGCGGAGCAGGTTGAGGTGGAGGAGCCTCGAAGGATTGGCTCATGGGCTGTGGAATAGGCGGGGGCGGTCTATTGAAACCTCCACTTTCTTGGGCAGGCATAGGTTGGCGCATTGGACGAGATGAGTAGGATTGCCGACCGTCACCAAAAACCTGGGCTTGCAGCGTTGACTGTGGAGGTGGCCCTGATTGCAGGGACGCTGGTTGAAACGTTGACTGTGGAGGTGGTCTAGATGGCAGAGGCACTGCTTGAGATGGCTTCTGTGTAGAAGCTAGAAGCTGAGCTTCTACTTCCTCAAGACTTAAGAACTTCTTCAACGAAACTGGCGCAGCTGGAGCGGCTGGAGGGGGTGGGGTATGAGTTCCCCACAGAGATGCTTGCGGTTGAAGGTCTGGGATATTTTTTCCATATGCATTCTGTTGTGGCGCCATGCTCGACAGTGTACTATTCCATGCATTTTGCGCTGGCTGAGGAAATGCACGCTGCGGTGGAGGTTGCGGCGGAGGCTGTCGAGGCCGTCGGAACTCCTCCACTCGCGCCTCTTTGACTGGTGGAGTAGGCTTGTGCGAGAACTCAAAATCTTGGTCCATGCTGCCCACGTCAGCACCAAATGTCTCGTCGTTCAAGTCGTCGCCGAGCTCTGTTAGATTGTCTGCAAGACCATCGTATGTTTCCTCAAACTCAAATTCGTGCTCGTTCTGACCGCCTTCGCCATATTTATCCAACGACGCGAATGGATCATGGGCAGCAAAAGCCATCGCCTTGCCTAATCCTACCACGATCTGATTCTCTTCGAAGTGGTCGCCTCACCACTGCCAGTCCAATCTTGCAAGCAAGAGTCTCGTCACTGGACTCTCTCGATACAAACGATTGGTGGAAGGCAGGAAGGTGGGATTGGTGGGTTGCGTTTCTCCTCACCAGGCCGTACTTTTTAGAATGCAGGAAAATATATACACAAACTCTCTTGTAGGTACTTTTAGGATGTAAGGAAGCTCATGGCAGCTAGACTGTTTATGACTTTGTGCAATGCGGCCTAATTCTCCTTTCGATGACCGAAGATCCTACCGAAACCGTTGCAGACAAGGCGACTATTTTTAGCAGTGCGGAGGAAGCCATGGGCTAGCTGGAGGAAAACCCCCAAGACACAGCGAAAGCATGTTAGGAAAAAACGTGAAAAGTATCAAGTTCGGTTTGCTGGCCCTTTTCACCCTGATCTTGCTGGTCAAGATCTATTCCTCTGCCGGGCCCGCCCTACCCCCTCTATCTAGCGTTTATGGCAATGGAAAGAAGCCTGAGTTGCGTGGGGGAGAACGTGCAAATGCTACCTTTGTAACTCTGGTGCGCAATCGCGATCTCTGGGAGATGGCAAAAAGCATTATCGCAGTTGAAGATAGGTTCAATCAAAAGTATGGATACAACTGGGTCTTCCTCAACGATGAGCCATTCGACGATGAATTCATCACCGTCACTTCGTTGCTGACTACTGGCACGACGGAGTACGGAATCATTCCACCGGAGCATTGGTCCATGCCAGATTGGATCGACCAGGATCGAGCAGCAGAGGTCCGAGAGAGTATGAAGGAACGCCACATCATCTATGGAGATTCACTTCCATACCGACATATGTGTCGGTTTGAGAGCGGATTCTTCTTCCGGCACCCGCTGATGTTGAAGTATGAGTACTATTGGAGAGTGGAACCGAGCATTAATTTGTATGCAGAAGTTGATTGACTTTGCTAATGGTCAGATATTGTGACATTGATTACGATGTCTTTAATTTTATGAAGGACAACAAGAAGAAGTACAGTTTTGTGATATCTTTGTATGAGTATGAGGAAACGATTGCGACCCTATGGGACAGTGTGAAAAAGTACATGTATCTTTTCCCGCAACACCTAGCGGCTAACGGATCCATACCTTTCTTAAGCGATGATGGAGGAGAAACCTATAACCATTGCCACTTTGTAATAAGCATGGCATTTTCCATGCTGACTTTAGTGGTCAAATTTTGAAATTGCCTCTCTAGACTGGCTTCGGTCGCAAGCATATATAGACTATTTCGATCTCCTGGACAAGGACGGAGGTTTCTTTTACGAGAGATGGGGCGATGCACCCGTTCATTCACTGGCAGCTGCAATGACACTCGACAGGAATGAAATTCATTTTTTTGAGGATATTGGATACTACCACCTTCCATTTCACCACTGCCCTATTGGAAACGAGCACCGCGAACATTGCGTCTGTCCAGTCTCTGAAACTTTTGACTGGAAATTATTTTCTTGCCTCTCTAAATACTATGCATTTCGTGGTTGGGAAAGACCGCAAGGATGGGAAAATTACGGGGACAAGACTCACTAACAAGCGAAGACCATTGTCCGATCACTTATATAGACATAGAACCATACTATACACTCTTGGCAGGCTTTTTGGTGCCATACTTGCTCCTTGATGTAGTGCGACTTGCGACACCTCCAAGGTCGTGACTCCCCCTAACCAAGTGGTACCTTACTCCCGGAAGATCCTGGACTCTTCCCCCTCGTACTAGGACCACCGAGTGTTCTTGCACATTGTGTCCCTCACCAGGTATATACGCAGTGACCGTCTTGCCCGTGGTTAATTTCACCCTTGCGACTTTTCGAACTGCCGAATTTGGCTTCTTTGGCTTTTGTGTGCTCACTTTTACGCAAACGCCTTTGCGTTGAGGACACGCAAGGAGGTTTGGTGATTTGCTAAGCTTCATCGACTTATCTTTTCTCATTCCGCGCATGATTTGATTTATGGTTGCCATTGCTCGAGACAATCTTACAGCTTTGGGGGAGATGGCTGGAGGGAAGAGGCTGGTAGCTCGTAGCTTCAGCAGGTGGTGTAATATCATGGTTGGCGGCAAAACACACCACGAAAGCACGAATGAATTTACGACTTCACTTTCCTCACCAACGGCACGTAATTCTTGTCAGTAAATCCATGGCATAGAGTGCGCTGTATTGCTGGGCACTTGCCCAATATGTAGCAGGTTTTGTACATGGTGCCCCCAACGTTACAAGATTAGGGTAAGAGCAAGACTTATCTCGACTCGGCTGCGTTCTTCTGCGATTTGTGTAGATAAAGGGATGCGGAGATTTTGCTGCTGCAAAATCCTTTACGCATAACTTCAAATAGAGCGTTCAACTTTTCGCTGCCCCTCGAAAAGTTAATTCGAGACCTCGATGCCCTTTAAAGTGTGGGTTAGGCTATGCTGGAGGACCAATATAGATTTGCGTTTCATCTGCCATATTTTAAATTGCCGTCCATGGAAATTGTCAACTTCTATATAGCTTCATTTGATTTCGGAGAGAGGTATTACGAGTGCCATGGCTGAGAGCAAAGTTACGTACGGCTTTTTACGTCATTAGTATTGGCTTACAGCCCACTTCTCTTTTCAAGGGTACAAAGAACATGTATAGTATATGCTAAGAGTTAGCTTGCATGCGGTGCCGCATGCAAGCAAAATATACACATTTACTTACCTGCTTGCTTACCCAGGCCCGCGAATAGATCGTCCTCTGGGAGCGTAGATTTCACCAGCGAGCGGGCCAACTCGTACTCTTCGCTCGGCCATACCTCACGCTGCAAATCGAGAGGAGTTGCAAACCAATGGCTAGCTGGGTCGATTTGGGTGGCATGCGCACGCAGCGCCTCGTCTCGGGTATGGTAATAGTCTGAACAGACGACTCTTGTGGTTACTCGATCCATCACATCCGGCCAATTGGGGTTTGGAAGCCAGGCCGGCTCCCCGTATGGTGACTCCATCCCGTGTTTGGTGAGTACATCGTGGAAGGCTTGTATGCGAGATCTCGGAATGCCGTGTAAATAGTATAGCTTCATGGCCTGCCACGGCCCACCCATCTCTGCAAACCTGCCCGAGTCACTCGCTGCGTCGAATGCAGCCATCGTCACCTCGTGGGCACGAATGTGATCAGGGTGCGGATAGCCGCCTTTCTCATCGTAGGTCACAAGGACATGCGGACGAAACTCTCGAATCAACCCAACCAGCGGCTTGGAGGACTCTTCCAGCGGCACCTTTGCAAAGCAGCCCTGGGGCAATGGAGGCTTTGGATCGCCTTTGGGCAGACCAGAGTCTTCAAAACCTAACCAACGGTGTTGTATACCAAGAATCTTGGCAGCGGTTGCCATCTCCTCCTTGCGAAGCTCGCCCATCCGTTCCTGCACGCCTGGCTTGTCCATAGCTGGGTTCTGAATGCTGCCACGCTCACCTCCGGTACAGCTGACTACCATCACTTCGTGCCCTTCGGCGATGTATCGCAGGAGGGTGGCGGCGCCTTTGCTCGACTCATCATCTGGATGCGCATGCACGCTCATCAGCCGGTATTTCTCTGCCATCTGAATCGCTAGACAGGTTGCCAGCCACTCTTTCTTATCTGCAAAGCCGAACTACTATCCAAAGCACCTCTACGTCGCGACCTTACTTTCCAGTGGTGGGTGGGAGAGTTGATGGCTCAATGTGATTGGTGGACGGGATCGGCGGTGGGCCGACTTCGATTCGGAAACTGTCAAACGAAATGTGGGGCGATAAGGTTGGATAAAGCGGAGAATGCCAGAAAGATAGATTAAAAGCCGGCCATCGCCGCCTCGCATCTCCAACCCATCTCCCTACACCATACATCTACGAAGCAAGAGGGTTCTACGCTGCTGACGTTGAGAAACAGCAGCCATGAATACGCACGACACTGTGGACGCTGCGGAAGTAGGAGGCGCTCTTCCGCGCAATGAGAAAATAGGAAACAATGTGACTGCCGAGATGGCACAGGCAGGAACTCAAATCGAGCATGATACTAGTATCCTCCAAACGCTGCGACTGTATTGGAAAGGAGCCTTTTGGTCTGTTTTCGTGTCCCTATCTGTGGTTATGCGCGGTTACGATACGGCCATCATCGGGCAGTTCTTTGCTCTTCCAGCTTTCCAGGCCAAATTTGGGGAACCCTTGCCTGGACATGGAAATCAAGTGACGACGAAATGGCAGATTGCACTATCGCTCGGTGCCCCTATAGGCCAGATTGTTGGTAGCTCGATCGTCTCATTCCCCTTGGAGAGATTTGGACGAAGGAAGACGTTTGCTGCCGCATTGACGATTACCGCCATCCTCAATTTTATGCAGTTCTTCGCGACCTCCATACAAGTCCTCACTGGTGCGGAATTCCTCTGTGGGATAGGCTGGGGATTCTACGTGGTCATCTCTACAACGTATGCTTCGGAGATTCTTCCAACAAACGCCAGAGGATTTCTCACCGGTTATATCAATTTGTGTTATGTGATTGGTCAGTTCATCTCCTCTGGTGTCTCCAAAGGTTTCGATATGTCAACTACCCAATGGGGCTATAGAATCCCCTTTGCTATTCAGTGGGTATGGCCGGTCATTTTACTAGCAGGATTGCCATTTGCGCCAGAGTCTCCTTGGTGGCTAATCCGGCAGCATCGAATGGCAGACGCCGAGAGATCACTGCGGCGAATCGTCAATTCAAAGAAAGTCGACATTGAGAAAACCGTCGCTCTTATGGTACAAACGGATGCACTGGAAGAAGATGAAGAAATAGGCACCACATTCAAGGACTGTTTCAAAGGATCGAATCGGCGTCGCACAGAAATCTGTGTGCTTATATTTCTCATTCAAAATTTTTCTGGAAACCCTCAAGGCTACGCAACATATTTTTTCGAGCAGGTCGGCCTGACTACCTCCCAATCTTTCGACATGGGATTAGGACTGACTGCTATTGGATTTGTGGGCACATTCATGGCCTTTGTCCCGGTAATATACATGGGACGGCGCCGAACGTACCTCATGGGCCTAACCTATACTGTGGTGACGTCGTGGATTATTGGACTGTTGAGTTTTGCACCAAATTATAACAAGCGTATAGCTATTGCTTGGGCCCAGGCAACACTCTTGACATTGCTTGAGTTCTTTTGGCAGCTGACACTAGGTGCATTTACTTATGTGATTGCATGTGAAGTCTCCTCGACCAAATTGCGGTCAAAGACACTGGCTTTGGCTGTCGTCATTGACGCCATTGGTGGTATTATTATCAAGGTTCTCACCTTGTACCTTCTCAACCCAGGCGCTGCCAATGCGAGGTCTCAAACAGAATTCTTTTTCGGCGGAGTTTCCATCTTTTCACTCATTTGGTGTTATTTTCGTCTGGTTGAGACGAAAGGTCGAACGTATGGCGAACTGGATTTGATGTTTGAGCGCAGAGTCCGGACAAAAGACTTCGCCAAGTATAAGTTTGAAGCAGACATCTTACATTCCACCAATCAAAAATATTAGAGGTTTTTATCTCTAACAGGTAGTGAAAGAGCTCAGTTTATGCGTGTCTTGTTACGGATGCTGTCCCCTTCGTGACTTCTTTCGCCATACTGTTGCTGTTGTCCTCGGGCTCCAAATAAAACATTTCATCAGAGCCATGATAACAACGAGTATAAATTACTAAGTCCTGCTTAAGCTTAAAAGCTTAATCAATCTTAATCTCGAGTCCTGACTCCAATGTCGCAATCACCTCCTTCATCCACGCCTGCATGAATTCATCATCGTAAGCACCAGCGGTGTAGTTCATACTGAGATGCATACGATTCCCAAATGTCCACAGAAGAAGCTGGCTAGCACCCATGATGTCAGGCCGAATGGCGAAATCCTCCACTGTAATCTCCTTTCCGTACGTAGATCTCAAATGTTGATCTGCGACTCCGAGACTACTCAAGAAGGGCAGCAACTTCATTGGCCTCTTGGGTCCTTTGAGCGCAGCCTGATACATGTCACCACAAGGATCGGACAGATTTGTGAGGCGCGGATGGGTTTGCAGCCGCTCATATTCCGCCTTGAAGCTTTTCGCGACCGAGATAATTTGTTCCGAGTCATAGTCTGCCGCCACCGGCAAAGTCAAGAAAATATTCATAGCAATCAAATACATGCCCACAGCATTGTTTCTCCCAAGGAACTGGGGCAACAGTCGGTTTCTTAGGCTAATGGGAAGAAGAGGCGTGAATTTGGTTGACTCACCAGCAGGGGGATTGAGTTTCAATAATGCAAGGACCATTGCTGCATGGAAAGCGTGTGAGACCGTGAGCTCGTGACGTTTTGTCTGTTCAATAATGGCAACTGTGCTTTCTTTTGAAAGTACTCTTACCAACCGCTGTGCCCCCGTTGCATTTTGATAATCTTTCACGGGTACAATACAGCCTACCTCAGCATCATCCTCTGCTATTTTTTGGACCATTTCCTGTAGTTCGCCATGATCTGCCTGCGGTACGCCAGACGTAACGGCAAATGGAGGTGATAGCTTGGTAACCTCACTTCCAGTCTCCGGCAGGCTCAACTCATCGCCCTTGCTCAAAATGTCGAGAAACACATCCGTCAAATGCATCAGTCCAATAGCATCCATATAATCGTGTGGCAGCTTGATGTAAAATTCGTGTTTGCTTTCGTACTCTAGCCAATGGAGCTGGGCTCGAGGCACATTTCCAAGCTGGTGGTACAGTTGCTCCCCATTGACATCTTTATGTATGAAGAATGTCTCCGCCTCCCATTGGCCAAAGTCTTCGTTGCTATCGTAAGAAAAGTAGTATTCATCGTCTGAATGTTCTATTGTCATAGCGATCGACGGACACGACATCCGTAGCATTCGCCAAGCATATGGAAGACGTTCCTCAAGATTTGGGAGAGTAGACCGAACGACCACACAGCCTGCGATGTTCGTGGCGAGGTTGAAGTCCCGCATAGTAACAAAGAACTTTTCATGGCTCGCTGGTCGACGTGTATAAGTGCCTCGCTTCTTGGGGTCTTGTTCCCATCCAATTCGATCCTTCAAGCTCGCCATGCTAGGTTACTTTGGCCAATGGAGCCTTTGGAAGAACTGGCGAGAATCCTCCCTCAAAATGATGACAAAGCAATCCCGCTTCGCACGTGGTTGCCCCAGCGGCGGAGGGTGATCGGCCAAATCAAATCCGACTCCCGACTCGACTCGATAGAACATGGGAAATTTAGAATAGCATATTATTGATTTAGTGGAAAGAAGAGACGACCTCAGAAGAGGGTGTTTATGTCCGCGAACCGCTGGGCAGCGAGAGGGTGTTTACGCCTCTACAGCAATTTGCCGTCTTGAGGATGCAAAGGTGAACGTCACACTCCCAAACCTGGAGGAACGTCTGTCATTGGCCTTGTAAAGAATCCGAATGAGATGTCTATCCATCGCCATGAGTGTGGAGACTATCGACGATATCCATTTTCATACGATTGCAACGACCGCGAGCAGTGGTAAGAGCATCTGTTTTACTCATCGGGGCTCGCAAGCCGATGATTTGTACAAACAGTTCGGAAGTGGCTCGACCTTGATTCCATTGGCTATAAAATCACGGAACCAACTAGTTTTACATCAATTTACCGCACGCCTCATCGATGGCATAAACTCCTTAATGTAATGAAATTGTTCCTAGATATTCTAGCTCAAGACGACAACATGTCTCTTGCTGAAACAGGAGAATAATTGCTCCAATTGTCACCTCCGTTTTCGATTGCATCGGGAGCTTTTCAAGAGACCATGGTGAGCTGATGGAAACGTCCAGAGGATTGTCGCAGAGACTCCCAATGTGGGCTGTGTCGTGCCAGTGACGGAGAATCTGAGTGCACCCACCCACACCAGATGTACCTAGGGTGTATCGGGAAATTCAAAAATAAAGAACAAACGCTATCGCAATAGCCTGTAAAGACAATGAAATCACAGTATCACACGCTGTTCATGCTGCAGAGGTTTTGTATATGCTCAAAATAAATCCACCCGGGTAAGGAGACTTAGATCCGCTGTACTTCCAATTACCTTGCGAGACCGACTTTTGCCCGCAATTCAGGGGTGAAAATATACCAGTCGGCTTATATCCAAATTACGAGGCCGATTCTGATGGTCATCATTGGGCAAAAATATCTATTGGGAGCTACTTTATAAGTCCTTTCATGTTCAACACCTTCCCAGTCGCGTCCGAGTCTACCTAGAGCAATTCTGTCAGTTGCAGAAGATTCCAAAGAACAGTATTATAGGCTCCGACATCACCTGGGGCTCTTTAAATCACGGTATACCCAAGGGGAAATATGTTTGCTGGAATTTCCCAATGGCAGCAACCACCTCCAAATGTTACCCCATTCCTCAGCAGCCTCGGAACCGTAGATTAGTATTTCGAGACTACGTATGGACCACAATTTAACTGGAAGGGAGTCACTCCTCGTGTGAGTAAGCTGGGTGGCTGTCAAGCTTTGGTGTTGGACCTTCCGGGAGTACTTGCGACTTTCTACATACTATTCAGTTGGCACAAATAAAGGCGATAATGCAAGCTGGATGGATGAGATTGTCGCCACATTAGCTTCAGGGCTTAGGATGGTTGTCAGTATTGATACTTAGTTAATTCAATCCTGCGTCCCCATAATTAAGGTTGTGCGGCGTGGGCTAATTAGAGTTCGGAGTCGTATTTCTCCGATCGTATTCTTTCCGTATCGATGATGCCGTCCGGTCGGGGGTGACCCCCAGATCCAATTATGCGAATACGGTTTTGATGACTTCACACACTCGAGTTCAAACGAGCATAAATACGTGCATTCGCACTCATTCACGCACTCATCTTCCCCAACAACAGCTATTCAAGTCCACCCTTCAGCAAAGGAAGATGTCTAGAACGCCTCAGAGTTTCGAGCCAAGAACAGTGAGCGAGACCGATGACTGGACACCAGATCCAAGCAAGAGTATAAAATTACCAGCCAATCGCCAAGCAATGCTAGATGACGTGCTTGCTCTTTATTCCTGCCAGCCGACAATTGAGCGCGTGAAGCGTTATACGGAGGACTGCATTTATGACGATCAATTTGTCTACGCAAACGACCGGTACAAGATGGCTGGGCAATGGTTTGGCCTTCCAAAGTTCTTCAAGGAAAGCAAAACTGAGCGCTACCAGGTGGTCAAGAATGATCCCACCTTAATTCAATTTTACAACGAGCAATCCTGGACTTTCAAGCTGCTTCCCAAAACTGCTACTATCAATGCACTGGTGTCACTTGCACTTGAGCCTGAATCTGCAGACAGTGATTTCGTGCGGATCAAATATCACAAGGATCAAGCAAACCGAAAAGATTACTCCCACGAAGGACCGACTTTTGCGTTCAAGAAGTGGCAGGCTGACCATGTTGCGGAATGGATGAGCAGCAAAGAGGTGGAGTACTTTAAGCGTGATTCTGGAAAGGGCGGCGAAGACGTTAGGCACCATGGAAGTGGAACAGCGAATGCCGAGAAATGGGAGAGCAAATAGAGTCGTCCACTTCTAGCATTTGTTTTTTTATATATTGATTCGTACTATACAGCGCGTTTACTATAGTTGTAGGTGCAGTAGGTCCTAAGAATGAAAACCATTAAAGTGAAATGTTCTGACAACTCCTGTTCGCTCCAGTCTTTAAAAGACAGTATTTGTGAAGTTTGGCAGTCCCAGAAGCATGGTCCAGGCGTTTTTGCAGTACTAGCTGTGCCAAACACATTTGCTTCCATTCGAAAAGAACACCAAAAAGAGGGGCCTTGCCGCGAATCGAACGCGGGTCACTTGCACCCAAAGCAAGTATTCTACCACTAGACCACAAGGCCTGAACTCTATTTGTAAATACGAGTCTTTATGTAGGGGTACTAAAAAAATCCTAAAAACACGTGATTTTTCATTTCCGAATATCAGGGAAATTTTAACTCTAAAGCAGATAAAAAAAACTCCCTCAGACCGATGGAATGCTTTCTATAGGTCTTTAGATACGTTATTTTCTCCAGCAGGGGCAGCCACCACTTTAAGGGCTCTAAGTGTTGTAATCAACGTAGACAACACCACGATGACTCCAGACATTGCCCTGGCGTGTGATAGCCATTGAGCGTTCTTATGAAGGGAACGGCTGATAGAATTAAGTTTCTCCCGCGTGATTTGCCTCGTCGTGATAATTTTCCGTGACCAGATCATTCAAGCCTAGGTCCTCATTTTCCTCGTCCGTTCTCTCAATATCTTCTATCGTCATGTTCGGATCTGGATCTGGCGCGTAAAGATTCTGCATATAGCTCGCGGCCAAGGGATCATTTAGAATGATGGTGAATTTGCGTTTCCCATCGAGTGCATCTTGTAGGCCCTGGAAGAACACCTCCCATTTTTCTCTCTTTTCCGCTTCCATGGAATCAGATTGTGAAGAGTAGATCCGTTCGAACAGCTCTTCTTTCACCTGACGTATGAGACCTTCAATGGTTGTGAATCGACCCCCAAGAGTCCCTGGGTGCAGTTGCAAATTCAGCTCAGGCACCGACATTGCGCAAGATTCGCTCTTGAGTATATCGCGTGCAAGATCTTCCGCATCTTCAACACGTAGAGTTATTTTTCGCCCCGTGCTCGGAATTTCACCACCAGTCTTGACCTCGTTCGACTTGTAGCCGCAATGATCACAGACTGTGCTCATAATAATGACTTCCTTGAAATGTGGAATGTCGACTAGACGCATCCTTGTCTCACATGTTATCCTACACGAGGGACACGAGGCCGGAAAGGTATGCACTTCGTCAGGTTTGATGTCAATGTCCTCCGGAACCTCATGCGACACTCCTTCAGACCCCGGCTCTAAATGTAGAAATTGGTCTTGTTCACGAGTTCGAACGTATTCCATCCTGGTCCAATGCTCGTCCTCGCCGGATGCAGGCTCAATCCAGCTATTACCTGCCGGATCGTCGATCTCTAGAGTAGCAGGAAGACTCTCACCGCGCAGCATCGCTCTTCCTTTTTCGATAAAAGACTGAATCTTTGTGAAAGAGTCCAGGTCCTTCTCTTTGCGTGCTAGCTGCTCTTCTTCCAGATCATCCAGAACTTCAGCCAGTAGCCCTTCCACAGTTGTCAGTTTTCCTCGGCCTGCGGGTATTTCGAGTTCCAGCTCTATAAATCGGGCTGTGCAGTATTCGGATCTGACTACCTGCCGATCAAAGTCTTCAGTCTGACAGCATTGGAGTATATACTTGCAACCACGCTCTTGTATTATCCCTGCAGACTGTATCTCCGCATTCCTAAATCCACAATGGGGGCATTCAAAAGACATGAGCACGACCTCCCGGAAGCTGGGGATGGATGTCAACAAAAGCCTTGTCTGTCCAGTCTCATGGCATGACATGCAAAGACTCTCGATCTCTTCTACCACTCTTTGCTCTTCTTCCCCAACTTCCCCCACCATCTGCTCGACATTTTCACCTACACTCGAAAATATATTCTCCGGTTCTTCAGCAAGTTTCATTTGCAAGTGATAAGTTTCGAGTCTGAGAACGAGGTGATCTGAAGATCACGTGAAATTTACTGGCTGATATTATTACACGACCAAGCTAATGTAGTCTTCTCAAATCCTCTACGAGCGTCAAAACATCTTGCACAGATGCATCCGTCCCTTGCACAGCAGTCGTCATACTCCCCTCATCCATGTCCAGAAAACGTTCGATCAGCAATCCGTCGACAAAGCGTAGTGGCTCAGTAGCTTGCCGACGAGAGTTTTGAAATGCCCGGAACCGCCTGTGCTCCAACGCACCGACTCCTTTTATGACACCTTGCAGGTTTTCTTGCAATTTGAGTAACAGATCAATGAACTGTGGATGTATACTTGCGTAGAGATATGCTCCACCATCCACAGTGACCATGTATGCCATTGGGGTTACTGCGCCGTGAAAGGTCGTAGTGTTAAGCCGTCGGATACGATTCACCATTTCGCCAAGCCTGATTTCTGAAGTCACCGTCAATCGCTTTCGCATCTCTTCCTCAACGGCTGTCGGGTCTCGTGAAAAGACTACTGCATGACCATCTGCATCAGCTCCTAAAAATGTAACATCGTCTAGGGCTTCTACGTCCGTCATCCACATTGGCGTGAAATCACGCGCTGTCTCTCGTATGATATTCGTCGTGGGATCGAATTGTAGGATAGATACAGACTTCATAAGGTCTCCGAGAACAATAAAATCCGATACAATAGAGATTGTGAGCGCCAAAGTAGTCGACCGGTAAGATGCTACACTCACTAGGTTTGCTTTCGGAGGCACCGGGTCCGGCGTAAATTCGTAGACAGAAACCATTGAATTGATTCCTGCAACAATTCGGCGACCGAGTAGGCCAAGACAATAGGCGGTGCCTTGAATATCAGCGGATGCTTCAAGTTGCAATTTCCTGTCCTCGTCAATGTACAGAATAAGAATACGCCCGGTGTCACTTTCATCTTTGTCTAGCTGGTTGTACCCGGTGCCGGCAACCAGCAGCTCTGAGCTATCATCCGAAGAAGGTAAAACAGCAAGACTCTCAAGAGATTCATTCTCATCAAGAGCAAACTCGTCTATAACTTCAAATAATGTCTTATCAATCAATTTGATCCATCCACGTTGTACTTCATCGCCTGAAAGGTTTACTATTAGCTCAAGACTACCAACAGCTATACAGCCAGTCGAATTGAGAGTTTCGATCCGCCGTGGAAGTTGGCCCAGAGGTAAAGACTGTATCTGAATCGAGTTGGCGGAGTCCATAACGCCAATCTTAATTTCTGAATCTGTCGCAACGACGAGGGAATCAGGAAAAGCTGGCGAGCTGAATCCAGTAGCACAAACAACTCCACGCACATTTATGGACGCAGAAGACACCCTCCCTTTCTCTGCATGTATCAAACTAGGCCTGTCACCACTTGCAAAGACGCTGAATTGGTTCGCACCGCGGCTGCTAGAAAGCAGATTGAGGCCCACTGGCTGTGTTCCCAAGGTGCTCGTACGACGGTCCATGAGCTTTCCATTGTCATATTGATACATTACAAGTGCGCCGTCTCCAAGAGATACTAGCAATGTTGGGCTTGACATTGACGCTAATGTCGTCACCAAGATCTCTCGCGGAACCGTACTCCCTAAACTCTCGCTGATAATTGGGCGAAGATCCGGTAATGATAGTAAAGTCACTTCGGGTCGTGTCCACGTACCGAAAGCGGCAAAGTTGGATTCGAGCGGGGCATTACAGCAAGATATCTCATTGTCGAGAGTATAGGTAGCCATCAGATTCAGGTTTCTGAGATCCAGTAAAATAGCCTCAGAGCCTCGCGTTATAAGCAAGCAGGACTCATTTGCGGAAGCTGTAGAGAACGAAATTTGTGAGTCTGAGGGATACCTTGCAAGCATTGAACTAATGTTAATGTCGATGATTACGGCCTGCTGAGGAGTGACGTGGACCACCTTCCCACCACCTAATGCTCGTAGTTCCAGAGTTGAGTCGTTCGTGCTAATGCCCTCAATTGTAGTTTCCTCAACCTCGCCATCTCTGGCAATTCGAAGGACACGCGTTGAATTTACCGTAGACACCACCAACGTATCGTCATACCCTTGATTTACAAGTGAAAGGGCCCATATCCTCCGCACTCCAGGTAGATCCGGGATAATCCCCACCTCATCTAGACCTACACCCGATTGAGTAATCTTTAGGGCGCCATCGTGGAAACCTCCTGAACAAGTTATTAAACCAGACTGCCCTTCCTTCGCTTCGTCTACGATAAAATCGGTGATAGGTGCAAGATTAGGGAAGCTTTGTAATATGGACAGATAGGGCGCCGAGGGAAGCAATGCTAGCAATTGAGCATCACCGAAATGTGATCCAAGATAGACCATCGAGTTGCCGAGGTATACAAGAGAGGAAGCGACGGAACAGTCACCCACCCTACTCAATTGAATACCTGTGACCTTCTTAGAAGATTCTGTGAGTAGGACCATGACATGAATGCCTCCATACTCATCGGCAAGTAGGAAGCGGTACCCTGGTCCTTCGAGAGGACAAAATGTGGTATATATAGTTGGCTGCCCGATGGACTGCTTCACTTGCTTCCCTTTGACTGGAACATAGCATACAGCTTGCTCACCGACAACGATTACACCTCCTGGAGCATATGGCACAGCAATCAAAAGATTTGCGCTTGCGTCAAGCTGAGTGGCACCCATCTCCCATTTCACCAGCTCTTCTGCATCATTCTTCACGACAACTTCGTAAATTATGAGGTGGCGAGCTTGCCGATCGTCACGATAGAGTAGAGCAAGAATAGGGTTTGCATATGGCCCGTCGAGAAATGTGATGGCAAGTGCGTTCATCTCCTTTAACCGGACGACTCTGACGTCCGCCCAGTCGATCTTCTTCTTGCGTGGCAGTGATATAGCTGCAAAAAGACCCTTGTAGTGAATCATCCCAATCATACGGGACTGTGGATCTATAACCGTGAGATGGCCCGCTTCGCTCGGCCTTGACGCACTGTCTGCGATGTTGATTGCTGTTTGCTCATTCTTGATCCCCCCAGTCTGACGGTCATAAGATATGGTAAAGTAATCATGCATTTCCGTAAACACAAAAACATGATCTGTCTCGCTTCCCGCAGGCCGAAAAGCGAGCAATCCGGTTGGCCGAGCATATAGATTTATCGTATGCTGGGATACAAGACCATACCCTCCATCCTCCTCCACCAATTCATAAACCTCAAGCCGGTTTGGACGAGTGACGACAAGACTGCTTTCATTCGGTGCTAGGAAGCTGCATCGCACGGCGTGTCTTACCGACAATGGCTCGTGGAGAGGCAGGAGGTAGCTCATGTCGTCACTCGGACAATATCACGACAAGCGAGCTGTACATCATTGGAAGGATCGTGGAATCTATAAGACTAAAACATAGGCATTGTGTAGTCTTTGGGATCATGAGGAGTGTACATATGGAGAACGAAGATTGGTTGCGCCGTCTGGTTATTCCGTGCTGCAGGTTGCATAAACTTGTCTACTTGGTGTCGGATCCTCGTGGAGAGATCTGGGTGAGAAATTGATCTTTGGGAATGTATGGGATTGCTCCTGTGTTTGCCGGCGGAGAGACTGTTTGCTGTCGGAGTGAGTTAGACTCCTGCGATGCATTGTCTCTCCAGTCTAGGTCACTCCACCGTTCGTCCTCCATCTGACGTATGACTTTGATGACAGAGCTGGTGTAGAATGATGAGCCTGATGCGCTTG